>Ga0172362_10000110_pt1 | contig 55475 bp, 59 predicted proteins | sample LakKivs1_kivu2a2_FD_114534 | JGI IMG/M metagenome (GOLD analysis project Ga0172362, IMG submission 114534) | Sediment microbial communities from Lake Kivu, Rwanda - Sediment s1_kivu2a2 | ecosystem: Environmental > Aquatic > Freshwater > Lake > Sediment | place: Rwanda: Western Province, Lake... | reverse complement strand
GTCACCCTGAACAGCACCCTGTCACCCTGAACAGCACCCTGTCACCCTGAATACCACCCCGTCACCCTGAACACCACCCCGTCACCCTGAACGAAGTGAAGGGTCTCTGACCACGCCAGGAGAGATTCTTCGCTACGCTCAGAATGACGAGGATGCTCAGAATGACAAGTGTGCAAATATCTGCACGTAGTAGTAACCGACCACGGCAGCCCACAGGATACTGTCCAGCCGATCCAGGGCCCCACCGTGACCAGGAAAGATCATGCCGCTGTCTTTCACGCCGACCTGCCGCTTGATCATCGAGACAGCCAGATCTCCCAGCGGCGCGACAATAGCAATCACCAACCCCAGGATCAGACCATGCACAGGGCTGACCGTGATTTTCCCTCCCGCCCCGATCCGCAAGAGCACGGTCAACAGAGGCGTTACCAGGCCACCAGCAATCACACCCGCAATGTAGCCCTCCCAGGTCTTGCCAGGGCTCAGCCTGGGCGCCAATCTGTGCCGTCCGAAGGCCCGCCCGATACAGTACGCGCCGGAATCCGCGGCCATGATCGCGGGCACAGCAGTCAACGTCCACCAAACGCCGTCGGGCTGTACATCCCGTAGCCTGACCAGGCAAGCGCCGCACAGCCCCAGATACAGTCCCCCCGTCACAGTCAGTGCCCAGTCAGCGACCGGTGAACCCTGGCGATGAGCCAGTTGCCAGGCAAGAGAGCCGAGCAGGACCAACGCCATACCAGGCTGCAGCAATCCCCACGCTGGAAAATGAGCATCCAGCAGGAAGAGCCACACCATGCCAAGCCCGAAGGCGAGTGCAGGCCGGAAACGGTCACGGGCCATCAGAAGGCAGAATTCAATCTCGGCCAGCGTCAACAGCAATGCTACCAGCGCCAGGAACGACAGGCCACCCTGGTAGATGCAGTAGATAGCGATCGGGAGCAAAACGGCAGCAGTGAGTAGACGTGTACGCAGCACGGGTCAAGAAGCACTCGATAGAACATGTTCCGACACGTCCATATGCAGTGTCGGTGATGGAACCTCGGCGTTGCCTGCTTACAGCAGTATCCTATCCAGACACCTGGCCAAAACGACGTTCCCGCTGGCTATACTGCTTCAGGGCTTTGTAGAGTTCATCCTCGTCAAAATCGGGCCATAGCGTAGGGGTCGCGTAAAACTCAGCGTACGCTCCCTGCCAGATGAGAAAATTGCTGATCCGCATCTCTCCACTGGTGCGGATAATCAGGTCAGGGTCAGGCAACCCTGCCGTATAAAGGTAACGACTGACGAGCGACTCGTCCACCTGCTCGGCAGGTACACCATCGGCAAGCATACAACGTATGGCACCCACCAACTCATCCCGCCCGCCATAGTCGAAAGCGACATTGAGGATCAGGCGCTGGTTTTCTTTCGTCAACTCGATAGCGTCCAGGACTTTCCGCTGCAGCCTTGGTGGAATACGCTCCAACCGGCCAACGTGGCGCAGTTGGACGCCCTCCTTATGCAGTTGTGGCAACTCGCGGTTGATCACCCTCCCAATGAGAGCTAACAAGGTCTTGACCTCGCCCTCTGGACGGCCCCAATTCTCGGTCGAGAATGCATAGACCGTCAGGATCTGAACGCCAAACCTGACCGCTGCTCGTAACACACGACGCAGGTTCTCTGTCCCTGCACGGTGTCCGGCCGAGCGAGGTAGACCCCGTGCCTGAGCCCAGCGGCCGTTACCGTCCATAATGATGGCCACGTGCTGGGGTATCCGTTCCAAAGGCGGATATCGCTGATCATCCCATGGTTGAGAGGACATGATCGTAGATGAATCCGAGGCAACCCAGCATCACTCTAACCCGGCCAGGATCTCTCGCTGCTTGCGAGCGCCAATCTCATCCATCTGCTTGGTATAGCGGTCAACGAGGTCCTGAAGATCATCCTTGCCACGATAAAAATCATCCTCGGAAATAAGTTTCTCCTTCTCAAATTCGCGCAGGTCATCCAGCGCTTCGCGGCGGATGTTCCGTAATGCGACTTTTCCCTCCTCGACACGCTGGCGCGCCAGTTTTGCCAATTCCTGCCGTCGCTCTTCTGTCAGGTGTGGGATAGGCAGACGGATGATTCTGCCGTCATTGGCAGGGGTAAGGCCCAATTCGGACTTGAGGATCGCTCGCTCAATGTCACCCAGCGACCCCACATCGTAGGGCCGGATCGTGAGCAATTGAGGCTCCGGTGCAGATATGACAGCCAACTGATTCAGAGGTGTAGGTGTACCATAATATTCCACCATCACCCGTTCCACCAGCGCTGGAGAAGCCCGGCCAGTGCGGATGGTGCGCAAATCGGCCTCCAGCACCTCGACAGAACGATCCATACGGTTTCCTGCTTCGAAGAGTAGTTCTTTGATCATCTTTGACCGCAGCTATCGAGAAATCAGCGTCCCGATGGGCTCCCCCACCACAGCCCGCTCCAGACTGTGGGGCTGCCACAGGTTAAGCACGAGAATAGGCAGGTCATTTTCCATACACAACGAGATCGCTGTTGCGTCCATCACCCCGATCCGCCGTTCGAGCGCTTCCATATAGGTCAGGTGATCGAAGCGCTCAGCGTCGGGATTCTCGTGCGGATCTTCGGCGTACACACCATCCACTTTCGTGGCCTTGATCAGTAGGTCGGCATCAATCTCCATCGCCCTGAGTGCCGCAGCCGTGTCGGTAGTGAAGTATGGATTACCAGTACCGCCACCCACAATGACGGTACGTCCCTTCTCCAGGTGCCGGATCGCCCGCAGGCGGATGTAGGGTTCGGCGATAGCTCGCATCTCGATCGCAGTTTGCACGCGGGTGACGACCCCCATGCGCTCCAGTGCATCGGCCAACGCGAGCGCATTCATCACCGTTGCCAGCATGCCCATGTGATCTGCCGTGGCGCGGTCCATCCCATGGGTGAGGCCATCCCGACCACGCCAGATGTTGCCCGCCCCCAGGACAATCGCGACCTCCACTTCCAGGTCGCGCACAGCCACTATTTTTGCGGCGATCTCTTCCGCCATGTGAGGCCCTATACCAAAGCCCCCAGGACCAGCCAATGACTCACCGCCCAGTTTAAGCAAGACCCGTTTATACTTCGCAACGGCCATACTGTTCCGCCCTGATTGACTTCCTGATAGACTTACTCCAGATCCTCGCCCACCTTGTAGCGTACGAAGCGGCGCATGACGACGTTCTCACCAAATTTAGCAATCGCCTCGGTGATCAATTCCTGAACAGTTTTATCCTCATCCCTGACAAAGGGCTGCTCCATCAAACAAGCCTGCTGATAGAACTTCTCCAGTCGCCCCTCGACAATGCGGTCTACGACATGTTCAGGTTTGCCCTCCTCCAAAGCCTGGATACGGTAGCTCGCCCGCTCGCGCTCAACTACCTCTTCAGGTACATCCTCGCGAGTCAGATAACGTGGCGCAGCAAAGGCGATGTGAAGCGCTAAATCGTGAGCCAACGTCTTGAAATCATCCGTGCGAGCGACAAAGTCGGTCTCGCAATTCAACTCCAACAACACGGCAATGCGACTGCCCGGGTGAACGTACGCTTCCACGCACCCATCGGATGCCTGGCGACCGGCCCGTTTGGCAGCCGCTGCCAGTCCCTTTTCACGCAAATAAGCGGCCGCACTCTCGAAATTGCCAGCAGAAGCCTCCAAAGCCTTACGGCAGTCCAACACGCCGGCGCCAGTCGCTTGTCGTAGTTCCTTGACCATTACAGTAGTGATTTCCAAATCTTGTTCTCCTATGCCCTAGGGTTTGTTATTCTGGCAGTGGCAGGTCCAGGGAGACTCAGGCCTCGTCTTCCTCATCATACTCGTCTTCGTCTTCGTCATCTTCGCTCTCTTCGCCGATCTCATCCCCTGCCACAGACTCCTCCACCTCCTCATCCGGCACTGCCCCTACGATAAACTCCGCTTCCTCTTCCTCGAATCCTTCCTCGAACGTCAATTCCTTCAGGCGAGCCAGTGTGGCGGCACTGAGATACTTCTCATCCTCGACACGGACTGCCTCGATCTCGGGGACCTCCGGCTCGTAGGCTTCGCGTTGAGCAAGTCCCTCCAGCACGGCGTCGGCAATTTTCGAGGTAATCAACTTGATGGCCCGAATCGCGTCGTCGTTGGCCGGGATCACGTAATCAATCGGATCGGGATCACAGTTCGTGTCCACGACGCCGATGATGGGAATATCCAGTTTGTTGGCCTCTTTCACGGCAGTGGCTTCCCGTCGCACATCCACGATGTAGAGCAGGTCGGGGAGGCCGCGCATTTCTTTGATGCCCCCGAGTTGACCGTTGAGCTTATCAGCCTGGTGTTGCAGGCCCAGCGCCTCTTTCTTCGTCAGGCGCTCAAAGTCACCCCGGTCACGACGGGCTTCCAGATTGAGCAGGTACTCAAGGCGCTGGTGGATCGTGCGCCAGTTGGTCAACGTACCGCCTAGCCAACGCTGATTGATGTAGGACACCGAACAGCGTTGTGCTTCCTGGGCGATCGTCTCCTGGGCCTGCCGCTTGGTGCCTACAAAAAGAATCGTACCCCCGGCGGCCACAGTATCCTGGACCAGTGCGCAGGCCCTGTTAAGCGCAGTAATGGTCTGCTGCAGGTCTATGATGTGCACCCCATTGCGCTCTGTGAAGATATAAGGCTTCATCTTCGGATTCCAGCGCCGGGTGCGGTGGCCAAAGTGCACTCCAGTTTCCAGGAGTGCTTTCATCGAAATGACAGCCATAGAGGAACCTCCTTATACTGTTATATCCTCCGCCTCCATCATTCCGTCGAGAAACCGAATTGGCTGCTCACCCGGCACAGTCTCGCCGGTCAGGAGACGTGTGTACTCGTTCAATCTATTATGATTGTACCATAAAGTGAGATTTGAGCAAATCCGCCGCGCCTATTCCCCCCCTGGCACCTCGAAACGGTAGCCCACACGGCGGATCGTACGCAGGTAGCTCGGTGATCTGGGGTCCTCTTCAATTGCCTTACGCACCCAATGGACATGAACGTCGAGGGTACGCGTATCGCCCAGATAGTCGGTGTCCCACACCTGCTTCATCAAAAAGGCCCGCGTTAAAATCTCACCTGGATGCTGCATGAACACCTCGAGCAGGCGGGCCTGCCTGGGAGTGAGGTGACTTTCGTGATCGCCCTGGATCACACAGCGCTGCTTGACGTTGAAAGTCATCACATCGCCAGTCCGGAATACCTCATCCTCAGGCGCAGGTAACAGCCGAGCGATGCGGTTGATCAATTTCTTAGTAGAAAAGGGGTAGCGCAAATAGGCACGCGCACCCACGCTGCGGTCAATCTTCTCTCCCTGCGGCAGCAACATCAAAACTGAGACTTCAGAACCAACCTCCCGCAGGGCACTGCAGAAACGACGGCAATCGAAACGCAATGAAGGAGCGTCCAGCACAACCACCACCGGGCCTGCATCCTGTACCTGCGCCAGGGCCTCCCTTCGCGTGTGTGCTGTAACGACAGTATACCCCTGGTCACTAAGGACAGGGGCTAAATACTCTGCCGTAGGTTTCCTGCCCTCTACGAGCAGGACAGTGTACACTGGCGTCAACTACCGGACTCTCCCTTCCTTCCCGCGCCATGCACGACGACAGGGGGAACAATTTTATTATACCCCATCCTACTGTTGAGGGCAAGTCAACCCACGTGCCCTGCCGCGCCTACACCATCAATGCCCGCAATTCTTCCTGTGCGATCGGTTCGACCGTCAGTACCTCGATCGCTCCACTCCGCCCACCAGCTCTGCATACTTCGACACGCACGACAGGCTCACCTTTGCCATCCGAGTAACTGGCGGTGATCCGCGCTGCCCATTCGACCTCATCAGGCGTAGAGGCGCCCGGCACCAGTGTCGTCGGCCCAGGGTATTCCACTGTCGTGAGCAAGACACCCTCCACACCACAGGTCGCCAGATAATCGTTCTCCCGTTCATGGCGTCCTACGATCACCTTGCGCCCGGAGGGCAGGCGCACATGCCGCCCCACAGCCAGGAGTTGTACCTGCGCGGGGGTCAGCATCTCCGCCCCTTCGCAATCCAGAAAGTCACGCAGACGCCGGGAATAGGTCCGGTCAATCAAATAGCAACAACCGCCGGAGGGCTGCGGATAGTCGCTGATGCCAAACTGCTCCGCCAGCGCAATCTGTCCCTTGCGTCCCCTACCGTTGATGCCGTACAGTCTCTCCCGGTCCACCCAGCCCCGCTGCTCCGGTATGGTCGGCTTGAGGAGCTTGGCAGAGAGTGGCCGAAGCAGGTAACCCCGCAGGCCGCTCTCACGCTCAACGGTGTTGAGACTGGGCCGCATCTGGCTCTTGGGTCGCTGGCCAACCACCTCGCCAGTAAAGACGAAGTGGTAACCATGTTCCTCTATCCAGGCTCTCGCATGGCGAAGCATAAAAATGCGACAGTCTACACACGGGTTCATCCCCGAGCCGTAACCATACCGGGGGTGGAGCACCAACGAGAAATACTCGTCAGAGACGTCAATCACCTCCAGGTTCACCCCCAGCATCACAGCCGCCCGTTCTGCGTCAGAAGGTTCAACCGGCTCGCGTCCGGCTACGCGGTTCCGCTCGACGTAGGAAAACCCGCTGCAGAAGTGCAACGCGGTAACCTGAATCCCCTGCTCAAGGATGACCCGAACGGCCAACATACTATCGAGTCCGCCCGAAAGCAGACCCACCGCTTTGATCCGCTCCTTTTCGACCATTGGGAGGGAGCATACCACAGAGCAAGGGGATCGTCAACCCACAGGCGGTCGGTACAAACGTCAGGGGAAATTGGGGACAGATGACACTAACGCTTACCCAATGCTTCCGCTATACTGGTAAGAGGTGGCAAGGGAAGCAGAAATGATGGGAAATGGCACCATGCGACTGCTCATCATTGACGACCATGACGCCGTGCGGGAGGCACTCGAGGCCCAACTGCGCGCCGCAGCCCGGATGGACATCGTCGGCTGCACCGGTTGCTGGCAGGCCGGCCTGCAAGAGGCGATGAGATTGCAGCCCGATGTCGTGCTGTTGGAGACTAAGCGGGCTGATGGACAGGGGCTGGAAGCACTGCGTCGCCTAACCGAACAATGTCCCCACGCCAGCGTCGTCATCCTCACCTCTTACCCCGACGCTGAAGAGCAGCAGGAGGCTTGTCGCATAGGCGCCATGCGCTACGTTCTGAAAGACATTGACACGCCCCAACTGATACGCGAGCTCCAGGCCGCCGTGCGCCCCCACGCCATGGCCGGTCTCTGACCGCGCCAGCCTTCCCCTTCACTCCGACGGTAGCAGCATCAACGCCGACGGAGCCAGAGACAGAGTGACAGGCTCACCAGGAGCAGGCAATACCATGCTAGCTGGAAAATGGAAGGTCAGTTTGGCCCCGCCAACCTGGTGCACACCCAGTCGGTAATACTCACCACGGAAGGAACACTCTGTAACCACCCCGTGCACAACGTTGGGCCCAGCCCCATCCAGTCGCGCCGCCTCCGGCCGAATCAAAACCTGTGCCCCAGGCCCCGGCCCTGCGCCCTCTCCAACCTTCAACACCCCAACCTCCGTCTCAACCCGTCCACACCCGGTCACGCGCGCATCCAGCAGGTTCGTCAATCCCAAGAAATGGGCCGCCCAGGCCGAGGCCGGCCGCCGGTAGACCTCCTCCGGCGTTCCTACCTGTACCACCCACCCGCCGCGCAGCAACACCACCCGGTCGGCCACCGCGAAGGCTTCCTCCTGGTCGTGGGTGACAGTGATGGCAGTCACGCCAGCCTGGCGAAGGATATCGGGCAGTTCGTCCATCAGCCGCTCGCGTAACGCCCGGTCCAATGCGCCGAGTGGTTCGTCGAGCATCAGCAGGCACGGTTGCGGAGCCAGACTACGGGCCAGCGCCACCCGCTGTCGCTCGCCGCCCGACAGTTGGTTCACGTCGCGGTGCTCAAACCCCGCCAGCCCGACCAATGCCAGCACCTCAGCCACCCGCGTTGCTACCCTCTCACGGTTCTGCCTTTGCATCTGCAGCCCAAAGGCGACGTTGCCGAAGACGTCCTTGTGCGGAAAAAGAGCATACTCCTGGAACATCAACCCAAAGCCGCGCAGGTGAGGAGGTACCTGTGTAATGTCCTTTCCGTCCACCAACACCTGGCCGCCGTCGGGCACCTCCAGGCCGGCAATGAGCCGCAGCAGTGTCGTCTTGCCGCAGCCGGATGGCCCTAGCAGACAGAAATTCTCGCCCTTCTCGACGCTGAAACTGACCTCGTGCAACGTCCAGCCGTCAGGATATGACTTGCAGAGGCGACGGACTTCTAGAAGAGGCATCTGAACACTACTCCAACTAAAGTACCAATCGAGCGCCACCAGACTCACTGGATGGCGACGATCTGGAAGACGATCTCCCCGCCCGGAGCTTCAACAGTGACGGTGTCCCCCACCCGCCGGCCCAGCAGCGCCTGACCCAGTGGCGATTCATCGGACACTTTGCCGTCGGCCGGATCCGCCTCGGCCGGCCCGACTATGCGGAACGTCTCCGCCCCATCTGCACCTGCCTCGGCGACGGTGACGAGGCCGCCCAGTGCTACCTCATCCTTAGGACCGTTTTCCTGGATGATCACTGTCTGCCGCAGCATCGTCTCGATCTGCTGGATGCGCCCCTCGAGAAAGCCTTGCTCCTCCTTGGCGGTGATATAGTCGGCGTTCTCAGAGAGGTCGCCCTGCTGGATCGCCTTCCGGAGCCGCTCGGTCAGCGCCAGTCGCTTCACGTTGACCAGGTAGTCCAGCTCCTGGCGCAGGTTTTCTACGCCCTCGGCAGTCAGATATATGGGTTGATGCACACTCATCAGATATTCTTCCCCTCTCGTCAATTTTCAAAGAGTCGTTCCCACAGCAGTGGGCCGAGCAACAGCAAGCCGACGACGACAGCGATGATCGCCGTCAGCAGCACCGCTCCCGCTGTCACGTCCTTGATCACTTTCGCCAGCGGATGGTAGCCAGGACTGATCAGGTCTACCAGTGTCTCTGCCACGGTGTTCAGCATCTCGCTCACCAGTACGAAGCCAATGGTCAGCGTCAATACCGCCCACTGGGTGAGTGAAAGACCTAACCACAGCCCCAACACAATCACGACTGCAGCGATGGTCAGATGGATGCGCGTGTTGCGTTGCGTGCGTAACGCGTACCACAGGCCGGAAAAAGCAAAGCGGAAACTCTCGAGGATGTTCCGGCTGCGCATGGCACATCACGCGAGAAAGTGTACTTGGAGATCCAGCACCTGGAGAATCTCGGCCTGGACGGCCCACATCTGCGTTCGTTGCTCCTCCGTAACGTCATCGTATCCTAGAAGGTGCAGTACCCCGTGAACGACCAACAGTTGCAGTTCCACCTGAATATCGTGGCCGGCCTCGACGGCCTGTGCCTCGGCGCGTTGGAACGAAATGATGACGTCGCCCAGGTAGCGTGGCAGGCCCGGTGCGCCGACGAATGGCCCGCGGGTCTCATCAGGGAAGGCCAACACGTCGGTCGGCCCATCTACATTCCGGTAACGGCGGTTGAGTTCGCGCAACACCTTGTCGTCGGTTACGACTACGGTCAATTCGCATGGCCCCTCTACCTGTTGGCGGGCCAGAGTCGCCAGTACAGGCCGGTGCAACATTTCGGGGTGGAGCCGCGCTTGAAATTGCTCGTCAATCTGCACTTCGATGATATGAGAAGACATCGCTGGTTCCGATCTCAACTTCACGTGTTGGTTGCGCTCCCCGGTTGCGGGTACTTGATGCGCGGATGAAAGATTCCCTTCAGCGCAGAGATGAAAGTCTGGCGTATCGTCTGCAGGTCGCGCAAGGTCAGGTCGCATTCGCTCAGTTGGCCATCGGCTACACGCTGATCCACTACGCGATTGATGATTTCCATCACCTCCTCAGCATTAGTAGGACGCGCAGAGCGCACAGCCGCTTCACAGCCGTCGGCTAGCATGACCAAGGCCGTCTCCTTGCTCCGGGGCCTGGGACCCGGGTGGTGAAAGTCGCGTTCGTCAACCAGCGTTACGTCGCCCGCCAGTTGTACGGCCTGGTCGTACAGAAAGCTCACCCAGGTGGTACCATGATGCTCGGAAACGAATGAACGCACACGGTTAGGCAGATGGTAGCGCCGTGCCAGTTCCAGCCCATCCTTGACGTGACTGACGATGATCTCAGCGCTGGCACGCGGGTCAAGCTGATCGTGGGGATTCACGCCCTCGATCTGGTTCTCGGAGAAGAAGTATGGGCGGGCGATCTTGCCCACATCGTGGTAGTAGGCCCCGACACGGGTGAGCAGCGCGTCAGCTCCGATCCGCTCGGCCGCTTGCTCGGCCAGATTCGCCACCATCAGGCTATGATGGTACGTGGCAGGCGCTTCGCGCAGCAGTCGCTGCAGGAGCGGATGGTCAGGACGGCTCAATTCGATGAGCCGCATCGTCGTCGTGATGTCAAACAGCGGACCAATGAGGAACAACCCACCCAGCGCCAGGCTGGAGGAGAGGCCCCCATTGAGAATGCCACTCAACGCCGTGATCAACAGATCGCCAAGTTGGGTAACGCCCTGCGGCAAACGGAATATGACGATGATCGCCACGTGCACCAAGGCCACGAATGCCCCTGCACGAAAAAGCGCACCGATGCGCTCCACTCGCCTCAGCGTGAGTGCAGCCACCAGTCCACCCAAAGCCGTGTAGGTGGCTATCTCCAGGGAATTATCGGCAATGACACCACTGACACCACCGAGGAAAACAGCAGCCGCCACACCCGCATGCGGGCCTAGTGTAACTGAAGCCAGCATGGCCAACGCTGGCGCCGGAGCCAGGTAACGTAATACCAGGCCTCCTGGCACCATCAGCCCAGCCCCCAACACCGACATAGACACCAGCAATACCAGAAGAGCGAGTGGTCGCCCATTCCACAACACATCGGGCTGAAAACGTGTCAGGTACAGGCCTAGCAGCAAAGTCATCAATGTGGCCAGCAGACCAGCGCCGGTCAGATCGGTCCACTTGACCTGAGATTTCCGTAATCCGAGTTGATCCAGCGCCTCGATATCGAGCCTGGTGACAAGTTCTCCCTCCCGCACAATGATCTGATCGGCTTCGAAGGTGCGCAACACAGGTGACACCTCCTCACGGGTGCGGGCCTGCGCCTCAGCCGTGGCCACAGGGTCGAGAAAAGAATTGAGAACCAGGAAACGCTGCGCAAGCGCGATAGTGACGGTGGCTTCCTCCTCCGACAGGTCAAGGCTGACCAGCGCAGGTACTCCCTCGCGGGCCTCGTCCAGAAACCCTTCGCGAACCTCGCGGCGCATCGCCTGATCAATCACAGCCAGTGTCTCCAATTGGACCCGATTCCAGCTTTCGTCAGGCAGGGTCAGGAGACCGTCGAGCATCTCCAAGGAGAGATCAGCCAGTTCAGGAACGGCCAGGATCCAGCCTCGCTGTCGAGCAGGGGAAGCTAACGTGTCGGCGCGCACCGAACCCAGGTAATCGAGCACCTGGCGGAGACGGTCGAGTTGTTGGCGGGCCAGCGCTGGATCGGGAAGTGTGTAGACTGGTTCGAGTCTGGCGGCAGCCCGCTCCTGCTCGTCGGCGCGCAGGATGACGCTCTCGTACGTGATGCGGCGAGGGGCGCGAATGTCCTGCGGAGCGACGCCCCCCTCCTCCAGCACAACGCGCCCTGTAGGCAGCAGCGGGAGGACCGTCACCGTGCCTGTCACACCTGCCAACGCCAGCCCCAACAGGATCAGGCGCAGCCAGGCCCACCAGCGATGGCTGCTCCCGCGTAGCACGGATTTCTCTGCATTGCTCGTGGGGTCGGTCAGATTCGTACTCATCGACTAAAATTGACAAAAGGGAGCACGCATGGCGCTCCCTCTGTCCATCAGTGTAACACACGATGCTGCCCGGCAGTTGCTGATACACAGGTGGGGCAGGCTTTCCGGCCTGCCACGCACCGGCTCTCTAGCCAGACAGCAACTCGCGCACGACTTCGTTCACGATGCGACCATCGGCTCGACCTTTGAGCTTGGACATCAGTGGGCGCATCACCAGGCCCAGCTGTCCTATCCCGGTCGCTCCGACCTCGACGATGACCTGACGCGCCTCCTCAGCAATGTCTTTACGCGAAAGGAGCTCGGGCAGATACGTTTCGAGAACTGCCAGCTCTGCCTCTTCCTCAGTGAGCAGGTCGGGCCTGTTGGCCTGCCGCAATTCAGCGATGGTATCGCGCCGCTGATAGGCTTCCTTCTGCAACACTGCAGTCACGCCAGCATCATCAAGCTCACCACCGTGCTCAACTTCAGCATTGACGATTGCCGCCAACGCCATACGGATGACGGACTTCCGGCGCTCATCACGGGCACGGAGCGCCTCTTTGAGATCTCCCTGCAATTGTTGCTTCAGGCCCATGTGCGGCTCCACTGGTGGCTACATCCAGTTTTCACTGGTACTCCTGCCGATCCTTGGACGTCTGCCGGCGGCTCTTGCGCAATTTGGCAGCTCGCTTACGCTTGCGGATCACGCTCGGCTTCTCAAAAAAGCGTCGCCGGCGCGTCTCCGACATCAAGCGGTCGGACTGCACCTTCTTGTTGAAACGCCTCAACAAGGAATCGAAGGACTCGCCGTCCTCAATCACGACTCTGGTCACGTACTTCCCCCCTCTCTATACCCAGGTCTTAGACCGGTTTTTTGATTGCAGGCTCATTATAACCGCGCGCTGTACACTTGTCAAGCAACCTGATCCTGGAACGGCTCATCCAGGCGGCCAGCTCAACGGCCGTCCGCCTAACAGGTGCACGTGCAGGTGGAATACCGACTGGCCCGCCAGGCGGCCGTTATTGACCACCAGGCGGTAGCCGTTGACGATGCCCTCCTGTTCCGCCACCTGGCGGGCAACGACGAACAGCTTCCCCAGCACCGCCACATCCTCTGGCTCCACCTGCGCCACGCCAACGATGTGGCGATTGGGAACGATGAGGATGTGAGTGGGTGCACGAGGATGGCGATCGTGGAAAGCCGTCACATCCTCGTCCTGGTAGACGACGCGGGCCGGAGCCTCACCTTGCGCAATGCGGCAAAAGGCACACTCGCTCATCCAATCACCTCACCTACCAGATGGCCATCCTGCACGGTCAACAACCGGGTAGCAGTCAGCCGGTTGTGCAAGTCATCTGCTGTGGACGTGACCGCCCGCAGGTAATTATCGGTCAGGCCAGTCCACAAACCGTCGTGCCGGCGCTGTTCCCACAGGACCGTCATCTCCCGTCCTATGAAGCGCTGGCGGAAACGGGATGCCCGCTCTGCACCCAGTTCTCGCATCGCACGGGCACGAACATCGCTCACCTGAGGCGCCACCTGGCCCGACAAGTGCGCGGCGGCCGTGCCTGGGCGCGGGGAGTAGGGGAAGACGTGTAGCCGCGCAAACTCCATGGCCGCTACGAAACTGTAACTGGCGCGGAAGGCCGTTTCATCCTCGCCAGGGAATCCGACGATGACGTCGGTGGTCACAGCCAGGTCGGGGACAGCCGCACGGGCAGCCTCCACCAGGCGGGCAAATTCTGCCGTCGTGATCCGGCGCTCCATCCGGCGCAGCGTCTCGTCACAGCCGGATTGCAGCGGCACATGAAGTTGGCGGCACAGGCGCGGGTTCTCCCACAACTGGAAAAAGTTCCCGTCCACGTCCCAGGGCTCCAACGACGAGAGCCGCAGGCGCTTCAGGTCCGTGTACGTCAGCAATACCTCAATCAATGCGCGCAAGCCGCCCAGCACCCCCAGGTCACGGCCGTAGGCACCCAGGTTCACACCGGTCAGCACGACTTCCTGATGACCTTCCTCCACGAGTGCCTGTACCTCGGCCACGACGTCGGCCTGGGGACGGCTGCGGGCCGGCCCGCGCAACAGGCGAGTGACGCAATACGTGCAGTGGTTGTCACAGCCGCTCTGGGCTCTGACAAAGGCGCGGGTGCGGAGGGAGGTGGCCCTCACCCCCTCCCTCTCCCCTTCCCTCCTCCCAGAAGGCATCACCATCTCGACCGTCTGTTCCTTCTCATCGTTAGGCACAACCCAGGCAACGCCTGGCAAAGTGGCGCAGGATTGGGGTGACAACGTGGCATAACAGCCAACGACAGCCATGCGCCCCCCTGGGTTGGCACGGGCCAGCGCGCTGACACAGTGGCGCGATTTGCGCTCCGCCTCGGCAGTCACGGCGCAGGTATTGACGACACACAGGTCGGCCTGGGCCGGGTCATCCACGACGACGTGGCCCGCTGCTGCGAACTGGCGGGCCATCGTTTCAACCTCGCTCTGGTTCAGGCGACAGCCCAGGCTATGGAAGTAAACATCCATCTACGGCTCCGTGACGCTCAGGTTGTCGAAATGGACCTCTACACCCGGCTCGAAGAACGAACCGGCATAGAGGCCGACGTCGCCCCGGCGATAGCTATCGTCCTCAATCTGCACCACCTGCACGCCGTTGACGAGAAAGGTCATCGTCGTGCCCTGGCAGACGACTTCCAGGCGATTCGTCGCCGCTCCGGGGTGGATCGCCTCGGTTGGGGTCCAATCGCCACCCAATGGCGTCCACTCCTCACCGTCGTACTTGTTCACCAGGTAGTATCCGTCGCCGCTGATGGAGAAACGATAGAAATGGCCGCTGTCCCGCATGCGTGCCATCACGCCGTACTCGTTGTCGTCGGGCCCGGCAACCTGCGTGGCCTCAACAGTGAGATGAAAGTCGGAGAGCTCGCGCCCGGCCGAGGCCCAGGCGAGGCAGTTGGGCGAGTGGATGAGGACACGCATCACACCATCGTGATACCCAACCTCCGCCGAGGCATCCAATTCGACCTTCCAGCCGCTGGCCGGGTCAGAGAAATCGTCGCTCCACGGCAACAGCTCCCCTCTCCTACCACAGGCAACCAATAGAGCCGCCAGCACCACCAATACTGCAGCAAGCCTCGTTCGGTTTACCGCTGACATCCTCTCGCCACTCCTGTCCGTTGCCATCCTGTAATCCGCCGTTCCCCATCCTCTGCTGTCCTGCAATCAGTGTTCTCCCGCAATCTGCTGTTCTACGGCCTGGTAACCAGAAAATTGTCGAACCGGACGAGCACACCACCCTCCCGGCCACTGCCAGCCCCAACCCCGACGTCGCCCCGTGTGTAGGTGTCGTCGGTCACTGCTTCCAGCAGTTCGCCGTTGACGTACAGTTTCAGTTCACTCCCCTGGCAGACCGCCAGGACGTGATTGGTCTGGCCGCCCGTCCTGATGGCAGGAGAAAAAGTCATGCCGCCACCATCCCCGGTGAGCACTTCGAGGTCACCGCTGTCCACGCGCCTGAAGATAGCATAATAGCCATCGGGGCTGATGGCGAAATAGTAAAAATCGCCCAGGTTCACGTGGCGACACAGGACACCGAAATGGCCGTCCTGGGAACCGGAGGCCAGATAGACATCCACCTCGACGCTCACGTCGTCGAACTGCCGGCCAGGATGGGCCCAGGCAAACCAGTGTGGTCCTTCCAGTTTAATAAAATACTCGCCCTCCTCGTAACCGCGCTCGAACCGCTCGCGCGTGTCCTTGCCCCATCCGCTGCCAGGACTACTGAAATCGTCCTGAGACAGCACGCTCTGATCGCTGCCCCGGGTGCATCCACCGGCCAGTAGCAACAGAGCAACCACGACCAGGCAACCCCTCAGACGACGCTCCTTCATTCTGGCCTCCCGCCTGCACGCATGGCCCTCGCGCACAGTACTGGCAAGATTATAACACGGCCAAGAGGATTTGCAAAAGGTGAACAGTCCGGGTATACTGGCGCACGCAAACCCGCGTGCCCTTTCCATCGCCCGCGCGTTGATGATCAACGCAGCCCGATACGTGGTTCAACCGGCCACTTGCCAGCGAATGGGCAATTGAGTATAATGATACCACAATTGAGACACAATTGGTACTACATTTAGGAGGTGAGCGATGCCCTTGATTGGTATACGGGAACTGCGCCAGCGGACTGCCGAGGTGCTGCGCCGGGTACGGGAAGAGAAAGCCGAGTACGTCATCACGTATCAGGGCCGCCCCACAGCATTGCTCTTGCCACTGGATGCCGAATCAGTGGAGACGGCAATGATGAAAGCCAGCAAGCAGGCCGTCGTCGGCGGATGGGAGGCCTATGCCCGGGTAGCCGAGCAGGTGCGTCGGACCTGGCCGGCAGGATGCAAAACAGCAGAGGTCCTGGACGAGATTCGGCGGTGAAGCGCGATGTTCACTATTGATGCCAGCGTGTATATCAACGGTCTGAACCCGGCGGAGGAAGGATCACCGGAGAGTGAGGCCTTTCTGGAGCAAGTATATCGCCATCCCTGGCCGGCCTTTTCGCCAACGCTGCTGCTGGTGGAGTTGGCTGCGACCGTCGCGCGAGTTTTCGATGACACAGGGCAGGGAATAGTGGTAGCACAGGCCGTACAGGGCTTGCCGGGGCAGACTTGGGTGCCCCTGGACGATGCTTTGGCCGACGAAGCCGCCCGGCTGGCGGCCAGGTACCGCGTGCGGGGAGCCGATGCTGTCTATGCCGCCGTCGCCCGGCGTTACGGAGCCGCGTTGGTGACACGTGATCGCCAGCAGTTGGAGCGGCTGCAACCGGCGTTGCCAGTTCTGACCCCAGTCCAGGCCCTGGCCCATCTGGTCCAAGAGGCAGAAAGCCACGAGGGGCCGCGGGAAGCGAGCAACCCGACATTTCAAGATGAGGAGACAATCCAATGATCGCCATTACCAACGGCAAAGTCATGACTATCACACAAGGCACGTTAGAACGAGGGACAGTGCTCGTCGAGGGCGGACGCATCGTCGCCGTGGGAGAACACGTCGAAATTCCGGAGGACGCCCAGGTGTACGATGCGGCGGGCAAGGTGGTAACGCCTGGACTGATTGACGCCCACTGCCACGTGGGGCTCTTTCCCGATGGCATTGGCTGGGAACATTCCGACGGCAACGAGATGACCGACCCGATCACGCCGCACCTCCGCGCGTTAGACGCGGTACACCCCGGAGACCCGGCCTTCAAGGACCTGGTGGCCGCCGGTGTCACAACGGTGCTCACCGGTCCCGGCAGCGGCAACCTGATTGGCGGGCAGTGGGTGTGCCTCAAGACCATGCCTAGACCGAGCGTCGAGCAGATGGTGCTGCTGGAACCGGCCGGCATGAAGATGGCACTGGGCGAGAATCCCAAGCGGGTCTACGGCGAGCAAAAAAAAGCCCCATCCACGCGCATGAGCAACGCGGCCACGCTGCGCACCGCGTTGGTGAACGCGCAGAACTACCTGGAAAAATGGCGCCAGTACGAGGCAGAACAGGCCGAACACCAGGCCAAAATCGTGGCCGGAGATGAGGACGCCAGACCGCCCAAGCCACCGGAGCGCGATCTGAAACTGGAAGCGCTGGGCAAAGTGCTACGCCGCGAAATGAAGGCCCGCGTCCACGCACACCGGGCCGATGATATGCTCACCGCCATCCGCATCGCCGAAGAGTTCAACCTGGACCTGACGCTCGAACACGCGACCGAGGGCTACAAAATTGCCGACATCCTGGCCGCCAAGCAGATTCCGGTCACCGCCGGGCCGATCCTGTTCTCTCGCGTCAAGTACGAGTTGAAGGACATGACGCCCAGGAACCCTGGCATTATGGCCAAAGCGGGCGTCAAGGTGGCGATTCAGACCGACGAAATGTCGGCGGTCAAATACCTGCCCATCAACGCCGCACTGGCCGTGCGCGAAGGCATGCCGGAAGAAGAGGCGCTGAAGGCCATCACGATCCACGCCGCTCAGATCATCGGCGTGGCCGACCGGGTCGGCAGCCTGGAGGCAGGCAAAGATGCCGACGTCGTCGTCTTCAGCGGGCACCCCTTCAACTACCGCACCGTCGCCGAACTGGTGCTCGTGAACGGCCAGGTAGCCTACCGGCGGGGAGAAGAAATAGCATAGCGAGCTACATGAAACACAAGTCCCCCGTCCATCAGCGACGGGGGACCTGGATTGGGCAGCGCCGATCCATAAAGATCAGCCAGCACAACCTCCAGGTGAACATCCACCACAGGTGCCACAGTCAGGCGCCAGGTCTTCGTCCGTTGCCGGTCGCAGGGCGGAAATCTTCACGTGAAAGTACAATGTCTCACCTGCCAGAGGGTGGTTGAAATCAAGCACTATTTCTTCAGGCTGAACATCCGCCACGTATGCCACAAAAGTCCGTCCCTTGCCGTCGTGCATTCGGAACGCTATCCCTGGCTCCAGGGTCACATCTGGAGGAAAAATATCGCGGGAGACTGCTTGAAGTGCATCAGGGTCCCGTTCGCCGTAACCCTCGACCGGCGCCACTGCTACGTCTTTCTCGTCGCCGATAGACATCCCATAGAGCGCCTGCTCGAGACCAGGGACAATCTGGCCCTGACCCTGCACAAACTCCAGCGGCCCTCGGACGGTAGAGGTATCTATGACCTCTCCATCGTCGAGACGAAGCGTATAATCGAGGCTGACTACCTGGCCATCTACAACTGCAGGTCTCATCTCTGCCATCCGATAAGCCTCCTATATTTTGCGCACGTTGGCCGCGGCGGGCCCTTTTCGACCCTCCTCAACCGTGAACTCAACGCGCTCACCTTCCTCCAGGCTGCGGAACCCTTCCTCGACGATGGCAGAGTGATGCACAAACACATCCCCTCCTGAATCACGAGTAATGAAGCCAAAGCCCTTCTGGCTGTTGAACCATTTGACAGTTCCCGCTTCGCGTTCGCTCATTTTGCTAACACTCCTTTACTTATGTTTACTGAACGTTTGCTCATGAAGCGCGGTTCGTCTCAGACAAAGAAAAACCACCCAGACCTGGTAAGTCTGGGCGGTTTGATCTTGTCCCATCCGAAACAGAACTTACTTCATCTGACAGGGGCAAGTATACCCCCAATTCAAGAATGTGTCAACTCAGGCTGGCAGCGCATGGTAGATCTTCTTGTAACTGTGATAGCGCGTGGCCGACACAAGCCCACTTTCCACAGCCGCCTTCACCGCACAACCTGGCTCGTGGGTATGCGAGCAATCGCTGAAGCGGCAGTCCCGCGCGACCGCAGCGATTTCCGGATAGAAGCGGACCAATTCCGCCCGGCGCAGGCCGCTCAGGCCAAACTCCCGCAGGCCCGGCGTGTCTGCGACAAAGCCACCCGCCGCCAACTTCAGCAAGCTCACCTGCGTCGTCGTATGCCGGCCCTCGTGGCTGTGCTCGCTCACCTCGGCCGTGCGAAGCTGTAAACCAGGCTGCACGGCCGCCAGCAGCGACGACTTGCCTACGCCGGACATCCCGGCCAGCACCGTCACCTTTCCGTGCAGGGCCTTGCGCAACTTACCTACCCCTTCGCCGGTGACCGCACTCGTGAAGAGCACCCGGTAGCCCAGGTCCAGGTAGGGCTGAAGCGCTGCACGACAGGCCACGATGTCCTCGGCCAGGTCCACCTTGTTGACACAGATGATCGGCGACAGGTTGTTCCGTTCGGCCGTGATGAGGTAACGGTCCACGAGTTCGGGCCAGAAATGCGGGGCGCGCCACGAGGCGACGATGAGCAACTGGTCCACATTGGCGGCAATGACCTGCCGCAGGTGGCCGTAGAACACGTCGGGCCGGGCCAGGAAACTCCAGCGAGGCAAGATAGCCTCAACCATACCCCGGCCTACGCCATCTTCAGAGACGATCACCTCATCCCCGACGGCGATCACGTTGGTGAAACCGGTCTCTTCAGCGCTGAGTGAACCGCGTATCCCACACACCAGGCTGCGCCCGTCCAGTTCCACGCGGCACAGGCTGCTGCTCACTTCGGTGACGACACCTTGCTGACCCATTACCTCTTCCTCCACTGATGGGTTCCCTTCATCGGTGTCTGTCTCTTCCTCCTGGTCTTCTTCCGCCTCCTCCATAAGCGCGATGAGCGTCCGGCGGCGTTCTCGCTCCCCGCGCGGCATGATCCGCTCGCGTTTTGGGAAATCGTCGAGTTCATCCAGGTCGTCGAAACTATCAGGCATCCAATTCTTGCGACGCACTTGCTTTGGTTCACGGTTGTGCTTGATCTGTCTACGCACTTTGCGCATCTTCCTGGCAGCGTCGTGGTGCTGCCACCGTCGTTCTTCGCGACTAGGCACAGCTACGTTCCTCCATAGTAAATGGGCAAAAAAAGACGAGGCCATGGATTCTCTCATGGCCTCGTCACACGTTACACCAGGCAGCCCGGCAGCCGCCAGGCAACAAAAAAGCCATGAGATGGGCGATCTCGCCGCCACCTCATGACCGGGGGATCAATCGAACGTTAGCGCAAGAATCTCACGCTACACACCCCACCCGGGCAGCAGGCGGCAAGCAAGATCAACGCGAACGACAAGCACTCGGACGATTTGTATCTGGTTCATTCTGCTCGCCTCCTTCTCGTGATGTGGGTGTAACAATCCTGTAAGACGGCCATAATTATAGGCCAAATCTGGAGTTTGTCAACTCCGCGTTGGCATTGCAAAGCATTGGCTTCCATGCAAATTCATAGCCCTCTATACTGACACTGACGCCACACAATCAGCCCCAGGACCAACAAGGCCACCCCAATAAGCAGCAACCCCGCCGCTTCCCACCCCACACGGCTCCCGGCACTGGGCAGGACCGGCACCGGCGTCGGTGTGACCGGATGCACCTCGAACGCAACGATGAGATAAGGTCGCGTCCCGGGATCGTCGGCCGTGAGTTGGCGCGCGACGAGCAAATCGCCTGCCGTCTCTGGATCAGCGTCAGGCCTGGGTGCAGGCGCCAACGCCATCCCATCGTCGGGTACTTCCCCCGCCATCCAGGCCCGCAGCAGCGCAGTCACGTCCCACGTGAGCCAGGTCCCCGCCACTTGCTCGAGCGGCACAACCGCTCCGGTGAGCGGCGAGGAAGGGAATGGCGTAGGCAGTGGCGAGATAGGGGGCGACGGTGTGAGCTCCTCCGCGGCTGATGTAGCCGTTGGCCTGGGTGTCGTACGTGGTGTGGCCGTCAGCGTTGGCTCCTCTGTCGGCGTCGGCAGTGAAGAAGGAAAAGCCGTGGAAGTCGGCAGCGGCGAAGCAAAGAACGTGGACACGCGGCGGGGGACAACGACAGCGACCGATTTGGGCACAGGCAATGCTGACGACGTCACGTTGAGACGAGCCGTCGTGATCGCAACGGGCGAAGTGAGCAGTGTGGGCCAGGTCACCGGGTCATCGGTCCGCTCTCCCTCCTCCCACAGCTCGAGGACACGGTAGGCCCCCAGCGTCGCCTCGCCCGTGCCCGAACTGCTGTCTACGTACACGTGCAGGATGGCGTGCATGATCTCGGTACCCGGCGGAAACACGTCGAGCGGGAAGTGCAGATAGGTGCGCGCGTACACCACGCTGCCGGCGGGGGCACGGCAGACGCCAAAGGGGAATACCTGTGCAGCGTCGCGCACCGTCGCCCCCTCCAATATTCCAGACGTGACCCCCAGGCTACGGTCAGGCCAGATCTGCCACGTGCGGGACTCTTGCGCCCCGGCAGGCGACATCGGCCCGGCCAGGCACAGCAGGCCCCCTGTCAATCCCAGCAGGGAGACGACGGTGCAGAACAAGAACTTCCGGGGGCGCTTCTCCATCAGACCTCTTCAGTCGCCGCCAACTTTTCCAGCGGCGGCAACTCGTCCAGGCTGCGCAGCCCAAAGTGCTGCAAGAACTCGAAAGTGACGCCGTAGAGAATGGGGCGGCCCACACCCGGCGCTCGCCCCATTTCTTCAATCAACCCCACGCTCAACAACGTACGCAGGACACTATCGGAACTCACGCCTCGGATAGTCTCAAGCTGGGGGCGGGTGATCGGCTGGCGATAGGCGATGATCGCCAACGTCTCCAGCGCGGCCTGCGAGAGGCTCGTGCGTGCTTCGAGGCCGAGGAAGCGTTCGACGTGGGACGCAGCCTCCGGTGCAGAAACGAGCTGCACGCGGTTGCCGGCCCGCTGCAACCGCACGCCACGCCCGGCATAGGCAGCCTCCAGTTCAGCCAACACTTGCTCTACCTGCCCGGGTGTGACCTCCAACGCCTCCGCCAGGCGATTGACCGAGACCGGCGCGTCGGCCACGAAGAGCAAGGATTCCACCTTTGTCACCAGGCTCAGCGCGCCGTCTCCAGAAATGTGCCCTTCCTTCTCCACCTTACCACTCAGCCCTGGTCACAGAGCACAAACGTCCGCCGCAGCGCCTCGATCAGATTACCTCTGGATGTAAATTCGTGCCCCACGTACAGATTGTAGCTCGTCTCAGCAATCGCCCTGCAAATGCCGGCATAGTTCAACTCCTGAGTATCGTCCATGTCGTTCCGTCCGGGGTTGCCAGCAGTGTGGAAATGACCAATCCACTTGACGTTCTCCCGGATCGTGCGGATCACGTCGCCTTCCATGATCTGCATGTGATAGATGTCGTACAGCAGCTTCGTACGGGGGCTGTTGACTCGCTCGCAAACGGCCACACCCCAGGCGGTATGGTCGCACTGGTAACCGGGATGGTCAACCTTGGAGTTCAGCAACTCCAGGTTCAGGTTGATCCCCTTTCGTTCAGCGTAGGGAGCGACGCGCCGCAAACCGTCAGCGACGGCCTCGATGGCCTCCAGTTCTGTCTGATAGGGCTGCCGGTTGCCGCTGAAGCAAATCACCCCCGGGATACCGTGCTTAGCGGCAATATCTATCGCGGCCTTGAGCTCGCCCTCGATCCGGTCGTGGTTCGAGCGCTTGTTCAGGCCATCCGGCAGCGAGTCGTGACCGCACATGCTGGCAACGATCAGACCGTGCTTCTTGGCCAGGGCCACGACTTGTTCGAAATCGTCCCCGCGCTGCCACACCTCGACGGCAACATAGCCGATCTCGGCACCGATCCTGAACAGCTCGTCGAGGCTCATGCCCCTGAGATCGAAAATCGGATAACAGAGCGATTGTTTGATGCGCATTCCTGTATCTCCTTTGAAGGCCCGTCAGATCTCCCCCTCCGGCGTCTCGGCCGGTGGCTGGCGCTCCGGCAGAGCAGGCGCTCTCTCTCTCGGCCTGACGGGAACTCGTGGCACGCTGGGATAGGCCACACTACGCAGGTTGACCCTGGGCGGACGGGCCAGCTTCAGCCCCATCCGCTCCTCCACCACCCGCCGGGCCGTTTCGACGATTTGCTCCGCCTTTTCCGGCACGTTAATCCCGGCCGCCGTCTCCACGTCCAATTCGATGACGATACCACCGCGCCTGGCCGATATTTTCGACCTGCAGCGCAGGACGCTGGACAGTTGGTCTATCTCGTACCTCAGGCCGTCAGCGATAGAGCGAACGCCGACCAACACCTCTCCACCGGTGGCCTTTTCGACGCGGATAGCCTTTGGAGCGGGCCGGCGCAATTCGAGCACGAGAAGCAGGATGAAGATAATGTCCAGTGTCAGGGCGAAAAGGACACCTAAAAGCATGCGCGCATACCACTGAAGACTATTGACGAAATCCACCAGCGCGGCCAACTGTATTCTGGCTGCCTCCAACACCGGCACCGGCCATACCAACAGGATGGTACACATTGGGATAGCGACCAGAAGCAGAATCACCAGTACCACACGGTTCACAACATTCATCGTTTGCCCTCCCGTAAGTTCTCTACAGCTACACTATCCATTATAGCATTGCGTCGTGCTTTGGACAACGCAAGCGCAGCGACGACGATCAAGCCAGCCAGTCCCGCCAGGCTTATACCCCCACCCACACGCAGGCTCACCGGGCGGAAGGCGAAGATGACGCGGTGGTTCCCGGCGCGCACGGCGACTGCGCGGAAGAGCAGGTCGGCCCGATAAACCGGCGCCGGCTCACCGTCTACGGTCGCTTCCCAACCGGGATACCAGGCATCGCTCAAGACCAGGTAAGCCGGTACTTGAGTGGCGACCTCAATTTCGACGCGTTCCGGCGCATAGCGGATCACGCGGGCAAATTCGACAGCCTGTGGTGACCGGTCCTGGATTGGCCCGGAACCTGCGTCACCTGGCGCCATCACTCCCTCGCTCTTGCCCAGGACAACCTCCGCCGCCGGATCAAACGCCGAGTCTTGCATCAATGCCAACATCGTTTCATCGTCGTCAGCTTCTACCCATCTATGGACGAGAAACGCCCGCTCCAACACGTCCAGGTTCTCGTAGACCTTGACGTCGCCGGAATGAGCCAGCCGGAAGTGGCCCTGGTCGGACAGGGCCAGTGCCTGAAAGCTGCCGGTACGCTCGTCTATCAGGCTCACCCCGCGCACGACCAGCTCTCCCTCTGGCAGCGTCGCCCGCACTACGACCGTGACCGGCGCGGCCGGCTCTTGCCAGCGCAGCCGTGCGACGTAGTCGTTCCCCTCCGGTTGCCCCGGCCAGAAGTGACCACCGACCGGGGCCTGCACATGGGCCACATCCGAGCTATATGCTCCCTCAGCCGTGTGCTGCCCGGCACGCAACTCGAACGTGCGCGTGAACCCTTTCCCCAGGCCCACTTCGACGACGCCAACGGGTGTCCCATCGGGCAAAGCCGCCGCCCCGCGCAGGTAGGAGACAATCCCCAGTGCCGTCGCTTCGAAGTGTGGCACGTGCGCGACCGCGGCCGTCTCTCCACGCTCCAGTTGCGCCCCCAACTGGAGATCGTAGAACACGTCGTCCAGCCAGGCGTCGTGGAGCTTATCGGTGATGACGTGCCGGACGCTAAACAGGTTCAGCCAGCGTCCAGCGGGGATGGTCGTCAGGTTCTCACGTAGCCGGCCGTCCATCGAGACCTTATCCTCGGCCAGGAGCAAACGCTGAAGTGTAACGTAGCGCGCTAACGGCAGTACGCCGCCATCGTAGCCATCCACGGCGGGGACAGCGAAGGCCAGGGGCAGGTTGGGACTGAGTACCTCCTTGTGCTTGGCGGCAATCACCGCATCGTAGAGCGCAGCGGCTGAAAGTTGTGGGCCGTAGATGATTTCCATCTCGGGCAGGTCGCCGGGGTCGAAGGTGATATCGGACAGGCTGATGAAACGGGCAGGCGGATTCGACCCCTCCCCCAGTCCCTCCCCTACAGAGTGAGAGACAAGCAGGTGGGCAATAGCCGGGCGCAGGCTGGTGAACGCCTGGGGCGCAGTGGCCCGGCTGTGAGGAAGTGTGAAACTCGCCGCAAAAAGTTCGACGACCAACAACGTCAGCAGGCCCATCGTTGCCAACTGCGGCGCACGCGTCGTTGCCAGGAGCAACCCCAGTGTCAGAACAGTCCCCGCCGCCCAACCGGCAATGGTCGTTCCTTCCACACGTCCCCCCTCTCCGACACGCACCCCGACCACCGCCCATCCTGCCAGCAAGACGAGCACAACCGCAAAGAACAAGAGCCCGCGCCGATCCATTCGCACGCGACGGTGGTACAATGCATCGCCCCCCCACCCCGCCAGCGCTGCCAAACTCGTCACGGTGAGTGCCAACCAGCGGGCTGGCACACGGAAGTGAGCAAAGCCAGGAACGAAGCGGGCCAGGAGGAGATAGAAAGGATTGTAGAGGCCGAGGGAGAAAAAAAGGCCCATAGTGAGGAGGAGAAAGATGGAGAATGAAGAATGGAGAATAGAGACTGGCGAACTGCGATTGGCGATTGGCGATTGGCGAATAGCGACTGCGACGAGGGCCAGGCCAGCGAGGCCGATGTAGGCCACGTGCTCGATGTGTTCAGGAGGAATAGGGGCAGTGAAGCCAGGCAAAAAGGCGTGCGCCAGGTAAAACGGCGAAAGAGAGAATGAAACTCGCTCGTTGAATGGCAGTCCCCCGGCACGTACCGAGAGGCGAGAAAGTTCCCACGTAGGGATCAGTTGCACTGCCGCCAGTGCTACTCCCAGGCCCGCCACGCCCGCTAGGATCGCCACACGCCGCGCGAAAAGCCATCCTTGCGAAAGTTGCGAATCGCCATCGCTTCTGACCCAGGATGTGCGCCCCAACCTTCGTAATGATTCCCACAGCACCGGTCCAAGCCCATAAACCGCCAGCCCCACCAACGAGATAAACGCCGTCTGCGTATGCCCCGCCAGCAGCACCAGCCCTATGACAACAGCAAGACCAACAAACGCAGCTATGCGATTTGCGATTTGCCGATTTCCAATGCTAACCTTGTCATACAACAGCAATGCCAACGGCAGCCACGCCAGTCCCTGCAACTGGTTGACGTGCTCCACCTGCGCGCCCAGATAGCCCCCCAACACAAAGATCGCCCCGACTGCCCACGCGCCAACCCGTCCCAGCCGCAACGAGGCGCGTCCCCAGAGGTATGCATTGAGCGCCGCCAGGCCCAGGTGCAGCACAATGGTCAGATGAACAGACTGATGGGCTGGCAGAAGGAGCCACAACAGCCAGTTGAGAGGATACAAGACCCCCGCCTGGCTGTTGGCCAGGAAAGGGGCTCCCAAAAAGAGAGACGGATTCCAGAGCGGCAGCCGTCCAGCCCGTATCGCCCGCGTCGCCTCCGCCCAGTAGGGGTAGAAATAGGTAAAGACGTCACCGCCGGCCAGCACCCGTCCTGCCAGTGCGATCCTCCAGAAGAAAGCCAATATCAGCGACCACAGCAAGACGACGGCCAGCAGGTCGCGAAAAAGATCAAGGATAGGTAGATGGGTAGATGCGCAACGGGTAGATAAAGTCATCGGTTCGACAATGGCTGGATATGATATATGGTGAACGAGCGCGTGCCGTCACGGCGGGTCGTAGTCAGTACAGGTGTCAGCTCATACCCTACACCGGCCAGCACCCACTCCACCCGCACGGGCGATTCCCAGGACGGAAATGCAATGTAACGCGGCTCGCGCATGCCGAAAGCCTGTACGTCCTGTGCCAGCCAGGCCGGTGTCGGCCAGTAGGCCAGGTAGACCGGCGCCTCGAACAGATAATCGTTATAGTGCCAGCCCAGCCAGTGCTGGTAGACCACCGTACCCTCAGGTAAAGCACGCAAGAATGCAGCAACTTGATCAATGCCATCGTAGGTACCATGGTCGCCACCGACCGGATAGCGGCTGTGAGCAGCGTTCCAGGCGGGAAGCAGCAGAAAAATGAACAATGAACAATGAACAATGAACAATGGCAAAGGGCAAATGGCGAATGGCGAATGATCCAGCAAGGCGCACAGGTAAGAGGCAAGGAGGGACAGGGTACGGCCCAGGAGAATCGCCAGCACAGGCACCAATGGCAGCAAGTAACGATCCCAGACAGGAAAGGCCCACAGCCAGTGGAAAAGAAAGTAGATGAGGGCAAAGGAAATGAGGAACAGGTCCACAAATGATGTACGCATATAGCAGTGGCGCGTAGTGGCGCTCCATACCAGCAGGAACAAGCCCACCAGCAGCACACCGTTGACGACGGGCGAGACGAAGAAGTAGCGCGCCAGCCCAATCCAGCCCTGTAGCCGCGTCCACAACTCCTGCGGCCAGATGAGACGCAGACCCCCATAGCCGGTGACACCCATACGCCAGAAACTCTCCGCACCCTGCGCTACCCGTACCACATCCCAGGCGAACACCAGCCCCAACACCAGCAAAAAGCAAAAAGCAAATGACGAATGGCGAATGACGAATGGCGAACGGTGATTTGCGATTTGCGATTTGCGATTTGCCGATTTGCCGATTTGCATCAGCGCCACCAACGGCAACCACACCAGCCCGGTCTGCTTGGCTGCAAAGGCCAACCCGGCCAGCCCTCCCGCCCAGCCCGGCCGGCCACGGGCCATCGCCACACAAGCTCCCAGTCCCAACACCACCATCAATGGGTCGGTGAAGGCCGTGGCAGAGAAGAGGATCGCGAAGGGCGAGAGAGCCACACCGAGGCCCGCACCTGTGGCGGCCCACCGGCTGCCATACAGAGCATGAGACAGGACAGCGGCCAATGGGATCGTCAGCAGACCTGCTGCCAGCCCCGGCAACCGCACAGCGAACTCGGAATTACCCAGGAGTATCTGTGTTCCAGCCACCAGGTACGATAGCAAGGGAGGCTTATAAACCGGCACCGTTGCCAGCCACGGATCCTGTCCCCGCTCGATCAGAAGCCCCCAGTAGCCATACAGTGCCTCGTCGGCGTGGAAGCGATTGCCTAACATCGGCGGCAGACGCAGCGCCCACGCCAGCAACAGGAGCGCTACCAACACCCAGCGCGCCCAGCCCCAATGGCGGAATTTCAGCGGGTCAAGCGACACTCGAGCAATGTCCATAGCACAGTCAGGCCATCACGCCAACTGATCTTCTTTCCCTCCTTAAACTCCCGCCCGGTATAGGAGATTGGCACTTCATAGATCCGGTAGCCATGCTTGAGGATTTGGGCTGTGATCTCGGGGTCAAAACCCCAGCCGGGCGACCGGAGGTCGAGCTGTAGGGCAACCTCCCGGGTAAACACCTTGTAGCCAGTTTCCATATCACTGAGGATCGTATTATACAGGAGGTTGGTCACCAGTGTGAGGAAATTGTTGCCGACCATGTGCCAGAAGAACATCGTCTTGGTCGGCCCACCGCGGAAGCGCGAGCCATAGACTACCTGAGAGCGACTCTCAACGATAGGTTTCAGGAGTGCTGGATAATCGCGGGGGTCGTACTCCAGGTCGGCATCCTGGACCACCATCACGTCGCCGCTGGCGTGCTGAATCCCGGTGCGCACCGCCGCGCCCTTGCCCCGGTTATGCCCGTGGAGAACGATGACCACGTCTGGCTCGCCCTCCAGCTTGTGCAGCACTTCCTGCGTGCCGTCCGTCGAACCGTCGTCCACAATCACGACTTCTCGCTCGAGCTCGACGACGGCGCCATTATTCGGGCCATAGCCCACTGGTACCACCAACTGCACTGCCCGCACACGCCGCACAATCTCAGCGATGGTCCCAATCTCGTTGTAGACCGGCATAACCACCGAAAGTTTCATCGTGGCCTCCTTGGGATTGACGGATGCATTATAACCGAGGGCTGTATGAAGGCAAGCCCTGGCATTTGACGGGTACTTTGTTCCATGCTACACTTGTACTGTGAAACAAGTTGCCGCTATCATCCTGGCCGCGGGCGCGTCCACCCGCTTCGGCCAACCCAAGCAACTGCTCGATTGGGGTGGCGTGCCGCTCCTGGCCCACATCGCCGACGTAGCGTTGGGTGCAGGATTGGCGCCGGTGATCGTCGTGTTGGGCTGCCAGGCTGAGGCTGCTCGTGCCGCGTTGGGCACGCGGCCTGTCCAGGCTGTGATGAACTGGCGTTGGGAAGCGGGACTGAGCACCTCGGTGCAGGTGGGACTGGCCACACTCCCGCCCGGGACGGAGGCGGCGCTCTTCCTCCAGTGCGATCAGCCGTTGATCACGCCCAACCTGCTGCAAGCACTCGTGGCCCGCTTTGAGGAAACCGGCTTCCTCATTGTCCGCCCCACGCACGCTGGACAGCCCGGAACACCGGCCCTGTTTGCCCGCTGTCTCTTTCCCGAACTGGCTGCCGCCAGCGGTGACGAAGGTGGACGAAGCCTGATCGCTCGCCACAAGAAAGACGTCGCCACCGTCGAGATCGCCGACCCGCATACGCTGGCCGACATAGACGCCCCCGCCGACTATGAGCGACTGAAAGCCTCCATCCTCCATCCTCCATCCTCCATCCTCCAATCCATCACCCATCTCATCATAGACATGGATGGCGTGCTGTGGCGCGGCGATCAGCCGATGCCCGGCTTGCAGGAGTTCTTCACCTCCCTGCGCGAGCATGGTGTACGCTTCATCCTGGCGACCAACAACGCCAGCCGGCTGCCGGAGCAGTACGCCGCCAAACTGGCCCGCTTCGGCGTCCAAGTGCCGCCTGAGTGTGTGCTGACCTCTGCCCAGGCCGCGGCCACCTATCTGGCGACCATCACCCCGTCGGGCACTCGCGTCTATGCCATCGGTGAGGAGGGGATCCGGCAAGCACTGGAGCAGCAAGGCTTCGTGTTGACCGAAGAAGGGGCCGCCTACGTCATCGTCGGCTGGGACCGGCAACTGACGTGGGACAAATTGGCGACGGCGGCACTGCTCATCCACGCCGGAGCTGGCTTCATCGGCACCAACCCGGACGTCAATTACCCCACCGAGCGGGGGCCGGTGCCAGGCAACGGTGCACAACTGGCCGCACTGGAAGCCACCACTGGCACTCGGCCCATCGTCATCGGTAAGCCCCAACCGTGGATGTATCAGGAGGCAATGCGGCGGATGGGCGCTCGTCCTGAGACGACTGCTGCCCTGGGCGACCGGCTCGACACCGACGTCACAGGAGGCGTGCGGGCCGGCCTGACCACCATCCTCGTCCTTTCGGGCATCTCTACCGAGGCAGATCTGGCTACCTCGCCAGTCAAACCGGACCTGGTGTGCACGGACATCGGGGATATGGTACGCATTTGGAGTCTTATGCCCAGTGCACTTGCTAAATCAACCAATCGCAAGGGGAAATCATAATTTGACTTGCAATTTCCGTCAATCTCTTGTATAATAACGCTGGAGGTGTAGCATGGCTGTACTGACAACAACTATCACCAAGCGTGCACAGACTGTCGTCCCGGCCCATATCCGCCAACAACACAATATCCAACCGGGTGACACACTGGCCTGGATAGACGACGGAGAAACGATCAAGGTGATCCCCCTGCCCCGAGACCCCATCCGCGCCCTCCGTGGTTGCGCCAAAGGGAAAGGATTGGTCCAATACCTGCTGGCATCGAGAAGAGAGGAACGGGAGCGTGAGCGCAGATAGATACCTTCTAGACACATCGGCTATACTGACACTGATGGAAGGTGAGGACGGCGCAGATGAGGTCGAGAAAATCCTGCGCGAAAGTGAAGCGATTGTCCCGTTCCCAGTTCTGTTGGAAACCTACTACATCTCATTGCAAGAAGGCTCTGAGTCGGTAGCTGACGAGCGCTACGCCTGGCTTCGCCACATCCCGGTTATAGAAATCTGGTCAATGGATGAACCAACGTTGCTCACTGCTGCGCACATCAAAGCGCGATTCCACGTCTCATTCGCAGATGCACTCATTGCTGCTTTCGCCGTGCGGAACCAGGCTATACTGGTACACAAAGACCCTGAATTCGAAGTAATGACCGAGCGGGTACGACAGAGGCGGTTGCCGTACAAGTGACGCCACGACCCGTCGAACTGACCAACCTCGATTTTCCTGCTCTCCAGTCCCTTCTGGTGGACTGGGGCGAGCCGGCCTATCGTGCCCGGCAACTCTGGGAATGGCTCTACGTCCACCTGGCAACTGACTTCGACCAGATGTCGAACCTGTCCCGACCCTTGCGCGATCGGTTGGCAGCCGGGACGACCATCGGTGTACCGCAGGCGATAGGCACCGTCCAGTCAACCGACGGAGAGACGCGCAAGGACCTGCTTCGCCTGGAAGACGGTGAGACCGTGGAGGCTGTGTTGATGCGCTACCGGGAACGCCGCACTGCCTGTATCTCCACCCAAGTCGGCTGTACCATCGGCTGTGCCTTCTGCGCCACGGGACAAATGGGCTTCCGCCGCAACCTCACCGGTGGCGAAATCGTCGCACAGGCACTCCACTTTGCCCGCATCCTCCGCGACGAGGAAACCCATCTGACCAATGTGGTGCTGATGGGCATGGGGGAGCCACTTCTCAACTACGAGGCCTCGCTGGCCGCTATCCGCCGCCTGGTCGCCTCTGATGGGTTTAACCTGGGACAGCGACACATCACCCTCTCTACTGTGGGAATCGCGCCGGGCATCCAGCGCCTGACAAAAGAAGGCTTGCAGATTACACTGGCCGTCTCTCTACATGCCGCCACCGACCCATTGCGCGACCAACTTGTCCCCATCAACCGCCGTTATAGGCTCGACACCCTGTTCGAGGCATGCTATGATTACGTCAAGCACACCGGGCGGCGGATCAGTTTCGAGTGGGCACTCATGGATGGGGTAAACGACACGCCCGAGCAGGCCCAGGCGCTGGCCGCTCGCCTCAGAGGTCTCCTGGCCCACGTCAATCTCATCCCTCTCAACCCCACTCCGGGCTACACGGGGCGGCCGTCCTCTCACGATCGTATCAGTGCCTTCACTGCAACACTGGAACAGAGCCACATCCCTTATACACTGCGCGTACGCCGAGGGATAGACATCCAGGCAGGCTGCGGACAACTGCGCCAGCGCAACCAATCCAGAGAACAAAAAGCTCATTCGTCAATCCAACCTGCAACCCAATTTCCTTGATTTTCTGAGCATTCCGTTGTATGATAGGCGTCTAATGAGCCACAGTATCAAAATCGCTCCGTCCATACTTGCTGCTGATTTTGCCTGCCTGGCCGAAGCGATCCAAAGTGCCGAGGCCGCTGGTGCAGACTATATCCATGTGGATGTGATGGATGGCCACTTCGTGCCCAATATCACCGTCGGGCCACCTGTGGTGCAGTCTTTGCGGCGCGTCACGCACCTGCCGCTCGACGTACACCTGATGATCAGCGACCCGATACGTTACGTGCCCGCGTTTGCCGAGGCTGGCGCTGATGGAATCACCATCCACGCCGAGGCCACGCCACACTTGAATCGTGTCCTCCAGCAGATCCGGGACTTGGGCAGGCGTCCCGGCGTCTCTCTGAACCCGGCCACACCGGCGGTCGCGATCGGCGAAATCCTGAATGACGTGGACCTGGTACTGGTGATGACCGTCAACCCAGGCTTCGGCGGGCAGTCCTTCATTGAGCATACGCTGCACAAGATCGCACGGGTACGGGAAATGCTGGAGAGTGCTGGAAGCGAAGCCGAGTTGGAGGTGGATGGCGGCATCGGCCCACAAACAACGGAGCGAGTCGTAGCCGCCGGAGCAAACGTGCTGGTGGCCGGGACGGCCATCTTCGGCGCACCGGAGGGGATTGCTACAGCGATCAAGGCCATCCGCCAGGCCGCTCTCAAAGGGCAACGCGCACAGGCCGGAGGCAGCCAAAAAAGAAGCCCCCAGTGGTAGGGGGCCACTACAGAGCGGAGTATCTCATCCTTTCCTCGTGGGAAAGGATCGGGAAAGAGGCCTAACGAGCCTTGCTCAACGTCCGCAGACAGCGAGTACAGAGATGCGCCCGGCGCACCCGACCGTTGATCTCCACTCGCTTGTGCTGGATGTTGGGTCTAAATTGACGACGAGTCGCCCGCTTGGAATGACTGACATTATGTCCAAACTGCAGGCTTTTGCCACACATTTCACATTTCGCCATTCGCATCACCTCGGAATTGATAGTAGTAACGGGGTGTATCATACCACAGGGCGGCCTTTCATGCAACCGGTGGCCTAAAGGAGGAAGGATGCCAGAAGTCCAGTATCGCGGTCGGATCGAAGTCTCACCCACGGCCATTGCCAGCATTGCGAACGAGGCAGTGCTAACCTGTTATGGCGTCGTAGGGACCGCTGCCAAAGGCCTGGCTGCCGGCATCGTCAACGTCCTCTCGCGCGACAGCAAACGCGGCATCGAGGTGCGCGTCGAGGGTGGACAGATCATCATTGACGTTTACGTGATTATCGAGTACGGCACCCGCATCGCTGCCGTGGCCCTCAGTGTTATGAATGTTGTCAAGTTCAGTGTCGAACGGGCGCTGGGCATCCCGGTCGCCGAGGTGAACGTCCACGTCGAGGGACTGCGCGTCAGCGACACGGATTGAGAGGAATCAGCAGGTTGACGGACAAGACAATACCAAAAGTCACGCCAAGATCCCCATATCTGACCACGGACGGCCAGGGCTTCAAGCAATTGGTCGAAGCTGCATTGGCCTGGCTCCAACACCACCAGGCAACCATCAACGCACTTAACGTGTACCCGGTCCCTGACGGCGACACAGGGACCAACATGGTGCTGACGATGCAATCTGCCTGGGCCGAGATCCAAGAGTCCTCAGAGCACAACGTGGGGCGAATCGCCCACCAGATGGCTCACGGCGCACTGATGGGTGCCCGGGGCAACTCTGGCGTGATCCTCTCCCAGATCTGGCGTGGATTCGCACGGAGCCTGGATGGGAAGGAGACCTATCGCGCTCAAGACCTGGTCGCTGCCTGTCAGGAAGCGACAACGACTGCCTACAAGGGTGTGGTCAAGCCTGTCGAGGGCACGATCCTCACCGTCGCCCGTGCTATCTCCGATGCGGCGATCCGGGCCGTGGAAGAGACCGAAGACCTGGTGCGCATTCTGGAGCACATGGTGTTCGCCGCCCACGAAGCCGTCAGGCTTACTCCTTCACTGCTCCCGGTACTCGCAGAGGCCGGAGTGGTAGATGCCGGCGGCCAGGGACTATTCGTCATTTTGGAGGGAATGTTGCGCTACATGCGTGGAGAAAACATCGCCGAAGATGTGCAACTGGTCAAATCCGTGGACTTGATCGCTACAGGGTTGGAGCCTGGCGAGATCGGCTACGGTTATGACGTTCAGTTCCTGATTATCGGACAAGGCCTGGATGTAGACACCATCCGCCAGAAAATCACGGAAATGGGCGAGTGTCCACTCGTCGTAGGCACTCCGGATACGGTCAAGATACACGTCCATGTTTCCGACCCCGGCGTTCCTATCAGTTATGGGGCCAGCCTGGGTTCGTTGCGTGACGTCGTGGTGGAAGACATGCAGGCTCAGTATAAAGACTTTATCGTCAGCAGCGAGTTGTCACGATCTCCCTCGCCCCAAACTTCACAAGAAATCGGTGTCATCAGCGTCGTCTTGGGCGATGGACTCGCTCGTGTCTTCCAAAGTCTGGGCGTGAGTGCGATCGTGCATGGCGGCCAAACGATGAATCCCAGTACCCAAGACCTTCTGGATGCTGTTGAGAGCCTGCCGGTCAAGCAAGCGATCCTGCTACCTAATAATAGCAACGTCATCCCAACTGCTGAACAGGCCCGTGCTCTCAGCACCAAACCTGTAGCCGTTGTCCCCAGTCGCTCCATTCCACAGGGCATTGCGGCGTTGTTGGCGGTCAACTACCAGGCTGATTTCGCGGCCAACGTCGCTGCCATGACGGAGGCGATGGAAGAAATCGAGACGGGTGAGGTCACCACCGCAACCCGTTCAGCGACGATCAACGGCATAGAGATCACCGATGGGCAGATTATCGGGCTGCACGACGGGGAACTGAAAGTGACCGGCGCGACAGTCGAGGAAGTCGTACAGGCGCTGCTAAAGGAGATGAACCAAACCCAACGCGAGATCATCACCCTGTATTACGGCGACACGGTCAGCGAAAGTGACGCCAACGCGCTGGCCGACCTGCTGCAGCAAGCGTGGCCTGACCAGGAGGTCGAGGTCGTCGCCGGCGGACAGCCCCATTACCTTTACATCCTTTCAGTGGAATGACGCATTTGGAGGTCCCGTGTCCAGAGTCTACATCGTTACCGATAGCGCAGCGACCATCGAGCCAGCCGTTGCTAAACAACTCGATATCACCATCGTTCCCCTGATCATCCACATTGACGGTCAAGACTACCAGGACGGCACGGAACTGGATCACGAGGAGTTGCTGCTCCGCATGGCTCATGATCGCATCCGGCCTGGCATTGTCGGCCCGACGGCCGAGCAATTCCGACGCTTATACAGTCGCCTGACGCGCCGTACTGACCAGATTATCTCGCTCCATTCCTCGGCCAGTCTCAGCCTCATCTGCCACGAAGCGCAGAAGGCTGCCAATGAATTCCGGGGGCGCTGCGACATCGTGGTGATGAATTCGGAGACGCTCTCACTGGGCCTGGACATCCTGATACGCGAAGCCGCTCAATTGGCCAACGAAGCTGTCCCATTGAGCGAGATTATGCGTCAGATCCGAGGGCTCATGCGACGTATCTACATTGTGCTCGTCACCGACACCCTGGACTACCTGGAACACAGTCATCTCATCAGTCCGGCTCAGGCCATTCTGGGTACGATGTTGGGCGTCAAGCCCTTCCTGGCAATCGAAGAAGGTAAGATCATCCCGATGGAAAAAGTCCGCAACCGCGAACGGGCAATAGACAAACTGGCCGAGTTCGCCAGCGAATTCTCCAACATCGAAAAGATGGCCATTTTGCAAAGCACACTCTATCCTACAGAGGAGACGAAGATGTTACAGGAGCGATTAACGCTCCTCACACCAAACCAGGAGTTTCCTATCATGCTCTATGGCCCGCTGCTGGCTTCTCACATCGGGCCGGACGGGATGGGGCTGGTGGTGTATGAGGGCACGGACAAGGAGATTCTATCCTGATGAGCCAGGTGCACATTGTCACCGATAGCACATCCGATGTTCCCCCTGAGGTAGCGGCACGGCCGCATATCTAAGATATGACAACGCCCGTTCAGAAATTGACCAAGATTCTCCACCTGGAAGCGGAAAGGTACCAGGACCGGGCTGTCTTTGGCGGCCTGGCCCGTTACGCAGACACCTGGTTGCAGGAAGCCGAGGCGACCTTCGGACCGGAAGCGTCCGACTGGTTCCACGAAGTAGATGACCGGCTGCGTGCATACAAAAGTCTCCCCGACGTTGCTGCCCGTCACGAGGCCGTGTCTGCATTGTTGGCCATGCTTCAGGCCCCCCCCCCTCAGCGGGAAACCACACCCCTCGCTCCACCTGAACCTGCTGAGATTACTTCGGCCCCAGCAACACCTGCACCCACGCAGGCCAGGCCGGCCCCCACTGCGCCTACGCCCGCCCCTCCACGCACCGGTCTCGATTCACCAGTTGCCGCCTTGCAAGGAGTAGGCCCCGGGCAGGCCAGGCGGCTGGCCAAACTGGGCATCCACACCATCCGCGATATGCTCTACTCTTTTCCCCGTCGCCACGACGATTACTCGCAACTCAAGCCCATCAATCGGATCGAATATGGCGAAGAGGTCACTATCATCGCTCAGGTCTGGGATGCCGGCGTGCGTGATACTCGGGGGGGGGCTAAGCTCTTCAAGGCCACCCTCTCCGACGGTACCGGCCTCATTGAGATCACGTGGTTCAATCAGCCCTACCTGGCCAACAAGATCGAGCCAGGTCAACAAATCGTCGTCAGCGGCCGGGTGGACGAATACCTGGGACGGCTATGCTTCAATTCCCCTGAGTGGGAACCACTGACAGAGGAACTAGTGCACACCGCTCGCCTCGTGCCAGTCTACCCTCTCACTGCGGGTGTCAACAGCAGGTGGCTGCGCCGCCTGATAAAGCGCACCGTGGACTATTGGTCCAAGCGGCTGCCTGACCATTTGCCCACCTCGGTGCGCCGCGAAGCAAACCTCCTGGACCTGGAGACTGCCATCGTTCAGATCCACTTCCCAGATAGCAAGGAATCGCTAGAGCAAGCCCGCTACCGACTGAGCTTCGACGAGTTGTTCATACTCCAGATCGGCCTGCTGCGCCAGCGCCACACGTGGCGTTCGGTACCAGGAAAATCACTGCCCGTAGACGATGCAGCGGTACACGCTTTCGTCCACAGCCTGCCGTTTGAACTGACCCGCGCCCAGCAACGGGCGCTCCAGGAGATCGTGACCGACCTGTGCTCCGACCAGCCGATGAACCGGCTCCTCCAGGGAGACGTGGGCTCGGGCAAGACAGCCGTGGCCACGATAGCGATGGCGCTGACGGTGACCGCTGGTGCACAGGCCGCGATGATGGCCCCCACCGAGATCCTGGCTGAGCAACACTATAACACCTTGACCCGGCTTTCTGCGAATTGGCCAGGCCGTCCACTCGCGATCCGCCTCCTCACCGGAAGCGTCACCGGGCGAGAGCGGGAAGAGATTTACGCCGGGTTGGCCGATGGTAGCATGGACGTCGTCGTGGGTACCCATGCGCTGATTCAGGAAGGTGTGCAGTTCAAGGAGCTAGCCCTGGCGGTGATTGACGAACAGCACCGCTTCGGCGTGCACCAACGGACTGCACTGCGTCAGAAAGGCTACAACCCTCATCTACTGGTCATGACCGCTACCCCTATCCCACGCTCCCTCGAACTGACGTTGTGGGGTCACCTGGACGTCTCGGTCATTGACGAGATGCCACCAGGACGTCAACCGGTCACGACTCGTTTGATTCTGCCCGCCGAGCGGGAACGGGCCTATACTTTCGTACGCAGTCAAATCGAACAAGGACGTCAGGCGTTCGTCATTTGCCCGCTAGTTGAAGAGTCGGAGAAGGTCGAGGCTAAAGCTGCTGTCGAAGAGTATCAGCGCCTGCAGGAACACATCTTCCCCGACCTGCGTTTGGGCCTGTTGCACGGGCGCATGAAGGGCGAGGAGAAAGAAGCCACGATGGCCCACTTTGCCCAGGGAGAACTGGATATCCTGGTTGCCACCGCTGTCGTCGAAGTCGGGATTGACGTGCCCAACGCCACGGCGATGCTCATCGAGGGAGCCGATCACTTCGGCCTGGCCCAACTCCACCAGTTCCGGGGCCGCGTAGGTAGGGGTGAGCACGCTTCCTACTGCCTGCTGGTCTCCGACTCTGCCTCTCCCGAGGCACAGGAGCGGTTGCAGGCGGTCGAAGCCATCAATGATGGGTTCGTATTGGCCCAGAAGGACCTGGAACTGCGTGGGCCGGGCGAGTTCCTCGGCGCCCGCCAGTCAGGTTTTCCAGACCTCAAGCTGGCCAGTGTGACTGACCTGCGGCTCGTCCAAGCCGCCCGCGAGGCGGCCTATCGCTTTTTCGAAACCGATCCAGAACTGGCTGACCCGGACAATCGGCTGCTGGCCCGCCGGGTAGCACAGTTCTGGGAAGGGAAAGGAGAAGTCAGTTGACTCACATCGCGCTCTACCCTGGCAGTTTTGACCCCATTCATTTTGGACACATGGACATTGCTATTCGCGCAGCCCGCATCTTTGACGAGCTAATAGTCGCCGTCTACGACCGGCCGGCGAAGAGTGTGCTGTTCACTGTCGAAGAACGGGTCGCGCTGGCGCGCCAGGCTTTGGCCGACCAGCCCAACCTGCGCGTGGTCCCCTATGGCGGACTGACGGTAGAGTTCGCACGCCGGATTGGCGCACGGGCCATCGTGCGCGGGCTGCGAGTCATCTCTGACTTCGAACTGGAGTACCAGATGGCCCTCACCACCGTCCAACTGGCACCAGAGGTCGAGTTTGTGTGCCTCATGACCCGCCAGGCCCACGCCTTTCTGAGCTCGAGCATCGTCAAGGAGATCGCGTTACTGAACGGCGACGTAAGCGGCATGGTGCCGCCCCACGTGGCGGCTGCGCTGGCAGAGAAACGGCTCGAACGAGAGCAAAACCACGAACTGGTACCCGTCGTCTCGTTGCGTGACTGAACCGTCTATAAAGAACGCTTCGCCCTCTTGGGTGGGTAAAGACATAGGTGGACTATGCAAGTGGAACAGCCTGATAAGGAACGCTTACAGCATCTAGCTGAAGGGCTCTACACACTGCCAGCAAGTGCAAGGAAAGCCCTGTTGGAAGGTACGGTAAAGCACCTGGTGGCAGAAGGACAGGAGAAACAGTTAGCGCTCTTACTCAACATAGATGGAGTCCAATTAGCAAGCCAAACATCACTCGAAATGTCCTCCGGCCTGCTTTACCCTAGCAAGAGTCGTCGCAAGCGCAAAATCGCTTTCGGTTGGTATGGGGGTAAATTCAGTCATCTTAACTGGCTATTGCCCCTTTTACCCTATACTCGCCATTATTGCGAACCATTCGGAGGATCGGCTGCTGTCTTACTTAACAGAGATCCTTCCCCTATAGAGACATATAACGACATTGATGGTGAAGTAGTAAACTTTTTCTACGTGCTCCGGGATCAGACAGATGAGTTAGTCAAGGCAATTGCTCTCACACCATTTTCGCGAGAGGAATTCGCCATCGCTGTCTCCAAACCGACCGAAGAGCTATCTGATCTTGAACGAGCAAGGCGTTTCTTCGTTCGCGCTCGGCAGGTCAGAACCGGCCTTGCACAAACTGCATCTGTCGGAAGATGGGCACATTGCAGAAAGACTAGCCGATCGGGAATGGCGGGCGCTGTATCGAGATGGTTAGGAAGTATAGAAGGACTTTCAGAAATTGCAGAGCGTCTTCTGCGTGTCCAGATTGAGAATCGCTCTGCGATCGAAGTTATTAGGGCCTATGATAGTGAGAATACCTTGTTTTATTGCGATCCACCATACCTACACGAAACAAGAGGAGATGCAAAAGCCTACAAATATGAAATGACGGAAGAAGACCATATCGCATTAGCTCGTGTGCTCCGGGGTGTGAAAGGGAAAGTGGCAATATCGGGTTACCGTTGTGACCTTATGGATAAGTTATACGAGGACTGGCACCGTGTCGAAGCGCCAGAGAAGAATTGCCATTCTGTCAAGAAACCCCGCACGGAAGGACTTTGGATGAACTACTGAGGTGCCAATTATGGCTCAGAGAAGCAAGGTAACGGAGAAAGAGAAATACTCACAGGCAAGGAGCCTGTTGGAGGAGAGCTTGTTACGAGTAGAGAAAGCCCTCATCGAAAACCAGTCACTTTCCACCACAGAAAGAATCGAACGAGCCTACAATGTGATCTTCGAATCACAAACCCAGGCCTACCGTGAGGTCTTGCTTGGCTGCCTGTTGACACGAATTACCGACCGAAGCAAGAACATCCGTCATCCTTACACCGCTTTGAGCGACAACGCCTTTAGTGGACGCTCCTTGGACGAGCGTGTCGTTAATCCATTTCTGCAAGAAAAGAGCATCCCATTAGGAGACGAGGCCAAGCAGCAAGTAGAGAAGTATTTTGCCCACGGGTACGACGTGAATTTTGTGGACATTCAGGAATGGCTAATAAACACCCTTGTAATTGTCGGAGTGAAGGGGAGAAAGCACTTTCAGGAGAGAATTGTCTACCATCTGTCCAAGGATCAAGTTCCAAAGATACTGAAGTTGGCATGGAATGAAGAGATGGGAAAGTTGATAGCAGCATAGAGAGGCCAATATGGATATCTTATACCTGGTGGACCGCCTGGAAGAGGTTGTCAAGGGGAGCAAACGGCTGCCTTTCGGCAGCATTCGATTGGTGGACGAAAGCCGTATCTGGCCTCTGCTCGACCAGATGCGCATCTCCATCCCCGACGAAGTGCGGCGTGCCGAGCGGATCATCCGGGAGAAAGACCGCACCATGGCCCAGGCCCACGAGGAGGCTGAACGCATCATCACGCTGGCACGTAGCGAAGCTGCCCAACTCACGGCCGAACACACGATCACCAAGGCCGCCGAGGAACGAGCAGCCGCGACCCGCAAGCAGGCCGAGCGTGGCGCAGAAACTATCCGCGCTGGGGCTGATCAGTACGCCTTCGACGTTCTCTGCAAGCTGGAGCAAGAACTGAAGCGTACACTGACGGTGGTCGAAAACGGTATCCGCACCATCCAGGCCGAACGGGAGGGTAGCGACAACAAACCACCTGTTGAAGAAGAGCGCGACAAGGGACGCATCACAACACCTTGACAGGTTCACCACTCGCCTCTATAATATGACTTTCGCATCCCGTAAGATGCCGAGTCCAACTAAGAAGGAGTGTAAATAAGCCATGGGTGCACTGCCCAAGCGTAGAATATCGAGAAGCCGTCGGGGAAACCGACGCAGTCACTGGAAACTGAGGACCGCGCGGCTGGTGACCTGCCCGCAGTGCGGCGCACCAGTGCGACCCCACCAGGTGTGCCTGGCCTGTGGCACATATCGCGGTGTCCAGGTCATCGAGATCGAAAAAGAATAAATGGAAGCACAACCCAAGATCGGCAAGACCACCATCGCACCAGGAGTGCTGGAAACCATCGCTCGCCTCACAACTTTGGCTGTGCCAGGCGTGGCTCGCATGACCTCACCGCCAGGCATGCGGCGCCTCCTGCGGCACGACGGCGTGGAGATTGAAGTCATTGGGACTAGCGTGTGCGTGAAACTGTATGTCGTGACCGAGCCACATGCCAATATGCTCAGTACTGGCCGCCAGATCCAGGCCGAGGTCACCCGGGCGATCCAGGACATGGTTGGCATGGAAGTCCAGTCCGTTGACGTGCACATCGAGGACGTGGCCTATCCTTCTGAGGGAGCGTGACCCACCTGCGATTGGAGGCACACAACCGTGAGAGCCCGCCATCAGGCTCGCATTGTGGCATTACAGGCACTGTACGAGATTGACTGCACACATCACGCCCCTGCTGTCGTGTTGGAACAGCGATTGACTGCCATCCGACTGCCGCAAGAGGTCGCAGACTTCAGTCACCACCTGGTGGATGGCGTGCTCAAGCACCGCACTGTGCTCGACGTCTTCATCCACCGCTATGCCCCTGAATGGCCAATGGAACAGATGGCCTACATTGACCGCAATATCCTGCGTATCGCGATCTTTGAGTTTGCCATAGACGGCCAGACACCCATCAAAGTAGCCATCAACGAAGCCGTCGAATTGGCCAAAACCTTTGGCTCCGACAGTGCCCCTCGCTTCGTAAACGGTGTGCTGGGCACCTTGGTGGAACGTAAACAGGCTATCGTACAGGCTGTCGCAGATGTAGATGGGAAAAAACCGTGAATTTCCTGAACGTCGGTCCCCTAGAGATAACCGTCATCCTGATCCTCGCTATCCTGCTGGTCGGTCCCCAGCGCATGGTGGAGCTCGCACGCACGATCGGGCGGGCTACCACCCAAATGCGTAAACTCTCAGGTGAGTTCTTCGGCACTATCCAGGCTGAACTGCAGGCGACCGAGCAAGAAGTGCGCCAGACATTGGACAGCGCTGCTGGTGATGGGCAAGAATCTATTGCTAGCCTACCGGATGAAATCCAGACTACCCAACAAGAGACACACCAGGTCCTGGAGGACATTGGTAAGGACGAACGAGAAGCTACCACCAGCATCAAGACCGACCTTCAGGCCGTCGAGCGTGAGACACGCCAGGTGATGAAAGAGATTGTCGAGAGCGTCGAGGGCATCGTTAAGGGCAAACATGAGGTATGAAGGACAGGATGAAAAAACGAGCAGACAGCGAACAGGGTGAGATGACACTGCTCGAACACCTGGATGAAGTGCGCCAGCGCCTCTTCAAAACAGTCATCGCACTGGTCATCGGGGTGGTCGCGGGCACATTCGTCAGTACCTCCGCCCTCAAATTGCTGGTTGCCCCCCTCGGCGATCAGGTCCCCATAGCCCTATCGCCTACTGAGGCCCCGGCCGTCTTCTTCAAGGTCGCCATTGTTATTGGCGTCGTGATCGCCATGCCGGTCATTGTGTACCAGGCGTTCCAGTTTGTACGGCCCGGCCTGCAGCCGCTTGAACGGCGTTACGTCCTCATCGGCACCCCGGCCGCTTCACTGAGTTTCGCCGCCGGCGTCGTCTTCGCTGCAACAGTCCTGCTCCCTGCAGCACTGCCTTTCCTCCAGGGTTTTCTGTTCGGCGTCGTCGAACAGCGCTACTCGATTGACCGTTACGTTTCTTTCGTCAGCAATATACTGGTCTGGGCGGGCCTCGTCTTCGAGACGCCGCTGGTGATGTTCTTCCTGGCCAAGCTGGGCGTCGTCACTCCCCAGGGCTTCGCTCGGGCGCGGCGCATCGTCATTATTGGTGCGGCCGCCGGGGCGGCGATCATCACCCCCACCACCGACCCGGTCAACATGCTGCTGGTCATGGTGCCATTTCTGCTGTTGTACGAATTAGGCATCCTGCTGGCACGTTTGGCGTAACTGTTGTATCCACCCGCACAAGAATACAAGAAAGGAGAAAACTAGATGACAAAGCAAACAGGCACGATTATTACGGTCGTTGTGGGTGTTCTCGCATTTCTGTGTTGCACAATCCCACTGTGCATCTTCGGCATCGCGATCTTCACCGGGCAGATGCCATGGAGCACTACGGTTGGCCAAACTACGCAGACCGGCACGATTCAACCTGCCTACGGCATCGCCCCGTGCTGCCTGAGCATCCTGGTGCTGGTGGTCCCTGTGCTGCTGTGGTTCTTCCTGGTACGTGGCAAGGAGAACGGCAGTGTCATTAGCTCCACGGAGGAAAATATAGCAGGATGAGTCGAAAGCGCACCCTCATTATGGGCGCCGCGGGGCGCGATTTTCACAATTTCAACGTCTACTTCCGCGACAACCCAGACTACCAGGTAGTCGCCTTCACCGCCACCCAGATTCCCAACATTGAGGGGCGCCGCTACCCGCCGGAACTGGCCGGCAGCCTGTACCCGGAGGGTATCCCTATCTACCCGGAGACAGAACTGAGCGACCTGATCCGGCGGCTCCAGGCGGATCAGGTCATCTTTGCCTATTCCGACGTCTCCCACGAGTACGTGATGCACAAAGCATCTCAGGTACTGGCGGCAGGCGCTGATTTCCGGCTGATGGGCGCGGACTCGACCATGCTGAAAAGCTGTAAGCCGGTGGTGGCGGTCTGTGCTGTGCGTACCGGCTGCGGCAAAAGCCAGACCACCCGTCACGTCTGCGGCGTCTTGCAGCAGATGGGCAAGCGGGCTGTCGTCGTCCGCCATCCAATGCCCTACGGCGATCTGGTCGCCCAGGCCGTGCAGCGGTTCGCTACCTACGAGGACCTTGACCGCCACAAGTGCACGATCGAGGAACGGGAGGAATATGAACCGCATCTCGATCGAGGTGTAGTCGTCTACGCCGGCGTGGACTACGAACCCATCCTGCGCCAGGCAGAAGAGGAGGCAGACGTAGTGGTCTGGGACGGGGGAAACAACGACATGCCTTTCTACCGGCCCGACCTGCTCATCGTCGTCGTGGATCCCCACCGGCCCGGTCACGAACTTCGCTACCACCCCGGAGAGACAAATTTGCGCATGGCAGACGTTGCGGTCATCAACAAAGTAGACACAGCCAGCCCTGAGGGAGTGACCCAGGTACGGGAGAGCATCCAGGCAGTCAACCCGAGCGCTGTCGTAGTCGAGGCTGCCTCCCCCATCTTCGTCGAGGCCCCGGAAGCGATCCGGGGCAAGCGCGTGCTGGTCATCGAGGACGGCCCTACGCTGACCCACGGAGAGATGGCCTACGGAGCCGGAGTGGTGGCAGCGCGGCGGTTTGGCGCAGCGGAGTTAGTGGACCCCCGTCCCTACGCCGTTCGTTCCATCGCTGCCACGTATGAGAAATACCCCCACACCGGCCCACTCTTGCCAGCGATGGGCTACGGAGACGAACAGGTGCGGGACCTGGAAGAGACCATCAACGCCGCCGAGTGTGACCTGGTTCTGGTGGCCACGCCCATTGACCTGCGGCGACTGGTTCACGTCCGCCACCCGATGGACCGGGTGCGGTACGAACTGCAAGTCATCGGCCGGCCCACACTACAGGAGGCCCTGGCCCAGCATTTCGGTTAGGCAACCTGTCCGAATCTCAAGAAACCTGGTTTTCCCGAAAACCAGGTTTCTACCTCCAAGCGGAGGGGGCTCGCCTCGGCCCAGGGAAGCGGCCCCTCCGGCGGAAGTGTCGCAGCGCCGTGCACCGAATTTTAGTGAATATCTCACCTTCCTTTAACGCTGTGTGAACAGAAACGTGCTATAGTGTAACCGTAACCTCCCATTAACGAAACTGCAACCGTATCTCAATCCTCCTTGTGCAGTTATTATAGTAAGATTAGGGTCATCTGAACACCCCGAAAGTACAGTTGCAGACTCGTGCGATCCGAAAACCGGGGGGGGCTTCGCCATGCTTTGTACTACAAATCAGATAAAGCAAGAGGGATGAGACACTGATCGGCAAGATACTGGGCAAGTACCGCATCGTCGCTCACTTGGGGAGCGGTGGTATGGCCGAGGTCTACAAAGCCTACCATCCAGGCCTCGACCGCTACGTCGCCATAAAGGTGCTCCATTCCTTTCTGGCTAACGAAGAGGACTTTCTGACCCGCTTTCAGCGTGAGGCAAGAATCGTTGCCACATTTCGCCATCCCAACATCGTCCATGTCTACGACTTCGACTCCGACGTTGAAAGCAACTCCTACTACATGGTAATGGAGTTCATTGATGGCCCCACACTGAAGACGCGCCTCCAGGAGCTGGCTCAGGAGGATCAGGTATTGCCGCCGGATGAGATCCTCCGCGTCGCTATCGCCGTCGCCAACGCACTGGACTACGCCCATCAACACGGGATGGTGCATCGCGATATCAAACCCGCCAACATTATGTTTACCCAGGATGGGCAAGTTGTCCTCACCGACTTTGGTATCGCCAGGATGGTGAACACTGCCACAATGACGGCCAGTGGCGCCATGGTTGGAACGCCCGCGTACATGGCACCTGAACAGGGAAACCACACCGGGGACGAGCGGTCCGATATCTACTCACTGGGCGTGGTCCTGTACCAATTAGCCACAGGCTCCCTCCCATTCGAGGCTGATACGCCTCTAGGGGTCGTTCTTAAGCACATGAATGCCCCGCTGACACCGCCAACGGCGCTCAATTCCTTACTGCCCCCTGCCATCGAGGCGGTGATTATGCGGGCAATGGCCAAGGATCCCGCTAATCGCCACCAAACTGCCAGAGAATTCGTCGCCGATCTGGAAAAGTGCAGGGCTGGCGAACCTGTCGAACCCATCTCGCCGGAACTTGCCATGGCGCCAGCGTCATCCGGGGCAGTCACGAGCTCTCCCACACAGGACCAGATGAGACAGGCGGAATGGCCTACCCTGCCAGCTTCAGCCACGCCCCTCCCACAGGCAGCCTCACGGCCTCGTCCCAAATGGGGCTGGATTGCCGCGTTGGCTGCTGTGGTGGCTCTGATCCTGACGTGCAGTGTCATGCTCTTCACTACAGAGACACCAAACCGATTACTTACTGCCCTATTTTCACAAACGGCGACGTATACGCCCGGCGCAATTAACACACTCACACAGACCCCTACGCCTGACCTGACTGCTACGTACAACGTCGAGGCGACCCAGTTTGCCGTCTGGATGGTCACCTATGTGGCGACCACAGGCGTCACGCCCACTCCGTCGCCCACTCCCACTTCCACGCCCCCTCCTAATCTAACTGCTACCGCTATGGCCGCCTGCGTGTTCGATATGAAAGCGGTCAGCGACCGGCCAGTCTGGCCGAGTGTACTTACGCCAAGGCAGCAATTCGTCAAGCGGTGGACAATAAAGAATGTGGGCACGTGTCCCTGGCCAGATGACGTCCGACTGGTGTGCGTGTCCGGCGATGAACTGACTATCATAAAAGAACCGAAAATCGAGCCACTTCTACCCGGGGAAACCGCACAGATCGGAATTACCCTGCTAGCACCGACAGTTTACAGCGGGTATGCCAGTACGTGGCAATTACAAGATGGGGCCGGAAACCCCATTGGGGAAAAACTGGAACTCAGATGCTATGTGGGCCCGACACCAACTCCGCGGCCGACGGAGACCCCCACCGCCATCTCCACGCCAGCACTCACACCAACACCAACGGAACCGCTCCATTTCTCAGTGCCCATTGTAGTGCAGTGGGACACTACCCCCGATGGTAAATGGTGGGCGCAGATAGGCCTGACTGCGTGGGGTGGAAGTGGCAACTACCGCTACTATCTGAATGGCATCAGCGCTGAGACCGAGTTCTTTAATGGCACGTTTAGGATCGAAGCGCAGAGATGCAAAGGCTGGTGGGGCACTGTGATCGTGGTGTCAGGCGACCAGATAGCAAGATGGAGGGGTGAGATTGCCTACCCCAACTCTGACAAATGTGAGTAGCCACTAAAGCAAAAGAGGCCACGGGTAGATACCCATGGCCTCTTTTTGCCATACCATGTCCGGGCGCTACGCTACCAGGGCAACGATCAGCCAGGCCGCCAGCGCGGCGAAGAGTAGCGCCGTCCCCAGCTTTACCATCGCCGCGTGGCGGCGCAAGAGGAGACCCAGTTGCATCGAAGTCGTGCCAAAGTAGACCAGCCCAAACACGACCACCAATGGCAGGATGAACATCAAGTTGTATAGCAGTAAGAACAGCACCGCTCGGGCCTGCAACTGGGGCACACTCATCACAAAAAGGATCGTCGGCAAATAAACCTGGCCGGTGCAGGCCAGTTCCAGGAGTGAGATGGCCGCACCGGTCGGCAAAGCCACGAGCACGAAGGTTTTCACACCACTGGCACGCCGGATCACTGCATGGACGCGCCGACGTAACCCTTCGGGCATGGTCAGTGTCATCTCCTCGATCTGGCCCCGCCGTGCCTTAAAATAGTCCACCAAACTAAAGACTGCCAGCAGACTGCATACGAGCGCCGTCAGTCCATATATCCACCGTCCCAGCGTCGTAAGAAATGGCAGCGCGCTCAATAGCCGCCACAGCCCCAGGCCTACCAGCGTGTAGGTCAGGAACACACCCACGGTGAAGGCAACCCCCACAGCCAGTACGGCCGTCCCTTTCCGCCCCAGAAATGCCAGATAAGAAACAAAGAAGATCACCGTGGCAAAAGCACAGGGATTGAGGCCATCCACCAGGCCGGCCAGGACAACAGTGAGAGCGCCGAAAGACTTGAAACGCTCGACAATGCTCTGTTCAGCCTCCTGAGGATTGAAATCGGCCCACACGCGCTCCGCACCGGTGACAGCATACTTCTCCACCACTGCCATCAGCGCCTCGGGCGTGATGCCGGTACCGATCAGATATTCTTTGCCAATGAAAAGCACCGGAGTCACAAGACGCTGCTTCTCCGGCACGCCGAAGCGAGCGCCCAACCATTCCAGCAAAGCCGCATCCTCCCGCAGATTGTACTCCTCGATCAGCAACTGCGGGTACTTGCTCTCGACGTATCGAATGTCGTATTCAACGCGGGAACACTCCTGACAGTTCACTTCATAAAAGTAGGCCCCCCATACCGGCGCTGGTTCCTTACACACGGCGGTATCCTCTGGACCGCAGGGGGCCACTACCGCACCTGGGTCAAAACCCAAGCCTGGCTCACTCTGGCCCTCAACGTTTGCAGCATCGAGGCCGGGAATGGCAGGCCAGGACGTGCCACCTGCTGTCAGGCAAGTATCGAGCAGACACGGCAACTGCTGGCGGATCGCATCCTCGCCGATGAGTACCTGCCCATCCACGATCAACGTCGGCAATCCGCGCTCTTCCGGCGCTACGCCGAACATCTCCTCAGCGCGGCTCAAGATTTCATAGTTGGTCGGGTCGGAGACCTCGAGCATCTTGATCAGCAGTTGATCGCCATACTTGTCCTGCAGCGGCGTCAGCACGTCGTTGATGACAGCGTTGCAGTGGTCACAATCCTTGGCGGTAAAATAGACGATGCGCACGACTGGCCCTCCCTCGGCCTGGCCAGTAGCACGCGCCCAGACTAGAGCCAACGTCAGGAGTAGCAAGATGGTCCCCAGCCGGTATCTCAACTGCATGTGGTATTTCCTCCGTCACCGTTCACTTTGTTTTCGCTCCCGTGCCATGCATGGCGGGATATTATGCCACAATTCAGATAGTTGACAACCCTGCCCCACCTATCTCAGCATCCCCCGGACAATGATGTCTACCGCATCCGCCTCATCCAGGCCGCGTGCCATCAGTGTCTCCAATTCTTGCCTGTTGACACTACCAATGGCCGCCTCGTGAGTCACTCGCGCCTGATCGTCACGCACAACGACGACCGGCACGTTGCGCGCCACCGCCTCTCCGCGCACGATTTCGGTACAATCCATGTGCCCTACCGCGCCAGGGGCGTTCCCTTCCGCCGTGGTGTAGACCTCACTGATGGCCCGGTCACGCACCGCAGCCCGCGTCTTGGTCAAGCCACGCGCCCCCTCGCCGTCGAGCCGTACAACCTCGCTCACCTTGATTTTGTCGTCGGCCGATCCATAGGCCTTGGCGACCAACTCGACCACACCCCAGGCAGCCACATCCACTTCGAACTGGATCTCCAGGTGCCCCACCCGGCCGTGTACCAGGCTGAACTCAGATTCCAACCGTCCTCCCCCATCCACCTGCGCGTGCGTGGTGGGCAGCACAACGATGCCACCCAAGGGGCCGTGATAATGGCCTTCGCTGTAGCGCATCGTCGCGCCCGGCCCGACGTGAATGCGCGCATCCATCACGTGCTTGAGATCCACTGCGTTAGGAAACGTACAATGGGCCAGAAAGCCAACCTCTGCCCCCTGGCCGATCTCAAACTCGGAAAAGATCTCCTGCAAACCCTCAGTGGGAATCATCCCGAAGCACAGATGCACCGGGTACTCTACTTTCGTGCCTGGCGCGACGGTGATGCGAGCAATAACACCATGCTCCAGTTGCTGCGCCTCGATGTTCACACCCTCGACCAGATTGACCGCCAGCACCTGGTTACCACTGATGACAGCACTGGCAACGCGTGGTGTCCGCAAGGCATCTGGCTTACCGCCAGCCTGTTCATACGCCTCCAGGATGGCCTCGAACTCGCGGGCCCAGGCCGGATCGCGCTGCTGGAGGATGGAAGCAGGAACACGGGAAAGGGAATGGCTACCCATCGCACACCCCTTCAGCCACCACACGCTGGTAGGTACCGCCAGCCTCTGCCCCCCAGGGCTGACTGCCGAGTAAGTCGCCATGCGGTCGGCAGCGCTGAGCAAAATATCCGCGTACCTCCGCCGGAGTGCCAGCATGGACAACTGTGCCGCCGCACATCAACGAGGCAGTATCGGCCACTTCGGCCATCTCGTCACGGTGCGTGATCAAGAGCACAGAGGCACCTTCACTCGCCATCCGGCGGATCAAGGCCATAATGTCCTCGATACATAGCACGTCAACCCCCGAATCGGGCTCGTCAAGGATGGCCAACCGGGGCTGCATGGCGTAGACGGCTGCTAACTCGATCCGCTTTCGCTCTCCACCTGAAAGGGCACTATTGACCGTGCGGCCCACATAAGCCGCAGGCGAGAGTGCCACCGCTGCCAATGCCGCTTCGACACGCTCCCGCGACGGTTGCTTCATCCCCAACGCCAGGTAGTCAGCCGTCGGTAACCCCTCGAAGCAGGCTGGCTGCTGCCAGGCTAACGTCAGCCCCAGTCGAGCACGCTCCGTCACCGAGAGAGCGGTGATGTCCTGACCATCAAATATGATGCGGCCTCGCCTGGGCTGATATCCGCTAGCTCCCATCAGTGTGAGCGCCAAACTGGTTTTACCTGAGCCATTGAGGCCCAGCAGGGCATGCACCTCCGCAGGCCGGACGGTCAGGTTGACCCCTCGCAACACTTCCGCACCGGGCCGTTGGAGCCATACGTCTTCCACTCTCAACAATACATCGTTGTCCATCTCCCCCCCCAAGTCCACTGTTGCCTTGCAACCCGCAGTATACCACAGACTGGCCCGATGTGAAGGCTCTGCCTGAATTGCCAGCCGCGCCAATTTGTGCTACACTCATGCTGGATGCTATTTACAGGTTGGCCGGCCCACGATTGCATGTTAACTGAACCGTAACGACATTGCAACCCCCAGCAGACTCTTTTTTGCTATGCTTACAGAGTCTCGACAGGACTGGATTTCCTGCAAGGAGGAAAAACTGTGATGAACGAGAGCGGCGGTAGGATCGCAAGTGCAAGAAGCGCAGCAGCGGCAGCGCTCCTGGAAAGCATGCGCGCGGTGCAGCAGGCACTCATGCGGCCGCCCGGCCTCTCCCCCGAACAATTGGCTGCCCGGGTCGAGGAGTGGCAGCAATTGGTGGCAGAACTGGACAGCGGCGCAATGCAGGGAACGGAACTGGCAACACTCTACGAGATCATCGGCGTTTTGAACTCCTCGCTCGACCTGAGAGAGACGCTAAGCCTGGTGATGGATTCGCTGATCCACCTCACAGGAGCTGAGCGAGGCTGCCTGATGTTGCTCGACGAGGAGGGACATCTGGAGATCCGCGCAGCGCAAAACTTTGACCAGGCGAGCGTCAATGCCTTCGATCTGGAACTCAGCCTCACGATCGTGCGGGACGCCGTGGAGACAGGAGAGCCAGTGCTGACCACGAACGCACAACTGGACCCGCGCTTTTCCGACCACGCAAGCGTCATCGGTTACCATTTGCGCTCTATCGTCTGTGTACCTCTCCACGTGCGGGGGCGGGTGATTGGCGCGCTCTACCTGGACAACCGCATGCGAGATGGAGTCTTCTCTCAAGCGGACCTACCTACACTGACAGCGTTCGCCAGCCAGGCTGCCATTTCTATCGAGAACGCCCGCCTGTACACGGTGACCGATCAGGCATTGGCTGAACGGGTAGAGGAACTGACGACGCTGCAGCAGATTGATCGGGAATTGAACGCCAGCCTGGATTTTGAGCGGGTGCTAGAGGTGACTCTTTCCTGGGCCTTGCGGTCCATAGGAGCGGAGAAAGGCGTGCTGACCATCCTGGACGACGAGGGGACTGTGCGCACAGTTTCCTGTGCCGGCGAGGAAGCAACGGAACCACAGGCACACCTGGCACAGTTGGCAATGACAAGCCGGGAGCCCATCGTGACCGACGGCACAGAGTTACTGATCCCCATCCGCTATGAGAACCGGACGGTAGGGCTGCTGCATCTGCAGGGCGAGAAAGACGTCCCATACCGGCCCGATCACCTCCAATTCGCCAGCCGGCTGGCAGACCACGCCGCCATCGCCATCGAGAACGCTCGTCTGTATGAGCAAGTGCGCCAGGCCAACCGGGCCAAATCAGAGTTCATCTCCATTGTCTCCCACGAATTGCGCACACCCATGACCTCCATCCGCGGTTACGCCGACATGTTGGAGAAAGGCATGGTTGGCCCGCTGTCGGCACAGCAAGTGGAGTTTGTCCACACTATCCGCAAAAATGCGGAACGAATGCAGATCCTGGTCTCCGACCTGCAAGACGTCTCCCGCATCGAGACCGGCCAGTTGCACCTGGAGTCAGGCCCTACGGCGCTCACCGAAGTGCTCGACAATGCCTTGCAGGCCACACGGGGGCAGATCGAGGCCCGCTCGCAACAGTTGACGGTGGAGATGCCAGAAAACCTGCCGCTGGTCCACGCCGACCGCGCGCGGTTGACACAGGTTCTGATCAACCTGCTCAGCAATGCCTACAAGTACACCCAGGAAGGCGGACGCATCCACGTGCGAGCGTGGTTACAGGATGGATACGTGCACTGCGCGGTGTCCGATAACGGGATCGGCATGTCCCCTGAGGATCAGGCCCGCCTGTTCACCAAGTTCTTCCGCTCCGACGCCCCGGCGGTGCGCGAGATGTCTGGCACAGGGCTGGGGCTGTGCATCGTAAAGAGCCTGGTGGAACTTCAGGGCGGGGAAATTGAGGTCGAGAGCCAGCCTGGGCAGGGGACGACCTTTACGTTCACAGTGCCGGTCGCCACAGGGGCATAACCAGATAGACTTCCGAAGTCTGGATTGCCTTTAGCCGCACTCGATCAGTTCACGCGTGGCGACGGTTAACCGCTCGTAGCCATCTGGGCGCACGACGATAGTGTCCTCCAGCTTGACCATCGTCCCCTGGTCGGGCACACTGACCTCGATCTCGATCGCCAGCACCATCCCCGCTTGCAGGCGCGCGTCGTCGCGGGGCCACAGCACGGGAGGCTCGTCCAGTTCCAGCCCGACACCGTGGCCGACGAAGCCTGGGAGCCTGAGGCTGCCGGGGGCGAAGTGAGGCGGCGCGCCTTGAACGACGATCGCTTCAGCGGCCGCGTAGAGATCAGCGACGGCCACGCCGGGGCACGACGCCTCAAACACAGCGTCCTCCACAGCGCGGGCGACGGCGAAGAGCGCCCGCTGCGGTGCTGTGGCCCGCCCCACGACGAAGGTGCGCGACTCGTCGGCAGTGTAACCCGCACAGGTCGAGCCGATGTCCACGACGACCACGTCGCCTGGTCCCAACACTCTGCGAGAGGGACCGTAGGGCATACCAGGGCCCAATCCTGCGCCGGTCACCACCAGCCCGTGCCCGCCGCGCACGGTCAGGTTCTCACCGCTCATCAGCAACACACCGGCCCCCCGGGCCGCGGGGTAACGCAGCGGCTGGAACCCCTCGTGGCCGGCCCGCCGCATCGCCGCTTCCACTTCAGCCGCAAGTGCCAGCTCGCTCATGCCCGGCTCGATGGCCCGGGGGACAACCCCGTGACCAGCATCAGCGATGGAAGCGGCAGCACGCGTGGCCGCCAGTTCGTCCTCGTCCTTGACCGCGCGCTGGGCCAACACCAACGGCGAGACGTCGGCCAGCGACCAGGCCGGGAAGACTTCTGCCAGCCGCCCGGCCAGTTGGGCTGGGACCAGGTCCAACTCGGCGCCCAACACGCCGCCGATCAACCCCAGTTCGGCGAAGACGTCGGCAATACTGGAGAGCCCGCTCATTGGCTCGACGCGGGCGACCGCGGCCTCCCGGCGGGCGCACTCGAGACCGCGCCGGACGAAGAGTGCCCCGCCGCGAGGGGAGACGAGCAAGGCGGCCGGGCGCACGGTGTTGGCATAATAAAGGACGTCACGGTGATGGAGCAAGAGCGCGGCGTCCATCCCGGCTTCGGACATGCGAGCACATAGGTTGGTGAGTCGAGGGTTAATAGGGGCCTCCAAATCGGCAAATCGGCAAATCAGCAAATCGCAAATCGCGGATCGCGGATGGTTCGCGGGGTCAAGTATACCACAGGATGGCGTGTTGTGAAGGGTCCGACTGACATTGCACACAACATCTTTTTGTGCTACACTGTATCAGTAGACTGCTGGCCTGATGATCGTCGGAGAGAAGCCATGCCGTGAGTGAGCGATATACAGCCCAAGGGGCCGATCTGACCCGACTGCATCCATTCATCGTCGAGCACTTCGATCGCGAGGATCTGCGCACTTTGTCCTTCGATCTGGGCATTGACTACGACAGCCTGCCAGCCGAGGGCAAGGCCGCCAAAGCCCGTGAACTCATCCTGGCCCTTGGCCACCGTCACCAACTCGACCGCCTGCTCAATGGCCTCCGGCAGGTTCGACCTGCTCCCTTCGCACAGGCCGGACTCATCGGCGACCCTCGGACCATAGCCTCACTCGAGGCTCAACTGTCCGCCTTCGAGCAAGCATCTGTTGCCCGTCGGCAGGACCAACGGCCTTTGTTTTCACCTCCAGCTCCCACGTATGTCGAGCCGGGGCGACCAAAGCGCAGGCGCGTCGTTGCTTTCGTTGTTATCCTGGCCGTGATCGTCAGCCTGATCCTGTCTATCCTTACCCAGCCCTGGGGCTCGCAGGAGCCAGGGACTACCACTGTCCCACTCAACTCCCTTCTTTGGATAGTGCAGATCATCGTCAGTTTTATCGCCATCCTGGCTTCGGTAGTACAATTGTCTGGTTTGGACGTACGGGAACTATTCAGCGTCCGGCCGGCTGGGGCAAGTACAGAGACCTTTCCTTTCCATATCATCCACGATTTCGGCGAATTGCTCGACTATATCTTTCCTGATCCCACAACCCCTCTTCTGTCTGACCGCTCTGTTCCCTTCCATCCCCGCATCGCCGGCGAACTGGATATCGCTTTTCAT
>Ga0172362_10000107_pt1 | contig 56099 bp, 54 predicted proteins | sample LakKivs1_kivu2a2_FD_114534 | JGI IMG/M metagenome (GOLD analysis project Ga0172362, IMG submission 114534) | Sediment microbial communities from Lake Kivu, Rwanda - Sediment s1_kivu2a2 | ecosystem: Environmental > Aquatic > Freshwater > Lake > Sediment | place: Rwanda: Western Province, Lake... | reverse complement strand
CGAGAATCTATGCAGTGGCTGCAAGATGTGCATCAAAATCTGTCCATACAATGCGATTGATTCCGTTCAAGAGAAAATCAACAATAAAATGGTCACTTACGCAAAGGTAAATGAAGGATTATGTCAAGGCTGTGGCACATGTGTTAGTGCATGCCCGAGTGGCGCTATTCAACAAAGAGGCTTTAAGGATAACCAGATTCTTATGATGATAGATGAAATCAAATAATCTTTTTAATAAAATTTACATAAATTTTTTACAACGATGATTGAGGTAAAATATGCGTGTTTGGGATATACCTCCAGATAAATTGTGTCGTAACCATCTATTAGGTGAGCATCGAGAGTTACATGCTATATGGTCGATTTTAACTCAAGATAAAAAAGGCTATTCTAATCATCCCGAGACTCTGCGTTGGAAAGGCAAGTTGAAGGCATTGTATCTACGACATGAGATGCTTGTAGATGAGATGCAAAAACGAGGGTATGTCCATAAAACACCTTTAGACAGTGGTCTGGCGATTGGTAGTAGTTTACAAGATGAATACGTTGATTCTATAGAGGAGCAAGCTAGAATCTTAAAACATAGAGGATGTAAATGCATGGTATAGAAAAGATTATTAACAATTGTGAATTACATATTAATTAGATGAATGAAAACGATATAGACAATAATGTAAAACAAGAATTAATCGAGATATTTGAAAACGTAAAAGAAGTCGTACGTATAAATGAGGGGAGATCTAGAGCAGGACTAATGCTGGGGTTACAAGAACTAGGTGCTTCACTCAGTGGATTTGTTGGTGCGTACTATCCAGTATCATAAAATATTATTGTGGTTAACAAAACTCCGCTCAGAAGAATAATTCAGACGAATAAAAAACTTTTAAAACCCTATATATTTCACGTTCTGCTACATGAGTACATACACACGCTCGGTTTTTTAGATGAATATATTACTCAGCAAAAGACATACGAAATCAGCAGAAAACATTTCGGCGAAGAGCATGTCATAACTCAGTTATCAACAAACATAAAAAAATTTTTACCTGATTTAGTTTATCCTTTGCATGGTTGGATTCCACCTGAAGATTTTCCAAAAATTGAGTTGATTCATGGGTTTGATAGGTCAAGCACGAATTTTTATATAAACTGATTAGCAAGTATACAATATTATATATTTTATCTTAAAAATTTATATACTCTGTGACTTTTTGATAATATGCTGTATGGGGGCTTTCAACTATGAAATATGATGTAGTTGTTGTTGGTGCAGGTCCTGCTGGTTCAACTGCTGCAAAGCATTTGGCAGAGAAAGGAATAAAAGTTCTTCTTTTAGATAAAAGTAAATTCCCAAGGGCCAAACCATGCGGTGGAGGTTTACCAATGCACGTCTGGAAAAGATTTCCCTATGTAAAAGATATGATTGAATCTTACTCATATGGTGCCTATTCCTTTTCTCCATCTTTGAAATACAGGGTAGTTTTTAAAAAAGACGAACCTATCGTTGGTATGGTTCTCAGAGAAAAATTTGACAGCAGACTTGTCAAACTTGCTATCGATAATGGTGCTAATTTTATCGATGGTAAAACTGTTGAAGACATAAAAATATCAAAAGATGAAGCAAAACTTGTTCTAGATGACAAACAAGAATTGAATGCAGAACTTGTTATTGCGGCAGATGGTGTTTGGAGTACTATCGCAAATAAAGTTGGTCTGATACCCAGGGAAGGCAGAAGAATAGGATTTTGTATGTTTCAGGAATACGATGTAGGTGAGGAAATCATTGACAGATTTTTTGGCAATGATAAGACATGTTCTATACATCTGAAATTTCAGGATATGATGGGTTATGGGTGGTTGTTTCCTAAAAAACAGCATTTGAATATAGGTGTTGGTAAGATAAGTTCCGATGATGAGATGTCTAAATCTAAAATAAATCTATCCCATGTTTATAAGGAATATATCAAGAATCTTAAGAAAGTCAAAATGATTCCGGATGATTTAAAGGTTGGAAGATGCAAGGGTGGCGCTCTACATATAAGTCCTCTTAAAAAAACTTATTCCAATAGGGTTCTTATCTGCGGAGATGCAGCTGGTTTTATAAATCCATTAAGCGGAGAAGGCATTTACTACGCAATGTCATCAGGCAAAATAGCTGCGGGTATCATTATTGAATCATTAGAAAAAGGAGATACCAGCGAAACGTTTTTGTCATCATATCAAACAAAATGGATGAACGATTTTGGTAAAGATATATATGAATTTCTTGGTTTGTCAGGTTACAAAGGCAATGTGGAGTATCTTGTTAAACTTGCAAGTAAACATGATAAAATCGCTGATATACTGTTGGGTATATTGCACGGTGGATTAAGCGTCCGTGATTGCAAATTGGAACTAATGATACGTTTTCTTATTGCTGATTTTAAAGACCGTTTTGCTTGCTCTATTACCAGCTAAAATAAAAAAGAAAGGTGGATCTTTTGCCGTCTACAATTGTAGTAGATGCCTAATTATCGGGAACGCGTGTGGGAATCGGTCCAAGATTTTTATCAGTGTACTGAATGATACAGTTCTTGGCGAACTGAACTGGAATGTTCCCCAATCACTCTCAGCACCATGATCGTCTTTTGCCTTCACTTTGATTGTAAATACTGCCTTTGTAGACCACATATGATTTGCACTTGCTGTAACACCAGAAGCAAAGGGACCAACCCAACTGCTGTTTGTTCCGTCGCCCCAATCAGCGAAGTAATATATCTCATCACCATCTGGGTCCGTAGATACAAAATCGAACTTGTAGCTTGTTCCTGGTTTTCCCTTTGATGGACCAAATATCTCTGGTATACTTGGTGCTTTATTTCCAGAAATTACTATTGTGTGTGGATTTGACCAATCGCTTTGTTGGTTATTTGTATCTTTTGCCTTTGCTGTAATTTCATAGGTCCCTGCTGCATTATATGTTTTTGATATTACTGTGTTAACACCAGAAGTGTATGGGCCTATCCATCCGCTGTTTGTTCCATCTCCCCAGTCAATGTAGTAATATACATCATTACCTTCTGGATCTGTTGATAAAAATCCAAAATCGTATTCATTACCTACATCTCCAACTGTTGGGCCACTAACGAAGGGTATACTGGGAGGTGAACCTGCACCAAGATCTACCGTAACGCAGTCATCTACATAATATGCATCGAATGGATTACTTGAGGGCGGATATGAATATCCCTGATGCCATTCATCGTTTTCTACGGCAGCCACTACCATCGTGTTATCTTCAGTAATGGAAGAATATCCATGGGCACTTCCAATCCAATTCACGGAATCACTCCATGTACCGCCCGCAGGTATTGAAACGGCTTCGTTAAAAGCAAAATCTAAAAACGCATGATTATACAAAACACCGCCATAATCATACCAGCCCATACTAGACACTTTTTCGGCAATATAAACTCTTATTGTTCCATCATATGTTGTAGCTTCATTATTGTCAATTGAACAATCAATTTGCATCTCTGTTCCGCCAAGCCAAGTGACATCAAGAGTGATATCTACGTCTTTAACAGTCCTTGCAACACACTGGTTAATACTGCTTGTATAAGCAGCTTTTGCACTGGCAACACTTCCGGCTCCTACATTTACTTTATAACCACCATCCCACCATAGTGTAGGATATCCATACAAATTGAAATGACTTGTACAATACGAAGAGGCCACGGCGCTTTTATCGCAGACAAATGTTACATAATTAAAATCCAATTGACCTTCTGCATATAACTCCATTAATGCACCATGAGCGAATCTACAATATGGGCACCATGTTGCAGTTCCAAATTCCCCCAACGCAGTATGCGTTCCTCTTTGAGCGGTATTTCCTTTAACACTTCCTTGTGAGGTCTGTAAAGCACCAGCTCCTAGTCCACTTAGGACCAAAATACTCATTACTAAAATTGGTAAAATTTTTTTCATATCTTTTCTCCCCTTTTTCAATTAATTTAAAAACATTAACGATAGTTAATTATTAAATATTTCGGTAAACTTCCCCCTGCATCAAATTTAACATATAACCTATTATAAAATATTAACTTTTCAGCTTTAAAATAATAAGTGAGAAAATTAGAGTACTACACTAATTATTTTTGAAGATACCAACTATCGTTATTACACAAGCTACAATCTCTATGATAGTTAATGGTAATAATATATTTCTTATATCTTCGCAATTTAAATTCAAACCTGCCAAAGAAGTGTTGAATATAAAGCTTAAAATAAGCATAATCACCCAAATACCTACGCCCAATGCAATCAATGTTTTATTCATGATATGCCATCCTTTCTAGTAAATTTCTTTCTTTATATATGAGAGCCTGTAATCTTTAAACAAGGATATAATCCCTTCGCCTTTATTAATTCTAAAACCTCCTAAAGATATCTTTTAAAATATCATAAATTCAAATGCTAGTACACCTAGGCATGCTAAAAGAGTCAGAGGTGTTACTACAAGACCATATTTAAAAAACTCCTTGAATGATACTTTTATCTCTTTGTCATGAAGGATACTCATCCACATAATGCCAGCCAATGCTCCTATTGGCGTGATGTTTGCACCTAGATTAGAACCAATGGTTGTTGCTAGTACAGCTGGAAAAACATTGGTTTGTGATGCTAAACTAGCGATAGGCACATATGCGACTGTCATCGGTATGTTATTCAGTAGATTTGCAGAAAACGCGGATGATATACCATATACAAAAACTGTCAATGTGTTAGATACTCCACAGATATTTTTAAAGAAAACTCCCAAGTCATTGGTTATGCCATAAATCCTTAGTGCTTCAACCGTGATAAATAATGCTAATACAAATGGTATTATGCCCACCGGCATCTTTTTTAATGTAGGCGAAACAGCAAAATGATTTTTGCTTGTGTGTTTTCTCGTTATTGCATGGAGTGAGTCTCTCATTAAAAGAACAAATAGAAGTATAAGAGCAAAACTTAGTGATATTATCCACATCTCAACACCAAAATATGGGGCGATAGCTAAACTAGCTATGCATCCGCCGAGTATCAGTAAACCAAGTATTGCACCGAATCTATCAGTTATTGAATCTATGGGGTTTATCTTAGTTTCATGCTTTATAGATTGACTTATTTTTTTCTTGAAAACAAAATACAGTAAAACCATGTTGACGAAGCCAGCGACAAGTGATGGTAAGAACATCCATCTGAAATATTCATCAAAACGGAGATTAAATGCTGCTGCTAGTAGGATGTTTGTTGGGTTTCCTATATAAAGCATCATACTCCAGGTGTTAGCTGCAAAAAACTCCGCGATAAGGTATGGTTTTGGGTCTATACCTGCATTCTTCGCGAAATAGTAAATGAACGGTGTGAATGTCAATATAATTATATCGTTCGAGGTGAATATTGTCAATACCGAGATGGTGGCGTATAGGGAAAAAAACAATCTTCTGCCGTCGTTACCAGCAAATTTTAATGCTAACCTGGCGCAGTACTCAAAAAATCCTGTTATGTCAAGAAAGATGCTCATGAAAACCATTGATAAAAATAGGACCAGGATGCCAAAGGGGTTAAGGCCCCCTTCGCCTTCTAGACCTTGCAGTATCTGCGATAAGTTCAATATCCCAAAAATTATGATTAAAATCGGTCCTAATAATGCCCCTAGAAAGTACGTGTCTATTTTTATCTTACGGATACCTAATCTTATGTAGAGATACGGTCTTCTTAAAATTAGATATACTGTGATTATACATGATGCCAGAAATATTAGTTCTACTAATAGTTTCCCATCCATCATTTTACTGTTATTCGGTTACCGCTATTAAATCTTTAATACATACTTAAAAAACATTATTTTTGTTCTAAAATGAGACCATCCCCTGGGAGAGAAATGGCAGATACCAGATATCTCCTATCTCTCCCGCCTCAGATAGAATGATGGCGGGCAACAAATACCCCCTCACCTCTCTGGGCATGTTAATATTTGTCACTAATTGCATATAAATATATCGTGTAAAAATGTCAAAAATGGAAAATTTTACCTTTTGCTAATACATCCTATTAGTAGTAATTTATTTAAAACACATTTTTGTTAAAGAATGTAGCCTCTATTTTAGGAGAATCGGTGAAAAAAGTGATCCGTATTTGAACGACGTAGAGGTACAATTTGGGCTCCCGAACCCACGGGGGCCCAAGATACACTATCTCCAAAAAACTACTGATATAAAGATGTAAAAGATTTAAAAAGATTTTTTTTAAAAAAAATACATTTATTTCGATTCTGTTTTAATCCCGTCTTTCATGAATTTGTCTTTTATCTCTTTGAATTTTAGTTCAAGGTAATAGTCACTGGATATTACAAACGGATGTTTTAATGTACCATTCTCAAATTCATTTTTTAATTCAGTTTTTACTTCCTCTAAAACGGCATCCGTTGTTTTACTTAATATTAAATCAATGAAGTCTCCTATATAAACATCCGAATTTTTGCCATTTTTTTCGTACCATTCCATGGCTTCGTGTAATATTTTGTCCTTCATCTTCTCTAGATTCTCCTATATTATAACATGTACATTTATTATTTAAAGTTTTTATTCTCTTTTTGGTAGTAGATATTTTTTGTTTTTATCTAAATCAATAAAGAAATCTGCGACCTCTCTTAGCTTATGTGACGTTGTTTTGCCGAATGCTATTACTTCAGTTCTACAACCCAGACTTTTTGCATGCTCTAAAAGGTCTGAGAAGTCTCCATCTCCACTGATTAATACAACTGTATCTAATTTTGGCGCCAGTCTCATCACATCCATAGCTATTCCTACATCCCAGTCTCCTTTTTTTGCGCCACCATAAAAAATCTGCAGATCCTTGGATTTTACCTCGAAACCCATTTCTTCCAGGGCATCGTAGAATGTGTTTTCATCTTTCACATCTGCTTTTATAACATAGGCTATCGCTCTGATAATTTCTCTATCCGCTATGGCATCCTTTAAAATCGTTCTGAAGTTAACTTTGCTTCTGTATAGCTGTTTTGCAGAATGGTACATGTTTTGTACGTCTACAAATACGCCTATTCTTTGATTTATGTGTCTTGATTTTGTCATATAATTTACCTCATATCATTTGTTTCTTTAAAAAACATTGTTTAAACTAAATTTCATTTAGAAATAAGAAAAAAGGAATAAGAAAAAATCTTTTATTCAGATATTTTTTCTGTAAATCCTTAATTAAAATCTTTTAGGTCGATGTTTCTGGTAACAGTCACGGCAGTAGACCGGTCTGTTTCCATCTGGTTTGAACGGAACTTGTGTCTCTTTTCCGCAATCTGCACAAACTACGTCGTGCATCTCACGAGGTGAATCAAAGCTCCGTGGCCTTCTATCATTTTTTCTTTCCATTTTTTACTTCCTTTTTATTTTTGGGCCCCTCATTTCCAAGGGGTCTTCGTCTCTCGTAATAAACAATTAGTATATAATCGTATGTATAGAGTGAGTCTTTATGTTGTGCTTTTTGTATTATTCATCGCATGTCCATCACAACATATATATCTATTGTATTGTATACTATTTTGCAAAGGTGGGGGTATGATAGGCATAGAAGAAATTGGCCAAAACGCAGGCAAAATATGGAAAACACTTAATTTACAGGGTCCCCTTACCGAATCTAGATTAATGAATAGCACCATGCTTGACGAAAATCAATTTCAGGCGGCTATTGGTTGGCTAGCTAGAGAAGACAAAATTTCTAAAAACGGCTCTTTTTACAGACTCGGGGCGACTAATTTGACTGAAAAAATTGGTACAGATGCCGGCAAATTATGGGATTCTCTTGCAAAAAATACTGGATGTGATGTTGATATCTCAGCAATCTCAAAATTGTCGCACATGGATGAGAAAGATGCCTATTCTGCGCTTGGTTGGTTGTCCAGAGAAGATAAAATAGAGTCAAAAAATTTGATAAAACTAAAACGCTAGAATAATTATTTTTTGCATTTGCAAATATATATTATACAAAAATCTAACTAGTTTTTTAAATCTAAATTATGGAGATAAAACTCTATCAAAATGTATATATTCCTCTATCGTATATACCTAAGTCCGAGGATGAGGCTACATGAAAAATGTGATAGAAGAATTTGGTGAAAACGCAGGAAAGGTGTGGCAGGTACTTAATACACAGGGTTCTCTGACGCAAACAAAAATAATGAAGACTACGAAACTTAAGGAAGACGAATTTTTTGCTGCAATCGGATGGCTAGCTAGAGAAAACAAAATCTGCAGACAAGGCCCAATGTACAGACTAGGTCAGACGAATTTAACAAATAAAATTGGTACTGATGCTGGTAAAGTGTGGGATCTACTTTCCAAGCAGAGAGAGGTTGATGTCTCTGCTATTGCTAGATTAGCTAGACTGCAGCCTAAGGATGCCTATTCTGCGCTTGGCTGGCTAGCTAGAGAGAATAAAATAGATGTAAAGAATGTAAAACCAGTTGAACACGAGATAACCTTCTGTTTGAAATAAAGAAACCTCTTTTTTTCTTACATTAGGTTCATTTTTTTCTTCATCGTTTCAATCCAAGACGGTAGACCTTCAACTGTACGAATCATTGAGTGCCTAGCAAACAACTCCCTGTATTTTATATCGCATTTTACCCGACCTTCTAGGTTCTTTTTTATTGTATGACAGAGACGTCCACCGCGCCAATCCCAATCTGTGAGGATAATTATGTCTCTGTATTGTTCAGCAATCTTATCACAAAAATCAGCTAATGGTTTTCCAGTATTTGTGCTGAGTATGACCCCTTTTATGTCTAATTTACGGAGAGATGCAACATCTTTCTCGCCCTCAACAATAATAGGAATGATCTTGTTTTTCTCTTGTAACTCTAATAATAATTTTTCAAGTTCCTCAAATGATTTTTTATAATCCATCTAAAGACTCCTTTAATCTTCTAGTGGCATCGTCAACTGAAACACCTTTAACAAGCAAAGTCTTTTCACGGTTTTTTTCACCTGAAATTATAAATACGCTCGCAACAGATTTATTGAAATACTTTGCAATTGTTTTGATCACATCTTTGTTTGCCTTGTTTTCTTTAGCTTCGGAACAAACTTTCATCTCTAAACACTTACGCCATGTGTTATAGCCTGCAGGGAAAACTAGATGTTTTGCTCCAGTTTTTACAAAAAGATGAAGAATGGCACCATCTCTATGATTTTTTATTGCACCTGTAAGTTCTTTCATATCGACTGGTGCTTTTTTGTATGTGTTATGATAATAAATCTTTGTCGGCTCTTATTTTTCAGGCAACATGTATGCAATGTCGTCCCATGGATGCCTATACAATCCCTGTTTTAGGCGTTTCTGGTCTAGATAATGTCCGATTAAACCGATGCTACGGCCAAGTACAAACAAGCCGTTAAGCGCACCCATTTTTACGTATTCGTCCGCCTCTTCTTTTGGCATCTCGTTCCTAAGTAAATCTGCGAAGCAGATACCTATGCATCCATCAACATTGAGTATAAGGTTGTCTCGTTTTGATGTAGTTATCTTTTCTACCTCTAGAGCATAATCAAGCAATGGTGTTTTCTTGAAGTTCTTTTTTGCGTACCCTTTGATTATAGTGACACGCATATCAGGGTTGTGAATTGATTTTATCCTATGACCTATGCCCTGTATGTTTACACCTTTTGCTTTCATGTCATTTACAAACTGTTGCGGTGTTTTACCCTCGTCATACGCCCAAGAAAACATTTGTGCTGCGCCATCAACTGCCCCTCCAAATCGTGGTCCAATCGTAAGCATACCGGAAACAAGTGAAGAAATCAGGTCTTTACCAGCTCTTGTTGCAACAATTGTGTTATGAGCACCAGATACTGCAGGTCCATGATCTGCTGTTACCATGATTGCCATCTCAATGAATTTTGTTGCGTATTTAGGTAAAAGTTTTTTGAACCACAGTATGCTGAGCACGCCACCTATACCGATATCTTTTTCGAATACCTCTGTGATTTCCATATTGCCATATATCAGTTCTTCTCCTCTGTCGTCTGATATTGTTGATATGAAATTTGTTGGTTTTCTTATAAGACCTGCTTTTACTGCTGCGTTATAATCCATCGGCATCTTGACTACCGCTGGTTCTGACTTTGGTTTAATTATTTTCTTTTTTACAAGACTTCGGTAGACTTCACCAATTTTTTCACCATAATCATCAAATGAGTTAGGTACAATGGCACCAACTTTTTTGAGTGCAGCATTCTTTGCATCAGCTGTTTCTAAATCAGAACTTGCTTTTGCTCCTGCGTGGCCGAATTGAACCTCAGTCTTGAAAGCTTTCGTGCATGTACCAGTGACCCACATTATTAAAGGTTTTTTTATCTGCTTCTTCTTGAGAGCATCGACAATCGCGTACTCGTCTGTCCCACCGACTTCGCCAAGACAAACCATCATCTTGATCTCAGGGTTTTTTTCAAATCTTAATAGGTGCTCTATAAGAGTAGAACCAGGATATCTGTCACCACCAATAGCAATTCCTTCGTAAAGACCATCAGTGTTACGTGAAATAATGTTATATGCTTCGTTACTCAGCCCGCCAGATTTTGAGACAAAACCAACTGAACCGGGTCTATGTAATTTTGATTCCATGATGTTTTCAATTGTTCCACCAGTGTTTCCAATTTTGAACTGACCAGCAACGATACCACCAACGGTTGCAGGACCGATTATAACCTTGTTGAGCTTTTTTGCCTTTACAATAAGCTGTTTCATCCTTCTCTCTGGTACACCCTCTGCAATAATTACAATAGTTCGAATTTGAGGTATATCAAATGCTTCTTCAGTTGATGAAGCAGCAGATCTGAATGATGCAAAATTAATCATCACGTCAACATTCTTGTGTTTGTTTGCTGCATTCTTAAGTGATTTGTATATAGGGATCAATATTTCTTTCGGTCCGAAGAAGAATTTCTGGAAACTATCCGAACCAGTTGGGTTAACAATAGCAGCAACAGATGGAGTTTTTCTACCTGAAACATAGTCAAAATCCAGCATCCTCTGAACCGCATTGACTTGTAGATTGTAGATGAACGATTGCGTATCTTTATCAAAAAGAATGTAGTCTTTTTTTGTCATTTTATTTACCTCCTTTTAACGCCATTGAAACAATCTTAGTCATATGAGTTTCAGGACCAAATACTTCAATTGGAACACCTAACTCTTTACCTAGTTCCCTCATTCTATTGAGCCCTTCTTTATAGTTTGGTCCCCCTCTTCGAACATAAATCTTGACTTTGTTCTCTTTCAGTTTGTCTTTGTATTCCTTAAGAGCCCTTATGATTCCTTTGAAGGTATTTGCAACGTCAGTGAAATTTGCTATTCCTCCGCCGATTAAAAGGAATTTTCCTTTCGGGTTCTTTTTTCTTGTCATTAGATCAAGAATTGTTTTTGCATATAGATAAGTAAACTCTTCGTTAGGGTCACCAGAGTATTCTCCATAGTTTGCCATCTCACTCATAAAACCTAAATCAGTTATTGTATCTGCGTAGATGACTGATGCGCCACCACCAGCAACCATAGTCCATACACGTCCCTCTGGGTTTAATACCGTCAGTTTCAATGATGCACCGGTCTTTGAGTCAAGCTCCTCGATGTAAGCCTCTTCTGTACTGAGCATTCTCCCAAATGGCGATGGAAAAGTTATGCCACCCCATTTCTGGCCGCTTTCAAATTCTGCTGTGTCATCAAGTTTTGCAGCAAGATCAAGCGGTACGATTTTATTGCTTGTGACTACAAATGGGTTGATTTCCAGATATGCATAGTTTAGATTTGCATAGAACTTGAACATACCCTCAATGAACCCAGCAATTAACTTTCTTCTAGCTGTAGGAATTTTTCCAAGCAACTTCTTTTCAATATCTGCTACTGTAGGGTATTCTCCTATCGGAACCTTTAATCTTACAGCTTTTGCATCAATATCTCCAACGTTAATTCCACCCTGATGATGGAAAAGAATTTCGTCCTCATCTCTTTTGGAAATAATTGCCAGATAGTACTCGTCATTTTCTTTATGTGAAACAAATGGCTCTACAATAAAATGATCTAGTATTCCTGTGACTGTTCCTACTGTGACTGGTTTATTCATGCGTTTATTGATCCATTTTTCTGCATCTTTCCAGCTTGCGTTCAAAAGAAGAAGTTTGCTTTTTCCCCTTCGTTTGATAAGTTGATCTGGTTTCACCACAAGTTTTTCCTTTGTTAGCCATTTGTAGATGTTTGGTAATTTTTTCAAATCTGTTTCAGGTCCAATTGTAATGAATTTATTTTCAATTGTATATTTCCCATTAGTATATTCCTTAAGCAGACGAGCAATCATCTGTTTGCCATCTGCCTCTCTAATCGCTTTTTGTGCCATAATCAATTCCTCCCAAAATCTTACAACTTTTTCTTTAACCTATCGGCAATTGCGTCAATAAATTCTTCTGTATAAACTTGTTTATTTTTTGGACTTGGCTCACCTACTCTAATAAGATCGCCAGTCATGATGCCCTCTTCGACTGTTTCGATGGATGCCTGCTCTAGTTTATGCGCAAAATCTACAACATCAGGTGTTTTATCGAGATCTCCTCTTTTCTTAAGTGCACCAGTCCATGCGAATATTAGTGCCATTGGGTTTGATGATGTTCTCTCTCCCTTCAGATATTTGTAGTAGTGTTTCTGGACTGTTCCATGGGCTGCTTCGTATTCAAAGAAACCATCTGGTGAGACTAGTACTGATGTCATCATAGCTAGACTTCCATATGCCGAGCCTAGCATATCTGATAGTACGTCGCCATCATAGTTTTTGCATGCCCATAAAAACCCGCCTTCTGATTTCATTACTCTTGCAACCGCATCATCTATTAATGTGAAGAAATATTCTATTCCTGCGTCCTCGTATTTTTTCTTCCAGTTTTTCTCAAATTCTTCGTTGAATATTTGTCTGAATCTTGCATCGTATGTTTTTGAAATTGTATCTTTTGTTGCAAACCAAAGGGGTACTTTCTGGTCAAGCGCATATGTAAAGCAAGCTTTTGCAAAACTGGAAATTGATTTGTCGGTGTTGTGAATTCCTTGTAAAATGCCAGGTCCTTTGAAATCCTGTATTGTTAATCTAATTTGCTCTCCGCCTGATGCTGGTGTGTACACAAGTTCCCCTTTGCCAGGTCCAGTTACACGTATTTCCTGGTTCTTATAAACATCACCATATGCGTGTCTTCCAATGTGTATGGGTTTTTTCCAGTTACGCACAGAGGGCAGTATATTTTTAACAAGAATGGGGCTTCTAAATACAGTTCCATCGAGCATCGCTCTTAGTGTCCCATTGGGGCTTGGCCACTCTTTTTTAAGGTTGTATTCTTTTATCCTATCCTTGTTTGGTGTAATGGTTGCGCATTTTACACCAATGCCATGCTTTTTAATCGCATCTGCCGCATCAACTGTTATCTGATCGTTTGTTTCATCTCTTTTTTTAAGTCCTAAATCATAATACTCTAGTTTCATGTCAAGATATGGCAGCAGTAACTTTTCCTTTACCATCTTCCACATGATACGAGTCATTTCATCTCCATCTAGCTCTACTAGTGTGTTTTTCACCTTGATTTTTTCATGTTGTTTTTTCATTTTATCCCGTCTCCTTAAATCTTATTTTATATAGTTGAGTGTTCCACCTGCAAGCAGAATCTGTTTCTCTCGCTCGGAAAGATCGTACTCAACTTCGAATGTCTTATTTTTTGTTTTGTTTTTTACTGTCAATGGCTTACTTTTTTTTAGAAGATCAGGAATGTTTAGTATCTCGAGTTCGTCATTTTGATCTATAATATCATAATCCTTCTCGTTTTTGAATTTCAATGGTATTATCCCAAAGTTCACTAGATTTGCTTTGTGTATTCGTTCCATCGATTTTGCAATGACTACTTTTACACCCAAGTACATCGGACAGATTGCTGCGTGCTCCCTTGATGACCCTTGTCCATAACTAACTCCACCGACGATGATGTTGAATTTCCCAGACTCTCGAATCTGCTTTGCACGTTCATGGAATTTCGGGTCGATTATTTCAAAGACAAATTCCGAATATTTAGGAACATTTGATCTGTATTTCATTCGAGCTCCAGCAGGGATAATATGATCTGTTGTAATCTTGTCACCGACTTTGATTGTGACAACTCCATCGATTTTTTCTGGCATAGCTGTACTTTTTGGTGGTTCACCAATATTTGGTCCGCGGTGTATCTTGATTTTCTCAGGGTGCTCTGGCGGGTATATGAACATACCGTCGTCTAGATAGAATTTCTTTGGCATTGTTACAGAAGGGTATTTTATACCAATTTTTTCTAAGTCTCGCGGGTCTGTTATTTTTCCTGTTATTACTGCAGCTGCTGCTGTTTCAGGGCTTACCAGATAGACCTGCGCGTCTTTTGTTCCGGACCTGCCTTCAAAGTTTCTGTTACTTGTCCTCAGCGATATCGCACCTGTCTTTGGTGATTGGCTATTTCCTATGCAGAAGCCACATGCTGATTCAGCTATTCTTGCCCCAGTGGAGATTAACTCAAAAAGTCCCCCGTCTTTCTCTATATTTTCTATCACCTGTTTTGATCCCGGTGCAACAACAAAACTAACGTTTGGATGAACCTTTTTACCTTTTAAAATCTGAGCAACTTTCATAAGGTCAGTATACGATGAATTCGTACAGCTTCCTAGACAAACTTGATCAACATCCAATCCTTCTATTTTACGAACTCTCTTTACGTTTCCGGGGCTGTGTGGTGTTGCTGCGAGTGGTTCTAGTTCACTTAGATTAATTTCAACAACACGATCGTATTTAGCATCATCATCTGCTTTAAGTTCAACCCAGTCTTTCTCTCGTCCCTGTGCTTTTAGAAATTGTTTCGTTATTTCGTCACTTGGAAAAATTGATGTTGTTACTCCGCACTCTGCGCCCATGTTTGTTATGGTCGCTCTGTCAGGAACTGAAAGTGTTTTTATGCCTTCTCCATCATATTCAAAAATGCAGCCTACGTTACCTTTTGTTGTAAAGATTTCTAAAACCTTGAGAATTACATCTTTTGCAGAAACCCATGGTCTTAATTTCCCTTTGAGTTCAATCTTAATAACTTTTGGATATGTCAAATAAAATGGTCCACCAGCCATTGCAACAGCGACATCTAAACCACCTGCTCCGATAGCTATCATTCCTATCCCGCCGCTGGTTGGTGTATGTGAATCTGATCCTAGTAGTGTTTTTCCTGGTTTGCCGAATCTCTCCAGGTGTACTTGGTGGCATATGCCGTTTCCAGCTCGCGAGTATACTATCCCGTATTTTGCTGCTACTGTTTGGAGGTATCTATGGTCATCTGCGTTTTCAAAACCTATTTGTACGGTGTTATGGTCGACGTAGCTCACTGATAGTTCTGTTTTAACTTTTGGTACATTCATTGCTTCGAATTGTAGGTATGCCATTGTTCCTGTTGCATCTTGGGTTAGTGTTTGATCGATTTTTATTCCGACTTCTTTTCCTTTCTCTGGTTTACCTTCGACGATGTGTTTAGAAAGTATTTTTTCGGTTAATGTCATTTTCATAACTTTTCCTCCCAATTTTGTTTGAAAAACTAATACAAATTTGTTATATAAACTTTTTTAATTTTTTTTACATATAGACAATTATAGTTATTGTAAAATGTTATTTTGATAAAAATAAGATTTAAATTGAGCATTTATACATTTATATGATTTTATCATGTATAAATGAGAAAATTTATATACTCAACTATTCCATTATCTGATTGTGAAAAAAATATTACTAACAAAGAACGAAGAAAAAGTTCTCTACGGATTAATAAGATGCCCTGAAAAAAACGATAGCGAACTATCATCAGAGATAAACGTGAAACTATCAACACTCACATCAATAAAAAAAAGATTACACGATCAAAGTTTCTTTCGCAAATTACACGTACCAATGATAAACCATTTAGGCTGCGAACTACTAGCTATCACATATGCGCAGTTTAATCCTGTTATACCACTTGAAGAAAGAGTACAGGCAACAAAAAAAACAATAGAAGTCTTTGATGAACTTATTTTTTCAGTCGGTGAGCAAGAAAAAGGTTTCTCAATTAATCTATCTAAAAACTATACAAATATTGTAAGAATAAACGAGGTAAGAACAGAAACCTTCGGCAGATTGGGTTTGATTGAAAAAGATTATCCGAATGAGGCGATATTCCCTTTTGAAACAAGTCAAATACTAAGGTTTTTTGATTTCTCTCGTGTTCTTAGCAAATTCTTTTCTTTAGAAAATTCTAATCATACTAAAACAAAAACTTGGTTTGATGGCATAAGTCAGATAGAGCTTAATGATAAAGAAAAAGAGGTATATGTTGCTCTTGTTAAGCATCCTGGTTCTACCACGCAACAGATAGGAGGTCAGATGGGTATCTCTCGTCATACGGTCTCAAGAATGAAGAAACAGTTTTTTCAAAATGATCTAATGAGAGAAATCACTCTCCCAGATCTCAAAAAATTAGGTTTTGAAATCCTAGTTTTTTATCATATAAAATTTAATCCAAATAAACCTCCAACTAAAAAAGATATTTCTTATCTTGATTCCTCTTCTACTATATTTTTAGCTACTAGAAAATTTGAAAGTGTAATTATATCTGTTTATCCAACTTATCAGGAATATAAACAAGATGAAATGAATAAAATCAGATTTTTGAAGGAAAATAACCTGATATCTCATACGCCATTTATTGGAACTTACGCTTTTGAACATATGGCTGTTATAAAGGATTTTGATTTTGCACCTATCGTGAAAAAAACATTTAATATAAAATGATTTTTTCTCTTGTTTTTTATAGAATTATGAAAAAATACTTATACTGAAATTCCATTCCCGGCAATACCCGATATTAGATGTGTTAACTTGAATGGCTATAGATACAAAAGTCGTTCTAAAACTTGATAAAAAAGGTTAGCATGATTGTCTTGGGAGGATGTAAATATGAGTATGTCTGAAGAAGAAACAGTTCAATTTTTTAAACCCAGTAAAGAAATCAGTTCAAAAGCCTATGTAAAAGATATGAAAAAATATCAAGAGATGTATGACGAGTCAATAAAAAACCCAGATAAATTCTGGGGTAAGATTGCCGAAGATTATGTGTCTTGGTACAAAAAATGGAAAAAAGTCTATGATTATAATTTTAATACAGCTCAGATAAAATGGTTTGAGGGTGCTAAACTCAACGTTAGTTATAACTGTCTTGACCGGCATGTTGAAAACGGTCATGGCAACGATATTGCTTTGATCTGGGAGGGCAATGAACCTTCTGAAACTAAAAAATTCACGTACAAACAGCTACTTGATGAAGTACAAAAATTTGCAAATATACTGAAATCAAAGGGCATTAAAAAAGGTGATCGTGTTTGTATTTATCTACAGATGATACCTGAGCTACCAATATCTATGCTTGCTTGTGCTCGTATAGGTGCTATTCACTCTATTGTTTTCGGTGGTTTTTCTGCTGAGTCACTTCGTGATAGAATAAACGATTCAAGTTGTAAAATGCTCATTACACAGGATGCTGGTGTAAGAGGGCCGAAATTTCTTCCTATGAAAGTTACTGCTGATCAAGCTCTCCAGCATTGTCCTTCGATTGAGTCTGTTATTGTCGTAAAACGCATGAATGAAAATGTGGCAATGACCAGCAAAGATCATTGGTGGCATGAAGAAATGAAAAAAGCAAAACCCACTTGCCCGCCTGAACACATGGATGCAGAAGATCCATTGTTCATTTTGTATACCTCTGGGTCAACCGGTAAACCAAAAGGTGTTCTTCACACAACTGGTGGTTATCTTGTCTATGCTGCTTTTACACATAAATACATTTTTGATTATCATGAAGGAGATATTTACTGGTGTACAGCTGATATCGGTTGGGTCACGGGTCACACTTACATAGTTTATGGTCCTTTGACAAACAAGGCTATAAGCATTGTTTTTGAGGGCGTACCAAACTATCCTGATTGGGGTAGATTCTGGGCGGTTTGTGAAAAACACAAAGTCAATATTTTCTATACAGCACCAACAGCTCTTAGAGCCCTTATGAAAGAGGGTGATTCCTGGGTTAAACAGCATGACCTGAGTTCTTTGAGGATACTTGGTTCTGTTGGTGAGCCGATAAAGTCAAAAGAATGGCTCTGGTACTACAACTTGGTTGGCGGTGGGCGATGTCCAATTGTTGATACTTGGTGGCAGACTGAAACCGGTGGTATTTTAATCACACCACTACCGGGTGCTGTTCCATTGAAACCTGGTTCTGCGACTCTACCTTTCTTTGGTATTGAGCCAGCCATAATGGATGATTCTGGTAAAGAACTAAAAGGAAATGGTGTAAGCGGTAACCTAGTGATTAAGACAGCCTGGCCCGGTATAATGAGAACTGTTTACGGTGACCATGAAAGATTCAGGAAAACCTATTTCACTATTTATCCAAATATGTTTTTCACTGGTGATGGATGCTTGAGAGATGAGGATGGTTACTACTGGATAACTGGCAGAGTTGACGATGTTATAAACGTGTCAGGACACAGAATCGGAACTGCAGAAGTAGAAGGGGCCATAGGTAAACACCCGAAGGTTGCAGAAGCAGCAGTAGTCGGTTTCCCACATGATATCAAAGGCCAGGGCATATATGCGTATGTCACTCTAAAAACTGGCGAGAGATCAGATGATAACCTTACAAAAGAACTTATTCAGATGGTTAGAACAGAGATAGGTCCGCATGCAACTCCTGATAAGATACAATACTCTGAGGGTTTGCCAAAGACTCGTTCCGGTAAAATCATGAGACGTATACTACGTAAAATCGCTGATGGTAACGTTGACCAAATAGGCGATACAAGTACACTTGCGGATCCATCTATCGTGGACAACTTAGTAAAAAACAGGAAATAAACCTTAATCAACTCTTTTTTTCCTTTCTTTTTTAAGCAAAATACTTTTCTCTAGTAATTGATACCTGTATTAGAAAATATGAATTTCGACAAGATTAAATCAGGTGTTGTTGAGCTTATCAAAAAAGCTGAGATTGAGCTTCCTGAAGATGTCATCGTTGCTTTGAAAAAGGCCTATGATGCTGAGGAGGGTTTAGCTAAAATACAGCTTAAGAACATTCTTTCTAACATTGAGGTTGCAAAAAAAACTGGTAGACCTCTATGCCAGGATACTGGCGTTCAGACTTTTTTTGTTAAAGCTGGTGTAGATTTTCCAAATGTTGGTCATTTAAAAACTGTTATTACCGATGCAGTTAGAACCGCCACTGAGAAAGTACCACTTAGACCTAATGCCGTTGATCCTTTCACCAAATTTAACCATGCTGATAACGTCGGTGAGTATATTCCTGCCATCACTTGGGACTTTGTTGAAGGTAACGATGTTCTTATCACAGCTATCCCCAAGGGTGCTGGCAGTGAAAATATGAGCAAACTTGTTATGCTACGACCTGGTGTTGGGCTTGAAAGTGTTAAGGATTTCGTTGTTGATGAGGTAGTTAGCGCTGGTGGTAACCCATGCCCTCCAACTGTTATTGGCGTTGGCATCGGTGGTGGTGCGGACTTAGCTATGAAGCTTGGTAAAACCGCTCTACTTAGACCTGTTGGTGTTCGTCATCATGATAAGAAAATTGCTGATTTTGAGTTGGAGCTGATTAAAAAGATTAATAGCACTGGTATAGGCCCTATGGGCCTTGGTGGTAAGACAACTGTTTTGGATGTTCATGTGGAGAAGGCTCCTCGCCATCCTGCTAGTTTACCTGTTGGTTTGGTTGTTCAATGTTGGGCTGATCGTCGTGCTGCAATGATTATTCACAGGGATGGTAGTTGGGAGGTAAAATAGTGGCTGAATACAATCTTAATATTCCTATCAAAAAATCCGATGTTGAAAAATTACGTGTTGGTGATATTATCTTTGTTTCTGGTAGTGTTTTTACTGCTCGTGATGCAGCTCATAAAATGATGCTTGAAAAGGATGTTTCTGAGATTCCTTTTGATCCTAGCAGTATGGGTCTTTATCATTGTGGTCCTTTGATGAAAAAATCAAATTATGATTGGGAAGTTGTTTCCGCTGGACCAACAACAAGTGATCGTATGGACCTGTTTGAGGATAGTTTCATTGGTAAATTTGGTATTAATCTTATTATTGGAAAGGGCTCTATGGGGGATAGGACTAAGAAAGCATTACAAAAATATATATGTATATATACCTTATATACTGGTGGTGCTGGTGCTTTAGCAGCAGATAAAATTCAAGAAGTAAAAGGGGTTTACTGGCTCAAAGAATTAGGCATGGCCGAGGCTGTTTGGGTATTCAAGGTTAAAGACTTTGGTCCATTGGTAGTGGCTATGGATTCCCATGGAAAATCAATATATGATGAAGTCAAAAACAAAATTAAGCGAGGATGATTTATTTGGACATTGATTTGTCAATAAATCCTGAAGAAGTTTCAGTTGTTATCAAAGATTTCATTAAAACTTATGTCAATAATTCTGGTTGCAATGGAGTTGTTATTGGTTTGTCTGGTGGTGTAGATTCCGCACTCGTAGCTCTCTTATGCAAACAAGCATTGGGCAAAAATAAAACAAAATGCATTTTTTTACCAGATGAATCAACACCTAAAAATGATTTAAAACATCTTGAATTATTAGTAAAAAAACTTGATTTATCATGTAAAAAAATTGATATAACACATATAGTGCAGGAAATAAGTAAACACACTGCCGTTAAATCAGATAAGTTTGCTCTCGCTAACATAAAAGCTCGAACTAGAATGATTTTCCTCTTTGAATATGCAAATATGACCAAAAGCTTGGTCTGTGGCACTTCAAACAAATCTGAGTTGCTGGTTGGTTATTTCACCAAATATGGTGACGGCGGAGTTGATATTCAACCAATCGGCGATCTTTACAAAACTCAGGTTTGGGAACTTGCAAAATATTTGAGGATCCCAAATGTGATTATTTCTAAAAAACCTACTGCTGGCCTTTGGAAAGGGCAGACTGACGAAGGCGAATTGGGTCTACAATATAAAGATCTAGATTGGATACTGTTTTGTCTTGAACGAAAAATGGACGTTGCTGACATAGCGAAGAATCTAGGCTTTAAGAAACCTGTTGTTGAGCGTATTAAAAATATGAGGGTTAAGAGCCATCATAAACGCCATTCACCTTTAATACCAAAATTTGGTCTCAGAACCCCTGGCTATGATTGGCGTTCCCCTATTCAAGAAGGGTAATTCTTCAATCATTCTATTTAATTTTTGGACTAAATAGTATATATTTGGGAGGCTATATCTATATATCTTTTTGTAAATCTTTAATGATCATTTGTGTAGATTTTAATTCCATGTAAAACTGATTAAAACCTACTTCAGAAGATGGATAACTCACAGCATTAATCCCGATATCCGTGCAATCTTCAAGCCAAATATCATCCCCGACAAAACTAATATTCCTGTAATGAGCACCTTGCTTACAATCATCAGTCTGAACATAAAGTGTTGGAAACTGACTGCAATTCAATGGCGACTCTGTGTATTGGTTTAAATCGTGATCATAAACTCTAGAATTATGGGTATGGCCCGCTAAAACAATCTCAACACCGTATTCTTCGCATAGATTAACAAATTCATCTCTATTGTTAATAAATAAATCGTCTTCTTCACCTACAGCAGGATGATGCATCAATACTATTTTATGCTTAGACTGGCAATTACTAAACTCATCTTCTAACCAATCGATGTCGCAATCAGAAAGTCCCTGCCCATGCCAATCAAACAAAATAGAAATGTTATAATAATAGTTTGGGCCCGAGTCCATAAAAATTAAACTGATATCCCCCCATGTAACAACATATCTATCTTCATCTTCGATGTGGCTTACATCCACGTATGTATGATAATTTATTAAATTTCGATTGAAACAATAATCATGATTGCCTGGCGTAGTGTAAACAGGTATGGAAAAGTTGAGATCAGCATAAAGGTAATTATCTTTTTTGTATAAGCAGTCCACAAATGTCTGATAATTAAGAGCACCAGATGCTCCACTGCCCCATTCCACAAGATCACCAGTCACAACAATAAAAGCAGGCTTAATGCTAAAAGAACAAACACGATCTAAAACACCTCTAAATCTTTTAACAGAGCTCTCGTTTAAATCAAATAATTTATTCAAAACATGTGTGTCAGTTATGTGAACAAAATAAAAATCATCATTGGCATTAACTATCCTTATCTTTTCTGAGAATGGATGGTTATTCTTGTAATAAACGAATGATTTATTGGATAGACTTCCAACCGCTAAACTACTGCTTAATAAAATAAAAAACAACAACGATACAGCAATCTGAATTTTCTTCATAGAAACACTAGACGACGTTTTATTATTTATAAATTTCTTACTTTAGTGTAAACTTCTCGTCAGTTATCCGCTCATAAGCCTCAACATATTTCTTTTGAGTCTCAGTTATAACATTTTTTGGTAGACGAGGTGGCTTAGAGTTTCTATCCCAACCAGTACTAATAAGATAATCCCGTACGTACTGCTTATCAAAACTGGGCTGACCTTTACCAGGTTCATAACTATCAGCAGGCCAAAAGCGAGAGGAATCAGGAGTCAGTAATTCATCAACAATAGCAATACGGTCATCTATCCTGCCGAACTCAAACTTTGTGTCAGCAATAATAATACCGTTTTCTAAAGCATAGTTAGATGCCATCTCATAGATACCCACAGACAATCTCTTTATCTCCTCAGCAACATCATCACCCACTAGTTTTTTCATCTCATCAAAAGAGATATTGAGATCATGACCGCTTTTAGCCTTAGTTGAAGGAGTAAACAGCGGGTTATCAAATTTATCAGATTCCTTAAGACCACTGGGTAACTCTATACCACATACTGTACCATCTTTTTTGTAAGATTCCCAAGCAGAGCCAGAAATATAACCACGCACTATGCACTCGATAGGAAAAACCTCGGCTTTTTTAACCAGCATACTTCTCCCATACAGCAAATCATCATACTTCCTTAAGTCACACGGGAAATCAGATATATCCGCAGAAATAAGATGACTAGGAATACTATCCTCAAAAAAGTCAAACCAGAAACGAGAAATCTGCGTGAGACACACACCCTTAAAAGGTATCGGGTCTGGTAGTACATGATCAAAAGCAGATATGCGGTCAGTCACAATAAGAAGAAGACTATCGTCGCATTCATAGACATCTCTAACCTTACCTTTCTTAAAAACCTTTAACGGCAACTTTGTGTCAGTAACAATTTTCATATTCTCTGTCCCTCAATTTCTATAGTATCTTTGCTCCTTTCTTAACAGGTTTATCAGAGACAACCTTGCCTTTTTCGCTCATCAAATTCTTACCGCGGTAGGTTGCTTCATGGTTATCACTAATTATCATATCAACTTTTTTGAAATCCTCAAATTCAAGAACACTCGCTGATTCGTGTGGTATGCCTTCGACAGTTATTCTTGATCCAGGGTTTGCATCACCAGGATTCAACAAAGAAACCACTTTGTCTACGTCCTCTGCGGCTAAAAGCATGCCCTTAGATTCAACACCACGTATCTTAGCGGGCTTGAGGTTAGCAACAATCACAATAGATTTACCCTTGATTTCATCGTGCTTGTAATATGGTTTCATACCAGCGACAATAACACGTTTACCAAAAGCACCGAGATCAACCTGCAGTAGATACAAGGTATCTGCCTGCGGGTGGTCCTTCACTTCAACAACCTTAGCGACACGTAAATCAAGTTTTGAAAACGGTTCAATTCCAACCATGAAATCCTCCAACACTAGTTTCTTAAATAATGGTTTTGGTTTTTCTACGAGACTGCCAACTTTCACTTCCTTCAAAGCTGAATCCCAACTAACAACATGTACCGATTCTTTATGACCAAGTATCTTCCATATCTCATCTGATGAAAAAGGCAGATACGGTGCCATGAGAACAGCCAATGCTTGAACAATCCTCAGACTAACATGCAGCACCGTGCCGCATTGCTCTTTATCAGATTTTACTAGCTCCCACGGTTTATTTTGATCAAAATAAAAATTACCAAACTGAGCAAGATTCATAGCAGCTCTAAGACCTTTTTTGAAACTGCAACTAGATATGGATTCACCAACTTCTTTGTAGGTCTCTTCAATTTTTTTGATTGCCTGCTCATCCAAATTATTTAACTTACTTTTTTCAGGAATTTTACCAAAATTATTATGCGTAAAAGTGACAACCCTGTGAACAAAATTGCCATAAGTTCCAACAAGCTCATCATTGTTCTTTGCTACAAAGTCATCCCATAACCAGTTTGCATCCTTATTCTCAGGCATGTTAATAGACAAATAATATCGAATTACATCTGCATCAAAATGTTTTAGAATTTCAGGAACCCAGATGCCGATGCCTCTGCTCTTAGAAAACTGTTCGCCTTTCAGTGTAAGATACTCGTTCGCAGGTATATCATATGGTAGATTCAATGACTCGTTGTACCCCATGAGAATAGATGGCCATATAATCGAATGGAAAGGTATGTTGTCTTTTGCTAGGAAATAGTAATGTTTTGCTTCAGAGTTCTTCCACCACTCCTCCCACGCTTTTGGCTTATGATGTTTTTTTGCCCATTCTTTACTTGCAGATAGGTAACCAATCACTGCATCAAACCAAACATAGATTCTTTTGTTTTCAAAACCAAACACTGGAACAGTAATTCCCCAGTTTATGTCTCTGGTTATAGCACGATCCTTCAAACCATTCTGCAACCAATTATTAGTAAACTTAAGTACGTTTGCCTTCCAATATTTCTTATCTTTAATCCAGTCCAACAATTTCTTTTCAAAAGCACTCAAAGCAAAAAAAAGATGCTCGGTATTTTCAACAACTGGTGTACCACCACAAATCTTACAGCGAACATTTTTCAATTCGAGAGTATCCAAAAGTTTTCCGCAGTTGTCACATTGGTCACCGCGTGCTTCTTCATACGAGCAATGAGGACATGTACCCTCGACATAACGGTCAGGTAAAAAACGGTTACAGTTTTTACAATAAAAAGCACTGACACTTTTCTTATAAATATATTTTTTTTGGTACAATTCCAAAAAAATTTCTTGAACGGTAGCCTCGTGATTAGTTGTTGTTGTACGAGTAAACAGATCAAATGATATGCCAAGATGTTTCATATTAGCAGAATGCTCTAAATGGTAACGATCAACGATTTCCTTTGGTGTAGTCTTTTCGTTCTCAGCGGTGATGGTTATAGGTGTACCATGTTCATCGCTACCTGAAACCATCAAAACATTATTACCAATCATTCTGTTATAACGTGCAAAAATATCAGCTGGTAGATAACAACCAGCTATGTGGCCGAGGTGAAGTGACCCATTTGCGTATGGCCACGCCACACCAATGTAAATCTTCTCTTTCATTTTCAAAACCAACTCTTATTTCGAAATATAGGCATAACATTTAAATATGGCGCAAGCCTAATATATTGTCGTAAAATAAATCATAAAATAATAAGTTTAAATGAAAAATAGCACAAATTTGAATGTGTTAATCATATTAGGATTAATTCATTTACCCGCATGATATGAATCATATAAATGATCAAAATCAAGAGATGCAATGAGTAGGATTTACACCTAAATTTGCTACAAAGCGGATGAAGGTGCTATTTTTCAAAAGACAATATGAAACTGAGGTGAAAAAATTATGGTTATAGACCCAGCAACAACAAAATACATGATTAAAGCTCGTATAAAAGCTGAAGGCATCATAGAAAAATCAGACGTAGTCGGTGCGATATTCGGACAAACTGAGGGACTTTTAGGCGATGAATTAGATTTGAGAGAATTGCAGAGATCAGCTCGAGTAGGAAGAATAGAAGTCGAACTCGACTCAAAGAACGGTAAGAGTGAAGGAGTAATAACACTCCCAACATCACTTGATAAAGTGGAAACAGTCATACTCGCAGCAGCATTTGAAAGTATAGATCGAGTAGGACCATGCAAAGCATCAATAACCACGGAAGAAGTAGAAGACGTTAGAGTGGTAAGAAGAAAAAAAGTCATAGAGAGAGCCAAAGAGATACTAAACAAAGTTATAGAAGAAAGCAAAATCGAAGGAGAAAGCATAACAGATAATGTAAGACAAGCTGTACAAGTAGAAGAAATAATACACTATGGACCAGACCACTGCCCAGCAGGACCAAGCGTTGACAAAAGCGATTCAATAATTATTGTAGAAGGCAGACGCGACGTACTTAATCTATTAAAGTATGGTATCAAAAACGTTATAGCAGTCGGTGGAACAAACATACCAAGAACCGTTGCAGATTTAACCAAAGAAAGAGTTACAACCGCTTTTGTTGATGGAGATAGAGGCGGCGAACTAATACTAAAGGAACTACTACAAACAGCCGATGTCGATTTCGTAGCACGTGCACCACAAACAAGAGAGGTAGAGGAGATACCGCAGAAACTAATTATGAAGGCATTGAAAAACAAAATACCTGCTGAGCAATATGCTGAGATGTACGACATAAAATACGAGAAAAACAAAGAAAGCAAAGACAGAAAAGAAGTCATGATTAGAGAGATGGTTGAGAAAGAAAAAGAAGAACAAAAACCGACACGACAAAAAATAGATGAACCACGTGAGCAACGAGAATCGCGAGAAGAAGAAAAACCAAAGATTATGACAAATGAACAGAAAAACTACGGTGCAGTATTAGATGAAATTTCCGGCTCTTTAAAGGCTGTGCTATTCGACAAAAATAACAAAGAAATCAAAAAGATACCTGTCAGGGAACTAACAGATGCGCTGAAAAAAAGCGACAACATATCTGTGGTTATATTTGATGGTATAATAACACAGAGATTGCTAGATATAGCTGATAGCAAAAACGTTAAAGAAATAATTGGTATCAAGATGGGTAATGTAGTCAAAATGCCTACGTCAGTTAGAGTTTTGACAAAAAAAGATTTGGAGTAGCACCCCCCATCTTTTTTCTTATTTTATATTTTTCTGTACATTATTGTGTTTTGTTTGACAGTCTTGGCAAAAGATTATAAAAAGTTGATGGAAAATAATAAAAAGCCTTTGCCTTATCTCATTGCAATTTACCGTTTTAGGACTTGGGTGGATATTATAATGCAAAAAGACGAACTGATACAGCTTCATACTTTTTTGCTCCAATTGAAGACGCACCTTGAATGTATGGTGCAGAACAATGGCGGAAAAGAATTCATATGCTATCAAAAACTAAACGTTACACCTTACCAGGTATACAAATCCAAGCGGGAACATAAGCTCGCGGTTTTTGCATTAAGTAAGGGAATAGCAGACCTTCTGTCAAATAATAACTACCCTGGTCTTGAAAAGATTTCTAACAGACTGGATCAGATGGCAATAAGGTTTATGACAAATAAAGAGAAAGAAGAATTCAAACGAAATTAGATGACCGTTGTCATAACGTAAGCGTTTTCGCCATTTTGATAAAAATTTTTGATTGTATCAACTATTCTAAAGCCGTGTTTCTGGTAGAATCGTATTGCTTTTGTGTTATCAGTTCTTACCTCAAGCTCGATGTTTCTCACGTTATGTTGAACAAATTCTTTTAACAGATTTTTTAATAGAGCCGTACCTATATTTTGTCTTCTTTGTTTTTCTGTTACAGCCAACATTAGTATGCGTGCGTTTTCCTCGCTGGTTTTTACTCCTATGGCAAATCCAATTATTTTGTTTGATTTCTCTGCTATCCACATACCATCTGGGAATGTTTCATAGAAATAGTTGAATAAGCTTGGGTTGTAGTTTTCTGGCAGGGTTTCAGATGCTAGTTTTACTACTGAGAACATGTCCTCTGGTTTGAATCTTCTAATTATTAACACAAAAAACTGACAAGACTGTAAGGTATAAATTGTTAGCGGTATATTTAATAAGCTTAGGTTAATTCATAGTCGCTACGAGGCTTTGTTTATGGGGATTGATGATATTTCAGTGACAAGAATAATATTTGATCGTTTTTCAAAAGAATTCAGAGATTGTTTTGAAATTGATGTAGCAATTGCTGGTGCCGGGCCCGCAGGTCTGACTGCTGCAAAATATTTGGCGAAAGCTAGTAAAAAGGTTGTAATTTTTGAGAGGAAACTATCTATCGGCGGTGGCATGTGGGGCGGAGGCATGACTTTTCCAGTAATTGTTGCACAGAAAGAATCCAAACATATTCTGGAGGATGCTGGTATAAAAATAAAAGATGAAAAAGATGGATATTACAGCGCCGACTCTGTTGAAGCAATTACAAAACTCTGTTCGTCTGCAATTGATGCTGGTGTCCGTATTTTCAATACGATCTCTGTTGAGGATGTGCTCATTGACAAAAAAAAGGTGAATGGTTTTGTGATTAATTGGAGCGCTGTAGATATCGCTGGTCTGCATGTTGATCCATTGTCCATCAGAGCAAAATACTGTATTGATGCAACTGGTCATGCTGCAGAGGTTTGTAGAATTGTAATACGAAAGGTTGGAAAACTTAATACGCCTAGTGGAAAAATTGAAGAAGAACGATCCATGTGTGCAGAGATTGGAGAGAAAACAGTTGTGGAAAACACAAAAGAAGTTTATCCTGGTTTATTTGTCACAGGCATGGGTGCCAATGCAGTTTATGGTGCACCAAGAATGGGACCGATATTTGGTGGTATGCTCCTATCAGGAAAAAAAGCTGCTGAGAGTATATTGAAAAAACTTTAGTTTTCTATGAATCTAGGAAAATTTAGTTAACTATTAATAGAGTTATTTGATTCAACCTGCTGGAGGAGTTTCTTATGGATTATAAATTGTATAAATATAGATGGACGATAGTGGCAGCGTTTTGGATAGTTATATTTGCATACGGAGCAAACTGGTTTGCATTGTCTCCGATGCTAAAAACATTTGAAGCAGATTTTAGCATACCTAATTGGGAATCGCATCTCTTGATATCTTTGATAGGAATGTTTGTCATTTTCTTTGCATGGCCTGCAGGTAGCCTTATTGATAGGCGAGGACCCAAAATATCAACATCTATCGGGGCTTTGTTCATGGCTATAGGTTTTGGTATTCGGCCGTGGCTTCTAGATAGTTTTTATGCGTTGTTATTGAGCAGTGTTATTGCTGGTATTGGACTAGCTTGGATTCTTGTTGCTATGGCTCCGCAGATGCTTAGATGGTTCCCTCATAAAAATGCAGGTCTACCTGTTGGTATTGCGGCGTCAGGACTTTTTATCGGCTTTGGAACTGGATCGCTCGTAGTTCCATTGATTGCTCCAAATGCTGCAGTTCCCGCAGATTATTATTCTAGTTTTCTTTTGTTTGGTATCATTGCAGTTATTGCATTTTTAATATGGATTGTAATTGCAAAAGATCATCCTGAAACACCGCCAGAAGAGCGAATAAAAGTAGAAAAAATGAAATTTTCAGAAGGAATAAAACATGCGTTTACCTCTAAAAATGCTTACGTTTATCCATTTATCGGATTTTTGATAGTAGGAATAACACTTGTGATTTCCGCATTCTTACATGGACTTTATCCAGGTACAGAGGGAGGTTACATCGCAGGTCTTTTGCTTTACGGATGTGCGATTGGTGCATTTTCTGCTCCATTTGCGATGAAGAAGATTGGACTTAAAAAATTGACAGTATCCGTGCTTATTGGTGCAATAATATTCTGGCTTGTTGTCTTTGCAATGAACTATTACTATGATGCAAGCTGGATGTATATCGTTCCTGCGGCATTCATTTTTGGATTCTTCTTCCAAGCCTCATGGCCACTAGCGCTATACAGTCAGGAGACAGAAGCTGGAGTTACTGAAGCAAATGTTGGAATTGCAGCAAGTGTCTATATCTCGATAAGTAACATAGGGGCTGCAGTATTGCCAGTAGTATTTCCACTCATATTCAAAACAGATCTTACATATTTCATGGCGATACTGGTAGGACTAGTAATCTGTCTGATACTCTGGGGAATTATTAAAAGAAAATAATTCCTTTTTTATCTTTCTATTACACGTCTTGCTTTACCTGTACTACGCGGGATTGTTTTAGGTTGAAGAGACTTGACAGGTACATTCAAATTCAAAATCCTGTATATAGCGCCTTCAGCCTGTTTTTCTAAATCGTCGAGATGCCCTTCTTTGTATCGCTCCTCAGTCGGTTCTACTTCCACCGATAATGAGGTTATATTTGCCTGTTTGGTTTTCACAATCTGATAATTATCGCTTATGCCTGAGACTTGCATAAGTGCGGCTTCTATCTGCGACGGGAAAACTATTACGCCTTTCACCTTCATCATATCGTCGCTTCTACCTTTAATCCTTGACTGTATTGGCAAAGTCCTACCACATTCACACTTTTCCTCGCTAATTGATGCAAGATCCCTTGTCCTAAAACGAATAGCGGGAAACGCCTCCTTGGTTAGAGTGGTGAAAACAAGTTCTCCCTCTTCTCTATCGCTCTTGGTTTCACCGGTATCAGGATCAATCACTTCTGGTAAGAAATGATCAGCATTAACATGGAGTTTTTTACATTCACACTCAGATACGACACCAGGTCCGATAAGCTCAGTTAAGCCATAATGTTCATGCGCAACAATGCCCCAACGTTTCTCAATGTTATTTCTCATTTCTTCACTCCATGCTTCAGCTCCGAAAAGACCTAGACGAAGTTTGAAATCTTTCGAAGGGTTCAAACCGTTTTCTTCAGCAACCTCTGCAATATGTAGTGAATAAGATGGTGTACATGCAAGGGCGGTACTACCAAAATCTTTCATAACATCAATCTGACGTTCTGTGTTACCAGAACTGATAGTTATAACCATCGCACCTATCTTCTGTGCACCTTTTTCAAAGCCATGAGCACCAGTAAACAAACCATAACCGTACGCGTTCTGCATAACATCGTTTTTTCTTAGACCATTGGCATAGAGCGAGCGAGCCATAACCTCACCCCATAACTCAACATCGTTCCTGGTATACGGTCCGACAACTGGCTTACCGGTTGTACCAGATGATGCATGAACCTCAATTATATCATCAAGCTCCGTGCAGACAAGACCAAAAGGATAGTAGTTACGTAAATCCTGCTTAGTCAGAAAAGGTATCTTTTCTATATCCTTTAAACTCTTTATATCATCAGGTTTAATCTTAGCTTCAGACAATTTGTTCTTATAATACTTGTTTTTTTTGTATACTCGATTAACTAGTTCTTTTAGACGTTTAAGTTGTAGCTCCTTAAGCTTATCTAAAGGCATTGACTCTATCTTACTGTCCCACAAATCTTTTGGCATAATAGCCTCCCTGTGTGCAGGTGAATGAAGTAACCAAATATAATGATTATGAAATATTCTCTGAACAATCAAATTTTAATAGTCTCTGCCATTGTTTTTAAGTATATTTTGTTTTAGGAGTTAGAACAATGGCGAGTGGCAAAGAGTTTCTGGATGCAAAAGAAATATCGTTAGGAAAATTAGAAAGGGCATATGTGTGGGATGAAGTGGACGAAGATATTCTATCGTTGTTAGACCTGATTAACAAATCTGAAGAATACTACACGTCAAGTAGTTGCTCCGGCAGGATTCTTCTTTTGCAGATACCAGAGATTGGCGATAAAAAACAAGCAGAATTTCTTGGTAGATGGCATAGAACCATAAAAACAGAAGAAATCTTAAAGTCAATAAAAAAATCAGATAAAGGCATTATATGGTTGTTGGCGCAATCTCCAATTATACATATAGGCGCAAAGTCAAACTCTGCAGCTGACAAAATAGTTAAAATAGCTAATGCAAGCGGTTTCAAAAACTCACATATAAAATCAGTTGGAAAAAAACCTATTGTGGAGATAGGTAGTACAGAACGTCTAGATGCACCTATAGGTGAGGATGGTGCTCTATTTTGTGAAAAGGAGCATTTGGAACTTTTAATAAGAATTTCAAATGAAGTTATCAAGAAGTCGATGTTAAAACTGGGTAGATTCGAACAGGAATTAAAGAAATATTTAAGTACCAGTAAAACAACCACATCTTAAGAAGATGTTAGACAGACAGAAACTTGGAATAATATTCATATTTTCTTTGGAATTTTTATTGATATCGCTATCTTTACTAGTTGTTTATAGTATAAAAAATGGTTTTGTCTCAATTTTAAGAGGAAATCTATATCAACTAATTTTTGTAGTATTAATATCAAGTTTTTTGATAGCATTTTTTTCTTTCCACAAAATAATAGCTGGCGTAAGATACGAAATTAGTGAAGAAAGAAAAAAGGAAAAAAACGTAAGAGACTATTATGACTATTACCAATCTTATACTCCTCCAGATATAAATAATTGATTAGGAGTACGAGTGTGATAACCAGGCTTCTTTTGGTATTTTTTCGTAGATTTTGTATTTATCGTCTCTGTGTTTTCTGTAGGCTTCTTCTTTGATGGCATTGTTGTTAAAAGACCAGTAGTATTTTCTTATCCATTTGCCGTTTTCTTTGAATTCTTCCCGTCTTAGGTTAAGTAGTTTTTCTCTTTGCAACTCGTAAAGTAGGGCACGTGCGTATTTGTCTATTTTCATATCTTCTACTTCTTTTTTTCCTCTAAATATGTGTTCTACTGTTTTAGTTAGTTCAATTGCATCGTCTTTTTCCATGTCAAATCTGTTTTTTAGAGCTTTCATTAGTAGTATCTTCATGGTTGGTCTCACCACCACATACTCTTCTGTTTTTCTGCTTATAAAGGACTTGTTGTACAAGCGTTATCTGTTATCTTTTACAGTTGTTACCAAAAAAGTAAGACAAATATTTTTTATTCGTATGTTATAAAGCAAAAGTCATTGTATGTTTCAGGATACCAAAATAGATGGAGTGGCTCATAAGAATAAGATTCGCCTCCGAGATATGGATCGCTACTGTTGACGTCTGGATCTAAGAGCGACCGATCAAATCCAAGCCAACAATATAGTGATAAAGGACTATCGCAAGAAACAGCAATATAATACTTTTCACCTGGGGTTAGCGTTATATTTGAGAAATCAAACTCTACCCACTTGTAGTCTTTACAAAAATGAAGTTCTGCATATGGTTTCTTTGATACCTTAGCAATATCTTCGCCACTTAGGTTACTTCTAATGGAAACGTTCAGAGGATATTTTTGTTTGTATTCCAAATCAGTATCATCAGTTGTAAGAGAAGTTAATTTAAGCTTTATTTTTGATAAACTAGTGGCATTTGAAGTAAAGGATTGCGCAACTAAATTGCCGGCATTAATACACAATCCACAAGGGGCCTTTATCTGATATTGATCGACTGTTTCATTATCTGAGGGAATGAGTATATATGAAGGTTCAGTCCATAGGCCTGAATAATATTCCCCGTCGGGAATTATTTCTGCACCATGCTCATCTTGAGCTTTAACCCGAACTGTATAAACACCAGGAGTAACCCACGAATGCCGCATCGTACAGACCTCTCCTGAATTATAGTACTCACTCCACTCTTCGACATTGTATCCCCAAAATTTACTATACTCGTTAACATTATCATTTCTCCAATTCCAGCCGTATCTAATTCTATCGTTTTCGGGATCAATACTTGACACATTGAAATTGAAGACCTCACCAGGTATTCCAATCATAATTCTGGAGGATAGATTTGGTGAGCTTGGCGGAAGCTCTGCATCAGTCAGTACCAATTCACCATCGTATCTGTCATCGATTATAGGATAAACATTTTCGCCAAAAACACTATTACAAAGCTCTTTATAACGTGGGGCTCCATAAGCAAACGTCTCTTCAGCAGAAACCATGCCATCTCCGTTACTATCAGCATAACCTTGTAATCCTTCTCTTACAAAACCACTCCCAAACATTTTAGCTCCAGTCAGCAAGGCAGTTTCATTTTCCCCACAAGCCATCAATGTTACACGCCCTTTTTTACTAATATCAATTGAAAAATCTCTCATCCAATTAGACAAACTATGATTAAAAAATCTTCTGAAAAACCCTCTATTATTGCCTATATCACTCATGCCCCCACTGTAACAACTATCTAAAACAACTGCAACTCCTTTTGCATGTATTCTATTCAACAAATTATTCAGTAAATCATCTGTTATTATGGCAAAAGGATTTTTTCCAGACCAATATGTTGTGATAAATTCATCACACCTGTCCTTTTCATCTAAAGGTGGCAAATCAATAGGTATATAACTCCCTAACTTTTTTGCTTTTAAATGAAGATAACCCCCATGGCCTACATAGTAGATTAAACAAACGTCATCGCCATCTGCCATCTTACCTAACCAACGTAGTGCCTTAATTATGTTGATTTTCGTTGCATTTCTATCCGTAATTAGCTTTATATGGTCTGCTCTCCAGTGATCTGAGGTAAGTAGTGTACTATACATACCATCAACATATTCTTCAAAAGGAATAATAGAAGCACGACCCAATGGACTATTAAAATCTACTCCAATAAGTACTGCCCAATACTCTGTTTTCCCATCACGTATCCAAGATGTTTTAGACGTTAATATATTAACAAATGGATTTTTACCAACTTCACCAGCTGTTGCAGGCAATACTGCTAAATTTGTAAGTATAAACATGCATGTTATAAGAATTGATAAGATTATCTTCTTCATATTTAATCACTCAACAATTGTTCTAGGTATTTACCATCTATTTCCATCTACTCTTTTATAAAGCTTATTTAACAATTCTTATCAAAAACTGTTTTATCGAATTCTTTAAATCCTTATTCTTTATACCGTTGGTTTGACCACCGATATTTATTGTTTTATTAGATTATCGATGGAAAAATGGGGAAAAGAGGAAAAATATTATGGAGAAGACGATGATGATGACGAAGCGTGTATACAATTTTTATGCTGGACCTGCGACTCTACCACTTAATGTACTTAAAAAAGCGCAGGAAGAGTTATTGGATTTTCGTGGAGCTGGTATGTCGGTTTTAGAGATATCTCATAGATCTAAACAGTATGATGAAGTGCATAAGAAAGCCTCTGAACTTTTGAAAGAGCTTATGGGTATACCAAGCAACTACAAGGTGTTGTGGTTGCAGGGTGGTGCTTCAACCCAGTTTTTTATGGTACCATTAAACTTGCAATTACCTGGTAAGCCAATGGAGTATGTGCATACAGGTGCATGGGCTAAGAAAGCGATTAAGGAAGCAAAGCTATATGGTGAGGTAAAGACAGTCGCTTCGTCAGAAGACCAGAAGTTCTCGTATATACCAACTAATGTACAGTTTAGTAACAACGCTGCTTTTGCCCATATAACTGGTAACGAGACAATAGGTGGGATTGAATGGTTTGAATGGCCAAAGGTCCCAAGTGAGGTTCCACTGGCTTGTGATATGTCTTCTGATTTTATGGACAAGGTTGTTGATGTTAAAAAATTCGGTGTAATCTATGCTGGCGCTCAGAAAAACCTTGGCCCAGCTGGTGTAACTGTTGTTATAGTACGTGAGGATCTGCTTAATAGGGTTCCTGAAAACACACCAACTATGCTTAAATGGAAGACTCATGTGGAAAAAGACTCTTTGTATAACACGCCTCCGTGTTTTGCCATCTATCTTTGTGAGTTGGTTCTAGAGCATCTGAAATCGTTAGGTGGCATTGCTGCTGTTGAGAAGCAGAACCGTAAGAAAGCAAAGATGGTTTATGATGTAATTGATAAGTCAAATGGTTTCTATAGGGGTGTTGCAAAGAAAGAGTCTCGTTCACTGATGAATGTAACCTTCAATCTTGCTACGCCTGAGCTTGAGGCGAAATGTGTTGAAGAAGCCAAAGCGAAAGGTTTGATTGGTTTAAAAGGTCACAGAGACGTTGGTGGTATGAGAGCCTCGATTTACAATGCTATGTCTGTCGAGGGAGTAGAAGCTCTCTGTGAGTTTTTAGAGGAATTCAAAGAAAACAATCAATAAAAAATCTTTTTTCTTTTTTTATTTTTTTTGTAATTGACATTTTTACAAGATAGGTTTATATACAGCTAGTGATAAATATTGTCATGTCATAATATGACAATATATTATGGGGGAGAGGAGGATGATTAATAATAAAATTATGGTCGTTGATGATGAAATTGACATACTAACTTCTCTGCGAGCTATTTTTGAAAAACAAAAATACGATGTAACTACGGTAGAGAACGGAGAAGAATGCCTAAGGCAACTAGAAAAAGGTTTCAGGGGCATAATACTAATGGACATCATGATGCCAAACATGGATGGATGGGATACAATTAGAGAGATAGTTAAGCGAGGTCTAATAGGAGGAGTAGTAATAGAAATCATCACAGGAAAAGGAACAAAAGACCATCAGAAACTTGGCGAACTAGGCTCTTATGTATATGATTATCTAGCAAAACCAATCGATATTAAAAAGCTGATAGACAGCGTAAGGAAATGTAACATATATCTTGATGCTAGAAATAATTAAGATAAGAAAGCACTCTAATCTATTCATTTTTATGTGATTCTATCAAATTTGACATTTTGTCAAATTGCTATTTTATCCAAATACTTTTAAATATACTAATTGGGCTGCTCCCCACCTAACATCCCATCCCTAGTTAGATGGTCTGGATCACATATACCTCCAGATTCACAGGAATCTGGTTCATTCACCAATTCCCTGCTTTTTTGATCCAGACCAAAATTACTTACTAGCAAATTTGCTGTAAACAAACTAAAAATCATCGAGTTTCTTAGTTTTACTCTCGTTCAGCAGATTCTTAGCGGTCTCCCAAGAACGCCTAACATAAGGTGGGAGATCTCCATATTTTTCAACCCAGACTCTAAGAAACTTCATAGTAACCGGATCAGCAGGATAACCACTTCCCAGAGGAAAACCTAGCTTTTCCTCAAGCTCCAATGCTATTTTGCGTACATGCTCATCTCTAGTGGTTTTAGCAAGAATAGAAGCGGCACCAACAATAGGATAAATCTCATCGGCCTTGTGCTTAGATATAATCTCTACTTTGGAAGATAACTTAGAAGATATATCCCTGCCAAAACGTTTATCGTTAACATCGGCAGAATCAACATAACAAACATCTGTTTTCAACTTGTTTATAATCCTGCTAAAAACATCGACTTCTAACTCATTTAACGTCATAACTTTACGTAAATCATCTATATCTGACGCAGACACTGCCACTATCTCGTAGGATATAGCATTTGCTTTTATCTTATCAGTAAGTACTTCTCTAACTTTTGGAGTGCATTTCTTCGAATCACGCACATTATTATCTTTAAGAAAAATATCATCTTCAAAAACTACACCAGCAACAACAAGTGGACCAACAACAGGGCCACGACCAGCCTCATCAACACCGCCAATCATTCTAATCTGGTAACAGATGTGGGTAAAAAGATGTTACGGAAAAACAATAGGCAATTTTTTAATACCAAACTATATTCAAAACACCAAATGCCGCCGTAGCTTAGCCCGGTAGAGTGGCTGATTCGTAATCAGCAGGTCAAGGGTTCAAATCCCCTCGGCGGCTTTTAACAAAATTTTGTTTTAACACAAGGTTAAAAAAGTTAACAAAAAAAAGTTAACACAAGTTAACTAAAAATTTTTGAAATAAAAATCTATTTTTTAATTCTCACTCGGTTCACAAGCAGAACATAAACTGAGTTTAGCGCTCCAGTAGTTGACACCCTCGATGCCGAATCTTCTCCTACATTTCTTACAAATCATATTTGTTCTCCCTCAGTCTATTATTTCTAATAATAAAATTTGGCATTTCATCTTATAAAGACTTGTTGTACAACCATTATCAAAAACAAATTCTTTAGTGTTTATTCAATGCTTTTTCTACGCGGTTTTTGAGATCCTTTATATCAAAAGGCTTAGTAATGTAATCCTCTGCAGCTAAACTACCCATGCCTTTGCTCATAACATCACCTTTGGCAGTAAGAAAAACTATAGGTATGTTATTCCACCTGGGGTTTTCCTTTATTCTAGCCGCAACATCCCAGCCGTTCATCTCAGGCATCATAATATCCAACAAAATAAGATCAGGCGTATCCGCGTTTAATTTACTAAGACAATCCCTACCGTCAACCGCCCTTATAACTTCATATCCACTCATTTCCAGAATCTTTCCAACAGTAGTCAATATATCGGGCTCGTCATCAACAACCATTATCTTCTTAGCCATATCCATAGGACCTATTCCTTGTCCTTCAGTATGTTATCCACTCTACCAAGTAATGTTTCTTTATCAAAAGGTTTCATAATATAGTCCGCAAGTCCTTCATCTAAAAGAACCTGTTTTCTCTTGTCAGATATCTCAAGTACACTCATGAAAGCCACTTTAACCTTTGGTGACTTTTTCTTAATTCTATTGAAAACATCCCAACCGCTCATACCCGGCATCATAATATCCAACAAAACAAGATCAACTGTCTCCTTGTCAAGCTTCTTTAGGCACTCCTCACCACTGTAAGCAGGTACAACACTATAACCACCAAGCTCAAGAACTGTTCTTGTAAGATCAACTATATCTGGTTCGTTATCAACAACCATTATCTTCTTCATCTCTCTCATCACACTCAGATAATACTGCCTAACCCTATATAGCTAACATCTTTTTAAATTAACGCTTTAAACTAATATCATGACGACAATTTTATCAAAATTACAGTAGATATGTTGATCAAAAACTTTTTTTAATCCAAGGTTTTTCCTCTTAAGAGATCATGTTTGAATTCTAGATAAATTTTATATAATGGAATATATGATAATAAAATTGAGTTATGAATTTATTATTTATTAATCCTCCAATGGATTACGATGTTATCAAAAAAGAATATTCGTTTGAAGCATATATGCCTCCCTTAAGTTTACTTTATCTAGCAAGTCCTCTACTAAAGAAAGGTCATAACATAAAAGTAATTGACTTTATTGCTGAATCATTTACTCCTGAAAAATTAAAAGAAGAAGTTTCAAAAGCGGATATAGTTGGAATAACAATTACTAGTCAAGTTGCAACTTCTGCTAAAAAAGTTACAGATTTAATAAAACAATTCGATTCAAAGAAAACAGTAATAATTGGTGGTCCTCACTGTACAATCCAAGGTAAAGAAGTTCTTAATGAGATAAATGCAGACATATCTGTCTTGGGAGATGGCGAAAAAGTAATACTTGAAATCATTTATGCATTAAATGGAAAAAAAGATTTATCTAAAATTCATGGAATTTTTTATAGAGAAAAAGGAAAAATTAAAGGAGGCTTGCCTCCAGAGGAGATAGATGAGTTAGATTCTTTATATTTTCCAGCACGACATCTAATTGAAAATTACAATTACGGTAAAGATGCTATATCTGGTGTTACCTTTTTTGCGAGAGGAAAAATCACTACAATTATGACAACCAGAGGTTGTCCATTTAACTGTAGATTTTGTGTTAGTAAATCAATTTTCAAAAAATGTCGTTTAAGATCTGCAGAGAATGTTGTAGAAGAATTGGAAGAGATTTCTAAAGAATATAATTCTGTGTTTGCAGTTGACGACAATTTTCTTATGGACAAGAAAAGAGCAAACAAGATAATGGATTTGCTTATTGAAAAAAAATTGGATTTGGACATTTGGGTGTCCGGAGTAAGAATCACTGATGCTGACGAAGAATTATTCAAAAAAATGAAAAAAGCAGGTGTAAAATCATTGGAATTTGGTATTGAGTCTGGTAATCAAGAAGTACTTGATTATTACAATAAAAGAATTACATTAGATGCAGTAGAGAAAACTATAAAACTGAGTAAAAAAATGGGGTTTCTAACCATTGGTAATTTTATATTAGGTGCACCAATAGAAACTGATAAACATATTAATGACACTGTTTCATTTGCTAAAAAATTAAAATTAGATTTTGCTTTTTTTTATGCGTTTAATTTTCTCAAAGGCAGTGAAATTTGGGAAGACGCTCATAAACAAGGGAAAATAAAAGAAAATGAGATGTTTGTTCCATGTGATTCTAATAGAGGTTTATGTAATTTTACACCTGAAGAATTGAGAAGCAGAATACACAAAGCGTTTTTAAGCTTCTACTTATCACCTAAATATTTGTTTTCTCAATTTATCCGTTCAATTTTTGTATACAAAAATTTTAGAGTTTTCAAAGCTGGTTTAAAGTTATTTTTAGAACAAAAAGAAGAAACTTTATTTGCAAAAAAATAAAATCATGATGGACTGGACGGGATTTGAACCCGTGGCCTCCGCCTTGCGAAGGCGGCGATCTTCCGCTGATCTACCAGCCCCTAATAAAAAACTTAGAATAAAAAGGATTATTTCACTGTTTCTCTTAATTAGCAAGTTACAATTGGTTTATCCTTAGCCTTCTTTAAAGCTTCAACAACTGCAAGTTTATCGCCCATCATGAATTTCTCTAAAGCACCACCACCTGTACTAACATGAGAAAATTCTTCTTTTAGCTTAAGCTGATCAATCGCTGCAACGGTATGTCCTCCGCCAGCAATAGAAAATGCATTAGAGTGAGCTATGAAATTAAATATTTCTTCAGTACCTTTTCTAAACAACGGGTTTTCAAACACACCACAAGGACCTGAGACAAACACTGTTTTCGCGTCCTTCAGTACCTTTTCATAATTTTTTACCGTCTTTTCACCAATATCAAAAAGATTATTTTCAACTGGCAAACTCTTAAGACCTATTTCTTTTCGTTTCCCGTTTTCTTCAACAGCAAAATCAACTGGTAGATAAATATCATTTTTGTATTTAGAAAAAACTTTTCCTATCTCTTTAAATAACTCAGGGGTTCCATCTTCAGCAAATGCCGTTTCGTTTTTTCCACCAAGGTTTACACCTTCTGCTTTCAGGAAAGCATTTGCAGTGAGTCCTGTTAGAATAACCTTATCAGCGATTTTGTTAGAAAGTACACGATCAATTGTGTTTACAACATCAGCAAATTTTGCTCCTCCAAACAGGAAAACGGATGGTTTTGAAGGGTTATTAACCGCTTTTTCTAGAGTTGTAAGCTCTCTCTCCATTAGCCGACCTGCACATGATGGTAAAACCGCTGTGAAGCCTGTTAATGAACATTGAGCGCGATGTGCCGCGGCAAATGCATCGTTAACATATATATTTGCAAGTGGAGCGAGATTTTTCACAAGCTCTGATTTTGCATGTTCCTCTGGCGTTTTTTTCTCTGTTTCGCCAGAAAATTTACGAACATTGTCTAAAAATACGATATCCCCAGGTTTCAAGTTTTTTATCGCATTTTTTGCTTTTTCTCCAAAAATATCATCTACAAAAGTCACAGGTTTTCCTAGTAGCTTCTGTAACATTTTTGCATGTTTCTCCATTGATGTAAAATCCCAGCTGCCTTGCTTGCCTTGATGAGCTAGTATTACAATTTTTGCTTTTTTCGATGCAAGTTCTTGTATTGTTGGTAGGGCAAGTCTGATTCTTGTGTCATCAAGTATATCCAATGTTTTTTTATCTAAAGGCATGTTAAAATCTACTCTTAATAAAACGGTTTTATTCTCTACATCAAAATCATCTAATGTGTTGTATTCTCTCATAAACTAAAGCCTCCTCTGTAAGCCTACATCGCTCGTATTTATTTAAAACTATATGATTTAAACATTTTTTTAGAAATAGATTATTTAGATTTTTATTATTTTTAAATTGAAAATTAGAGTTGTTTTACTGACTCCATCTCCAGTACATGCTCGTTAAACATATAGTTTATCAGATCGACGATTCTACAGGAATAACCCCACTCGTTATCATACCAGGAAAATATCTTAGCCAGGTTGCCTTTTTCGCCTATAACCTTCGTACTAAGACCATCGATAGTTGCTGAATGAGAGTCACCTATAATATCAACAGATACTAATGGCTCTTCTGTATACTGCATGATGCCTTTTAGGCTAGTTTCAGATGCTTTCTTCAGCGCATTGTTGATTTCTCCGGCTGTTACAACCTTTTTAAGAACGCATGTGAAATCAGTGAGTGAGCCATCTGGTGTAGGTACTCTTAGTGCTACTCCATCTATCTTTCCTTTAAGTTCTGGTATAACTAGTGAAACTGCTTTTGCTGCGCCGGTTGTAGTCGGAATTATTGAGACCGCAGCAGCTCTCGCTCGCCTTAGATCCTTATGAGGGAAATCTAGGATACGCTGATCGCCGGTATATGAGTGTACTGTTGTCATAAAACCTTGTTCAATACCGAACTCATCTTGTAAAACCTTAACTGGTGGGGCAAGGCTATTGGTTGTGCATGATGCCATTGAGATAATATTATGTTTCTTAGCATCGTATGTTTTTTCATTCACACCTAGCACAATTGTTGCATCAGGTTCCTTACCAGGTGCAGAGATAACAACTTTTTTTGCACCAGCTTCAAGATGTTTTGATGCCCCTTCCCTGTTACGGAATACGCCAGTTGATTCCACAGCCACATCAACATTTAATTTTTTCCACGGTAGGTTAGATGGGTTTATCTCAGAAAAAAATTCGATAATCTTGCCATTTACTTCTATGGCGTTGTTTTTAGCAGCAACGTCTCCATCGAATTTTCCATAAATGGAATCATATTTCAAAAGATGAGCAAGTATCTCTGTATTGCCTAGGTCATTAACGGCAACAACCTCAAATTTTTTGCCATATTGAGAATGCTGTAATGCTGCTCTTAAGACATTTCGCCCTATTCTGCCAAAACCGTTAATTGATATCCTAATCATCCTCAACCACGGGTACGCCATTATCTGTATTCTATATAAGTTTTCCTAAAAGATATAAATCAGATTATCTTAAACTCTAAGATATAATTCTAGATTAATTATTAATATATACCTTAATCTTTAAGAACAAATGTTAAAAACACCTTCATATATCTAATACCAGAAATATGAAAATTTTACTTGTATTCCCAAGAATTGAACATGGAGCAATTACTCATTCTGACAAAGGTTCATGGAGCTCAATCCTATTTGGGTATCCTATTATTACATTGCCGCATCTCGCTGCGATTACACCAAGTCATCATGATATAAAAATCGTTAATGAGAATTACGAAAATCTTGATTTTAATGAGCCTGCTGACTTAGTTGGCATTACAACTTATACAATGACTGCACCACGGGTTTATGAAATTGCTGATGAGTTCCGCAAACGCGGTCGCAAAGTTGTCCTTGGGGGGTATCATCCGACTGCAATGCCAGATGAAGCAAAACCACATGCAGACAGTATCGTGCTCGGAGAGGCAGAGGCAACTTGGCCTGAGCTTCTTAAAGATGCAGAGAAGGGGAACCTTAAACCATTTTATGGGCCAAACCCAGATTTCGATATGGCAGATATACCTCCTATTCGCCGGGATTTAATTCGTCAGAATCCTTTTGCTGGTGCAGTACAATCTACGAGAGGTTGTCCTAATCAATGCGAGTTTTGTGCAATCGCTAGTTTCTGTAAACATGGAGTGAAACAACGACCCGTAAAGAATGTTGTTGATGAAATAAAATCGATGCCAAATCGGATGTTTGTAATGCACGATCCGAGTCTTACTGTTAATACACCATACGCACGAGAGCTATTTAAAGAACTTATTGCACAGAAGGTGCATAAGGGATGGGTTGCTAACGGAAACGCCAATGTACTCGGGAAAGTAGATGAAGGATTTCTTGATCTTGCTTATAAGGCGGGATGTGTAGAATGGTTTGTCGGCTTTGAATCTGTCAGCCAAGCTTCGTTGAACGGAATTAAAAAAACTGTCAATAAAGTTGAAGACTTCAAAAAGATGATTAAACGCGTACATAAACATGGTATGACCATTCAGGGCGGAATTATTTTTGGTTTTGATCAGGACACGCCAGATATATTTGATACAACACTTCAGAAAATGTATGAATGGGAACTAGACGCTGTTGAGATTAATATTCTCACTCCTTATCCTGGTACACCTCTATTTGATAGATTAGACCGTGAAGGAAGAATCATTACTAGAGAGTGGTCGCGATATAATCAAATAGATGTAGTTTTCAAACCGAAAAACATGACTGAAAAAGAATTATTCCAGGGTGCTAGAAAAGTCGCAAAAGAGTTTTATACCACACGGAATGTATTGTTCCGGGGATTAAGAATATTTATGATTATCAAAAGGTTTGTAGCGGTACTTCCTGCTGGGACTAACTATTCATTTCAGAGATATTACAAAAAAGATTTCAAATTTTAAAAAAGATTTTACTCATTCTAAAAACTATTTAAGGATGGAATTTAATAGCTGACGTTACGATGAAAAGAAAAAAACAAGATAATTACCTTGGGGCATATAAAGACGAAATAAAGCATTCTTCTAGCAACCTTGAATGGTGGTCAATGATAGGATTCTTCACCTCAAAAGAAGACAAAAAACACTGGAATGTAAAAGCAACCCTGAGCGAAGGATTTGTCGATTCAAAACATTTTGATTCTTTGAGTAACGTCGCGCTGTTCAATGAAGAGACAAATCACTATTACGATTACCTTCTACGAAAACGAGATTACAAACTGCAATCAAACCAAGACAAATTTGATGTACGTCAAGACGAAACCTATATGAAGGGAACATATCCCTCATACGAAGCTCATATTAAAGACCCAGAAAACGACATAGAAATTGACATGACTCTTCAGGCAGAATCTCATCCTTGCTGGGTCGCCAGAGAAGCAACAGATGGATGGCTTCCAATGGGTCTTGGATTTTTTAGATATTGGTTCATCCCTAAAAACAAGATTTCTGGTACTCTTAAAAAACAAGGAAAAATTTCAAACATCGAAGGAACCGGATATTTTGAGCATGTATGGGGCAGCTTTTCTTACAGAAACCCGTTGTCGCTCCGTACAGGTTTCAAAAAAACCATCTCCATATATTTGCGTTTGATAATCTGGTGGCTGCAGAACCAAAAACCTCACATCCCATCATCACTAATGTGGAGTACAGAAAACAATCCTCTCGGATTCGACTGGGCATGGGCAGTTCTAGATAATGGATGGATGATTTACTATGGAAACTTTCTGTGCTGGTTCATGGAAGGACCAGCAACCGGTCTATTAATTCTCTCAAAAGACGGACAGAACTATACCGAGTTTAGTGCAATTAATTTTCATTACACAAAAACAAAACTTGCTAAGAGCTACGATTTCATTTATCCAACCGAGTTTGAAATTACTGCCTTTCATAAAAATGAAAAAATTCATCTTCGGTTTACAATGACTGCAGAATGCCGAGAATACATCTCTAGATTCCCAAAAGGAAAACATTGGCTTGGATTTGTCACAGTCGAAGCTCCTGGTACCGTCGTAGGTTATTATGAGAACAACGGGGAGAAAACACCTTTAAGTGGAAAATGCAAAATCGAACCGCAACGACAAGCCTCAATTATTGGTCACAACTCTCTGCGCATCGATATCATAAAACCGCCACATGGTGTCGGGATTTCTACGGAAATAGACTCACATTATCTAGGAAAAAAGATGAATATCCACCTGCAATTGATACCAAAACCAACCTTGCATTTCGCCTGTAAACGAACCAAAAATACAGAAAAAAACAATAAATAGTTATTCGGCGAGTGGCTAGTCGTAGAGATTGCGTTTATCAATTAATCGTTTTGCTTTTATCGAATTACGATCAAGGGTGTTTGGTTTAACGAGTTGAACAACTGGCGGAGCAACCGTGTGGGAGATATGGACACCATTGTTGATCTCTGGGAGCTCCATGAGTCCATTGAATATTTTTTCTCTTAGTGAATTTGTAATAGCAGATGTTTCAACGATTAACGTGATTTGGTCTCTACCGTCTTTTCGCTCAAAGATAGCCTGATATTCAACCACTGTCGGTTGACTAAAAACGATCTCATCGAACATCCTAGTGAAGATATTATCACCTGCGCCAATTGGGAGCATATCATCGCTTCTACCTTTGATCTCAATCCTTTTTAGCGGAAGACCACAGTGACAACGCTCTGGGATGATACGACCAAGATCGCGTGATTGATACCTTATGAAAGGCATACCTTCCCGGTTCAATGTGGTAAAAACAAGTTCCCCAGTTTCTCCATCCTCGAGATGTTCTCCTGTTGAAGGGTCAACTACTTCAGTAAGGAAATTTGTTTCAGTTAAATGCATTCCGTGTTTCTCTTTACATTCACCAGCCAAATTCATCCCCAGCTCAGTGGTCCCGTAACCCATATACACGTCAGTGTTCCATGCTTCCTCAATCTTTTTTCTCATAGATTTTGGGGTAGGCTCTGCTCCAAGAAGAATACGGGTTATCCCAAGGGTTTTGAGGTCATGGAGTTTTTTTAACTCAGTGGTAAGATAGTTAATCCTTGAGGAGACATCCATAAAGACCGTTGGTTTATATTCAAGAAGAATTTTAAGTTCATCCTCTATTTTTAACCGTCCAGTTACTAGAGTAAGCGCACCGATTTTTCCAAATGCACGCTCAAGACAGTAGCGGTTTCCCCAAATTTCAGTGCCATATCCTTCTTCAAAAGTTAGCCTGACAACATCGCGAGGAGTAATGTAGTAAAGAAGGCGCATGCCTGTAACTGAAGAAGTTAAGATTGAATCTAGATCTTTCTGTGTAAAATATGTTTTCTTTGGTGCGCTTGTAGTTCCTGAAGTTGTAAATACTTTGATGAATTTTTCTTCAGGGACACAAAAAAAGGAACGTGGGTTTTCCTGTAAGTCATCTGGTTTAGTCATAGGGATTTTTAGCATATCATTGTATGATGTGATATCACTGGGTTTAATGTGATTCTTCTTGAATAGTTGATTATAAAATGGCGATTTGTTGTATGCATATACAAGAGTGTGTTTTAGTCTAATCCAGTTATATCTATCTAGGGTTGATCGTACTAGTCGATGAGTCGATGGCGCTCGTTTTTCATGTAATGCTGACCTTACATAAGGAGCGAATCTTTCGATAATAGTTAATCCCTCATTTCCATTATTTTTTCCTTCAGATTATGTATCTGCTATTGAATAGATATTTATAAAATTCTTGCTTTTAGATAACAAATCGAATAAATAAAATTTATTTTGTTTTTGTCTTAAGAAGAATTGTCATTAGCAGTCCATGTTGCGGATGAAGAACAGTTTTTCCAACATTAAAGATTGTATTTAGAATCGTGTCTTGTGATGTAATTCCACCAGTGTTTGAAGAAAAAGTCCGAAAAAGTACTCGTGTGCCAGTCTGCATAGTTTTGGCAATATGGTTTAGTACCTCGTATCTTGGTTCAATTCCTTGGGAGACAACGATAACACTATATGATTCGATAGGGTAATTGAGTGCATTTGCTTGGTTGATTTTAACCTGATATTCTTGATGCAGAGTTTTGACAGTAAATTTTGCATCTTTTACAGAAGAAGGATTCTTTTCAAGTGCTGTAGTTTGTATGCCTATTTTTTGAGAAAGTAGTATGGCTGTTGAAGGAAGCGAGCCACAGCCGATATGAAGAACTTTATCGCCTGATGTTATATCTGCAAGACGAATTTCACTTTCAACAATATCCTCATAGTATAATATATATTCATAGAGAAATGAAGGGAATTTCAAAGTTATTTTTTCTAGTATAATAAAAATGTAATCGCTGAGTTTTTTTAGTGAACCTGCCTTTATTTTTGTGCTAATATTCTTTAATAAATATGTGAAAACATTGAATAGATGGTTTCCATTTTTTTGTTTTTTCATCTTGTTTTATCAAACTCCAAATATTTTTTCTTCGTCTATGTTTAATGGAAATAAATTATGTTACATATCCTTCAGTTTTCAGCCAGTGTTCGATGCGATTTAAACCTTCAGTAAAATCAACTTTTGGCGTGTATCCCAAAATAGATTTCGCTTTTTCTATTGATACGATATTCTGATTTGTAAATATCTCTACAGCATATGGCGTTACCCACGGTTCAATATTAAACAGCTTATAACGCATCATCATTAGTTTGCTGATAAACAACGCTGTTCTTTTTGAAAAATCCCTATGGATAGGAGGTTTGTGCGTCATCTTAGCTAGATCATTAAGATACTCTCTCCAAGTTGTCGTATTATCTCCATCAGTGATATCGATTGTCTCACCAATGGCATGGGGTTCATATACTGCAGCAAGTAGGGCATCTAGAAGATTTTCGATATATGTATGAAGAAAAATACCTTTCCCACCATCAATGAGTGCGATACGGTTTTTTTGAATTGCCTCAAACGGTCGGAGTACCCATGTGGTTGCTCCAGGTCCATAGACATTTCCAGGTCTAATTATGGTTACTGGAAATTGCTTTTGTGCATATTTTTCTATGAGGTACTGTTCCGCTGCTTTTTTTGTAGCACGATAATCTGCATTGATATTTTCTGATTCGTAACTTATATGAGAAAGGAAAATAAATCGTTTTATCGATTGTTTTTCACAAACATTGACGAGATTTTTTGTTCCCTCGACATTTATCTTTAAAAATTCTTCCTTTGGGCCATAGTCTTTTACAATAGCAGCACAATGAAAAACAACATCGATCTGGCGCATTACAGATTTAATGAATTTTTGGTTGGTTATATCTCCAGCAGCATACTCTATATTTTTGTGGAAAAACTTTGGTTGAGAATGATGAATTATACCAACGACTTGATGGCTCTCAGAAGCAAGCCTATGCACCAGTGCGCTACCAATAAACCCTGCAGCCCCTGTAACTAAACATCTCATGAACTGTCCACCTGGAATTCATAGCGTTTTCTCAATAAATATTGCGAACCACTAGTGACTAACAGAGCAAGAATGTATATAGTCAACGCTACAGCGATATTCACTATGCCGAAAAGAAAAGCAGAAGCAAGCGTCACACGCTCAATGACGAAGAACTCATGAAAACGCAATCCTTTTTCCCTATTATAAGAAGAAATAGAGCGTGATAAATAGATATATAGAATGAAAAGAATACAGACATCAATGATCATAACAAGGTAAAATCCAAAAGAGACAAATTGGTAATACCACGGAAGTATCAAAGAAACAGGAAGCCAGACAGCGGTTAATAACAAAGAGAATAACACAGAATTTTTTACTCCATATTTCACTGGTATTGTCTGGTAGCCACCTTTTTTATCTCCCTCGATATCTCGAATTGCACCAACAAGATTGCTGTTCGTGTCATGAAGAAGAAAGACGATAGAAAGCAGCCAAACATACAAGGGGATGGATGAAAAAGAGGTATTAGTTGCGAATACACCAAAAAAATAAGCAGCAACAGTTACCAAACCTCTATTTATATTGCCAGATAGACCATGTGACTTCGAAATGTGTGCATAAAGAAAAACTAAGAGCGCAACAACAAAAACAAGGATGACATCATATAGAGTTAATAAAAAAGTAAGGAAAAATCCTGCTATCGCAAAAGATGCTCCGACTATAATAGCTTCTTTTGGTCTGATTCTACCTGAAGGAATAGGTCGATGAGGCTTCTGTATCGCATCAAGTTTTCTGTCGAGATAATCTGAAAGATATAAACCTGCCGTCCACCCCATCATAGGAATGAATAAAACAAGCAGCGTTACCTTTATCGATGGAAGTTTTCCAACAGTCACACATGCGCCCACGAGGCTAACAAGCCCACACCACAACACTGTATAAAGCCTCATGGTTTCAAGATGCGCAAAAAGTTTCGTTTTCAATACAGATATTGAAATCAATTTTGGTAGCCTCGTAATAGAGTAAGTAATTATAATCATTACATTTAAACCTTTAACATCCTATCTCACTGGAGAATATTATTTCTAATCAAAATATGATTTATCTTTTCTATATGAGATTTCCTAAAAGGTAAGTGGCTGCTGCATCTATTATCTCTACGTCTACGATTTCCCCCAGATTAACATTATCTCTGATAACGACTGGCTTGTAGTTTTCTGCTCTTCCTACAAACGTATTTCTCTTTCCTATCTCTGTAATTAGTATACTGTAATTTTTTCCAATGTGCTGTTGATTTCTTTCCCTTGAAATTTTACTACATACTTCTGTTAATAATTTTGATCTTTCTTTCACAATTTCAGTTTTTATGCGTCCTTTCAGAGTTTTTGCAGTTGTATATGGTCTAGCAGAATATCGAGTAATATTAACAATATCTGGAGTAACATCTTTGATTAAATTAATTGTATGCTGAAATTGTTCATCTGTTTCTGTTGGAAAACCAACGATAACATCAGTTGAGATTGTTATATTTTGGTATCTTTTTCTAAATCTCTTGGTGATCTCTGAGAAATCGTTGGTTGTATATTTTCTATTCATCTTTTGCAGTATCTCATCATCGCCCGATTGTACTGGAAGATGTAAAAATTTATAGATTTTATAACTGTCATAAGCTGATATGATAGAATCAAGATTCTTCAATGCGGTATATGGATTCATCATCCCTACCCTAATCCTATATTCACCTTCGATTTTGCAAACATCGTTGAGAAGTTCACCAAGATTACGACCAGAATCTAATCCGTATGAACTCGTATCTTGAGCAGTGAGCTGTATCTCCCTGCAACCTTGTTTCAATGCAGAGTATACATCTTTAATGATTTCATCCGATGGGTAACTTTTTAGTTTACCTCTTGCAATAGAAGTAATGCAATATGAGCAAGAGAACATGCAACCTTCAGCGATGCTAATTGGTGCGATTATCTCATCGAAATATTTTGGAAAAAGTGTTTTGTTTTTAATATTAAAAGATACTTTTTTGTCATTTAAAAGATCAACGATTTGATAAGAATACTGTGCTGGTAGAAGTTTTGCGTCTGGCGCTAGGTTTTTTAGTAATTCGGATTGGACTGAGGCCATACACCCTACAACAATGATTTTTTTACCAGTTTTTTTAAATATTCTCAGTCTTGAAAGCATTCGTTGCTCTGTTGTTCCTATTACCGTGCATGTAAGAAGAATTAAAACATCAGCATCATCCATGTTTTTAACGATTTCATGCTTATCTTCTTTTAAAAGACCTAAAATTAGGCTTTCATCACTTTTATTTGCAGTACAACCGTATGTTTCTAAATAAATCTTCATGGATGTACTTGCTTAAAATATGGGATCTATTTAACTGCTTCTGTTACTCTATCTAAAACAAATTTTTTGTCTAGATTAGATAAAAAGTATCCTGCCCGTGGTCCCTGCTCCTGCCCTAGTATTATCTGGTAGATTGCCTGGAAAGCATTTTTGATTTGAAGTTTATTTTCCTCTGATATCTCATAGATTTTTTTGTGTATCGCTTCTGGTTCCCATTTCAGATTGTTTATCTCTACTTTTAACTTTGATAGAAACATATTTTGTTCTTTAGATAGCGTTACTTTCGGCAGTTCTTCTTTCACCTCGAATTTTAACATATCGGGCGCAAAAGTCTCCAGCCAATATTGGACATGTTCTATCCTCTGTTTAAGATGTTCTTCATCCTCTTTCTTAAAAATCTTTGGTATCTGTTCTGTTCGTATTAGAGTGTTTTTTACATTCTCCCAGTTTTTGCCTATTTGGATGAGTGTTACTAGATGTCTGTATGGTAGCTGGAAAGGTGCTGTTTTTGGTATGCTGTGTGGCCGGGATAGTTCGTATGTTTTCTTTAGGTCTTTCATCCCCTTTATTTCTTCTTCTTTAGCAAAATACACTCGTTCTTCCCTATCGTATTCATCAACAAGATCAAGTATCCCAAGACCTGGGTCAAAAACAATGTGTTTACCTGGCTGGTTTTTAACGATGAGGAACCTTAGAACCTCGGGAGGGGTCATCTTAAGCATCTCCTCAGCACTCAATGCTGTCCCCTTGGAGCTATGCATAGCTCCCTGGCCCTTAAGCATTATAAACTCATAAACAAGCAACGCTGGATGAGGATAGCCATATATATCTTCAACAATCTTTGCACCAGTCTCTCTAGCACCACCGACAGTTGCGAGATCCTTGCCGCATGGCTCAAATGTTACACCAAGCATCTTCCATCGTGCAGGCCAATCAACCCTCCAAGGAAGCTTACCGACACCACCTTTTGTTATGTCTACTTCACCGCTATGACCGCAATCACAGGTGTATTCAACAATTGGATATTCATACATAACTGGTTTTGTTGTAGATATACGGCCGCAGGTCTGACATTGAACATTGAAGGGTAGCCATTCCTTCGGAATCTTTCGAGAAGAAATTTTCTCTAGTATATCCTTAATCCTTTTTGTGTTTTCTAAAGCAATCTGGATTGATTCGTTATAAAGACCTTTTTTGTACATCTCACTTGCACGATGCACATCTGGTTTAACCCCTACTTCTTTCAACGAGTTAAGAAAAGATATCAAAAAATGATCAGCGTAACTCTTGTGTTTACCGCATGGGCATGGTATTTCACAGATAGGTTTACCGACATGCTCAGCATAAGATTGCGGTAGATAAGGATAAACCTTCCTGAGCGGATCATAGTCATCAGCTACATAAATTAAATCAGCATCGCCACCTTTTTCCAAAACAGATCTGTAAACCGCATCGGTAGTAAGAATTTCACGCATGTTACCAATATGAATTGGACCGGATGGTGTTATGCCGGTGGCTAGAACATGTTTCTTTTTTTCTTTCAGTAATTCATCTGCTAAAACATCCGCCCAATGCATAATCAACAATCACCGGCAAACTTACAGGCTTAAATTACTCTGGCCCTTATCAGCGCCCGAAGCGGCACACCATTTATATCATTTTGTGACCGTTTGTTCAAAATAGCGAGACATAAAACAGTTTTGCCTTTCTCAGCATCCACGGCCTTTATAGCGCTCTTAAATGTTTCACCTGTGCCTACTACATCATCTACGAGAACAACTTTTTTACCAGCTACTGCTGCATAGTTTGAGGAAAAAGCACCTGCTTTATCATGATGTGGTCTCAAAACAGCTAGTTCCAAGCCTAAGTTTTCAGCAATAAAGGTTGCATAAGGTATACCATTTATCGCTATCCCAACAACGGTATCAATGTCTAGATTTCTTTTTTCGCATTCCTCGAGCAGAATATCGCACAGAGCATCGGAGATAAAACCCATCCTGGAGGGATATGCACCAATAGAACGCCAACCAACTTTAAGATCCCCCTCAGGTTTTTTCTGTTTACTCTTATTTAAAAGCCAAGATGCTGTTTCTTTGGATACATTTAGTTCTTCAGCTATCTCGTAATCAGTAAATCCACTCTGTTTATATTTTAAAGCTTTTTTAACGAGAGAATCTATCTCTTTCATTTACATTACACCCTCTGGAATAGGTATATGTATTCAATATTTAGATGTTTTCTACACATCAAAAACGTCTTTATTTATCTGTTATAGTAAAACCTAAATAGTATAACATTATCTGGAGTATAATAAGACCAAAATTTAGAGGTAACATACTATGCCAAAAGACAAGAAAGGAGAAGGATTTCACTCTGCAGCAGGACTTATAAGGTACTTTGATGCAGAAGAAAAAACATCACTTAAAATAAACCCAAAAATAGTGATAGTGATGTGCATAGCAACAGCAGTAATAGTAGTAGCAGTGCACATAATTTATCCAATTTAAAATTAGTTTATTTTTTTTGCTTCTATTAATTCTATTGCTTTGTTTACTGCTTCTTTTGTGTTCCCTCTTTTTACTCCGCCACATTGTGCCATGTGTGGTTTTCCACCACCGCTACCACCTAATACTTTTCCTATTTCCTTTGCTATTGGTCCGAGGTCTATATCTAAATCTTCAGATGCAGCTAAAGTTACTCTGTTTCCTGAACTAATATATGCTATGTAGCCGCTTTGTTCAACTATTTTACCTGCATATGCTATTGAATCAAGCGATTCAGGAATATCTTCTAACCTGAGTTTTGCAAGTTGTTTTCCAGCTATTTTTATTGATCTTTCTTTGTAAGTTTCTCCATTAAGACTAAATTCAATCGATTTTTGTTTAACCATTTTTCTTGCTCTTTTCCATTCATCAAAAAGATTGTTGCATGCCTCAATTAGATTATTAACAGTTGTTTTTTCTTTTTTGATTTCTATTTCATCTAAAAAACGTTGTATCGTCTTTTCGAGCTGTTGCGTTGATACGGAAAAGATTTTCGCAGATTCTTGTAATTGTTTTGAGATGTCGTTTCTGTCCTTAATCTCATATATGGGGTTAAGAGTTTCTACAATTTTCCCAAAGAGTTGCTTTTCTTCTTCAAAATATTCGTCAGCTTTTTTTCCAGCTGCGAAAACAATCCTGTTTACACCATCTTGTATACGCTCGGTTTTTAAAATGCGTATTTTCTCAATTTCGCTAATATTATTTAGATGGGTACCGCCGCATGCTTCAACATCTACACCTTTGATGTTCAAAACACGGATCATATTCCCTGGAGGTACACCACCCTGATAAAGCCTGAAGCCGTATGCTTTTTCAGCGTCATTACGCTCCATAATCTTCTTTTCTACAACCGCGCCTTTTTTAACAAAATCATTCGCCAGTTTTTCTATCTCTTTGAGTTCGTCGTCATTAATTGATTTATAATGTGAAAAATCAAAACGGGCTTCATTTATCCCAAGCTGTGAACCAGCCTGCCAAATATGTTCGCCGAACAACTTTCTAAGAGCACCATTTACAACATGAGTGCCTGTATGATGTTTCATGAGTGTATATCTATGATCCCAATCTATTATTCCATGAACTTTTTCACCAACACTTATTTTTTTGTCTAAAACATGAATTATAGCGTTTCCTTCTTTTTTGACGTGTTTAACATTTATGTTTTTTCCATTAAAAACTATGATTCCTTTGTCTGCTGGCTGACCGCCGCCCTCTGGGTAGAATGCTGTTTTATCAAGAATAATTTCAGTTCCATCACTTGTTTCTTTCGCCCATATAACCTTTGCATCAAATTCTTTTGTGTAGTGATCCTCATAATAAAGCAGTCTAGTTACAGGTAACTCTGTATGTGTCTCTTCCGCATTTTCTTCTTCTTTTTCATGTGAATGTAACTCTGCTATCATTGAATCAAAATTCTTTGGTATAACAATATTTACATTTTCATTTTTTGCAATGTTTTTAACAACATCAGGAGGTATACCATGTGTGTCATACAAACTTATTAATGCTTCGCTATTGACCTCTCCCTTTTCTTTAATTATACGTTTAACAAGAGCCTCGCCTTTAGAGAGAGTGCCTGAAAACCTGCTGGTCTCAATATCAAGTATCTCAGCAACCTGCTTCTTACTCTTTTCGATAGACGGAAAATCTTTTCTAAGCAGTTCAAACTGCATCTCTACTAATTCTCTTAGAGGCGCATTAACCTTCAGTTTTTCAATAAATCTCAAAGATCTTCTGATTATGAGTCTTGCTAGGTAACCTGCTTTGACATTTGATGGTACGATACCATCACCAAGCATGAAAGCAAGGCATTTCGAATGATCAGCTAAAGAATAGATACTAACCATATCAGAGGTGTTTTCAGAGTTTTCCATCAGCCATTTTATCATCTCGGGGAAGACCGTCTCATAAACAGTCTTAGTACCACGAGTAATCCAAGCTATACGCTCCAAACCATATCCTGTGTCAACAATGTTTAAAGGATTCGGGGAATAATTTTTACCGTTTATATTGAAATCACCGTTTTCATCCTCTTTCATGTTCATGAAAACAAGTGTTGCTATCTCAAGCCCACCCGCGAGTACCTCTAGACATGGACCTGCGTTACCACCGCCGTCCCACAGTTGCTCTTTATAGTTGATTTTTTCTCTAGTGATGCCTATATGTTTTTTGAAGTATTCGTCACAATAAGCAACGGTTTGATCCTTCCAGTAAATCTCGTTCTTGTTTTTGTTAAAAGCATGATGCCCCATCATCTCAAACATGCTTAGATGACGGCCACTGATACCTATTTCTTCTAGGTCGTTTAGTCTTATACATGGTTGTGATATAACAAGTGGG
>Ga0172362_10000104_pt1 | contig 56337 bp, 54 predicted proteins | sample LakKivs1_kivu2a2_FD_114534 | JGI IMG/M metagenome (GOLD analysis project Ga0172362, IMG submission 114534) | Sediment microbial communities from Lake Kivu, Rwanda - Sediment s1_kivu2a2 | ecosystem: Environmental > Aquatic > Freshwater > Lake > Sediment | place: Rwanda: Western Province, Lake... | reverse complement strand
GCTCGTCCGCATGGTGTTCGTCGAGCCGCCCCCGCCGCCCGCGCTGCCGCTCGGGGCACCCGGCGGCGCAGGTACGGCGCCGGTCGCGGCCGAGCCAGAGCCCGCGCCGGCGAAGATCGAGCCGCTGTCCGAGGCGCCGCAGCCGGTTCCGGTCGAGCCCGACCGCCTGCAGCGCCAGGCGCAGACAAAGCCCGAGCCGAAACCGAAGCCGAAGCCGCGCCGCAAGCCGCCGGCCGAGCCCGAGCCGGTCGTCGCGCCGCGTCCCGCGCCGGCCGCGCAGGACGCGGCGCCGGGCGTGGCGACGGGTTCGGTCGGCGGACAGGCGGACGGCGTCGCCGGGGGCGTGGTCGGTGGCCTCGCCGGCGGCGTCGTCGGCGGCACGGGGAGCGAGCCCGTGCCGGCATCGGGGGTGGCGCACCCGCCGACGCTCGTGCACCGCGTCCCGCCGGTATACCCTGACGACGCGCGCCGCCGCGACGTCGAAGGTCTCGTCGTCCTGTCGGCCGTGCTCGATCACAATGGCCGCATCGAGGCGGACAGCGTCAAGGTCGTGCGCTCGATCCCGCTGCTCGACGCGGCAGCGCTGAGCGCCGTCCGCCAGTGGCGCTTCCGCCCGGCGCGCGACCAGCGCGGCAGCACCGTGCGCGTTCTGCTCGAGGTTCCGATCCGCTTCGTTCTGCGCGGGTGATGTTCGCGATGCCGCGCGGCTTCCAGGGGAGTGTATGCAGTTCAATCTGATCGAGCTGTGGTCGGTGATGGGACCGCTGGCGAAGGCCGTCATGCTGCTGCTGGTCGGCATGTCGCTGGCGTCGCTGGTCGTCGCCGTCGAGCGGCTCGTGAAGCTGGAGCGCTCGTCGCGCGAGTCGCGGGCGTTTCTCGACGCGTGGCGGCAGGCATTGCCGGCAGAGGGCCTGGTGCCCGCCGCCGCTGCCGCGAGTGCCTACCCGCGGAGCTACGCAGCGCACCTCGTTCTGGAGGCGACCGCCGTGATCGACGAGGGCGATCCGGAACGCGCCTGGCTCGAGGCGTTCGATCGTACTGCCCGGCGGATCATCGTCGCGTCCGGCGTGGACGCGAAGCAGGGGCTCGGCCTGCTCGCGACGGTCGGCTCGACCGGGCCGTTCGTCGGCCTGTTCGGCACGGTGGTCGGCATCGTCACCGCGTTCCACACCATGGGCGTCACGGGGCAGGGGGGGCTCGGCGCGGTGTCGGCGGGCATCGCCGAGGCACTGGTCGCGACCGCACTCGGCATCCTGGTCGCGATCCCGGCCCTGTGGGTCTTCAACTACCTGACGCAGCGGATCCAGCGGCTGGTTGCCGAGCTCGAGTGCGTCGCGGAGGAGCTTGCGGTTGCGGCGCTCGGCGCATCGCGCAGCGACGCCTCGCAGCGCCGCCGCGCGGTGGCCCGCTAGGCCGGTCGGGCAGGACGGACCATGGCGGTCAACGCGACCAGCAACGAGGAGCTGAAGGCCGAGATCAACGTCACGCCGCTGGTCGACGTGGTGCTGGTGCTGCTGATCATCTTCATGGTGGTGACGCCGCTCCTGAAGCAGGAGGTCCCGATCGAGCTGCCGCTGGCGACGAACAGCCGCGGCGCCGAGGACCCGTCGCAGCTGACCGTCGCTCTCGCTGCCGACGGTCGCGCGCTGCTCGATGGCATCGAGGTACCGCCCGGCGAGATCGTCGCCCGGCTATCCGCCATCTACGCGGCGCGGCCCGACAAGACGATCTTCCTCGAAGCCGACCGCAACCTGCCGCACGGTCGTGTCGTCGACCTCATGGACGACTGTCGCGCAGCGGGCATCGAGCGCATCGGGGTCATCACGAAGAAGGAGCAGCCGGCCGACGCGACCCACGCGCCGGCTCCGTCGCCCGGCTCCTGACGTCGCGCTCGGCGAATGGCGCTGGTGTCCCGCCGCGTCTGAGTCTATCTTCCAGAGGTGCTCGCGCGCTCTCTCCGCCGGATCACGGCTCCCGCCGTAGTCGTCGGCTTCCTGGTCGCGGCCCTGCCACTCGGCGGCCCGGTCGCCTGCGAGGGCTGCAGCACGTCGATCGAGACGGGCGCACTGCCCGACGGGGTCGTCGGGGCGGCGTACTTCGTGCAGCTCGACTCGGACTGCGGCGGCGACCAGTGGTTCCTCGACTCGGGCACCCTGCCGCCGGGCATCGCGCTGTCGAACGGCGGCAAGCTCAGCGGGGCACCGCTGCTGCCCGGCCTCTACACCTTCACCATCGGCGTCGTCGACTACGACGACGGCGACTACGCCTTCCGCGGCTTCGCGCTGACCGTCCTGCCGGCCGATGCGGGTTGACCTGGCACGCACGATCGCGGCGGTCGCGCTGGTGCTGGTGCTCGGCGGCGCGCCCGGCTGCTCGGGCGGCATGCCCGGCGGCAAGCTGTACCCGATCCGCGGCGAGGTGGTGTCGATCACGGCCGCGCGCAACGAGATCGTCATGCAGCACGAGCCGATCGCGGGCTTCATGCAGGGCATGACGATGCCGTTCCCGGTGGCCAACCGCGACCTGCTCGAGGGCATCGAGCCGGGCGACCGCGTCGAGGGCGTGCTGCTGGTCGAGGGCGCGCGCTACGCGCTGGTGAGCCTCGCCGGGATCCCGAAGGGCACGCCGGTCGCCACCGAATCCGATTCCTGAGCTCGCCGTCGTCGCCCCGGCCGCGCACGATACGTCGCGAACGAGAAGAAACGGAGGCCGCTTCTCTGGCGGCAGGGGAACCACTTCGACTAAGTAGGTCCATGCCTGCGGAAACGTTCCCCATCGACCTCGCTGCGCTGAAGACGGTGAAGCTCGACCCGAAGGTCGATACGCTCACCGACGACCAGCGCGCGGCCCTGCAGCACAACATCAAGCTCTGCCGCGACGCGATCGTGTTCTTCACGGCGCTCGCCGGCGCGAAGGGTCTGTCGGGACACACCGGCGGCGCCTTCGACACGGTGCCCGAGGTGACGATCGTGCGCGGCTTCATCGCGGGCGGCGCGCCGATCGTGCCGATCTTCTTCGACGAGGCGGGCCACCGCGTCGCGACGCAGTACCTGCTGAGCGTCCTCGAGGGCGCGATGCCGGCCGAGAAGCTGCTGCACTACCGCGAGTTCGACAGCGGGCTGCCGGGACACCCGGAGAAGCTGCTCACGCCCGGCGTCCACTTCAGCTCGGGACGCCTTGGCCACATGTGGGCCTTCGTGAACGGCGTCGCGATGGCGAACCCGGGGAAGGCCGTCGTGATGCTGGGCTCCGACGGCAGCCAGATGGAGGGCGACGACGCCGAGGCCGCGCGCCTCGCCGTCGCGCAGCAGCTCAACGTCAAGATCCTGGTCGACGACAACAACGTGACGATCGCCGGCCACCCGCAGGAGTACATGCCGGGCTACGACCTGACGCGCACGCTCACCGGACACGGGCTCAACCCCGAGACCGTCCTGGGTGAGGACATCGACGAGCTCTACGTCGTGCTGGCGCGCGCGTTCCGCGAGGCGAAGCCGCACGCGCTGATCATCAAGCGCCACATGGCGCCGGGCATCGAGGGCGCCGAGGGCAGCCCGCACGCGCACGAGGTCCTGAAGACCGACGTCGCCGTCAAGTACCTCGAGCAGCGCGGCCAGGCCGCAGCCGCCGAGATGCTGAAGTCGGCGAAGGGCGACAAGAGCCCGCTGACCTACGAGGGCAGCTCGGGCGTCGGCAAGAACCGCGACGACTTCGGCAAGATCGTGAATGCCATCCTCGACGGCATGTCGCCCGCCGACCGCGTCGCCCGGGTGCGCGTGTTCGACAACGATCTCGAGGGCTCGTGCGGCCTGCACCACATCAGGAAATCCCACCCCGAGGTCTTCGTGCGCGGCGGCATCATGGAGCGCGGCAACTTCTCCGCCGCGGCGGGCTTCGGCTCCGAGAAGGGCAAGCAGGGCATCTTCGCGACGTTCTCCGCGTTCCTCGAGATGTGCGTCAGCGAGATCACCATGGCGCGGCTCAACTTCTCGAACGTGCTCGCGCACTTCAGCCACAGCGGCGTCGACGACATGGCGGACAACACCTGCCACTTCGGCGTGAACTCGATGTTCGCCGACGGCGGGCTCACGCCCGGCCACGGCGAGGACGAGACGCGGCTCTACTTCCCGGTCGACCAGCACCAGTTCGCGGCGTGCGTCAAGCGCGTGTTCGACGATCCGGGGCTGCGCTTCGTGTTCAGCACGCGCGCGCCGGTTCCCGACATCCTCGGCGAGGACGGCAAGCCCATGTTCCAGGGCCGGGCGTTCACGCCCGGCGAGGACGACCTGATCCGCGACGCGCAGGGCGGCGGCTACGTGGTCGCGTTCGGCGAGACCGTCTACCGCGCGCTCGACGCGGTGATCCGCCTGCAGCGCGACGGCGTCAAGGTCGGCCTGATCAACAAGGCCACGCTGAACGTGTGGGACGAGGACACGATGAAGCTTCTCGCCGGCGCGCCGTTCGTGCTGGTCGCCGAGGCGTTCAACGTCAGGACCGGCCTCGGCAGCCGCTTCGGCAGCGCGCTGCTGCAGCGCGGCTTCAAGGGCCGCTTCCAGCACATCGGCACGCACCGCGAGGGCGTCGGCGGCCTGTGGCAGCAGATGGGGTACCAGGGGCTCGATCCGGAGGGCATCGCGAAGGCGATCCGGGCGCTGGTCTGAGCCCGCCGGCCCGTCGCGACGCCGCGGCGTGCGACAATTCGTCGCGTTGCAACCGGGCCGGGCGCACACGACTTCTGGAGATCGTGGCGATGCGTGCGCGAGGCTCTTCGTGCGCCGGCCCCCTGCGGCCGGCGCTGTGCGCTCTGGCGATGTTCCTGGTGGCGGCTCTGCCCTCGCGGGCGCGGGCGCACGGGGCCGACGTCGTCGAGATCGCGTCGACCGCGAACGGTGGTGGCAGCCTCGTCGCGCTGTACGATTTCGGGACGCCGCTGTCGCCGACCTTGAGCCTGAGCGCAGGCGGTTTCTCGATCTACACGACGATCTACCCGTCGTTCGGGCCGACTCCGGCGGACGACGCTTCCGCTTCGACGTACGTGCTCGACAACAACGTCCCGCTTCGCCTCGAGGTGGTGTCGGTCGGCGGGTGTCCCGCACCGCCCGCAGACAAGTGCGTCTCGCTGAAGGTCGGGACGACCGTCCTCGACGCTGCGGGGAAGTCGGTGTCGCTCGGCACGACACCCAACGTGGTCGACGTGCACCCGGAGTGGAGCCTGACGCTTCCCAACGGGGTGACCGGTGGCTTCACGATCACGCTCCGCCTCACGACGACCAGCAACAAGTACGCGGACTCGGCCCCGTTCACGTTCACCCTGAGCAACGGCCCGGCGGCGACGCCGAGCCCGGCACCGACGGTCGCGCCGACCCCGTCGCCGACGCCGAAGCCCGCGACCGCGACCCCGGCTCCGACGAACACGCCGAAGCCGACCAACAGCCCGAAGCCCACGGCCACGCCGACGCCGACCAGCACGCCGAAGCCCACGGCCACGCCGACGCCGACCAGCACGCCGAAGCCCACGGCGACCGCAAAGCCGACCGTGACGCCGATCCCGACGGTCACCTTCGTGCCGACGCCGAAGCCAACCGCGACGTCCACCCCCGGCGACACGCCCGGGCCGACCGCGGCGACGCCGCGCCCGAGCGGCACGCCGGTGGCGACGGCCACGCCCAAGCCGACCGTGACCGCGAGCCCGACGGCGACGCCGAAGCCCACGGAGACCGCGAGCCCGACGGCGACGCCGAGGCCGAGCGCCGTGCCCACCACGACGCCGATCCGCACCGCCACACCCACACCGACCGCCGCCATCGCGGTCGGCACGGCGGCCGAGCTCGCGGTGCCGCACGCGGGCGGCGCGGGCGACCAGCTGCTCTTCTACTACGACGCGCGTCCGGGCTTCACGACGTTCGTCAACCTCGCGAACCTGGGTGCGTCGCAGCTCGTGGTGCGGCTGCGCTTCTACGGACCCGACCTGCGCAGCGCGCTCGACCGCGACGAGGTCCTGCCCGCCGGCGGCACGCGCACGATCAGCCTCGACGCCATCGTCGCCGCGGGTCTGCCGCGCCAGGCGGGGCTCGTCGTCGCGGCCGCGATCGACGCCGCCGGCGAGCCGGTGGTCACGCGCGCGCTCGCCGGCAACTTCACCATCGCGAACCTGCAGACCAGCTCCGCGTGGGGTGCGGCGGCGATCGCGCGCTCCGGCATGGTCCGGCAGGGCGGCGCGATGGTGCGCGCCGCGGTCGGCACGCCGCTCGACGGCGCGACCGCGCGCCTGCAGCAGGTCCGTCCCGGCGCGGTCGATCTCTCGGTCTACTACGACCCGCTGGACCTCGAGCCGGTCGAGCGCGGCGGCAACCAGGTGGTGCTCGCGTCGTTCGCCGACGCGGTCGGCGACGGGCTCGCCGTCCTGCCCGCGACGCAGGGCTGGCGCGTCACCGCGACGCGCAACAGCGGCGAGACCGTGGCCGAAGTCGCGCACGCGACCAGCGCGGTCGAGATCACCGACCTCGCGTCGCTCGCCGGCGCCGCGGTCGAGGGCTCGGCGGGGCGCCTGTCGCTGGTGGCGCAGGGTACCACCGCGGCGAACCGGCTCGCGTTCTTCGTCGAGTCGCTGGGCACGTTCGCGACCGGCTACCTGCTGCCTCCGGTGGGCACGTCGGCCCCGGCAGGCGACCCGACGACCGCCGCACTCGACGCGCCCGCCGCGCGCGGCGACCAGGCGATCTTCTACTACGACACGCGCGACGGCTACACGACGTTCCTGAACCTCGCGAACCAGGGCGACGGCGACCTCGAGGTCGAGCTCGTGCTCTACGGCGCAGCGCTCGACGCGCCGTTCCGCACCACGCTCGAGCTCGGCGCGCGCCGCAGCCGCACGCTCGACGCGAGCGCGCTGCGCGCCGACGGACTGCCGGCGCGCGCCGGCCTCGCCTTCGCGACGGCCATCGGCGGCGACGGACGTCCGGTCGCGTCGCACGCGCTCGCCGGGCTGTTCACGGTGGCGAACCTCGCCACGCAGTCGGCCTGGGGCGGACCCGCGCTCGCGCGCGGCGCGATCCGCTCGTCCGGCGGCTCGGTGGTCCACGCCGACGTCGGCGATCCGATCGACGGTACGACGGTCCGCCTGCAGCGCATCGCGGCGACCCGCCACGACATTGTGGTGTACTACGACCCTTCCACCCTCGAGCCCGCGAGTCTCGGCGGCAACCAGGTGCTGCTGGCGTCCTTCGCCGACGGCTACGACGGCGGCTTCACGGCCGTGCCCGTCACGACCTCGTGGAGCTTTGCTGCCACGCGCAGCAACGGTAGCGCGATCGCGAGCGGCGCGCGCGACGTCTCGGGCGTCACGCTGTCGCATCTCGAGGAGCTCGCGGGGGCGGGTGTCTCCGGCGCTGCGGGACGGCTGCGCCTGGAGGCGGCGGAGGTCACCGGCGCGAGCGGCTTCGCGCTCTTTACCGAGTCGCTCGGCACCTTCGCGACCGGCTACCGGCTGCCGGCGCTGCCGCGCTGACGCGACGCGCCGCAAGCGCAAAGATCGAATGGGGATGCGACTCCATGTCGCATCCCCGACCGCGGCGGAATCGGCTAGCAGACTCGGCGGACGTTCCCGCGGGTCGAGTACCGCGGCCCCGATTTCAACCCGAGGAGACCGATGAACAACAGCCGAACCTCTTTGGCCGCGCTCGCCATCGCGTGCGTGCTCGCCGCCGCGGGCGCTGCCCACGGACACGCCACCTACAACCTCTCGGGCTACGGCCCGGGCCTCGCCGGCAGCCTCAACGGCGCCGACGGCCTGCCGACGGCCGTCCCTCCGGCCACCTGGACCAACGGCGACACCAATGCCTACACGGGTGGTCTGCCGGTCATGTGGTACGCGGGGATGCACAGCAACACCCAGACGCGCATCATCCAGACCGGTCTCGCACCGACGCCGCCGTTGGGCAGCCTGCTACAGCAGACCAACTCGTACAACGCGGCGAACGATCCCGACCTGCCGATCGACCGGGTGCTCGCGGTCGGCGGCAAGTCGTGGTCCGATCCTCTGAACGACGACCAGGGCTGGGGGCACGGTCTCGATTTCGGACTCATCCACTATGAGCCCATCGCGCCGATCCTCTCGGCCGGGCCCGTCAAGTTCACGGTCACGGTGACCGACGATCCGTCCGACGCCGTCAGCCCGCGGCTCGCGTTCGCGCTCTACAAGGGCTGGGACGGCAATGCCGGCTCGTCGCGCCACCAGACGTTCATCTCCACGCCGACTCCGGTCGACAACCCGCTCGGCTCGACCGGCCTCACGCTGATCGGCTACGCGGTTGCGTCCGCCGCCGGCGGCACGGTGAGCCGGAGCTTCGAGCTCGACGCCGACACTGCTGGCGAGTACACGCTCATCGTCGGTGCGCTCGGCGGCGTCGCGGGCCAGTACGAGGTCGTTCTCACGACGACGCCGTACACGGGACCCGCGCAGTGCCTGGCGGATCTCGCCGCCTGCGAGGCGGATCTCTCGACCGCCGAGGCCGACCTCGTGCAGTGCCAGGCGGACCTCGCCGCCGCGACGCTGGACGCGGACGGTGACGGTGTCGTCGACGGCAGCGACACCTGCGCGGCCACGCCGGCGGCCACGCCGGTCGACCAGGAAGGCTGCTCGCGCGCCCAGTTCTGCTCGGCGGTCGACGCCAGCACGCCGACCGGCAAGAAGATCTGCAAGAAGCTCGACTGGCGCAACGACGAGCCGCTCATGAAGCCCGCGCCGAAGGCGGGCGAGGTCGATTGCGTCGTCGCCACGAACGGCAAGGGCACCGCGGACGACACCTGCGTCCCGGCTCCCTGAGTCGCGGGAGCGCCGCGCGCCGGGGACGGTCCCCCCGGTGCGCGGTGCGAGCTCCGCTCGCCGGCGCGCTCGCTCCGCGGCGTCGGGCGTCTCGTCTCTCCCAGAAGCGGTGGTGCCGTCGCGTCCCGTGACGCGGCGGCACCGGCCGCCGCAGCGGCCGGAGCGCGCAGCTCCGGCCGTGCCCGTTTCCGCTCCGGACCGAATTGCTCGTGAGGCACCGCATGACGCGCTCTCCCCGCCGCATCCCGTCGCTCCTGCTCGCGCTGCTCGCGCTCGCAGCGTCGCCCGCGCCGGCCCGCGCGGGCTTCGTCGCGTTCGAGAGCGGGCAGGTGCGTCCGCTCGCGCTGTCGCCCGACGGCAGCCGGCTGTTCGCCGTGAACACGCCGGACAACCGCCTCGAGGTGTTCGACGTCGGCGCGGCGGGGCTGGCGCACGTGGCGTCGGTCCCGGTCGGCCTCGAGCCGGTCGCGGTCGCGGCGCGCACCGACGACGAGGTGTGGGTCGTCAATCACCTGTCGGACAGCGTGAGCGTGGTCGACGTGAGCGCAGCCGTGCCGCGCGTCACCGCGACGCTGCTGGTCGGCGACGAGCCGCGTGACGTCGTGTTCGCCGGGCCGGGCCGGAGCCGTGCCTTCGTGACCGCGGCGCACCGCGGCCAGAACCGTCCGGGCGACCCGCAGCTGACGACGCCCGGCATCGGCCGCGCCGACGTCTGGGTGTTCGACGCGCTCGCACCCGGCGCTGGCGGCGGCGCGCCGCTCGACGTCGTCACCCTGTTCGGCGACACGCCGCGCGCGCTCGCCGTGTCGCCCGACGGCGCGCAGGTCTACGCCGCGGTGTTCCACTCGGGTAACGCGACCACGGTGGTGGGCGAGGACGTGGTGTGCGACGGGGGCGCCGCCGCTCCGCCGTGTCTGGTCGACGGTGCCACGCTGCCCGGCGGGCTGCCGGCGCCGAACGACGACGCGAACGGCGTGCCGGGTCCCGAGGCCGGGCTGATCGTGCGCCACGACGACGCGACCGGCCGCTGGCGCGACGGCCTCGCGCGCGACTGGAGCGCTGCGGTGCGCTTCGCGCTGCCCGACCTCGACGTGTTCGCGATCGACGCGACGACGCTCGCGACGACGCGGAGCTGGGCGCACGTCGGCACGCTGCTGTTCGACCTCGCGGTGAATCCGGCGACCGGCCGCGTCTACGTGAGCAACACCGAGGCGCGCAACGAGGTGCGCTTCGAGGGCGCGGGCGTGCGCGGCGGCTCGACCGTGAACGGCGCCGCGCACGCGGCGCGCGTCACGGTGCTCGACGGCGCGTCGGTGCTGCCGCGGCACCTGAACGAGCACATCGACTACGGCGTGGTGCCATCACCGCCGGGCGCTGCGGAGAAGAGCCTTGCCACGCCGCTCGGCATGGCGGTCAGCAGCGACGGCGCGACGCTCTACCTGGCCGCGTTCGGCTCGTCGAAGGTCGGCATCCTCTCCACGGCGGCGCTCGAGGCCGGTACCTTCGTGCCCGACGCGGCCGACCACGTCGAGCTCGGCGGTGGCGGTCCGTCGGGGCTGGTCCTCGACGAGGCGCGGGGCCGGCTCTACGTGCTCACGCGCTTCGACAACGCGGTGGTCGCGGTCGACCTCGCGACGCGCAGCGAGACGCAGCGCGTGCCGCTGTTCGACGCCGAGCCCGCGAGCGTCGTCGACGGCCGGCCGTTCCTCTACGACGCGCGGCTCACGTCGAGCAACGGCGAGGCGTCGTGCGCCGGCTGCCACGCGTTCGCCGACCTCGACTCGCTCGCCTGGGACCTCGGCGACCCCGACGGCGCGGTCGCGCCGAACCCGAACCCGATCCACTTCGGGAGCTACCAGGACTTTCACCCGCTGAAGGGCCCGATGGCGACGCAGAGCCTGCGCGGCCTGAACGTGCGCGGCCCGATGCACTGGCGCGGCGACCGCACCGGCGGCTCGGATCCGGGTGGCAACCCGCTCTCGCAGGAGCAGGCGTTCCTGAAGTTCGACGTCGCCTTCCCGGGGCTGCTCGGACGTGCATCGCAGCTGCCGCCGACGGACATGGCGAAGCTCTCGCAGTTCGTGCTGCAGATCCACTACCCGCCGAACCCGGTGCGCGCGCTCGACGGCTCGCTCACCGCGGCGCAGCAGCGCGGCCGCGACCTCTACTTCGGGCGCAAGACCAACGGCGACTTCAACTGCCAGGGCTGCCACACGCTCGCGCCGAGCCTCGGCTTCTTCGGCACCGACGGGCAGATGGCGCTGCAGGGCGGGCCGCAGCTCTTCAAGATCCCGCACCTCAGGAACCTCTACCAGAAGGTCGGCATGTTCGGCCGTCCGGGGACGACCGAGTTCCCGGGCGACGGCACCGCGACGGGCGCGCAGATCCGTGGCTTCGGCTTCCGCCACGATGGCTCGGTCGACACGATGGCGCGCTTCCACGCCGAGCGGACGTTCACGATGACCGCCGACGAGCAGCGCGACCTGGGGCAGTTCCTGCTCGCGTACGACTCGAACCTGGCGCCGGTCGTCGGGCAGCAGATCACCCTCGCGGGCACCGATCCGGCTGCCGGAGCGCGCCTCGACCTGCTGCTCGCACGAGCCGCGGCTGGCGACTGCGAGCTGGTCGCGAAGGGTACGGCGGACGGCCTCGCGCGCGGCTGGGTGCGCGAGTCGGACGGGCTGTTCGCGAGCGATCGCGCGTCGGAGCCGCGCGTCGCGCACGGCGTCCTGCGCGCGCAGGCGGCAGTCGCGGGGCAGGAGCTGACGTTCACCTGCGTGCCGCCGGGCACCGGACGCCGCAGCGGCATCGACCGCGACGAGGACGGCTTCGGCGACCGCGACGAAATCGACGCCGGCACCGACCCGGCCGATCCGTCGAGCGCCCCGGCCGGCCCGACCCCGACGCCCGCGCCCGGCCGCGACGCGACGCGCGTCCGCACGAGCGGGCTGCGCCTCACCGACGATCTGAGGCCCGCGGGCCGGAAGTCGTTCTGGTTCAAGGCGCGGACCCAGGACGACGCGGCCGGCAACCGGGTGATCGCGCCGGCGCGCGGCGGCACCGCCGATCCGACCGTGACCGGTGCGACGCTGCGCGTGTACGGTGCCGGCGGCACGGCCGACTCGGTGCTCTACACGCTGCCGGCGTCCCGCTGGCGGACGCTCGGCGGGAAGCGCGCGAAGGGCTTCGCGTACGAGGGCCTGCCGGGCGATCCGGTCGCGGCGCTCTCGGTGCGCGACGACCTGATCCTGGCGCGCGGCACGGGCAGCTACACGCTCGACGAGCCCGCGCAGGGGCGCGTCGCGGTCCTGCTCCGCCTCGGCTCCCTGTCGACCGGCAGCGCCTGGTGTGCCGTGGCCGATGCGGACGAGGTGGGCGAGCGTCGCTCCACCGCAAAGACCGATCGCCGCGGGCGCTTCGTCGGCGAGCCACAGAGCCCGCCGCCGGCGGTCTGCCCGACGCCGCCGTGATCCTCCCGGAGCCGGCGTGGCCGTCCGTCACCGGGTTGCGGCATTTGGTCGCAGGTCGGCGTTTTCGGCGCGGGCGACCTGGCGCGCGCGCCTTCGAAGTGGTTGTTCAGGCGGCGTCCCACCCCATGGAGTCGTCGCACCTCCACGCGTGCCGCGCCCGACGGCGCGGCGCGCTCGCCGTTTTCCTCGCGGCGCTGCTGCTCGCCGTCGCCCTCGCGCCGGCGACCGCCGGCGCCTGCGACGTGTGCGCCATCTACTCGGCCACCGAGTACCGTGACGCGCGCAGCGGGCTCCGGCTCGGCGTCGCCGAGCAGTTCACCGACTACGGCACGCTGTACGTGAACGGGCAGGAGACGGCGAACGTCGGCGACCAGCAGCTGCTGAGCTCGATCACGCAGTTCTTCGCGTCGTACAACTTCACGCCGACCCTCTCCGCGCAGCTCACCCTGCCGTACATCTACCGCAAGTACCGGCGCGTCGAGGGCGGCGACAAGGTCGTCGATGGTAATGTGAACGGCATCGGCGACATGTCGCTGCTGGGGCGCTGGACCGCGTGGAGCCACGTCGACGAGGAGATGGTGCTGCGCTTCACGCTGCTCGGCGGCGTCAAGTTCCCGACCGGCAGCTCGTCCGAGCTGGAGCAGGAGGCGCTCGAGGGCGGTGACGAGGAGAACCTGCCCGCAGGGCTCGCGCGCCCCGCGCACGGCTCGGTCGATCCCGGGGGCGGCGTGCCCAACGCGATCGGCGGCGACAACCTCACGCTGGGCTCGGGCTCCTACGACGGCATCGTCGGTGGCTCGTTCTTCTGGAGCTGGAACAAGCTCTTCCTGTCGATGATCGGGCAGTACTCGATCCGCACGACGGGCTCCTACGACTACCGCTTCGCGAACAGCCTGTTCTGGTTCGTCGGCCCGGGCGCCTACCTGATCACCGACCACGCCTACACGCTGGCCCTGCAGGGGGTGGTGTCGGGCGACACCAAGGGCAACGACCGGGTCGGCGGCAACGTCGTCGAGGGCAGCGCCGAGACCGACGTCTTCTGCGGACCCGCGCTCGGGTTCACCTGGGAGTCGAACCTGGCGGCGGAGGTGGCGGTCGACATCCCCTTCGTGCGCAGCTCGTCGGGCGTGGCGCTGGTGCCTGACTACCGCATCCGCGCGGCGCTGAGCTGGCAGTTCTGAGATGCGGCACCAGCCTTACGAGCCGGTGCGCGTCCGGCGGCACGGAGCAGCGATGCGCGGCAATCGAACGGATCATGGCGTCGGCACGCGAGCGTGCGTGCTGGTCGTCGCGGCGGCGCTCGCGTTCGTCGCGGGCTGCGGCTTCGGCGACAAGCCGGACCTGCCGCCGATCTATCCGGAGGATCTCGTGGTGGGATCGTCGCAGCCCGGTGGCGGCGCGCTCACGCTGTTCTTCGACTTCGCGGAGCAGGTGCCGCTGACGCGCTCGGCGACGCTCGGCCCGCTGGTGCTGTACTCGAACATCGACCCCGCATTCGACGGGGCGCTCGAGGACGATCCCGACGTCCCGAGCTACGTCCTCGCGGCCGAGATTCCGCTCACCGTCGAGCTGGTGGCGATCGACGACGGCGCGTCGGCGCGCTTCGGCGAGACCGTGCTGTCCGCGCCCGGCGACACGGCCGAGTTCACCATGGGGCCCGGCGGGCACTTCCACCCGGAGTGGCGCGTGGTCGCGCCCGAGGGCGCCGTTCCCGAGCCGCACAGGGTATCCTTCCGGGTCGGCGACGCGAGCGGACGCTACGGCTCGTCGACCATCTACACGCTCACCCTGGTCGTCACCGACCCCTGACGCGCGGCTCCCGCGGTGGTGTCGGCCACGCGGTGCGCCGGTCCGGGCCGGCACGTGCGACGCTGTGTCGCATTCTCCGGCCGCGCCAGCATGGCTACCAGAGTTGCAGCCCGCCTCTTCGCGGGCGCGCCGGTTCTGCGCCGGCGAGCGATTCCGGAGGACACATGCGCATTCGTCACCGTGCGGCCGTGGCAGCCGCCTTCGTGCTCGCCGTCGCGAGCGGTCCCGCCGTCGCCCACGAGGGCGAGCCCGGCGGACACCTCGGCAACGGCATCCTGAGCTTTGCCGATCCCGAGCCGGCACTCGGCATCGGCTACGAGTGGACGGTCTCGCTGCTGCCCAAGGAGAAGGCCAGCTTCGTCTGGTACGTCGGCGCGAAGAGCTGGAGCGAGCCCAGCAACCCCGTCGGCCTGAAGGGCTGGACGCACACCTCGAACTGGGTCGCGATCGAGCTCGAGGAGCCGGCAGCGCTGACCATCACCGTCGAGCGCCAGCCCGGCGTGGTCTACTACGCCGCAGGGTTGCCGTCGGTCGCGCGCGGCTCGCTGGTGCCGGCGCTGTCGCTCTACTCCGGCTGGGACGACACCACGGCCTTCGAGGACCACACGTTCAACAACGCGGGCAACTTCTGGTCGACGATCCAGTTCCTCGGTAACCAGCCGAACACGCCCAACAAGAAGAACGTCGCCAGGACGAAGATCAGCTACAAGACGAAGAAGCTGCCGGCGGGCAAGTACAGCCTCGTCATCGGCGGCAACCCGCCACCGATCGCGAGCTACCCGGCGGGGAACTGCGACATCGCCGACCCGGTCTGCCACGACTACACGGGCCCGCACGGCTATCGCGCGACGATCCAGGCGAAGTAGCGCGTCGGCACTACCATGGTCTCCTCGTCCCCGGCCGCTCTGCCTGCCTTGCGTCTCGGCGGCCTCGCCCTCGCGCTGGCCGTCGTGACGCTCGGCGCAGCTCCGGCGCGCGCACAGTCCGACCCGGCACGCACGGCGTCGCTGAAGACGGTGTCCGTGCCGGAGCCGGCGAACCTCGCCGACTTCGTGCGTGACCGCGCGGCCGCGATCGCGCTCGGCAAGGCGCTGTTCTGGGACATGCAGATCGGCAGCGACGGCGTGCAGGCGTGCGCGACCTGTCACTTCCACGCCGGCGCCGACAGCCGCTCGCGCAACCAGCTGAACCCCGGGGCGCGCCGCGTGCTCGACGACGGTTCCGCCGATCCCGACGACGCGTTCGCGGCTCCGCTGCGCGTCGATCAGCAGCTCGCGGCGGCGGACTTCCCGCTGTCGCCGTGGTCGAACGACGTCGTCGGCTCGCAGGAGCTGCCGCTGCTCGACTTCGCCGGCCTGTCGCCGAGCGGCGCCGACCGGCTGGTCGCGCTGCCCGATCCCGACGGCTTTCGCGCCGACGGGCTGAACGTCCGGCGCGTGACGCCGCGCAACGCACCGACCGTGATCAACGCGGTATTCAACGACCGCAATTTCTGGGACGGGCGCGCCGCGAGCACGTTCAATGGCGTCAATCACCTCGGCGACGCCGACCCGGACGCGCGCGTCTACCGCGCCGACGATCCGCGCCGGCCCCTGCCGGTCGCGGTGCGCCTGCCGCAGTCGAGCCTGGCCTCGCAGGCGCTCGGCCCGCCGCTGAGCCTGGAGATGTCCGGGCAGGGCCGGACCCTTGCCGAGATCGCGGCCAAGCTCGCGCGCGGCACGCGCGACACCGAGCGGCGCGTCCGCAAGCTGCGCCCGCTCGCGAAGCAGCTCGTGCACCCGGAGGATTCCGTTCTCGGCCGCCTGAGCGCGTGGCCGCGCCCGGGGCTGCGCGTCAGGCGCTACGAGCAGCTGATCCGCGACGCGTTTCAGCCACGCTGGTGGCGCTCGCCGAAGCTGATCCGCGTCGCCGCCGACGGCACGACCAGCGTCGTCGATCGCAAGGACGGCGATCCGGACACGATCGAGTACACGCTGCTGCAGCACAACTTCGGGCTCTTCTTCGGGCTCGCCATCCAGATGTACGAGGCGACCCTGGTCGCGGACGACTCGCCGTGGGACCGCTTCATGGACGGCGACCCGGACGCCGTGTCGCCGCTCGCCGTCGAGGGCGCGGACGTGTTCCGCAGCCAGACGCGCGGTCGCTGCATCAACTGCCACGAGGAAGCGGAGATGACCGGCGCGTCGGTGCGCCGGGTGGCGCAGAGCCCGACGCGCATTCGTGAAGGCCAGGCGCTCGACCGGGGATTCAACAACATCGGCGTCCTGCCGACCTTCGAGGATCCGGGCGTCGGCGGGCGCGACGCGCTCGGCACGTGGCTGTCGAGCGTGCGCCGGCTCGGCGTGCCGCCCGCGGAGCCGATCGCGGTCGACGGCGCGATGAAGGTCCCGGGCCTGCGCAACGTCGAGCTCACCGCGCCGTACTTCCACAACGGCGGCATGCTCACGCTCCGTCAGGTGCTCGAGTTCTACTCGCGTGGCGGCGACGTGCGGCCGCAGCACACGCTCGACGGCACGCTCGAGATCGCGCCGCTGAACGTCCTGAACAACACCGAGCACGAGCTCGACGCGCTCGAGGCGTTCCTGCGCGCGCTCACCGACGAGCGCGTGCGCTTCCGGCGCGCGCCGTTCGACCACCCGCAGCTCTTCGTGCCGGATGGGCACGGGGAAGACGAATCCGACCTGCGCGACGACGGCCGCGGCATCGCGGTCGATCGGCTGCGTGAGATCCCCGCGGTGGGGCGCTCCGGCGGCCCGTCGCTGGCAAATTTTCTCGAGGAGTAGCGGACGGGCGCGAGCGGCCGACGTCGTGCGACAAGATGACGCATGTCGGGGCAGGGCGGACGCGCGCTACCTGGCCGTCAAGGAGGATCATGATGACGCGGAACGTTCGCTTGGGTGCTCTGCTGCCGATGCTGGCAGCCGCCTTCCTGACTCTCGCCGGCGCGGGTAGCGCGCGCGCACACGGTACCGGGGGCACGATGCTGCTCGGCTCGACTGCAGACGGCGGCGGCGCGCTGAAGCTGGTGTACGACTTCGCCAGCGCGCAGCAGGTCTCGTTCTCCCTCCAGATCGGACCGACCGCGCTGCACACGGCGATCGTGCCGTCGTTCGACTCGATCACAGCCGACGATCCGGCGAACGGCCTGTTCGCGCTCAACGCGGGCGTGACCGTCCGGGTCGAGCTCACGGCCTTCGAGCCCGGCAGGACGTCGATGAACGTCAACGGGACGACGCTGGACACCGTCGGCGAGTCGACGGTCATCGGGACCGGGCCGAACTTCCACCAGCACCCGACCTGGCAGCTGCTGCTCTCCCTGCCGGCGGGCGAGTACGGCAGCGGCAGGTTGTCGTTCAGGCTGACCACCACGGCGGCCGGCTACGCGGCGTCGCAGGTCTACACCGTCGTGCTGTCGAACGCGCACCTCGCACCGCCGTCGCTGCTCACCACCGAGTACGACAAGGCGGCCGTGGCCTGCCAGGCGGCGGTCGGCAAGGAGGACCGGAAGCTGGTGTCGACCAAGCTCACCCAGCTCGGCAAGTGCCTCGACAAGCTGTTCGCGCTGAGCGCCAGGGAGGCGATCTCGCCGCCCGTCAGCCTCACGACGGCGCAGAAGGCCGCGAGCAAGGCGTGCAACCAGGCGCTGGTCGACAAGCTCGAGGGCGCGCTCGCCGACGCCGCGGCGAAGATCGAGAAGGCGTGCGGCGCGCTCGGCTCCGCGGACTACGACGCGAACCTGATCGCGACGCACCTGAGCTACGTCGACTGCCGCGCGGAGCAGATCCTCGGCGCCGGCTACGGCGGGGCGATCCCGGAGCTCGCGGAGTACGACATCGGCGGGACGCCGCTGTCCGACTTCTTCCCCTGCCTCGGCGGGACGACCCCCTGATCGGCGGGGCGTGGACACCGGCGGGCGGGGGCACGGCGTGCCCCCGCCGCTCCCGGCCGGGCTGGCGCGCGCGGCTCGCGGAGCGCTATGCCCCGGTGCGATGCCCGGATCGGCCGATCACGCGTCCGCGACGCCGGATTTTCAGCCCGACGCACGAGGGACGGGCGTGACGAGCCGCATCAACCTGACCTGGCTCCTCTGGCTGCGCTGGGGTGCGGCCGCCGGTCAGCTCGCGATCATCGCCTTCGCGACGCTCTGGCTTCGGGTCGAGCTCGAGCTGGCGCCGCTGCTCGCGCTGGTCGGGGTCGGCATCGCGAGCAACGCCGCCTGCACGTGGTGGCTGCGTCGCGCCGACGAGGTGCCCGACGGGCTGATCGCGGCCCTGATGGCGCTCGACGTGCTGATCCTGACGGGGCTGTTCTACTTCAGCGGCGGCGCGTCGAACCCGTTCAGCTCGATCTACCTGGTCAATCTCGCGCTCGCCGCGGTCGTCCTGCGCCCGCTCTGGACGTGGGCGCTGGTCGTGCTGTCGATGGGCTGCTTCGCGGCGCTGTTTCTCGTGCCGCTGGACGGCGGCCACGGCGGCCACGCCGGTCACGCCGGACACGCGATGGGCGGCTCGGCCGACGACCTGCGGCTGCACCTCGAGGGCATGTGGCTCGCCTTCGCGCTCGGTGCGACCTTCATCGTCTACTTCGTGCACCGCGTGGCGCGCGCGCTCGCCGAGCGCGAGCACGAGCTGCAGTCGGCGCGCGAGGCGACGGTCCGCGCCGAGCGTCTCGCCTCGCTCGCGACGCTCGCGGCCGGCGCCGCGCACGAGCTCGCGACGCCGCTGTCGGTGATCGCGGTGGTCGCGCGCGAGCTCGAGCGCTCGCTCGCCAAGGCCGAGGTCGACGAGGGCGCGCGCAGCGACGTCGGCCTGATCCGCGAGCAGGTCGAGCGCTGCCGCGAGATCCTGCTGCAGCTGTCCGCGGACGCCGGCGCGAGCACCGGCGAGGACTTCTCGGCGGTCGCCATCGAGGGCCTCGTCGAGACCGCGCTGAACGGCCTCGACGGTGCGCCGGGCGTCGAGGTCGCGCTGCCGCCACCGGGCGGGCCGGAGCTGGTGATCCCGGTGCGTGCGGTCGGTCAGGCGCTGCGCGCGCTGGTCAAGAATGCGGTCGAGGCGTCCGGCGGGCCGCAGGGCGTCCGCGTTTCCGCGCAGCTCGAGGGCACGCGCTGGCGCATCGAGGTGCGCGACCGGGGCCACGGCATGTCGAGCGAGGTGCTGGCGCGCGCCATGGAGCCGTTCTTCACCACCAAGGCGCCGGGCAAGGGCATGGGCCTCGGCCTGTTCCTCTGCCGCGACGTCATCGAGCGCGTCGGCGGTCGTCTCGCGATCCGCTCCGAGCCCGACGCGGGGACGGTCGCCGTGGTCCACCTGCCGGCCGGGGCGCAGTCGCGCCACGAGCGCCCGGCGCCGGCGCGGAGTGCCGCATGAGCGCGGACGAGATGCAGCCTCCCTCGGCGGCGGTCCCGGGCGACGCGCTCCCGCCGTCGTCGTTCCTGATCGTCGACGACGACCGCGTGCTGCGCGACCGTCTCGCGCGCGCGTTCCGCGACCGTGGCCACGAGGTCGAGACCGCGAGCGGACTCGCCGAGGCGCAGGAAGTCGCGGCACGCTTCCGTCCGAAGCGCGCGGTGATCGACCTGCGCATGCCGGACGGCTCGGGCCTCGAGCTCGTGCGCGCGCTGCGCGCGGCCGACGACGGCATCGAGATCGTGGTGCTGACCGGCTACGGCTCGATCGCCACCGCCATCGAGGCGATCCGCCTGGGCGCCACGTACTACCTGCACAAGCCCGCCGACGCCGACGACATCCTCACCGCGTTCTCGCGCGGCGCGTCCCCGCCGCTCGCCTCGAGCGAGGTCGAGCACCCGACGCCGTCGCTCGCGCGTGCCGAGTGGGAGCACATCAACCGCGTGCTCGCCGACTGCGGCGGCAACGTGTCCGCCGCCGCGCGGCGCCTCGGGCTGCACCGCCGCTCGCTGCAGAGGAAGCTGCAGAAGTACCCGCCGAACCAGTGACGCGCATCGGCTGGTGAGGGCCTGCGCGACGGCGCGCCGCCGTTTGCCGTTCGCGTCCGCGCCCGATAACCCGACTCGGCCGGCGTGCGTGCCGGAACGGGGGAACGGGATGGGTCGAGTCGCACTTCGGGCGGGAGCCCTGTCGATGCTGCTGCTGTCCGGGTGCGCGGCGACCATGCCGAGCATGGAGATCCGTTCCGACCGGAACCCGGCGGGGAACTTCGCCGCGTACGCCACCTACGCGTGGACCACGCCGCCCCTCCAGGCGCCGGCCTGGCCGGCGCAGGATGAACGCGTGTCCTTCGACTGGCAGGTGCGCGGGCTCGTCGACCAGCAGATGACGCGCCTCGGCTACACCCCGGTCCCGGCGGGACAGTCCGACCTGCTGCTCGACTACGGCGTGCGCACCGAGGAGGCGAGCATGAACGACGACTGGGGCTCGTATGCCCGCTACCGCGCCGAGGGCGGCACGCAGAGCGCCGGGACCGCGTGGGTCATGGGCTACGAGCGCGGCACGCTGATCGTCGACGCGACCGACGCGCGCACCCGCCAGCTCGTCTGGTTCGGGCAGGCCTCCGCGGTCGTCAATCCGAGCCTGCGCGAGCAGCGTCTGCCCGAGGCGATCGGCAGGATCTTCGCGAGCTTCCCGCCGCGCACGGCGCCGTAGCCGGCAGCCCTGCGGCGGTACCGCACGCGAGTCTCGCGGCCGACGAGCGGGCCGGTGATGGAGATCGGGCGCACCGGCGTGCGATCACGATCGGTCTTCAGCGGATCATGCGCTCGAGACCGTCGAGCAGCAGGCGGAGCCCGAAGGCGAACTCGCGCTCGGCATCGCGGTCGGCGAGCCGCGCCGCCAGTGCCACGGTGGCAGGCAGCGTCCCGGGGTCGAGCCCGGCGTAGAACTGGCGGACGCTTGCGGGGGCCGGGTCTCCGGTGCGTGCGAGGTCACCGGCCTCGGTGAACGTGAAGCCGACGACGTAGTGGATCAGGACGAGGTAGGCGTCGACCGTCTGCCTCGCGTCGAGCCCCGCGCGCTGCAGGATCGCGAGGATGCGCTCGCGTCCGGCGAGCGCGTGCGGACCGTTGAGCGCGCGCGACGACGCGAACAGCGGCGTGAGCGTGGGATGGCGCAGCAGTGTCTTCCGCAGGGCGCTGGCGCCTGCCTCGATCTCGCCCCGCCAGTCGCCCGCACGGGTCGGGGGCACGGGGTCGACCTCGCCCAGGATCAGATCGAGCGCTTCGACGAGGATCACCTCGCGCGACGGCAGGTGGCGGTAGAGCGTCGCCGTTCCCGTTCCGAGCTCGCTCGCGAGGCGCCGCATGCTCAGCTCCTCGAGCCCGCCACTGTCGACCAGGTCGATGGCCGTGCGCACGATGCGCTCACGGTCGAGTCCGTCGGAGCGCCGGCGCTGGCGTACGGGAAGCTTGCGGGTGCTCCACCACTGCGGCGTCCCGGGCGGCGGCTTCCGCCCCCCGATCGGTGCCCCGGGCGGCGGCTTGCCACTCGCGGCTCCGTCCGCGGTTCCGACCGATCGGGACATGCTGCCGTCCGAGCGCCGGGAGTTCGTCCGCACCCGCAGGACCTGCGTCTTCGGGTACCGCCGGCGGAGCGACGGACCGGCGACGACGAGCTGCTCGTCAGCACCATGCGCGGGCGCGCGAAGGCGAAGGCGGTGCGCCGCGACCGCAAGGTCAGCCTCTGCGTCCTCGACGAGCGGTGGCCGGTGTCCTACCTGCAGGTGTACTGCGACGCCGCCGTCGACGACGACCGCGAGCTCGCGATCGACGTCGGCATGGCCGTCGCGTGGCGGATGTCGGGCACCGAGCTTCCGCCGGAGGCCCGCCCCCTGGTGCGCGCTCTCGTCGAGCAGGAGGACCGGGTCGTCCTCCGCTGCCGCCCCTACGCGACCTTCGCGACGCCGCCGCGCCATCTCCACGCGAACGATCAGGAGGAGCGCATCACGCACTGGCTGTCGGCGTCGATGCCGTGGGGCGCACCGGATCGGCCGGCGTCGCCCGCGTGACTCGCCACGCCCCGGATGTGCTCGAGCATCCGCGGCGCGGCCTCGGCCGGTACCGCGTTCAGGGTGAGGCCGCCGGCAAGGAGCGCGCGCACGGTGCTCGCGGTCTCGCGCGCGCGGGCGAGCGGACGGCGGAACGAGATCGCGCTCCGGCCCGAGACGATCTTTCCGCTTGATGAGCCGCCGCCGCGTACGAGGCGGCTCGGGGCGAGCTCGGCGCACGAGGCGGGGCAGGGGCGATGACCGGCAGCGCGCGCGCGCGGGCGGGAATCGCCGTGCTGCCGGTGCGCACCCACGCGGTCACGGTGGCCGGGGCCGTGGCGGCGAACGGGTCGGGGTCGCCGACGTCCGCTGTCGACACGGTCGCGTAGCGGCGAGCGCCGCACGCTCGCCGCCCGCTGCGACGGCTCCGGGGGCGGCGAGGGCGGCCGGCTCGTCGCGATCCGTCCCGTCATCCGCCTCGCGGATCACCGGGGGACGAGCGGCGTAACGCCGCCGGTGGAGCCTCGGTCGCGTTGCGCGGCAAGGCCCGGAGGGCGACGTTGACACGGGGCCGATGCGGGTCCTACAAGAACCTCCCGAGCGTCGGGTTCCTTGACGCGATCACGGAGATCCATCGAGTATCGCATGTCGGTCGTCGTCATCATTCCAGCGCGTTACGCGTCGACGCGGTTGCCGGGGAAGGCCCTCGCCGACATCAACGGCAAGCCGATGATCGTGCACGTCCTGCGGCGCGCCGAGCTCGCGCGCGGCGTGGACCGCGTGCTGGTGGCCACCGACGACGAGCGCATCGCGGTCGCGGTGGAGCGCGAGGGCGGCGAGGCGCTGATGACGAGCCCGAATCACGCGTCGGGCACCGATCGCATCGCCGAGGTCGCGAGCAGTCTCTCTTCGGACATCGTCGTGAACGTCCAGGGCGACCTGCCGATGCTCGAGCCGGGCTACGTCGAGGCCGCGATCGCGGCCCTCGAGCCGGCATCGGGCGCGAACGGCGAAGGCGCGCCGCCGGTGCCGTCGATGTCGACGCTCGCGACCGCGCTCGCTCCCGGTGAGGCCGAGCGCACGCAGGTGGTGAAGGTCGTGCGCGACCGCTTCGGCGACGCGCTGTACTTCTCGCGCAGCCCGATCCCGTGGGGCGTGGCGCCGGAGGACGCGGTCGCGCGCGATGCGCCGGTGGCGCTGCGCCACATCGGCCTCTACGCGTACCGGCGGCCGTTCCTGCTCGGGCTCGCGAAGCTCGCGCCGACGCCGCTCGAGCGCGCCGAGCGCCTGGAGCAGCTGCGCGTGCTCGAGCACGGGCAGTCGATCCGCGTGGCGCTCGTCGAGGCGAGCCCGGCGATGGTCGAGGTCGACACGCCCGAGGATCTGGAGCGTGTCCGGGCGCTGTTCCAGACGCGCCCGGTGCGGGAGGGGGTGGGGTCCGCAAACCTGCGGGAGCGTCATGGCTGAGCGCGCGACGAAGAGCGGCAAGACCAAGTTCATCTTCATCACCGGGGGCGTCGTGTCGTCGCTCGGCAAGGGGCTCGCGTCGGCGTCCATCGGGGCGCTGCTCGAAGCGCGCGGCCTCAAGGTGACGATGATCAAGATGGATCCGTACATCAACGTCGATCCGGGAACGATGAGCCCCTTCCAGCACGGAGAGGTCTTCGTCACCGACGACGGCGCGGAGACCGATCTCGATCTCGGTCACTACGAGCGATACGTGACCACGCTGATGGGGAAGAAGAACAACTTCACCACCGGCAAGATCTACGACGCCGTCATCCAGAAGGAGCGCCGCGGCGAGTATCTCGGCGGCACCGTTCAGGTCATCCCGCACATCACCGACGAGATCAAGCGCAGGATTCTCGAAGGCGCCGAGGGCTACGACATCGCGATCGGCGAGATTGGCGGCACGGTCGGCGACATCGAGAGCCTGCCCTTCCTCGAGGCCATCCGCCAGTTCCGCTGGGACCGCGGCAAGGAGCACGTCCTCTACGTGCACCTGACGCTCGTGCCCTACATCGCGACCGCGGGTGAGGTGAAGACCAAGCCGACGCAGCACAGCGTGAAGGAGCTGACCGGCCTCGGCATCCAGCCCGACATCCTGCTCTGCCGGACGGGTCTGCCGCTCGACCCGAAGATCAAGTCGAAGATCGCCGGCTTCTGCAACGTCGAGGAGAACGCGGTCATCACCGCGCAGGACGTGAGCTCGATCTACGAGGTGCCGCTCGCGCTGCACGAGGAGGGCCTCGACGAGCGTGTCGTCGAGAAGCTCAACATCTGGACGGCGTCGCCGAGCCTCGGGCGCTGGCGCAAGCTCGTCGCGACGGTCAAGGGCGCGCGCGATCGCGTGAAGATCGCGATGGTCGGCAAGTACATCGACCTCTCCGATTCCTACAAGAGCCTCAACGAGGCGCTGGTGCACGGCGGCATCGCCAACGACTGCGGCGTCGACATCGTCGCCGTGGACTCCGAGCGCGTCGAGGCCGAAGGGATCGTCGAGGAGATCCGCTCGGCCGACGCGATCCTCGTCCCGATGGGCTTCGGGCACCGTGGCACGGAGGGCAAGATCGCGACCGTGCGGTACGCCCGCGAGAACGGCGTGCCGTACCTCGGCATCTGCTTCGGCATGCAGATGGCCGTGATCGAGTTCGCGCGCCACGTCTGCGGTCTCGAGGGCGCCAACTCGACCGAGGTGAACCCGGACACGCCGCACCCGGTGATCCACCTCATGTCCGACCAGAAGGGCGTCACGGCGAAGGGCGGCACGATGCGCCTCGGCGCGTTCCCGTGCGCGCTCGACGCCAGCTCGCTCGCCGCCCGCGTCTACGGCAAGCGCAAGATCTCCGAGCGTCACCGCCACCGCTACGAGTTCAACAACGACTATCGCGCGCTGCTCGAGAAGCACGGTCTCGTGCTGTCGGGCCTGTCGCCGGACGGCTCGCTGGTCGAGATGGTCGAGCTGCCGAACCACCCGTGGTTCCTCGCGAGCCAGTTCCACCCGGAGTTCAAGTCGCGCCCGCTCGACTGCCACCCGATGTTCAAGAACTACATCCGGGCGGCCCTCGACCACCGCGAGAAGACCGCCGGGCACCAGCCCATGCTCCTGTCGAGCGTCGCGTCGGCGGGGCCCGGCAGGTGAGCTCGACGCGGCTCGAGATCGGGCCGGTCGTCATCGGCGGCGGTGCGCCGCTCGCCCTCATCGCCGGTCCCTGCGTCATCGAGAGTCGCGAGTCGGCCCTGCGCCACGCCGAGCGGCTCGCCGGAATCGCGCGCGAGCTCGAGATCGGGCTCGTCTTCAAGGCCTCGTACGACAAGGCGAACCGGACTGCGGGGGGGTCGTTCCGCGGCACCGGGCGCGACGAGGGCCTGCGCATCCTCGACGACGTCCGCCGCGCGACCGGACTGCCGGTTCTCACCGACGTGCACGAGCGCGACGACATCGCTTCGGTCGCCGAGGTGGTGGACGTCCTGCAGACCCCCGCGTTCCTCTGCCGCCAGACGGACTTCATCCTCGACGTCGCGCGTGCAGGCCTGCCGGTCAATCTCAAGAAGGGCCAGTTCCTGTCGCCCTGGGAGATGCGGCACGTCGTGGCGAAGGCGCGCGCGGCGGGCAACGACAGGGTTCTCGTGACCGAGCGCGGTGCGAGCTTCGGCTACCAGAACCTGGTGTCCGACATGCGCTCGCTCGTGGTGCTCGGCGAGACCGGCTGTCCCGTGGTGTTCGACGCGACGCACAGCGTGCAGCTTCCCGGTGGCGCGGGCGACGCGTCGGGAGGACAGCGCGAGTTCGTGCCGGCACTGGCGCGCGCCGCGGTCGCGGTGGGTGTGGACATGGTGTTCCTCGAGGTCCACGAGGACCCGCCGCGTGCGCTCTCCGACGCCGCGACGTCGTACCCACTCGACCACCTGCCGGCGCTTCTGCGCACGCTGCAGGCGATCGACCGCGCCGCGCGCGGGGCCGGGAGGGGCGCCTGAGCGCGCGCACGGGCCCACCCGAAGGCGGAGCCAGCGACGTCGCGTCGGCGCGGCGCACGCTCGAGATCGAGGCGCGCGCGATCGAGGCGCTCACCGCGCGCCTCGGCGACGAGTTCTCGCGCGCGGTCGACCTGCTCGCCGCGTGCGAGGGCAAGGTGGTGGTGAGCGGGCTCGGCAAGTCCGGTCTCGTCTGTCGCAAGATCGCCTCGACGCTCGCGTCGACCGGCACGCCCGCGCTCTTCCTGCACGCGGCCGAAGGACTGCACGGCGACATCGGCATGCTGACGCGCGGCGACGTGCTGCTCGCGGTCTCGAACAGCGGGTCGACCGAGGTCCTCGCGTTGCTCGCTCCCGCACGCCGCCTCGGCCTGCCGGTGGTCGCGATGACCGGCGACCCGGCCTCGCAGCTCGGTCGCTCGGCCGACGTCGTGCTCGACGTGAGCGTCGCCGAGGAGGCCTGTCCGCTCGGCCTCGCGCCGACCGCCAGCACGACGGCCACGCTGGCGCTCGGTGACGCGCTCGCGATCGCGCTGCTCGAGCGGCGCGGCTTCGGCGCCGAGGACTTCGGTACCCTGCACCCCGGAGGCGCACTCGGCCGCCGTCTCCGCCGCGTCGACGAGCTGATGCACGTCGGTGACGAGATGCCCCTCGTGGCGGGGACCGCGAGCATGGGCGACGCGCTGCGCGAGATGTCGCTCAAGCGCCTTGGCCTGACCGGCGTGGTCGCGACCGACGGCACGCTCGCCGGCATCATCACCGACGGCGACCTCCGTCGCGCGGTCCAGACCCACCGCGACCTGCTGTCGCTCTCGGCAGCGGCGCTGATGACGCGGACGCCGAAGACCGTACCCGCCGGCGCCCTCGCCGAGAGCGCGCTCTCCCTCATGGAGCAGTACGCGATCACCGCGCTGTTCATCCTTGACGGCGACGGGCGTCCGGCCGGGGTGCTCCACCTGCACGACCTGCTGCGTGCCGGCGTCGTCTGACGCCGGCCCAAAGGTTCGCTGCGCGCGCTCGCAAACCGCGGCTATGCTCCGCGTAGAGCCGAGAAATTTCCTAAGTACTTGATATTACTTGGGAAAGTCACCTTTACTCGGCTGCTCTTGCGTGGTATCGAATTTGCGTGTCGAGGAGGGGAACTTGGATCGGACCCGGATCCGGGCGGCTCTGATCGTCGCCGTCATGCTGGCGCTGGCCGGACTGGGGTTCGTGCTCGGCCGAACGATGGTCGACCAGCAGGCGAGCGTGGCGGTTCCGGAGCCCGAGGACCTGGACCCCGAGGTGTCGCAGCGCATCCGGGAGTTCCGGCGGGTCAAGGTCAAGGACGGCCGCAAGGAGTGGGAGCTGGTGGCGTCGGAGGCGCAGTTCGTAGCCGACCAGGGCCAGGTCGAGATCAACGCACCGAAGCTCGCCTTCTACGGCGGCGAGGGGCGTGACGTCGCCGTGAGGGGCGCTGCCGGCCGCGTGTTTCTCGAGAGCGGCGAGGTCGACCGCATCGAGCTCTCCGGTGGTATCGACGTGACCGTCGGCGAGTACTTCGTCGAGACCGAGAAGGCGATCTACTTCGAGAACATCAACTCGATCGCCGCCCCGGGCGAGGTCAGGCTGAAGAGTGCCGACATCGCGCTGACCGGGCAGTCCATGCTGCTCGACCTGGGCAAGCGCAAGGTCCTGTTCCGCAACGGCATTCGCACCACGTTCAAGGGTGGATCCGAGGCCGGCGCCGGCCCGAGCGCCACTGCACCGAAGGCACCCGTACCTTGAGCACGAGCAGACCGCAGAGCACTCGCGCAGGGCTCCGAGGCCTGTGCGCGGGTGGCGCGCTGCTCGCCACGCTTGCCGCGCCGGGGCCCGACGGACGGGCGCAGGACGGCGCCGTGGCGGCCAAGCCCGCGGCAGCCGTGGCGGCCAGACCCGCGGCGCAGGACGGCACGGGCAATCCGCTCGGTCAGCTGTCCCTCAGCTCGAGCAAGGATCCCATCCACGTCACCTCCGACGAGCTCGAGTTCGACTACGAGGCCAACCGCGTCGTCTACCGCGGCACGGTCAACGTCGTGCAGGGCGACATCGCGATCGACTGCAAGGAGCTGGTCATCAACCTCGCGCGCGCGGGCGAGAAGGACGATCTACAGCTGCAGGAGGTGGTGGCGATCGGCGATGTGGTGATCACGCAGGGGCAGCGCAAGGCGACCGGGGGCCGCGCGGTCTTCGACCAGGTGAAGCGCCACGTCACGCTGCTCGAGAACCCGATGCTGCGCGACGGTCCCAACGAGGTCGCCGGCGAACGCATCGTGGTCTACCTCGACGAGAACCGGAGCGTGGTGGAATCGAGCCCGAAGAAGCGCGTGTCCGCGATCCTCTACCCGGGTAGCGATGGCGCGAAGGCCGACGACTCGGCGCAGCCGCCGAAGGCGGGTGCGAAGCCGTGATCGCGGATCCCGGCGCGTCGCCGGACGGGGCGCTGTCGCGCGCGCGGAGCGGTCCCGTCCTGCGCGCCAGCGACCTCGAGAAGTCGTACGGCAAGCGGCAGGTGCTGAAGTCGGTGTCGGTCGAGGTCCATCCGGGCGAGGTCGTGGGCCTGCTCGGACCCAACGGCGCCGGCAAGACGACGACCTTCTACTGCGTCGTCGGGCTCACCCGACCGGACGCGGGCGCGGTCACCCTCGGTGACGTCGACATGACCCGCGAGCCGATGTTCCGGCGCGCCCGCCTGGGCATCAGCTACCTGCCGCAGGAGCCCTCGGTGTTCCGCGGCCTCACCGTGGCGGACAACATCAAGGCGATCCTCGAGACGCTGCCGATCACCACGGAGGCACGCCGGGCGCGCCTCGAGGAACTCCTCGAGGAGCTGTCGATCGCCCACCTCGCGACCTCCAACGCGAGTGCGCTGTCGGGCGGCGAGCGCCGCCGCCTCGAGATCACGCGCGCACTGGTCACCCAGCCGTCGTTCATCCTGCTCGACGAGCCCTTTGCGGGCATTGATCCGATCGCGGTGATCGATATTCAGAACATCATCGTGCAGCTCAAGGAGCGAGGCATCGGCGTGCTGCTGACCGATCACAACGTGCGCGAGACGCTCGGCATCTGCGATCGCGCGTACATTCTCAACGACGGCACGATTCTCGAGGAAGGTGATCCCGAGACCATTGCGGCAAGCCCGCGGGCGCGCGAGATCTACCTGGGCGAGCGCTTCCGGCTCTAACCGCGACGAGCAGCAGGAACATGGCATACGAGCAGAAGATCGGACTGTCCCGCAGGCTCACGCAGAGCCTCGTCATCACGCCGCAGCTCAAGCACGCGATCAAGATCCTGCAGCTGTCCCGCGCCGACCTCGAGACCCTCGTCCAGGAGGAGGTCGAGCAGAACCCGACGCTGGAGGAGCTCTCCGACGGGCAGGAGGACCGCGAGGTCGAGGCGGAGGAAGCGACGCCCGACGATCGCATGCCCGAGCTGGTCGACGCGATGAGCGGTGAGGAGTCGATTCCCGCCAGGGACGAGACCCCGACCGAGCTCGCACCCGAGCAGTCCAACCTCGGCGACATCAACTGGGACGAGTACCTCTCCGACTACGCGAACAACTTCACGCAGGGCTCGCTGTCGGCCGGCAGCGGCGGCGACTACGACGAGGAGAAGCGGCCCAGCATCGAGAACACGCTGACGCGCGCCTCGTCGCTCGCCGATCACCTGACCTGGCAGCTCCGCATGGGAGACTTCTCGCAGCAGGAGCAGTCGCTCGGCGACGTGCTGATCGGCAACCTCGACGAGAACGGCTACCTCGAGGTCTCGCTCGAGGACGCCGCGTTCGAGGCGGGCATGGACATGGACTTCGCGAACGCGACGCTGCGCAGGTTCCAGGAGTTCGACCCGCCGGGCGTGTTCGCGCGCGACCTGCGCGAGTGCCTGCTGATCCAGCTGCGGCAGCAGAACGAGCAGGACTCGCTCGCCGCACAGATCGTCGCCGGGCACCTTTCGCTGGTCGAGGCCAAGCGCTTCGACAAGCTCGCCAAGGAGCTCAAGGTCCACCTCGAGCAGGTGGCCGAGGCCGTCAAGCTCATCTCGTCGCTCGAGCCGAAGCCCGGCCGCAACTACGCGACGACCGAGACCCGCTACGTCACCCCCGACGTCTTCGTGCACGAGATGGACGGCGAATACGTGGTGTCTCTGAACGACGACGGTCTGCCGCGCCTGCGCGTCTCGAACAGCTACCGGCGGCTCCTTTCCGACGCCGAAGGCGCGGCCGATGCGAAGAGCTACATCCGCGAGAAGCTGTCCGCCGCGCAGTGGCTCATCCGCTCGATCCACCAGCGTCAGAGCACGCTCTACAAGGTGACCAACTCGATCGTGCGCTTCCAGAGCGAGTTCTTCGATCATGGCGTGAAGGCGCTGCGCCCGCTGGTGCTCAAGGACGTCGCGAACGACATCGGCATGCACGAGTCGACGGTGAGCCGCGCCACCGCCAACAAGTACGTGCACACGCCGCAGGGCACCCTGGAGCTCAAGTACTTCTTCACCTCGAGCATCCGCTCGAGCGACGGCGAGGGCGTCTCCGCCGAGTCGGTGAAGGAGAAGATCAAGGGGATCATCGAGTCGGAAGACCCCCGACGTCCGTACAGCGACCAGCACATCGCCCAGGCGCTCGCCTCCGAGCACATCGAGATTGCGCGTCGTACCGTTGCCAAGTACCGCGAGATCATGGGGATCTTGCCGTCCTCGAGACGGAGGCAGATGGCGTGAAGAAGCAAGACGTACCGATCACCGTCACGTTCCGGCACATGGCAGCGACCGACGCTCTTCAGTCGTACGCCGAGAAGAAGCTGCAATCGGTCGCGCGGCTGCTGCCCGGAGCGGTCGACGCGCACGTCATCCTGACGGCGAACGGCGCCAAGCACCGGCAGTCGGCGGAGATCGTCCTGCACGGCTCGCACCAGGTGCTGAAGGCGCTCGAAGAGAACGGCGACCTCTACGCTGCGATCGACCTCGCGGTGGCGAAGATCGACAGCCAGGTTCGCAAGGCGAGGGGGCGCGTGATCGAGGAGCCGCGCCGCGGAGCGACGGGGTCGCGGCGCACGACGCCGCCCACGGCATCGGCATGACGATCACCGACATCCTGGCTGCGGACCGCGTCCTTCCGGATCTGTCGGCGACCACCAAGGACGACGTCCTCGCGGAGCTCGCGAGCCTGCTCGTCGGACAGATTCCGCAGTCGACTCCCGACCGTCTGGTCGCGGTGCTGCGCGAGCGCGAGCGTCTGAACAGCACCGCGATCGGAGACGGCATCGCGATCCCGCACGGGCGCCTCCCGGGTACCAAGAGCGTGGTGGCGGGGTTCGCCCGCAGCCGAGGTGGCGTCGACTTCGACTCCGTCGATCGCCAGCCGACGCACCTGTTCTTCGTTCTCATCGCCCCGGACGATGCGGCCGCGATGCACCTGAAGGCGCTGGCGCGCATCTCGCGACTGCTCAAGGACAAGGCCTTCCGGGAGCAGCTGCTGGCGCTGCGGACGCCCCAGGAGCTCTATGATGCGATCGTCGCCGAAGACGCGAAGTTCTGACGTGCGGTCGCGCTCGCCTCGGCCGGCCGCCGGCGACGCGCCCGATCGCGCGTTGCGCGGCGCCGGGCGGAGCGCGCAGGTGAGCGAGCCGAGCTGACGCCGTGAGCATCCAGGTTCGCGAGCTGGCTGCACTGCGGGGTTCCCTCAAGCTGAAGCTGGTCGCCGGCGCCGGTGGCCTGGCGCGGGGGATCGAGGCGCCGCGGGTGCAGAAGCCGGCGCTCGCGCTCGCGGGCTACCTCGACCAGCTCCACCCCGGTCGGGTGCAGGTGCTGGGCAACGCCGAGGTGGGCTACGTCGACGGCCTCTCGCCGGAGGACGCCCAGCGCGCCGTGGTGGCGGTCTGCAAGGCGTCGGTCGCCTGCTTCGTCGTGACCAACGGCAACACGCCGCCGGACGTCCTGCGCCGGGCGTGCGCGCGCTTCCGTGTGCCGCTGTTCACCACCGAGCAGCGCACGGCCACCGCGATCCGCGGCATCGCGCGCTGGCTCGAGGAGCGCTTCGCCCCCGAGACCCTGGTGCACGGCGTCCTCGTCGACGTGCTCGGCATGGGCGTGCTGTTGCTCGGCAAGAGCGGCGTCGGCAAGAGCGAGGCGGCGCTCGCGCTGCTCAACCGCGGCCACCGGCTCGTCGCCGACGACGTCGTCCGTATCCGCGAGGCGCCGCCGGGCACCGTGAAGGGAAGGTGCGCCGAGGGGCTGCGCGACCACCTCGAGATCCGCGGCCTCGGGGTGCTCAACGTCGCCGACCTCTTCGGCACGCTGGCGACGCTCGACGAGGCGCCGGTCGACCTGGTGATCGAGCTCGTCGAGCAACACGAGGACGTCGAGCTCGAGCGTCTCGGGCTCGAGGACAAGACTGCGACGCTGCTCGGCGTCGAGATCCCCTACCTGCAGGTGCAGCTGCGCGGCGGCCGCGACGTGGCGACGATCATCGAGGTCGCGACGCGCAACCAGATCCTCAAGCGGCGGGGCATCCGCGGCGCGCGCCGCTTCGTCGCGAACCTCGACCGGGGCCTGCGCCGCGCGGGCCAGAAAGGCGCGCCGTGAGCGACCGCGGCTCGCGCTCCCTGAACGTCGCCGTCATCACCGGACTCTCGGGCTCCGGCAAGACCACCGCGCTGCACGTCCTCGAGGACCTGGGCTACTACTGCATCGACAACCTGCCGGCGGCGCTCATCCCGCGCTTCGTCGAGCTCTGCGAAGGCAGCGACGAGATCTCGCGCGTCGCGTTCGGCGTCGACTCGCGTTCGCGCGAGTTCCTCGACCAGGTGCCGCGCGCGCTCGACGAGGTGCGCTCGCGCGCTCACGCGGTCGACATGGTGTATCTCGAGGCGGACGACGGCACGCTGGTGCGCCGCTTCAGCGAGACGCGGCGCCCGCACCCGATGGCCGAGGGCAGCGACGTCGCCGGCGCGATCGTCCGCGAGCGCCGTCTCCTCGAGACGCTGCGCGAGCACGCCACCCGCATCGTCGACACGAGCGCCTTCACCTCGCAGCAGCTGCGGGGCGAGCTGCGCGCGATCTTCGCGCGCGACGCGAGCTCGGGTCCGGGAGCGCTGCAGGTCGCGGTCGTGTCCTTCGGCTACAAGTACGGCCTGCCGGCCGACGCCGACCTCGTGTTCGACGTCCGCTTCCTGCCGAACCCGTTCTACGTCGAGGACCTCCGTCCTCTCACGGGGCGAGACGACCCCGTCGCCGACTACGTGCTGCGCCATCCGGCGACGCAGGAGTTCCTCGTCCTCATCGGGCGTTTCCTGGCCTTCGCGCTGCCGTGGTACGAGCGCGAGGGGAAGAGCTATTTGACGCTCGCCCTCGGCTGCACCGGCGGCCGCCACCGCTCGGTGGTACTGGTGGAGCGCATCGGCAGGATGCTACAGGAGCGGGGTGTCGGGCATTCGATCCGTCATCGCGACGTCGATCGCTAGGAGGGGTGGCCGCTCTCGAGCCGGCGTCTGACCGCGCCGTTCGCCTGCGGGGAATGAGGGAAGCCATGGGTGCAGCCAGCAGAGGCACCCCCGTCGGGGTGGTGGTGGTCGGGCACGGTCGGATCGCCGCGGAGATGGTCGACACGCTGCAGAGCGTGGTGGGCGACGTGGATGCCGTCGAAGGGGTCGCCTGCACTCCTGCCGAGGGTGCCGAGGCCATCCGCGGGCGCGTCAGCGACGCGGTCGAGCGGGTCGAGCGGGGAGCCGGAGTGATCGTTCTGACCGACATGCTCGGCGACACCGCCTCCAACGTCAGCCTGCACCTGGCGAGCCGCCGACCGCGCCTGGAGGTCGTCGCGGGCGTGAACATGCCCATGCTCGTCAAGCTCACGACGTCGCGCTACGGCACGTCGGCGCACGAGCTGGCCGACTTCATCCGCCGCTACGGCCAGGATCACATCTTCTGGCCGACCGGCAGCACGCCCTGACCGGCAGGAGCGCGAAGGGACCTCGTGCGGCGCAGCTTCAAGATCGTCAACAAGCTCGGCCTCCACGCGCGCGCCGCGGCGCAGCTGGTGAAGCTCGCCGAGCAGTTCTCGTCCGACGTCCAGATCGGCAAGGACGACCAGGTGGTGAACGGCAAGAGCATCATGGGGCTCATGATGCTGGCGGCGAGCCGCGGGTCGTCGATCGACGTCGAGGCAACGGGGGACGACGCCGAGGCGATGCTCGACGCGATCGGCGAGCTGATCGCGAATCGCTTCAACGAGGCCGAGTAGGCCCTCGCGTCGTCCGGAGCAGCCCTTCGCCGCGCGCGCCGCCGGGGAGACCCGATGCGGCTCGTCAAGTAAGGTAGGCGGACCTCCGCCAGCGAACGAGGTCCAGAGGACGGTGGCTTGCCTTCGATCCTGCGGGTGACATATCCGGGTCCGAGCCGTCGATGCGCGACGGCGCTCCGTGAAACGTCCGATCCGACCGTAGGTGCCCGCCCGGGAGACCATCCGCGGCGCCGGCACCTCCGAGGAGGCGCGAATGCCAACGCACCCGAGGTCCCGGGCAGGTCACCGCACGCATCGTTCCGGAATCCTGCCCGCCGCGGCAGCAACGCTCGCCGGCGTCGCCGTGCTGTTCGCCGCGGCTGCGGCCCATGCGGGAGCCGCCGTCGCCACCGGGCCCATCGACGTCGGCGCTGGCCAGTCGTACGGATGCCGCGTCGCCAACACCAGCTCCAGCAGGGAGCTGCTCGACGTGGCCATCAGGATCCGCAGGGCGAACGGCTCGACCGCGGCGTCGACCAGCTGTCTGTCGGTTGCGCCCTTGGCCGTGTGCGACATCACGTCCGCCATCACGCCCGGCCCTGGCCGGGTCTGGTGCGAGGTCACGGCGATCGGCAGCAAGCGGTCGATGCGGGTGACGCTGTCGAACGACGTGACCGGCGCCAGTGCCGACGGATCCTGAGCGAGGCGACGTCGCGCGCCCGGCTGGTCGACGGCGGGCGATACCCGGGCGGCCTGCTCGGCTCCCCGATCACGGCCGCGGGTCCACCGGCTACTGGAAGCTCGCGAAGACCGAGTCCGCGACGAGCAGCCCCTGGGTCGTGAGGCGCAGGTGCGGCTCGTGCCACTCGACGAGGCCGTCGGCGAGCAGCTGCCCGACGTGCGGGAACGCGTCGCGGAGCGGCGTCCCGAAGCGCGCGGCGAAGCGGTCGAGGTCGACGCCGCGGCGCTCGCGCAGGCCGAGCCAGCAGGCTTCACCCATGGCCTGCGTACGCGTCAGCTCCTCGCGTGACGCGACCGCGCAGCCGGTCGCGCGGATCGCCTCCATGTAGCGGTTCGGGTCGCGCAGCGTGTCCCATCGGGTGCCGTACGAAGTCGCGTCGTCGCTCGCGTCGCGCGGCACGAACGAGTGTGCGCCCGCGCCGAGTCCGAGGTACGGCGTGCCGCGCCAGTAGGCCTGGTTGTGGCGCGCCTCGCGCCCGTGCTGCGCGTAGTTGGAGATCTCGTACTGCGCGTAGCCGCGCTCGGCGAGGCGATCGCGGACGAGGTGGAACATCGCCACCTCGAGCTCCTCGGGTGCGGGGTCGACGCGGCCCTCCTGCAGCTCGCGGTACAGCGCCGTACCCTTCTCGTAGGTCAGGTTGTAGGCGGAGACGTGCTCGGGCGCGATCTCGATCGCCCGCGCGAGGTCGGCGGCGCAGTCGTCGAGGCTCTGGCCGGGAACGGCGTAGATCAGGTCCAGCGACAGGTTCTGCACGCCGGCTGCGCGCGCCGCGTGCAGCGCGCGCAGCGAGTCGTCGACCGAGTGGCGGCGTCCGAGCGCGAGCAGCAGCTCCGGCCGGAACGACTGGATGCCGAACGACAGGCGATTGACGCCCGCGGCGACGAACCCGGCGAGTCGCTCCTCGTCGACCGTGCCCGGATTCGCCTCGAGCGTGATCTCGACGTCGTCCGCGAGCGCCAGCTCGCGGACGGCCCCATCGAGGAGCCGTGCGATGGTGCGCGGCGCGAACAGCGACGGTGTGCCGCCGCCGAAGAAGATGCTGGTCGCCGTGCCGCGCGGAAAGATGCCCTCGCGCGTCGCGTGCGCGAGCTCGGCGAGCAGCGCGTCGGCGTAGGCGTCCTCGGGCCACACGCGCGCCGCGTACGAGTTGAAGTCGCAGTACGGGCACTTCGCGAGGCAGTACGGAATGTGCACGTAGAGCGCGACCGCTTGGCTGGTCACCCGGCGGACGCTACCGTCGTGCCGGTGGAGCCGCAACCGAGCGCGGCCGCGGGCGCGGCGGCAGAGGCAGAGGTCGAGGTAGCGGCATCCGCAGGCGAGGCCGTGATCGCGGCACGGGGCGTGACCAAGCGGTTCGGCGAACGCGAGGTGGTCTGCGGGATCGACTTCGCCGTCGCGCGTCGCGAGTGCGTCGGCTTCCTCGGCCCGAATGGCGCCGGCAAGACGACCACGATCCGCATGCTCACCTGCCAGTCGCCGCTCGGCGGCGGCGAGATCCGCGTCTTCGGGCTGCCGGTGGGGCCCCGCAACGAGCGCGCGATCAAGCGGCGTATCGGCGTGGTTCCCCAGGACGAGAACCTCGACCCGGACCTGAGCGTGCTCGTCAACCTGCTGGTCTACGCGAGCTACTTCGGCGTGCCGCGCGCCGAGGCGGCGCGTCGCGCGGACGAGCTGCTGCGGCTGTTCGCGCTGTCGGACCGGCAGGACGCGCGCATCGACACGCTGTCGGGCGGCATGAAGCGCCGCCTCTCCATCGCACGTGCGCTGATCAACCACCCGGATCTGGTCGTGCTCGACGAGCCGACGACGGGGCTCGATCCGCAGGCGCGGCACCTGGTGTGGGAGAAGCTCCGCGAGCTCGGGCGCCGCGGCACGACGATGCTGCTCACCACGCACTACATGGAGGAGGCGGCGCAGCTCTGCGACCGCGTCCTGATCGTCGACGCGGGGCGCGTGATCGCGGAGGGAACGCCGCGCGAGCTGGTGCGGCTGCACGCGGGGCGCGAGGTCTTCGAGGTGTTCCCGCCGTTCGACGACGCGCTGCGCGAGCGCTGTGCGCCGCACGCGAGCCGCGTCGAGCAGGCGCCCGACGCGCTGCGCTTCTACCTCGACGGCGACCTCCCCGCAGAGCCGCTCTTCGCGGCGCTCGCGGGCCGCGAGTTCCTGCACCGCGCGGCCAACCTCGAGGACGTGTTCCTGCGCCTGACCCGGAGGGACCTGCGTGATTGACACCTCGAGCGGCGGCGACTCCGCGCTGCTGCGCGACCCGTTCGGCCTCGGCGGTGCGACCGACGAGCGCATCCACCCGGCTTCGGTCGTGCGCGTCGTGCGGCGCAACTTCCTGTCGTGGAGGCGATTCTATCGCGCGAGCCTGGTGAGCGCGCTCGGCGACCCGCTGCTCTTCCTGTTCGGCATCGGCTGGGGCCTCGGGCGCTTCGTCGGCGAGCTCGACGGCGTGCCGTACGCGCAGTTCGTCGCCTCGGGCATCGTCGCGTCGTCGGTCATGAACGTCGCGACCTTCGAGACCACGTTCTCGACCTTCGCGCGCATGCGCGAGCAGCGCACCTACGAGGCGATCCGCGCGACCCCGGTGTCGCTCACCGAGATCATGGCCGGCGACGTGCTCTGGGCGTGCTGCAAGTGCCTGCTCACCGCGACGGTGATGACGCTCGTGCTGTGGATCGCGGGCCTGCTGCGGAGCCCGTGGGCGGCGCTCCTGCCGGTGGCGGGCTTCCTCGTCGGCGTGCCGTTCGGCGCGATCGGCATGTGCGTCACGTCGCGCGCGCAGTCGTGGGACTACTTCACGTACTACTTCACCTTCGGCGTATCGCTGATGTTCTACTTCTCCGGCATCTTCTTCCCGCTCGCGAGCATGCCCGGGGCGCTGCAGGCGATCGCCTGGTGCCTCCCGCTCGCGCACGGCGTGGCGATCACGCGCGCGCTCGCGCTCGGCGCGCTCGGGCCGATGCTGCTCGTCCACGCGGCCGTGCTGGCCCTCTACTGCAGCGTCACGTTCCGCCTCGCCGCCCGCTGGATGCACCGCCGCCTCGTCACGTAAGCCCCGCGCGGCTTCGCCGCGTGGGGCGAGTGGGCGCGTGCCCCGTCGTTACAATCCCCCGCGCGGCAGCGGCCCCTCTGCGAAGGCGAAGCCGAGCGGCCGAGCCGTCAGGCGAGCGGGGGAAAGGAGGCTCCGCGCGGCTCCGCCGCGTGGAGGAAAGGGGGCTGCGCCCCCTTTCTGGAAATCAGTACCGCCGGAGCAGCGCCACCACGACGCCGCGCACCTCGACGTCCTGCTCGCCGCAGATCATCGGCGCCATGGTCTCGTTCGCCGGCTGCAGGCGGATGCGGCCGCCGCGCTCGCGGTAGAAGCGCTTGATGGTCGCTCCGCCGTTGATCACCGCGACCACGGTCTCGCCGTTGTCGGCGACCGAGCGGCTCTCGACCACGACCATGTCGCCGTCGAGGATGCCGTCGTCGCGCATCGAGTCGCCGCTGACCTTGAGCACGAAGCTGTCGGGTTTGCGGACCAGCTCCTCGGGTACCGAGACCTTCTCGTCGAGCACGGCCTCGATCGGGCGTCCGGCGGCGGCGATGCCGAGCAGCGGCAGCTCGATCGCCTCGGCGCGCTGGCGCTGCGGCACGACCTCGAGCGCGCGGCTCATCCCCGAGCGGCGACGGATGAAGCCCTTGTCCTCGAGGTTCGTGAGGTGCTTGTGCACCGTGGCGAGCGACGTCAGGCCGAAGTGCCGCCCGGTCTCGTCGAGCGTGGGCGCGAAGCCGTAGCGCCGGATGTAGCCCTCGAGGTAGTCGAGCAGCTCCTTCTGGCGCTTGGTGAGCGTGACGATCTCGGATCCGCGCTCCACGGCGACGCGAAGACTAGGCGAAACTCGGCGGGACTGCAAGGCGCCTGGCGGCGACCGCGCGAAAAAAGTCACTCGTCCTTCGGTGCGGCCGAGGCCGGGCTTCTGCGGCCGCCCCCGCCGCCGCCGCGCTGCCAGCGGTTCACGGCGCGGTTGTGCGCCGCGAGCGTGTCGTTGAACTCGTGCGTGCGGTCGTTGCGCGCGACGAAGTAGAGCGCCGTCACGCCTTCCGCCGGTCGGACCGCGGCCTCGATCGACGCGCGCCCGGGGTTCGCGATCGGGCCCGGCGGCAGCCCGGGGATCACGTAGGTGTTGTACGGCGTCGCCCGGACGAGGTCGGCCGAGCGGATGCGGCCGTCGGTGTTCGGCACGCCGTAGAGTACCGTCGGGTCCGACTGCAGCGGCATGCCGCGCTTCAGGCGGTTGTGGAACACGGCGGAGATCGTCGGGCGTTCCGAGGCGACCGCGGCTTCCTTCTCGACGATCGACGCGAGCGTGATCGCCTGGTCCACGGTGAGCCCGCGCGCGGACGCCGCCTGCGCGAGATCGGCGGTGAACACCTCGCGGAAGCGTGCCGTCATGCGCGTCACGATGTCCTCGGGAGCCACGCCGCCCTCGAAGGCGTAGCTGTCCGGAAAGAGGTAGCCCTCGAGACGGGGCGCGGGCAGCCCGAGCGTCGCGATGAAGTCCGGCTGCGTGGCGAGCGCGCGGAAGCGGTCTGCGGGGCCGAAGCCCGCGCGCTCGAGCAGCTGCGCGATCTCCTCGAGGGTCAGGCCTTCTGGGATCGTCACCATGCGCAGCCGCTGCTTCCCGCTGACGAGTGCTGCGAGGACCTCGGGGCCGGTCGCGTTTCCGGACAGCTCGTACTCCCCGCTGCGCACGTGGCGGTCGTCGCCGCGCAAGCGCGCGAGCAGCACGAAGAGCCTCGCGTCGGCGATCGCGCCGGCGTCCGCAAGGCGGCGCGCGAGCGCCAGGAACGGTTCGCCGCGACGTACCTCGACGACCAGCGGCGGCGTGAACGCGGGGCTACGCCACGCGATCGCCGCGTAGAGCGCGACGGCCGCGGCGAGCGTCGAGAGGAGGCCGCTGCCGGCGGCGAACAGAAGGAGCCTGCGTCGCATCGTCCGCGCCCGACTCTAGCGACGCCCGCCGGACGCGGCCAGCACGGGCGCTGCGCCCTCTGTGATTGACGTCTGCACGGCGCGCTGCTGGGTTTCGCGGGGCCGTTCGCGTGGGAGCCGTCCGCGGGCGTGTTCGTTCGCGGGGGTTGACAGCTGCGGGTGCCACTGACTACGAAGAGGGCACTTCTGAGGGGAGGACAACCCGCTGCAGCTGCGCGCACCTCAACCTGCGGCACGACGGCTCCATCGTCGGTCGCTGGCCGCGCTCCTGCTCGGACTGCTGTTTCTTGGCGGCCCCGGGCAGGTGCTCTCGATAGACGAAACACCTGCGGATTTTCGTACGCTCCACCTGGAGAGTTCGAAGAGCACGCAGCTTTTCGCCGGTGGCGGGGGAACACGAACATTCCGTCGTTCTGCTGATGGCGAGTTGAGTGCGGAGCCAGTAAAACGGCCCGACATGACGCTGCGCGACCCGGCCAGCGAGCGCATGCAGAACATCGCGCTGGTGAAGCCGCTGAGCGACGTTTCTCAGGTCGAGACCTTCCCCATCCCCAGCGACGGACTGCGCGTCTATCGCGGCCCGGAGTTCATCGAGCGCCACGTCACCGTGCGGCCGGGCGACACCTTCGCGGGCCTGCTGCAGCTCTACGACGTGGACCGGGGCGAGTCCCTGGTGTGGCACGCCGGCACCCGCTCGACGTTCGATCTCGGAAAGCTTCGCCCTGGCCGGTCCTTGACGGTCTTCTTCGAGCGCGAGAGCGGCCGTGTCGCGGCGCTCGAGTACCGCATCGATCCGATGAGCGTCCTGGTCGCCGAGCGCGGCGTCGATCGCGAAATTCGCTCGCGTGTCGCGCGCATCCCGTCGGCCACCGAGTTCCGCGTGATCGCCGGAACCCTCGAGTCCAACATGGCCGCGGACTGCGCCGCGGCCGGCATCCCGGCGCGCATCACCGCCGAGCTCGCCGACATCTACGGCTGGGTCGTCGACTTCGCCAGCATGAAGCGTGGCGACAGCTTCCGCGTGGTCTACGAGGTCGCGATCGGCGAGGACGGCAGCGTCGTGCAGACCGGACGCATCCTCGCGGCGGCGATCGAGACCGGCGGCGAGCGCCACACCGCGGTGCTGCAGACGACTCCCGAAGGCGCGCAGGGCTACTACGATCTCGACGGGCGGCCACTGGATCGCGGCATCCTGCGTTCCCCGCTCGAGTACACGCGCGTCACGTCGGACTTCTCGAAGTCCCGCCTGCACCCGATCCTGGCGCGCCACCGCGCGCACCAGGGTGTCGATCTCGCGGCGCCGCACGGCACGCCGGTGCGCGCGATTGCCGACGGCGTGGTCGCTTTCGCGGGCTGGTACGGCCAGATGGGCCGCGCCGTACGCATCCAGCACGGGAGCTCGAGCTACGAGTCGGTCTACGGACACTTCTCGCGCATCGCGACCTCGGTGGAGGCCGGGCGCCGCGTCCGCAAGGGCGAGATCATCGGCTACGTCGGCCGTACGGGCCTTGCGACCGGTCCGCATCTGCACCTCGAGCTGATCGTCGGCGGCGAGCACATCGACCCGATGGACCTGCTGACGCCGGGGCGGCGCCCGAAGAAGGGCAGCATCGCCCCCGAGACGGTCCGGATCGACACGCCGCAGCTGCTGCTGGTGAGCGCGCTGCAGTCGGTCGACGGCGACGGCCCCGTCCGGCTCTCGCGCCTCAGCGTCCCGGCCGGCTTCGGCGCGAATCCGCGCCGGCAGTTCCAGTAGCCGACGCGCAACCGCGGCTTGGCGCGACCATCCGGTCGCTCCCCGCACGCCGCCAGCGGCGATGGCGCCCCGCCGTTTCGTTCCGCGTGGCGGGCGAAGCCGCCGCCGCCGTCAGCCGAGCTCGTGCAACGCGAGACCGGTGAGCACCTTCGGGTGAAAGTACGTGGACTTCTGCGGCATGGTCAGCGCCGCGCGCGAGATCGACAGCACGTCGGACACCCGCGGCGGCGGCAGCAGGACGGCGAGGTCCGCGTCGCCGTCGGCGACGGCGTCGAGGGCCTCACGGTCGTCGTGCGTGTACGTGAATCGGTCGGCCGGGATGCCGGGCAGCACCGCCTCGTGCAGAAACGAGACCTCGAGCGCGCGCAGCTCCGGGGCGAGGTCGCCGAGCGGGGTGTCGCGGGTCGCCTCGACGAGCCACGCCTGGCCGTGACCGCGCCGCACGAAGCCGACGCGCAGATCGCCGCTCCCCGACGGGTGCGCGAGCTTCTCGAGGAGCGCCGTGCCGTCGGGCAGCTCGGTCACGCGGCAGGTCCTACGCAGGCGGGCAAGAAGCTCCTCGTGCGCCGGGGCGCCCTTCAGCAGGCGGTGCGTCGGCAGGACGACGAGGCCCGGATCGCGCGTGGAGCACAGGTAGCAGAGCACGAAGTCGTAGGCGTGCGGCTTGCCCTTGTCGGTCTCGACGGCGCGACGCTCGTCGCGGTAGGCGAGCGAGATCTCGTAGCGGTGGTGGCCGTCGGCGATGAAGACCTGCTCGCTCGCGACGCGAGCCACGAGGCGCTCGACCACCGCCGCGTCGGTGATGCGCCACATGCGGTGCGTGATGCCGGCGCGGTCGGTGAACTCGGCGAACGGATCGCGCCCCTCGACCAGCGTGGCGAGCTCGAGCGGGGCGTCCACGAGGCCGAAGATCGGGCTCAGGTTCGTGCGGCAGGCGCGGATCAGGTTCAGGCGGTCCGCCTTCGGTCCGGCGAGCGTGCGCTCGTGCGGCAGGACGATGTTCGCCGAGAACGGCTGCAGCTCGAGCGCCGACAGCAGGCCCCAGCGTTCGTTGCTGCGGCCCTGCACGTCGAAGCGCTGCGCGTAGACGAAGAACGCGGGCTCGCCGTCGGTCGTGAGCCAGCCGCGCTTCTTGAAGTCCGCGAGGAGGGCCGCCGCGACGCGGTACGGTTCGTCGCCCTTCGGCAGGATCAGGTGTACGGCGTTGGCGGGGCTCTGCGCGCCGAGGCGCTCGCGCTCGCGCGCGTCGATGACGTCGTAGGGCGGCGCCACGAGCTCGCGCAGCGGGCCGGCGGCATCGGTGTAGCGCAGGGCGCGAAAGGGGCGGATCAGAGCCACGTCGTTCTCCTGATGTTGGGGGCTGCCGAGCGCCGCGCGGTGCGCGGCTCAGGGTGCGGACCGGTGTAACAACGCCGCGCGCGATGCGAAACGCGCAGGGCGTCCGCGGATCAACCTCTCCTTCGCCCGACCGCGTGGCGGCCGATGTCCTTCCGGTACTGCATGCCGGCGAAGCGGATCCGGCCGACCGCCTGATAGGCGCGTTCGCGCGCGCGGGCGAGCGTCGCACCCAGCGCCGTGACGCCCAGGACGCGCCCGCCGTCGGTGACGATCACGTCGCCCGAGCGCTTCGTGCCGGCGTGAAAGACGATGCAGTCGTCGATCCGGTCGGCGTCCGCGATGCCCTCGATCGTGCCGCCCTTCTCGACGGTGCCGGGATACCCGGGCGCCGCGATCACGACACACGCCGCCGCACGCGGATCCCACTCGAGCGTCGTGCGGTCGAGCGTGCCGTCGATCACGGCCTCGCACACGTCGACGAGGTCGCTCTGCAGGCGCACCATCAGCGGCTGGCACTCGGGGTCGCCGAATCGGCAGTTGAACTCGAGCACGCTCGGCACGCCGCCGTCGATCATCAGGCCCGCGTAGAGGATGCCCTTGTAGACGATGCCGCGCCCGCGCAGCACGGCGACGACCTTCTGCAGGTCCGCGACCACGCGGCGCTCGACGTCGGCGGTCACGACCGGCGCGGGCGAGATGGCACCCATGCCGCCGGTATTCGGCCCCTTGTCGTCGTCGAAGATGCGCTTGTGGTCCTGCGACGACGCGAGCGGCACGACGGTGATGCCGTCGGTGAGCGCGAGGAACGACGCTTCCTCGCCGCGCAGCACGTCCTCGATGACGACCAGGCTGCCCGCCGCGCCGAACACGCGCGCGCCCATCATCTCGTCGATCGCCGCGTGCGCCTCGTCGAGCGTCGCGCAGACGTAGACGCCCTTGCCGGCGGCGAGGCCGTCGGCCTTCACGACGATCGGCGCGCCGTTCGCATCGAGGTACGCGTGCGCCGCGGCGGCGTCGGTGAACTGCGCGTAGCGCGCGGTCGCGACGCCGGCCTCGGCGAGCAGCTCCTTGGTGAACGCCTTGCTGCCCTCGAGCTGCGCGCCTTCCTTCGTCGGGCCGAACGCGCGGATGCCGCGTGCCGCGAGCTCGTCCACGAGGCCGAGCGTCAAGGGCAGCTCCGGGCCGACGACCACCAGCCCGACCTTCTTCTGCTCCGCGAACGCGACCAGGCCTGCGACGTCGTCGGCCGTGATCGGCACGATCTCCGCGAGAGCGGCGATGCCGCCGTTGCCCGGCGCGCAGTAGAGGCGGTTCACGCGCGGCGACTGGCGGAGCTTCCACGCGAGCGCGTGCTCGCGTCCGCCGCCGCCGACCAGCAGGACGTCCATGTCGCGGGCCATCGCGGATCCTCTCAGTGCCGGAAGTGGCGCACGCCGGTCAGCACCATCGTCGCGCCGCGCTCGTCCGCGACCTTGACGGCGTCCTCGTCCCGCACGCTGCCGCCCGGCTGCACGATCGCCGTGGCGCCCGCGTTCAGCGCGTGCTCGACGCCGTCGGGGAAGGGGAAGAACGCGTCGCTCGCGAGCGCCGAGCCGGCGAGCGAGAGCTTCTGCGCCGCGGCCTTGGCGATCGCGAGCTTCACCGCGTCGACGCGCGAGGTCTGGCCGCCGCCGACGCCGAGCGTCCGGTCCGGACCCGCGAACACGATCGCGTTCGACTTGACGTGCTTGACGACGCGCCAGCCGAAGTCGAGCGCCGAAAGCTCGTCGGCCGTGGGCGCGCGCTTCGTCGCCGGCTGCGCCGCGCGGACGTCCTCCATCGCGGCGTCGGCGTCCTGTGCGAGCATGCCGCCGACGACCTTCCGGAGCTCGACCTCGCCCTTCGGCATGCGGCCCTGGTGCCAGCGCATCAGGCGGCGGTTCTTCTTCTTGCGCAGCAGCTCGAGGGCGTCGGGCGTGAAGTCGGGCGCGATCAGCACCTCGGAGAAGATCTCGTCCACGGCCTGCGCCAGCGCCAGGTCCCAGGTGTGCGACGCGATCAGGATGCCGCCGAAGGGCGACTCCGGGTCGGTCGCGAACGCCTTCTGGTAGGCGTCGAGCACGCTCGATCCCGCACCGACGCCGCACGGCGTGTTGTGCTTGAGGATCGCCAGCACCGCCCGCGGGTCGCCCGCGAAATCCATCATCAGGCGGAGCGCCGCGTCGATGTCGACGATGTTGTTGTACGACAGCTCCTTGCCGTGCAGCTGCTCGAAGACGTCGAGAAAGTTGCCGTACAGCGCCGCGTGCTGGTGCGGGTTCTCGCCGTAGCGCAGGTGCGCGGCGCGCGTCAGCGGCAGGTGCAGCGTCTCGCCGAAGGGCTCTTCCGCGGTCTTCGCGAGGTTGCCCAGGTAGTCGGCGATCATGCCGTCGTAGGCGGCGGTGGTGCGGTAGACCTTCTTCGCGAGGCGCTGCCGCGTCGCGAAGGTCGTGGCGCCGCCCTGCTGCTTCATCTCGTCGAGCACGACCGCGTAGTCCGCCGGGTCGACCAGGACCGTGACCGCCGCGTGGTTCTTTGCCGCCGAGCGCAGCATCGACGGTCCGCCGATGTCGATGTTCTCGATCGCCTCGTCGAGCGTGCAGCCCCGCGCCGTGACCCGCGCGAAGGGGTAGAGGTTGACGCACACCAGGTCGATGTTGCCGATGCCGTGCTGCTTCATCGCGCCGACGTGCTCGTCGAGGTCGCGCCGGCCGAGGAGCCCGCCGTGGATCTTCGGGTGCAGCGTCTTGACGCGGCCGTCGAGCATCTCGGGGAAGCCGGTGTAGTCCGCCACCTCGATCACGGCGAGGCCCGCGTCGCGGATCGCCTTCGCGGTGCCGCCCGTGGACAGCAGCTCGACGCCGTGCGCGGCGAGACCGCGCGCGAGATCGACGAGGCCCGCCTTGTCGCTGACGGAGAGCAGGGCACGCTTGATCGGTGCGTCGGTCGGACGAATCTCCCCCCTGGTCGCGCTCATGGATCCTTCCTCGCTCCTCGTTCGTTCAGTCGTCGTCGTAGATGCGGGGCGTGCGCGGGCTCACGCACGTCAAGAGCTCGTAGCCGATCGTTCCGGCACGCGCACCGAGCTCCATGACGTCGAGGTGCTGCGCGCCGTCGGAGCCCCAGAGGGTCGCGACGTCGCCCTCGGCGGCGCCCGGGACGTCGGTGACGTCGACCGTCACGTGGTCCATCGAGATCGTGCCCGCGACCGGCGCGCGGTGTCCGCGGATCAGGACCTCGCCCCGGTTCGAGAGCGCGCGCGGGTAGCCGATCGCGTAGCCGACCGGCAGCACCGCGAGCCGCGTCGGCCGCGTCGCGGCGTACGTGTGTCCGTAGCCGACGCGGTCGCCGGCCGGAATGGTCTTCAGCTGCAGGACGCGCGTCTGCAGGTGCATCACCGGCCGCAGGTCGAGCCGTCCGGCGAGCTGCGGCGACGGCGCACCGCCATACAGCGCGATGCCCGGCCGCACCATGTCGTAGCGTGCCGCCGGCCACGCGACGGCGCCGGCGCTGTTCGCGAGGTGGCGGATGCCCGGTGCGACGCCGAGCGACGAGAGCGCACGCAGCGCGCTCTCGAACGCTTCGATCTGTGCGGGCACGCTCGCGTGTCCGGGCTCGTCGGCGCACGCGAGGTGCGACATCGTGCCGGCGATGCGGAACGGCCCCGCGCGCAGCGCGTCGGCCAGCGCCGACAGGTCGCCCGCGAGCGCGCCGATGCGGTGCATTCCGGTGTCGACCTTGACGTGCACGTCGAGCGGGGCCGCGGGGTCGAGGGCGTCGGCTAGCGCGCGCGCCGCGGCGGCACTCCACACCGTCGCCGCGAGCCGCAGCCGCACCGCCTCGCGCGCACGGTCGGGGCGGACGCTGCCGAAGACCAGGATCGGCACGTCGATGCCGGCGTGCCGCAGCTCCGCGGCCTCGTCGACCGACGCGACCGCGAGGTGCTCGATGCCTTCGGCGGCGAGGGCGCGCGCCACGGAGACGGCGCCGTGGCCGTAGGCGTCGGCCTTCACTACGCCGCACACCGCGACGCCGGGACCGATCGCGCGGCGGATCGCGGCCAGGTTGTGGCGCAGCGCCGCGAGGTCGATGCGGCACACCGCGCGGCTTCCGCCTGCGTCGGGGCGCGCGTCCGGTGCACGGGTCACGACGGTGGCTACCACCCGGCCCGGCGCGGCGTAAAGACGTCCGGTCCGGTGTGCAGGCACCGCGCGCCCGCCGCGCCGCCGGTCGCGGTTGTAAACACCCGAGCGCGCCACTATCGTCCGCCGAGTGGAGATCCGGCTGAACGGCGAGCCGCGTGACGTCGGCGACGGCATCTCCATCACCGACCTGCTGAACGAGCTCGGCCTCGGGGAGCGCAGGGTCGCCGTCGAGCGCAACCGCGACATCGTGCCGCGCACCGAGTACGGGACCACGCGGCTCGCGGCCGGCGACGAGCTCGAGGTCGTGCAGTTCGTCGGCGGCGGCTGACCCGGCCGTCCACCTCCCGCAACGCGACAGCGCAACCGGCCGCCCGCGCGGCCCGGACGACATCATGGAAGACACGTTCTCTCTCGGCGAGCGGAAGTTCCGCTCGCGGCTCATCGTCGGCACGGGGAAGTACAAGGACTTCGCCGAGACCCGGCGCGCCATCGACGCGAGCGGCGCCGAGATGGTCACCGTCGCGGTGCGCCGCGTGAACATCACGGACCCGGGCAAGGAGAACCTGCTCGACCACGTGCCGCCCGAGAAGTTCGTCATCCTGCCCAACACCGCCGGCTGCTACACGGCCGAGGAGGCGATCCGCACGGCACGTCTCGCGCGCGAGGCCGGCGTCGGCAACCTCGTCAAGATCGAGGTCATCGGCGACGAGAAGACGCTCTTCCCCGACGTCGCGGCGACCATCGAGGCGTCGCGCGTGCTGGTGCAGGAGGGTTTCGTCGTCCTGCCCTACGTCACCGACGACCCGGTCGCCTGCAAGAAGCTCGAGGACATCGGCTGCGCCGCGGTCATGCCGCTCGCCGCACCGATCGGGTCGGGGCTCGGCATCCGCAACCCGTACAACCTGAAGATCATCATCGAGCAGAGCCGCGTGCCGGTGATCGTCGACGCCGGCGTCGGCTGCGCGTCGGACGCGGCGCGCGCGCTCGAGCTCGGCTGCGACGCGGTGCTGATGAACACCGCGATCGCCGGTGCGACGGATCCCGTCATGATGGCCGAGGCGATGCGCCTCGGGGTCGAGGCCGGCCGCAAGTCGTTCCTCGCGGGCCGCATCGCGCGCAAGCTCTATGCGACGGCGTCGAGCCCGATCGAGGGCATGCTCGACTGACGTGCGCGCGCTGCCGTTCGATCCGCCGCTCTACCTGATCACCGATCGTGGCCGCTTCGCCGAGCCCGCGCCCGGCGCGACGTTCGGTGCGGAGGAGTGGCGTGCGCTCGACGCCGCCATCGCGGCGGGTCCGGGCGCCGTGCAGCTGCGCGAGAAGGACCTCGGCGGCCACGCGCTGTGCGCGCGCGCGGCGCGGCTCGGGGAGCGCTGCCGCGCGTCCGGCGTCAAGCTGCTGGTGAACGAGCGCGCCGACGTCGCTCTCGCGGCGGGCGCCGACGGCGTGCACCTGCCCGAGGCGGGGTTGCCGGTCGAAGCGGCGCGCGGGCTCGTCGGGCCGGGGCGGCTCGTCGGCTGCTCGGTGCACGCCGCGGATCTCCTGGCCGCGCGCGCCGACGCGGACTTCGTGCTCTTCGGCCCGGTGTACGACACGCCCGCGAAGCGTGCCTTCGGCGCCCCGCAGGGGCTCGAGCGCCTGGCGGCGGTGGCGCGGGCGAGCACGGTGCCGGTGCTCGCCGTCGGCGGGATCACTCCCGGCCGCGTGCCCGACGTCCTGCGGGCCGGGGCCGCAGGGGTCGCGGTGATCGGCGCGATCCTCGACGCGGCCGATCCCGGCGCGGCGGTCGCGGCGTTTCGCGAGGCGCTCGCCCGCGCCTGATCCGCACGACACGCAGCGCTTGCGAACTTTACCGCGCTGCACCTGGCTGGTACTCTTCGCCGATGCCCGGCGCATGAGCCGCGGGCCGCTCGTTCACATGACGCCAGCAGACCTGCAGTTCTTCCGCGACCTCCTCATCGCCCGCCGGGCCGAGCTCGTCGACGAGGCAGGCCGCACGGCGCACGGCATGGGCGACGAGGTCGCGGAGGGCTACCCCGACCCGACCGACCGCGGCAGCCTCGAGGGCGACCGGAACCTCACGTTGCGCATCCGCGACCGCGAGCGGAAGCTGATCTCGAAGATCGACGAGGCGCTGTCGCGCATCGCCGACGGGACCTTCGGCCTGTGCGAGGAGTGCGACGAGCCGATCGCGGTCGAGCGCCTGAAGGCGCGCCCCGTGACGACGCTGTGCATCGAGTGCAAGGCCGCTCAGGAAGAGCGCGAGCGGATGAGCGCGCGCTGAGCGCGCCTCGGGGACTGCCGGCCGGACCATCTCGTTGCCGCCGAGCGACCCATGCACCGATCCAGCGTCTCGCCCGATCCGCCATTGCAGGATCGCCCACCGGATGGTGGCGCGACGGCGCGACGGCGCCGCCTCGTGCCGCTCGCGGTCGCCTCCGCTCTCGCGTGCGCGGTCGTGCTGCTCGACGTTCGCTGGTTCGTGCCGTTCCCGACGCTGACCGGACGACATGACAACGCGAGCTTCAACTTCCCGATCCGGCTCGAGGTCGCACGGCAGTGGACCGAGGGAAGGGTCCCGCTCTGGAACCCCTACCAGTTTGCGGGCTTCCCGCTGCTCGGCGCCATCACCAGTGGCGCGCTCTATCCCGGCAACCTGCCGTTCCTGCTCGACTCCGACGGCACCCGCTATCGGGCTCTCGATCGGGTGGCGGCGCTGCACTTCGTCCTTGCGGCGCTGTTCACGTACGTGCTCGCGCGTTCTCTCGCGCTCTCGCCCATGGCAGCTTCGCTCGCGTCGCTGGTGTACGCGGGCAACGGCTTCCTGCTGTTTCTCGCCGGCCATTGGATCCAGGCGCAGAACTCCGCGTTCTGGTTGCCGCTCGTTCTTGCGGCCATCGTGCGAGCGAGCATGGCGGGCCGCACCGCAACCTGGATCGGTATCGGCGCGGTCGCCGTCGCGCTCCAGGTCCTGTCCGGCTACCCGCAGTACGTCTTCTACACCGGGCTCCTCGCGGGTGTGCTCGCGCTCGTCTTGACCGGTGGACGAGGGTCGAGCTGGCGTCCGCTCGCGGCCGTGATCGCGATGTACGCACTCGGTGCGGCACTCGCGGCGGTACAGCTGCTGCCGGCGATCGAGGTCGCCTCGCTGTCGCGGCGCGCGGCTGGCGTGTCGCTCGAAGAGTTCCTCGCGCTGCCGGCGGCACCCGGAGTGCTCGGCGGTCTGCTGATGCCGCGCGCGGTCGCGCCCACGACCCACCCGTACCTGGTGTTCGGCGGCATCTTCGTCGGGACTCTGGTCGTCGCGCTGGCCGTCGAAGGTGCGCGCAGCAAGGCACGGGTCCAGATATTCTTGACGATGACCCTGCTGGTCACGTTCCTGCTCGCGGTCGGGCCGTTCACGCCGGTTGGCACCCTCGCGTTCCGCATCCCGGGCTTGAACGCGTTCCGCTATCCGTTCAAGCACCTGCTCGAGGTGGTGTTCTGCATCGCCCTGCTGGCCGGGTTCGGCGCCCAGTCGCTGCTCGACGGACGGCGTGGCGCGCGGACGTGCATCGCACTGGGCGCGCTGTTCACGGCTTCGTGGACGATCTGGCCGCTGCTCGTCCTCCCCGCACAGCACTGGTCCAGAGTCGTCGCGGCGGGCGGAACCCTGCTGTTCGTAGGACTCGTGCTGCTCGACCGGCGGCGCGTGGCCATGGCGGTCGCGCTCGCGACCGTGTGGATCACTCTTGCCGCCAACCGGTCCGCGGTCTTCTCACCGGAGTCGCCGGAGATTCCGGGGGTGCCGCCGACCGCCGACACCTTGGCTCAGCTCGGCCCGACCCTCCTCGGCCCACGCTACGTCGCTGCGCTGTGGCTCGCGCTTCGTCCCGATGACGCCCACGGCCTGCTCGGGACCGACTATCCGACCGAGTTCCGCGTGCCGTCGCTGCACGGATCGACGCCGTTCGTCTGGGGGCCGCTGCGCGATGCGCTCTGGATATCGGAGGACGGCACCTTCACCAAGCCGCGGGTCGTGAGCCCCGGTCCGGACCAGGCGCTCGACGTTCTGGGCGTACGCTACGTGGGCTCGACGGGAAAGCCCCTCGGTGCTCCGGTGATCCAGGATCTGCCCCGGGCGATCGTCGCCGAGCGATCGCGCGCGCTGCCGGTGCTGCGCTTCGTCGATAGCGTGTTGTGCCTCGGCCGGGATTCGACCCTCAAGGAGATCCACCGGCGGCGGTACGACCTCGGCGCGGTCGCGCTGCTGGACTGCGACGGTCGGCCGCCGCTTCCCGAGATCGCGGCGGCGCGGGATCGCTCGCGCATCGCGCTGCACGCTGGTGAGCCTGGCTACCTGCGCATCGCGGCGCGGTTGCAGACCTCTGCTCCGGGTCTGCTGGTGGTGAGCCAGGCCGACTTGCCCGGCTGGCGCGCACGCGTGGACGGCGTCGACACTCCGATCTACCGAGCATACGGGATGGTTCAGGGCATCGTCGTGCCGCCGGGCAAGCACGACGTCGAGCTCGAGTACCTGCCGCGGACCTTCGTTGCCGGGAGCGTCGTCTCGCTCGTGACGCTGCTCGGCGGGCTCGGCGCGTGTGTCGTCGCCCATCGACGTAGGCGCAGGGGCGGAGGCGGGTTGCGGTCGTGACGCTCTCCGAGTCTCCGGTCGGGCACACGCGACCCGGCCCCCCGGCGCGACTCCTGCTCGGTGGCGCTCCCGGCGTTCAACACATCATTTGAGATGAAGCCGACTCGACACACCAATCGTGCGTTTGCGTCGCGGCGACGCCCGTAGCCGTGAGCAGCGCCTGCACGGCGAGGTGAGCGTCGAGCGGTGTGCCGTCCCAGCGCGGAAACGCCGTCGTCGCGTCGATCTCGACCCCGCGAGCTACGTGCGCGGCGCGCAGCGTGGCGAGCGCGTCGGGCGCCGTGCCGGCCATGTGCGAGTCCCCGCCGAGCGGCGTGCGCAGTTCCTCGTCGGCGAGCGGTACGGGCTGACCGTCACCCCGGAAGAAGAGTGGCTCGCCGTGCGCTGCGGTGACGACCTGGTAGCCGTGCTCGTGCACGAAGCGGTGGTGGCGGCGGCAGAGCGAGAGCAGGTTCGCGAGTCTCGTGGCACCGCCGTCGATCCAGGCGACGACGTGATGCGCGTCGGTGAAACGGTTCGTGCAGCCGGGGAAGCGGCAGCCGTCGTCGCGCAGGCGGAGCGCGCGGCGCAACCGCTGCGAGATGCGGCGCGTCCGGCGTGACGGGAGTCGCTCGTCGCCGACGGCCTCGCGATCGTCGTCCACGAGCACGACGTGTGCGTCGCAGGCGAGGCGCCGTGCGGTCGCGAGCGCGAGCGGCGTGCCGTCGGCGAGCGTGGCGTGCGCTCCGGGCTCCGTTGCGCCGGGGGCGTGCGGCTCGTGTCGGTCGTCCGTGTCTCCGCTCGCCACGAGCGCGGCGCGGTCGACGTGTACGACCAGCTCGACCGGCAGTCCCGCCGTTTCGCTACCTCCGTCCCCGGCAGCGATCGACGAGAGCCACGACTCCGCGACCACCACCAGCGCGTCGGCGCGCGACAGCGCACGCGGTGGCTCGTGGTGATGCCTCTCGTCCGCTCCTCGTGCGGCCGGCGACGTTTCTGCAGAAATCTCCGGGACGGCTGAGTCCGCGGCATGCGCGGTCCGCGCGCCCCACGCCCGCCGCCGCGCCACGTCGAGCGCCTGCAGCACGACGGCCGCCTCCTCCGGGCGAAGCCGCGCCTCGATGCGCACCATGCCGTCGTCCGTCTCGCGCACCCGGACGAAGCGCGACAGCACTTCCTCCGCCAGGCTCGGCGGCCCTCCCACGTCGGCGTCGGCGACGACGCGACGGTAGCCACGGCAGATGCGCTCGAGCTGCGACGCGGTCGCGTGCACCGCCATCTCGAGCAGCGTCGCCTCGGTCGCGGCGCTCGCGACGCGCGTGATCGCACGAACCTTCGAGTAGCTGATGGCACCGCGGCGGAGCGCGTCGTCGACCAGCGGCAAAGTCGCGAGCGCGTGCGCCACGCGGACGCGCTCGCGCGCGGCGCCGAGGTCGAGACCGATCCGCCAGTTGAGCCAGTGCGCGCAGCTCAGCGCGCCGTGTGTCGCCCAGCCGGAACCCTCGTCGAAGCGGCGGATCAGCGTCAGCAGCCGGTGCTCGGCGGCGTCGATGAGAGATGCGACCTCGGCGATCTCGTCGGCGAGGCGATCGACGTCGGCGGGCGGGAGCGGTGGGGCGAGATGCTCGAGCGCTGCGGGATGAATGCCGGATGTCGCGATCATGCGATGGCTGTACCACCGCCGTTTCGAGGGGGTCTTCCGCGGGCCGTGCGCGGCGATCTCGGTGCGCGGGGGCTAGCGCGGCCTCGCGCGCCATTCTGGCGACAGGCGCCGTCGGACGCGCACGACGGGGGCGTCTCGACGGTCCGATCGCGAGCGCCGGGTGGCCCTCGCGAAATCCGTCAAGGGCGGACGCACAAAAGAGGGCACCTCGTCCATCCGAGGCAAGCCGGGTATCGCATCGAGGATCGCGCGCTCGCGGCCCTCGTGGGCTGGCTCGAGGCGAATCTCTGCCCATGACCTGGTGCCGCCGCGGTGAAGATCGTGCTGAAGAGGTCGCGCTTCGAGGCCGGGCTCACGCAGGCAGCGCTTGCGCGCCGGGCCGGGGTGACGCAAGCGCGGATTGCGCAGCTGGAGAGCCCCGACCACGGTCTCAAGCTGGAAACTCTCGAGCGCGTCGCGGCTGCCCTCGGGCTCGAGATCGCGGCGCGTCGTGCCGATGCGGCATGAATGCCGCGCAGGCCCCGGCCCGTCGCGGCGGCTTCGACGGGAGTCCGACCAGAATCGACCAGAATCGACTTGACCGGCTTGGGCGAGCTTCCGTACTCTGCCGGGGCTTGCGCCGGGGAGGGTCCCGGCCGTCACCGGAGGTCCAGATGCCACGTCGCTCGCTCCTCGTCCTGATCGCCCTGATGGGCTTCGTCCCCGCGGCGCACGCCGCACCCACCCCGCAGCAGCTCTGCGAGTCGGCGATGGAGCTGGCGTCCGCGAAGTACGCGCAGTGCCGGATGAACGCCGAGTCGAAGTACTCGAAGACGTTCGATGCCGCCAAGCGCACCGCGGCGTTGACCAAGTGCTCGACGAACCTCGGCACCGCGGTCTCGAAGGCGACCGGCAAGTACGGCGGCGCCTGTGCCGCGACCGAGTCGTCGTCGGCGTTCGACGACTACCTGAAGCAGTGCTCGGACGATGCGACCGCTGCTGCGGCCGGCGCGGCACTGCCCGATTACGTCGGTGATCTCGCGAGCTGCAACGCGGACCTGACCACGTGCAACGGCGATCTTTCGACCTGCACGGGCGACCTCGCGACCGCCAACGCGGATCTCGCGACCTGCGAGGGCGACCTCGCCGCGTGCGAGGCGCTGCCGCCGGCACGGCTCCTGAAGACCGGACAGACCTCCGCCTACGGCGCGGGCAGCGACGGCGATCTGGAGGTCGGCATCGCGCAAGGCTACGTCGACAACGGCGACGGCACGATCACCGACACGAGCACCGGCCTCATGTGGGAGAAGAAGTCCGACGACGGCTCGATCCACGACAAGGACAACACCTACACGTGGTCCGGCGCATCGTACGGCTCGACCAACGTGCTCGACGGCACGGCCGCGACGACGTTCCTCGCGGCGCTGAACGCCGGCGGCGGCTTCGCGGGGCACACCGACTGGCGGCTGCCGAACCGCAAGGAGCTGGAGAGCCTCACGAACCTCGAGGCGTTCAGCCCGGCGACGTTCCCCGCGTTCAATACCGGCTGCGCGCCAGCCTGCGCGGTGCAGACGTGCAGCTGCACCGTTCCCGACTTCTACTGGTCGTCGTCCACGTACGCCAACCTTCCGAACTTCGCGTGGTACGTGGACTTCTCCGACGGCAACACGGTCTGGCTCACCAAGAACGACGACTTCCGCGTCCGTGCCGTTCGCGGCGGCTCATGAGTTGATTCTTGACACTTGACCCCTTGGTTCTTGTTCCTCGGCCCGCGGCGTGAGCCGCGGGCCGACGCCCTTCGAACAATCGGTCGTCCCGGCTCGGGGGAAGGAGGTCGCACGGTGGCGCAGACGGAGCATCTGCCGATCTACAAGCGCACCTACGACCTCTGCCTGTACCTCGAGCAGGTCGTCCGTTCCTTCCCGAGGTACCAGAAATATACTCTCGGCACGGACCTGCGTGATGCGGCGCGACGGGTGCTGAAGCTCGTCGTGCGCGCGGGCTCGCGCCAGAACAAGGTCGACGTCCTCCTCGAGCTGCGCGAGACGCTCGAGGAGCTGAAAGTTCTGCTCCGACTCGGCCAGGACGCACACGCGTTCCAGAAGTTCGCGAGCTTCGAGCATGCCGCGACGCTGGTGGTCGAGATCGCGAAGCAGAACGAGGGCTGGCTGAAGCACCAGCGACAGGCCTCCGGCCCGGTCGCGGGGCATGGCCAGAATCGGCGGGTGACGCCCCGAGGGCCGACCACGCCGAGCGCGCCATGATCATGAGGTCCCTCTCCCGCCCGGAATCGGGCGCAGCGGCGACGGCCTTGAAGGGGCCCGAGCCACAAGGGCAGTCTTCCCCCGTCTCGGCGGGGCCAGGCGCCCGGGTCCGCGGACGGCCCATGCGTGCATGGAAGCCCCGCGGGAACAAGCGGAGAGGGCGACCGTTCCCGACAACTACTGGTCGTCGTCCACGTACGCCAACAATCCGAACAACGCGTGGAACGTGAACTTCAACGACGGCAACACGAACGCGAACAACAAGAACAACAACAACCGCGTCCGTGCCGTTCGCGGCGGATCGTGATCGCCCCCGACCTCTACTCGTTCCGTGAGCTCTGGCGGCAGTACCGCAGCTGCCGCCGCAACGAGCCGTTGGGCGGCTCGCATCGTGACCGCAGCTCCGCCTATGCTGGTGACCGGAGACGGAGGGTGAACCCATGAGAACCTTCAGGTTCGTCGTCGAGCGCGACCCCGAAACCGGAGTGCTGGTTGGCTACGTGCCAGGCTGGCCGGGCGCCCACACCCAGGGGGATGACGTCGATGAGCTGCAGCGGAACCTT
>Ga0172362_10000103_pt1 | contig 56911 bp, 81 predicted proteins | sample LakKivs1_kivu2a2_FD_114534 | JGI IMG/M metagenome (GOLD analysis project Ga0172362, IMG submission 114534) | Sediment microbial communities from Lake Kivu, Rwanda - Sediment s1_kivu2a2 | ecosystem: Environmental > Aquatic > Freshwater > Lake > Sediment | place: Rwanda: Western Province, Lake... | reverse complement strand
CTGCGACCTAATGGACGCGCGGCCTGATGCCACCTCACTGGGGATCGCCTCAACGTTTGAGTCGAAGAGCACGATCCAAGCGAGAGGAGACCGCATGAGAGCTTTGGGGTCAAGTTTATTATTAACTGTTGAAATTCGCTGGCCTCAGTTGCCGACAGCACTAGAAGCGCCAAGCCAGAGACTAGTCGATGAGCTAGCGCTGAGGCTTGAGAAGCAAGTGCCTGAGGTATCCCCACCCGAGTGGAGTGCTTTCGTCAAGACGTCATCCTTCAAGCAAAGGCCACCCTCGGATCCGAAGTGGTGGTACAAGAGGTCCGCGTCGATCCTTCGCGTGATATACATCAGAGGTCCGATCGGCATCTCGAAGCTCAGGTCCGTGTACGGCGGGAGAAAGGACCTGCCAATGCGCAAGGCGCATCACGCGAAGAGCGGAAGTTCCGCGATAAGGAGGATACTTCACCAGTTGGCCGAGGCTGGGCTCGTGACGTCAGACAAGAAAGGAAGATCCTTGACTCCCAAGGGCCACAGCATGCTCGACTCCGTCGCCAAGGAGATGTTGAAGGGAGGTTCGAGCTAGGGGTTGCAGGAAGACCGATCTGACTCGGACGAGAGCCTGGAAGATGCCCTCAGGAAGAGGGAGCGGGAGTTGGTCGCTCGCTCAACCGCCCGCGAGGAGGAGAGGGCCCGCCAAGAGTCCCAGAAGAGGGCACTTGCGAGGGTAGTTTTCACTCCGGAGGCAAGGCAGCGGCTTTCGAACTTGAAGTTGGTGAAGCCTGAATTGGCGACTCAGGTCGAGGAGTACCTCATCGTGCTGGCTCAGCAGGGAAGGATAGCGGTTCCCGTCGACGATGATGCACTAAAGAGTGTCTTGGAGAAGATTCAGCCCAAGAGGGAGACGAAAATCTGGAGGTTGTGACGTTGGCCGGCAAGAAGTCCAAGCTGAAAAAGTCGAGGCTCGTGAAGATGGGCAAGAGAGCCTCCGCGGTGCCCGCGTGGGTGGCCGTGAGGACCAAGAACGAAGTCAGGTGGCCTCGTAGAAGGAGACAGTGGAGGCGCACTAAGGCAAGACTCTAGGTGGTATCATGTCCAAGGAGAAAGAAGAGACGGAAGTCATCACGCTGAACCTATCGAGCGCTTTCAAGGCGCCCGCCAGACAAAGGGCCGAGAGCGCGATGAGGTCGATCCGCGCCGCAGTGTTGAGACGGTTCAAGGTGAGCGAGGTGAAAGTCAACTCGCAGATCAACGAGGCACTCTGGAGGAGATCCAGATCGTTCCCGCCAAGGGCACTGAAGGTCCAGGTTCGGGTCGAAGATGATGTCGCATATGTCGAGCGGCCCTCAGAGCGAGACTGAGCTAAGGATCTATAGGGCATCCGTCAGGAAGAGCTCATTCATCGGGGTCTATTGTGCCGTTTTCAAGGACAGAGCCGTAGCTTCTCCGATTGTCCCTTGGGGGTTCGCGAGAAGGCTCAAGTCCCTGTTGGGCGTCGACACGACCGTCACCACAATAGGCTCTGTCTCCTCGGTCGGGACCATGATGGTGATGAACAGCAACGGCATCGTCGTCCCGAACACCATTGGCGATGACGAGCTCGTCGAGCTGGAGCGTTGTTCGAATGTCTTGGTGATCGATGAAAGGTCCTCCGCGCTCGGGAACCTCATCGTAGCCAACGACCTAGGTTGCGTGATTTCCGACTTGATCTCGGATCGCGGGGCCTCGCGGATATCCGACTTCCTAAAGGTCGGCTACACCCGGATGTCGGTGGGTAAGTACAAAACGGTCGGCTCACTATTCGCCGTTTCCAACAGGGCAGGGGTGGCATCTCCGCTCGTAGATTCGGGCACGATTGATCAGGTCTCCAAGGCGCTTGGGATCCAGATGATTCCGACGACGGTCAACGACGGGGAGAGGCTGGTGAAGCTGGGGATTCTCATGAACGACAGGGGCATAGTTGTGGGCAAGAACACAAGCGGAGTTGAACTCATGTCCCTTCAAGCTTTGGTCCACTGAATCTGCCAAAGAGATTTATCCTGAGAACTTGGACATGTCCTCCCAATGACTGAGGAGGAGTTCAGGCGAACGTACCTTGAGTCGAGAGCAATAGAGGAGTACATCGAAGCCCTGAGGTCGAGGTACCAGTTGGTGGATGCCTCCGAGATCGCCCTGAACAACGCAAAGGATGCTCTGAAGGCCGTCAGCGAGTCCGGAGCCGGGCAGTCCCTCATGGTCGATGTGGGAGGAGGTGTCTACGTCAGGGCGTCCTTGGCGGACACGAGTCGAGTCTTGGTAGGGATAGGTGAGGGCGTCTACCTCGAGAAGTCGAGGGAGGACGCCGAGAAGATCTTGGAGCAGAAGGCAGAGTCGCTCAGAAAGGCCAAGGAGACTCTCGTGCAGGAGATCAACCGAGCGCAGTCGCAGTACGCTGAGAGGCAATCGAGGCTCTCCTCTCTCAGCCAGAAGTTGCCGACCGCCCAGAAATGATGCGCGGAATCTCGTCGTCGTTCGCTTGGTTGGTGGACAAGGCAAGCAAGCGCGAGCTATCCGACCGCGAGATCTCCTCCTTGTTGGAGGAGTTCGAGCTCAGCTTGGCTGCCGACGACATAGCCTTGGAACTGGCCGAGCAGATAACTGCCAAGATGCGCGAAACCCTAGCGGGGGCGAAGGTGGAGAGGTTCGGAGGCGAGACAAGGCGGCTTCTGGTGGAATCGTTCAGATCCAATCTGATGGAGTCGCTGCCCATGCAGGAGGTCGAACTGTTCGACATGCCGAGCGTCCGCGAGGGCGAGCCATTCGTGCTCATGTTCATCGGCTCAAACGGCAGCGGAAAGTCTACAACCTTGGCGAAGTTCGCCCACAGGTACAGGCAAGCTTCCCTGAAACCGATGATCGTGTGCGCCGACACCTTCAGGGCAGGCGCGACAGAACAGCTAGCGTACCACGCCTCCAAGCTTGGGTTGCGATATGTTCACGGCAAACAGGGCGACGACCCTGCGGCTGTAGCCTACGATGCGGTTGAGGAGGCGAGAAGGGCCGGCTTCAATGTTGTGCTCATAGACACCGCGGGCCGCCTCCAAAGCGACGTCAACCTGATGGGTGAACTGTCCAAGGTGAAGAAGGTAGTCCAACCCTCTCATGTCCTGTTGATTGTGGACGCTCTGATGGGCAACGACTCTTGGGAACAGGCGAAGTGGTTCGGGAGCGCGATAGGCTTTGACTCCGCCGTGGTGACGAAGTCCGACGCCGACCATAAGGGTGGCGTCCCTCTGTCCGTGTCGTTCGTCTCGAAAAGGCCGGTATCCTACGTCGGCACCGGCCAGGGATATGAGGACCTGAAGAAGTTCTCCATGAGGGAGTACTTGGAGGACTTGGTCAAAGCCCTTCCCTAGCATCAGCTTTAAAAGAAGGGTCCGACGCGACCCCCCGAGATGGATGTTGCCGGCTTCGTCAGCAAGGTCAAGAAGACCCTAGCCGTGGCCACAAGGCCCGACCTTGACACGTTTGTGGACTCCTTGAAGATAACGCTACTGGGCATTGGTGTGGTTGGCATCATCACATACTTGGTTCATCTGCTGTCGTTCGCCATTCAGCTTCGCCCCGGGTGATGGTCGTGTACTTCTTGGTGAAGACGACCCCGAGCAGAGAGCGCGCTGTCACTGAGTCCTTGGCCTACAAGGTGATAGCGGAGAAGGCGAACATCTTCTCTGTCACTGCACCCGACGAGCTCAGGGGCTACGTCATCGTAGAGGCGCGTACGTCACATCCCATCGACATCCTGATAAGGGACGTCAAGAACGCAAGGTCAAGGCTGCCTGGAGTATTGCCCGAGGAGGAAGTGACCAAGTATCTCGGCGAGAAGCCGACCATAGAGTCACTTTCGGTCGGGGATATCATAGAGGTCAAATCAGGGGTCTTCAAGAGGATGAGGGCGAAGGTCGTCGAAATGAACACAGCGGCGAACGAAATCACCATAGAGCTGCAGGAGGGGACCTCCCCGTTCCCGATAACTCTGTCCGCGGACCTTGTCAGGTTGGTGGGGAAGGGCAAGGAAACCAAGTGAATTGTCGAAACATTTTAAATCCCCGAATCCGGCCAACAGATGTCAATGCCTGAGAAGATCTCAGTCGACGCCATCGTGGCCGGCGGCGAAGCCACAGCCGGGCCCCCACTGGGCCCAAGCCTAGGGCCACTTGGGGTCAATGTCGGAGCGGTGGTCTCCGAGATCAACAGACTGACGAAGGACTTCTCGGGCATGAGAGTCCCCGTGAAGGTCGTCGTGGACCCGGAGACGAAGCAGTTTGAGGTCAACGTGGGGACCCCAACGACCGCAGCCCTTCTGGCGAAGGAAGCCTCTCTCGGGAAAGGTTCAGCCGGGGGGTGGAAACAGCCGGTCGGAGATCTTCCCTTTGTCAAGATAGTGTCGCTCTCAAAGGCAAAGATGGCCGCATCAAAGAGGAAGGACCTGCGAGCGCGCGTGCTGCAGACCTTGGGGACCTGCGTGAGCATGGGCATAACCGTGGACGGCAAGAGCCCCAAAGAAGTCATAGGCATGCTGAAAAGCGGCGCGCTGAAGATACCGGAGGGATGACGGCGCAAGTTGCAGGATCTCTTGAGCGAACTCATAGGCAAGGCAATCAGCCAAGACAATAACGCCAAGCGCGGCTTCTCCCAGTCCGTGCAAATGTACATCGGGCTGAAGGAGGTCGACCTGAAGAAGCCAGAGAACAGATTCGTGGCGTTCGTGGAGCTTCCCCACGTTCCACCTGAGATGGAACACAAGGTGGGTGTTATAACGGAGGGAGCCGCACTCGCGGCAGCCAAGCAGTTGGGCGCGAAGGTTCTCACGCGCCAACAGATCGAGGCAGCCTCGGGAGACAAGAAAGCAGCAAGGAAGTTGTTGGCCGATGTTGACCTGCTCGTAGCAGAGGCTCCACTGATGCCGCTGGTGGGCAAGGTCTTCGGCCCGTTCTTGGGGCCAACTGATAGGATGCCGACGCCGATTCCACCGAACAGTGACATCGCCCCGGTGGTCCAGCGACTGAGGAAGAGCGTGCAGATCAAAGTGAAGACACAGAGCGCCATATCGACACCAATAGGAAACGAGGGAATGCCACCTGATCAACTCAAGGAGAACGCAATGAAAATCGTTTCTGAGGTTGAGAGGAGAGTGCCCAACGGCCTCAAGTCCTTCGAGAGCGTTGGGTTCAAGACCACAATGGGGAAGTTAGCGCGCTCCAAAGTGAGGATGAGATAGGATGTCTGTCCTGAGGCCGGCCATAGCCAAGAAAAGAGAGGAGTCGGAGAAGGTCGCGCAGACCATCTCGGGCCACAAGACGCTGATGATCATAGACGCGGAGAGGGTCAGAACGAGTCTCCTCAACGAGATGAGGGACGATTTCATGGGCAGAATCCTGTTCAGATACGTCAAGCCGTCCATACTGAGGAGAGCTCTGGAGTCGAAGGGCGACCAGTCCCTCAAGGAACTGGCGGACAAGCACGTCAGAGGGTCGATCATCTTGGCGCTTTCTGACGACGACCCGTTCAAGATGGCAAGGGAGTTCAAGATCAGGGCTGTTCAGCTGCCGGCGAAGACCGGGGACATCGCATCGGACGATATCGTTGTTGAACCTGGCAACACGGGTCTGCCACCGGGTCCCGTCATCTCGGAGTTGAACGAGGCCGGCATACCTACGAGAATCGAGACCGGGAGCGTCTGGGTGACCAAGAGATCCACAGTCGCGAGGGTCGGGGATGACATATCCACCCGGCTCGCGGCAGCGCTCTCGAAGTTGGGGCTGAAGCCGATCAGGTCATACCTCAGGCCCAAGTGTGCTTGGTATGATGGTGCCGTGATAGAGGGGAAGATACTGGAGACCAGCCTTGAGGAAATCACCGGACAGTTGATGTCATCTTGGAACGCCGCGATATCCCTCGCCGTCGCGACCGAGATGTTCGTCAAGGAAAGCGTCACTCTCTTGCTCGGCAGAGCCGCAATGGAGGCAAGAGGGTTGGCATCGGCGACATCGTTCATAACGCCCGAATCAGTCAGTTCCCTCATGGCCAAGGCAAGGCTTGAGGCGGATGCCCTGCAGTCCAAACTGCCAACCAAGTGAAATAGGGTTTAAATAGTGGGTGACCGGTTCGGTCCGAACGAGATGTCTGAGTACATTCACGCCGCTCTAGTTCTCCACGCGGCCAAGAAGGAGATAACTGAGGACAGCTTGGAGAAGGTCGTCAAGGCCGCGGGAGTTGAGCCAGACAAGCAGAGGATCAAGATGTTGATTTCCGCCCTTTCAGATGTGAACATAGACCAAGCGATATCGGTTCAGCTCGCAGTGGCATCCGCCGCGGCTGCGGGTCCGTCCCAACCTTCGAAGGCCGAAGAGAAGCCGAAAGAGGAGGCCAAGGCTGAGGAAAAGGAAGAAGTCGCGGGCCTCGGTGCTCTATTCGAGTAGCCTGTGTTCGCTCTAGATCTTGGCGCCGCAGTTGTAACAATAGAGGCTACTTTCGGGATTTTCAGCGCCGCACCTTGAGCAGAGCTTGGCCCTTGGGGCCTGAGTTGCCTTGGCGGGACCGGGCGCGGCCCTTTCTTGCGAAGCTCTGGCTTGGATCGGCTGGACGCTGGGGATGGAGGACGGCATGATCCTCTCCTTCGGCTCGACCGTCCCCAAAGCTGAGATGCCGCTCGATTCCGTCGAGAGCTCCCTGGGGATGGTCTGTCTGGTCTGCATCAGCGCTGAGGAGAGCTTGTTCGCATTGTCGTTGATCGACGCGAACGCGGACGTCACAGCCTTGCCGAATTCCTCGATGTTCTGAAGTCTCATGACATAACTGGCGCGGTTCACCTTGTACTGATCCTCTGCAATGGTGCCTATCGTGAATCTCACCTCCAAGTTCTCCATGTTGTGTCTCAGGTCCTTGTCCTCCTCTCTCATGCTATCCAACTTCGTCTCAACCGCCTTTCTCATCTCATTGACCTTGGGCACGAACGCGTTGTACCTGTTGGCGATCTCGTCAAGAACCTCCCTGAATATCGGGTCGCTGACCTTTCCCTCAGCCTTCAAGGAAAGAAGCCTGTCGAGCTGCGACCTCAGCTTCTGAGTCTGCTTCTCGGTCAGCTCAACCTCGTGGCGAAGCTCCTCCTCGCTGAAGAAATCATAACTCAATTTGAGCTGCTAATAAGCAGCTCATCGTATATAAAAGAATACGCTCAATGGCCCGAGCGCGGCTTCTCGTGGGTCAGGGTTTCGGAAGTAAAACATGGTGGGCCGGGCCGGAGTTGAACCGGCGACCTTCTGCGTGTCAGGCAGATATCCTAACCAACTAGACGACCGGCCCACGAGAACCCAGCAGGCCAGTTTGTTCCGCCGCCTTAAAAACTAATTCACGACTCACTGGGCTCTCCTCAACAACTCGATCGTTTCCATGGCTTCCTTGTCTCGGCTGAAGAACTCCCTCACGGGGCGCAGCCTCTCGACCAAGAAGTCAACCACCGATGATTTGAGATCTGCCGGGTGGAGTTGGCCTGAGGAGTACGCTTGCTTGACCTCCTCGTATGAACCATATGTCGCATCCCCACCAAACTTTGACGAGCGCGAAATGGTGAGTTCCTTCCTCTCCCTGAAGATTATGTATCTCACGATGTCCAGCACCGGATTGAACTCGGTCTCTTTGGGGGGTGCGAACGCTTTCCTAATCTTCTCGCTGATCACTTCCGGCGAATCGAAGATGAATATCGCGCTCTCGGGCTTGGACTTGCTCATCTTGGCCCCATGGATCATCCTTCTCCTTCTCTCCACGCCGGCCGAAGGGTCCCACCCGGGCGGAGCCTCCAGCCCCTGCAAGATGTGATGGTGAACGCACACTGGTTTGTAGAAACCAAGCTTGGGCCCTATCTCTCTGGAGACGACGTTCGCCTTCCTCTGGTCCATGCCCAACTGGCATATCTTGGCATCAAGGTGGAAGATATCAGCCACCTGCATCGGAGTGTAGAACAGATCGGAAACCTTCTTCACCGCCATCTCCTCTCGGCCCATAATCTCCATTGTCCTCCTGCCCCTGGCTATGGTCATCTCCTTCGAAACTCGCACTACCTTCTCCCAGTAGTGGATGTCGTCGTAGATCTCATCGGGCCAGATGAACTCAACTTTGTTGGCAGGAAATCCAAGCGCCTCCCATGACTTCACGAAGTGTTCTGCCGATTTCCTGATGGCGACGGTGTCTCCCCCGAGCTTGTCGTTGATGAACGCGTGCCATGTCGCTAGTAGGGCTTTGAACCTCACGCCGGCGTTCACTAGATCCTCTATCTTGTATCCACATATCAGGCCGGTTCCTAGGTGGACCAAGCCCGATGGCTCCCATCCATCATACGCAATGGGCCTGTCGTCAGTCTCGAGCAGTACCCTGAGTTCTTGTTCGGTCAGGACCTCTTCCGTCGGTGGTCTAGTGATGAGCTCGATTCTAGTCTCTATATCCATGAGCTCGTGAACCCTCCCGTCGCATCATTATAAACGGTTTGGGTCAGGCCTCGAGATCCTTCCCCATGGTCTCTCTGGCGGCAATGATTATGACTGCGGCCGAAATCAATTGAACCATAGAGAACGCCAGGAACGCCGTCTCTTGGTCACCATATGAAAGCAGCATCCCCAGGAAGTATGGACCGACTATGCTTCCAACCCTTCCGACCGCATTGGCCCAGCCGGCGCCTGTCGCGCGAATGGCAGTCGGGTACAGCTCCGGGGTGTAGGCGTACGTCACTCCCCAGGCACCCAAGTTGAAGAAGGAGAACATGACGGCCCAGAGCATCGCGTCCTGTTGAGTGATAGCGTGTGCTAGCATGTAGCTGGCCAGTCCGGCGCCTGCCATGTAGGCAGACAGCGTGATCTTCCTGCCTGTCCTCTCTATCAGTAGTGCCCCGGTCAAGTAACCGGGGATCTGCGCGAGCGTGATCAGGAGGCTGTTGAACAGTGATGAGGTCAAACTCAGTCCCCTCCCCTGAAGCAGTGTGGGGAGCCAGAGGAATGTCCCCCAATAGGCGAGCGCGATCGCGAACCAATGCACCCAGAGCATGGATGTTGCCTTCCTGTACTTGCTGCCGAATAAATCGGAAATTCCGACCCTCGTCGTCTGCTTCTGCGCTGTCTCCGTCAGGCCATATTCCGCCCTGAGCTTTCGAGAGAGGTCACGCTTCCCCTTTGAGTCCAAGAACATGACGGATTCAGGCACGAGAGTGAGGACTGCCGGTATTGCCAGCAAGGCCAAGAAACTCGATCCCATGCTAGCCCTCCATCCCAATTGTGGCACGACCAAGAACGACATCAGCGAGGCGATTACCCACCCCACGGACCATGAACTCTCCGCGATGGCGATCGCCCTGCCTCTTTGCTTGGCTGGCATGTACTCGGCGAGCAGGGTGCTGCCAACAGCCATGTAGGCCGATGCCCCCATGCCGCCGAGGAACCTCAGGACTAGCGTCTCGGCCGTGCTTGACACGAACGCTGTCAGCCCTCCGAACACCCCCATGAGCCCGAGCGCGCCAGCTATGATCGGCTTCCTCCCCAAGTAATCCGCAAGGTAACCCAACAGCATGGCCCCCGCTAGCATCCCCGCGGGCCAGGCTACCAGTATCGCGCTCGTGTCCGCGGTTCCGAGCTGGAGTTCCCTTGCCATGGGCGTGAGCGAGAACGATATCAAGCCGGAGGCATATGCGTCAAGCGCCCATCCGAAGAATATCGCCAAGAGAATGAGCCCTTGTTTTCTGTTCAGTTCGAGAAAACCCATGCGTCCGTCCACTGGGCGTAAGATTGCCCGCTCTTAACTTTGACGCATGAGAGTTCAGGCGAGGTGGACCGGGAGGGATTCTCTACTGAGTTTTCGAACCCTCGACCTGCCACACGCCAAGCGGCCACTCTACCAACTGAGCTACCGGCCCACACTCGGTAGCGGGCGCGGTTTGCCGGTGATAAGCTTTTATGCGAGTTTGCGTGGCACGGTTCCGCCACTTGACCGAAGACCCCGAAATCAGAAAAATCATGGACGAGAAAATGAAGGCATTCCTCGACAGAAGGTCAGCGGAAGACTCTCAAGATGATGAACCGAATGGCGTGATAGACGTCAGCGACAGTGACTTCGCGGAGAGGATTCTAAGAGCGAGCCTGCCGGCCATCGTGGACTTCTGGGCCAATTGGTGTGGCCCATGCAGAGACATGGAGCCGGTGTTCCTGAGGATGGCTGCAAGGCACAAGGACAAGATGGTCTTCGGGCGCCTCAATGTGGACGCGAACAGGGCTACGGCGATGGCCCATTTCGTGAAAAGCATTCCGACGATGGTGATTTTCCTAGACGGCGAGGAGAAGGGCAGGGTCGTAGGCAGAGTCAGCGAACAGGAACTCGAAACGGCGATAATGCCTTATATATCAGGTTAGCCGCGACCGGTCCGGAATTGCCTCAGAGGGCCAGACTGAAGATAATGAGCCCAAACCTTGAGAGTCTCAAGGGTTTGGAGAAGAGCGTCCTGAACGTCCTGAAGGAGTCAAAGGTGAATTTCTCTGGCCCCATCCCGCTCCCGACAAAGGTGCTCAGGATCACGACGCAGAAGAACCCCAGTGGCGAAGGAACCATCACTTGGGACAAGTTCGAGATGAGAGTGCACAGGAGGGTCTTCTACTTGGAAGCGGGCGAGAAAGCTCTGAGGCTCCTGCTCCGAGTTAACCTGCCAGAGGACGCGAAAGTCTCCCTGGACCTCTTCTGATGCGACGCATCGTTTTCAGGGTTCGAAGTCTTAAATGTCGAAGAGTCGCGGTGCGCGCAAATGATAGATCCCTCCAAGGTGAGGGTCATCTTTCCGATAGGGGGCGAGGCAAAGAGATTGAGGCCCTTGACCCTTTCGGTCTCAAAGGCATGCGTCCGACTTCTGAACAGGCCGCTCATTGAGTTCTCGATGGAGAGCCTCTCGAGGCAGGGGGTCAGGAACTTCGTGTTTGGGGTCAAGGGATACCTCAACTACAAGTCCCTCTTCGACTACTTCAGAGAGGGCGCAGGGTTCTCCGCCTACTACGGGTTCGAACCTCGCGTTCACATCAAGTACCAGCCCAACATCCCTGACGTGGGAAGCGCGGATAGCATAAGGATCAACTTGGAGTACTACGACATACAGGATCCCGTGTTCGGAGTCCAAGGTGACAACGTTTTCGACGTGGATTTGCTGGACCTGCTCGCATTCCACGAGAAGAAGAGCGCTGCGATGACAATAGCGCTGAGCCCGGTCGAGCGAACCGAGGAGTACGGAGTCGCGGAACTTGGTCCTGATATGAGAATAAGGAGATTCGTCGAGAAGCCGCTTACCGAGAAGGCACCAACGAAGGTGGCCAACACCGGCCTCTATCTCCTCTCACCTGTGATCAGGGACGTGTTCAAGCAGGAGCAGGTCAAGCAGCTGATCAAGAGGCGAAGGCGCCTTGACTTCGGGATGGACATGATCCCCTACTTGGTCGACGCAGGGTATCCCGTCTACGGCTACACTTTGAAGGGTGCTTGGTTCGACGTTGGCACCCCCGAGAGGTATCTGGACGCCATGGTGAGCATACTCCACGGCGGGCTCAGGACGGTCGCAGACATCGGCGGCAGGATCGACAAGGACAGGAGGATCTACATCCAAGGCACGAGTTCGGACTCAGTGAGGAGGAAGGAGAAAACCATCGCATTGATCAACAAGGCGGAGATCCGCGTCGAGGGTGCAGCCTTGATAGGAAGGCACTCGTCTATTGGGATCAACACTACCCTCGCGGACTGCAGCATCGACAACTTCTGTATCTTGGGAGAGGGTGCATACTTGGAGCGGTCTGCGGTCCTTGATAGGAGCTTCATTGGGGATTGCGCTACCATTCAGGGCAGCATAGTCTCAAGGCATTCCTACGTTCGATCCTCGAGGGAACAGCCCACTGAGATATCCTCGCTCTCGGTGCTCGGCGACGATGTGACGGTGGGAGAGGGCTGTCGCATAATGTCCACCAAGATTTGGCCAGGAATTGACGTCCCGGCTGGCTCCATCCTGATCAACAAGGAGATCAAGAATTCAGGAGAACTAGAGGCTGCTTTGAGATCCAAATCTTGAGCAACCCTAAAAAGGAGGGGGCGCACTGATGCGCCGGATGCGCGCACGAACCCTGATGATGGCGGTATTGGTTCTGCACCTCCTACCGCTGGCAGTGGTGGTCCCGGACGCGGTAACGACGCCTCAACTCAACTACAGGTGCTTGGTCAACGAGGAGGGACTTGCGAACATATCGGCCGTATTCCGTGACCCCCGTTCCCTGTCCTCGACCTACTTCTGGATGTTGGTTCCGAAAAACGCGAGCGAGTACGAGACCAATGTGGTCGCAGGCGAGATAGTCTCGCAGCAAGTACTCTCAGCGAAGACCTCGAGCGACGATGAGTACGTCTTCTACTCGAACCTGACCATCCAGTACAGTAGCCCATTTGAACTCAATGTGAGCTGGAACATGTCGTACACCTCGCTCACAGTGGAGCCGAACGCCCTCTTCTTCTCACCTGCGATCGGGTTCTCCCCGAGCGTCCACACGGAGTTCACCGTTGTGCTTCCAAATTCGATGTCCTCGATCTCCCAGATGTCTCATGTGCCCATCTCTAGGTCAGGCTCAACCCTAGTCTTTGAGCCACAGAGCGAGGACAGAATAGCCATAGCGTACACGGTGTCCGGGTCCGGTCAGAGCGTACGAATGCAGTCAGCCCATTTTCGGTTCGACGTGCCCAAGAGATATGAAGACATAGGGAGGCGACTGGACGATTTCTACGAGAACGCATCTCAGGTCTTGAACACGCTGTTCAACATGTCCTTGACGAGCGTCAACGTGGAGTTCTTTGTGCCGAGCACTCTGGACGAGATATCGACTGGCGGGTTCGTGCCGATCGAGTCCGCTTACCGGGTCGGGACGATCAACCTGAACATCTTCTACGTGAGAACCGAGAAGGGATACTTGGAGGCGATCGCAGCGCACGAGCTCGTCCACCACTACCTCGCGGCCTCAGGAGTGGCACCGGACGTCCTTTGGTTCCACGAAGGTATGGCCAATTACGTCGGGATCAAGGTTTCAGAGTTCGGTGGCATGGGAGGAGCGAGCATGGCGCAGGACCTAGTCGATGAAGCCTCTGCCCTGCCGTCTGAGAGTCATACTTTCGTCCTCTCTTGGACTGTGGACCAGACCGATAGCCGATACACCCTTTACCAGCATTACGCTGCGGCCTACTACTTGGTCTCAACATTGACTGACCAGCTTTCCTCCCCCGATGACACGATTATCAAGGGCCAGAAATTCTTCACGTCCCTGTTCACTAAGATCAGGCAACTCCCAGCGGGGGTGTCGAACAACGGGCAGCTTGCCGAGACCATGTACGCCGCCGCAAACTTCTCCGAGGCCGCGTACCTTGCGCTAGCATCCATAGGCCTGAAAGTGAAGCCAGTGTTCGTGAGTCCCGGGGGCCAGATCTCCAGCCCAGAGTCGCTAGGAGCCAACTTGATCTACCTGCTGCTTCAGGATCCATTGGACTCCGCCATCGAGCAAGCCGCGGCCGAGGACACTTCGACCGCCCTGACGCTGATGAACGAGGCGAACGACCTCATAGCTAACTTCGATGTCTCGGTGTCCGTCTTGCTGGTGCTGCTGGTGATGGCAACGGTCGTCCTAGGGCTTCAGAGGTTAGAAAGACATCCGGAACTCCCGCCGATCTAGGGCTATCCCTTGACCACGCCGATCGGCCTCAGCCTGGCGACCTTCGTAGCGAGCCCAACGCGATCAGAGACATCCACCACCGAGTCAACGGACTTGTAGGCATCAGGTGCCTCCTCCGCCACGACTCCCATGTCAGCTGCGACCAGCACTATCCCCTCGTTCTCGAGGCTTCGCTTCACTTCCCCTCCCCTATGCCTCCTGAGAGCTTCCGCCCTGCTGAGGAATCGACCGGCCCCGTGCGCGGTCGAACCGAAGCTCAATTCCATGGCTCGCTCATTTCCTCTCAAGACCCAGCTGGCCGTGCCCATCGACCCTGGTATCAGGACAGGTTGGCCGACACTCCTGTACTTGCTCGGGATTGTCTCGCTCCCCGCTGGAAACGCCCTCGTTGCTCCCTTCCTATGGACGACGACTCGCGACCTCTTCCCATCGATGACGTGCTCCTCGATCTTCGCTATGTTGTGGGCGACGTCATACGTAACGTTCAGGCCGAGCTTGTCCGGGCTGGCCCCAAAGATCGCGCCGAAGCTCTCCCTAGTCCAATGCGCTATCATCTGCCGGTTCAGAAACGCGTAGTTCACCGCCGTGGCCATCGCACTCATGTAGTCCTGCGCCTCCCTGCTCTTGTTCGGGACAGCGGCGAGTTCCCTGTCCGGAGGGTGGATGCCGTACCTGTTGGCTGCCCTCTCCATCACGACCAAGTAGTCAGTGCACACTTGGTGGCCGTACCCTCGGCTGCCCGTGTGTATCAGGACGACGACTTGACCCGCATGGGTTATCCCGAACGTCTTCGCGGTGTTCTCGTCGGTGATCTTGTCCACTAAGTCGATCTCGAGGAAATGATTTCCACTGCCCAGAGATCCCAACTGCGGCCTGCCCCTGCCCCTTGCGCGGTCGCTGACCTTTGAGGGATCCGCGCCGCCCATCCGGCCGTTCTCCTCTATGAACTGACTGTCCTCCGCCCATCCATAGCCGCGCTCGATCGCCCATTCCACGCCGTCGACCACCGCCTTGTTGAGCTCATCCACCGTTAGGTGGATCTTGCCCTTCGACCCCAGCCCTGACGGCACTTCGTTGAAAAGGGTCCTCAGAAGATCCGCGAGCTTGGGCCTGACGTCCTTCTCCTCAAGGTTGGTGGTCAACAGCCTGACGCCGCAGTTGATGTCGAAGCCAACGCCTCCGGGGCTCACGACGCCCTCGTCATACATCGTCGCTGCGACCCCTCCGATCGGGAATCCGTATCCCTCATGTCCGTCCGGGAGCGTGACGCTGTACTTCTGGATGCCCGGGAGGAAACTGACGTTGGAAGCCTGCTCCAGAGTCTTGTCCTGTTTCATCTTCTCAAGCAGCGAAGCGTCCGCATAGACCCTAGCATTGACATTCATGCCCCTCTTGAAGGTCTTCGGTATCTCCCAGATGCAGTCCGAGACCTTGTCGATCGGGCCGGAGAACATTTCCTGTGAGAGCACGCCGCCCTCTATTTAAGGGTGAGAATCGCGGATTCCGGGGCAAAAAGGGTAATATATCAGGAACGGAGCCCATGCAGGCATAGAAACTGCAGAGGTGTTTGAATGTCCGAAGAATTCCCCTTTTCGGCCATGCACAGGCTGTTGAAGAGGGCAGGAGCCGAGAGGGTTGGTGAGGATGCCGCTAGCGAGCTGTCTAGGACTCTTGACAGCATGGGACTGAAGATATCGAAACAGGCGGTCGAGTTGGCCGCGCACGCCGGGAGGAAAACGGTGAAGTCTTCAGACATACAGATAGCGGCGAAGCCTTACACTGAGTGATTGAACCCTAGATGTCTAAGAGGACGGTTATGGTAGTCCTCCCCTTGCCGGCCTCGATTTTCATATCGTGGTAGGTCACAGCCTTGACATGCGTTCCGGGCCTGTGTCTCAATGGGTCGTAGGTGTCCCCCGCAGCCACCCCCTGAATGGACAGCTTCCCACGCTCACTCCTGATCCGCCCCTCGAACCCCCTGAACAGGAAAGTGAACGCGTCAAACAGGTAGATCAGCTCGGCCAGCCACAGGAACACCAATTCCTCGAGCCCGTTCGCCTCAACGCTGATCTTCTTCTTCTCCTTTCCCGCCACGGATTCGGGGTTTCTCACGATCACCGATGTTAATCCCATTCCTAGACCCACCAACGCGTCGAGCAGATCATCGCCGCTTGCCCTTACGTACACGTCCGATACGTGTTCAAGGAGTTCGAACTTGGGCAATCCGGCGCAACATCTGGGGGAAGGCGGCTTATTGGCTTTCAGACGAGGCTGTCCGTGAATGCACACCCCGGAATCATCTGCCGTTCTAGACTCCGCGGGGTCTTCAGGCGCCGGGAGGAGGACTCGAACCCCCACGACCCTCAAGGGGTCACAGGCTTGCTCCGCAACTCAAGGCCTGCGCATTGTCCATTCTGCCATCCCGGCGCAGCGGCTCAACCGCACGCGAGCTAGGGCAATAAAGGATTTTATCGCCCTCTATCCACTCGCGAACGATGGCCGAGGACCCAGAGCTTGAGAGGATCAAGCGGCAGAAGCTCCAAAGATATGCTGAGAGAGCAAAGCGCGAGGAGCATGAGGCCGCTGAGCAACCTCGAGACGAGAGCGAGGACAATGTCGTCTACTCCTACTTCTACGACAGGGCCGCCGAGGTGATGAAGGCCGCGGAGTACCAATTCCCGGCTCAGGCACAAGCAGTGAAGGTCGGCCTCTACAAAATGATAAAGGCCGGCAAGCTGACCGAAAAGGTGGATGGCGGCACACTTCTCACTCTGTTCAGGACTCTGGGGATCCCCGTTCACCTTGACACTTCCGTCAAGTTCGTGGAACACGGGGAAGTGAAGTCCTTGGCGGACAAGCTCTCCGAGTCCTGGTCAGACCAATAAGCCTTGGGTCATGGTCGCGCGACCTCTGGAACTCCAGCCATAGGGACCTGTCCTTCCTCACCCCTCACGGTCGGCGCGGGCTTTCTCATAGACAACATCAACGAGAACATCATGAGCGTGCTGATCAGGTACGCCACTGTCGCGATCCCGAACACCCAGACGTTGCCGAACGCGTCCGCTATCATCCCGCCGGCCAGTGGCGCAAGGGAGGCTGGCAGTGACCTCAGGACTCCAGCTAGCGCCAGATAGGTCGGCCTTCTCTCCTCAGTCGCGAAGTCCATTATGGCAGACCACCAGGACACCGTGAAGTTGCTCATGTACGCCCCGGTCAGGGCAAACGCGATCGCAAACCCGAGGTAGTCCGTGGACAATATCGCCATGATGGAAGCTAGAGCGCCGAGCATGCCTCCCACCGTGATCACAAAGACGTGCCCCTTCGTGTCTCCCAGGTATGCCCATACTATGTTGCTCAGCACCTGCGACGCGAAGTAGACGGCTGTGTACAGCCCCAGCGCTTCCCCTCCAGCCCCCGTCGTTCTCAGCGCGTGGGCCGTCAGAAATGCTGAACCCATCGTAGTCACTCCAGCGACCAGCGTTGCCATCAGGTACTTCGAGAACAAGTTGTCCGCGCGGAGCACGTCGGGCAGCGATCGGAGGTACTGCATCAGGTTCTGTTCGCTCCCGCTTGCACTGGACTCAGGCTCATCCACGGCCCAAAGGGACGCGTATGAGACCATCATCAACGCGAACGCGGCCGCAAAACAGGCTGCATATCCGAGCGGGAAGCCAAGACTATCTATCAGAAATCCAGCGGCCGCGCCTCCCGCGACGCCGAGGATGGTGGCCAGGAAGTTCGATAGGCCGAAGTACCATCCCCTCCTTCCCTCAGGCACCACCTTGGCCACCAAGTCAAACCAAGCTGGGGCCGTGATGCCAGCGGAGACGTTCACCACAGCGTAGGTCAGAAAGAAGGAGACGAGGAGCAGCGAACTGTTGGAGCTCGGGAGAAGAACAGTCAGAGCCGCCAACAGCAGCCAAGGTATCCTCTCCCCCAGCGTGTAAAGCATGATGAACCCCTTCCTGGTCTTCTGCTTCTCTATGTAGTTAGTCACGAGTATCTGAGGACCGTTGAATCCGAGCACCGAGATCGTGGTTATGAGCCCTATCAACAGGTTGGACCCAGACAGCTTGGAGACGAAAGCGGGCAGTATCGTAACGATGGACGCAAAGCTCAACCCAAACCCATAGAAGGTGAAGTCCCCAGTCAGGGCTAGGAAACTCCTCCTTGAGTACGCCTTGTTCTTGGCCTGAACCATACCCGCCCAAGCTCCCGGCCGACCGACTGGCTGCCCCGATTTAGACTTTGGCAGCTAGGGTTTCAGTCTGCTGGCACCCATTGCACGAGCGACCAGTGCGATGCTACCCGCGATATGGGTTATGACCTGGGCCTTACGACGATCATCACATAAAAGCCCAACCCATCTGGGTCACGCGTTGCTGTACAAGGAGGACTGGACCGAGACCAAGGAGCGCCTTACGGCCTGGTGGGAAGGCGAACGGATGGAAAGGCCCGTCGTGCAGGTCTACACGCCGAAGGAGGGGTCCGCTCCAGCCTGGACCGGGCACGACAACTGGTGTCTTGCTCAACACCCGGACGATCCAGACGCGGCCATCAGGGATTTCATGAGTTGGTGTTCGCGCACTCACTTCGGCGGCGAATCGTATCCAAACTTCTGGATCAACTTCGGAGCTGGAGTGATGGGAGCTTACCTTGGGGCTGAGGTGAGATTCGAGGCCGGCACCATGTGGTTCGGCGCGCAGTGGAATGAGAGGCTCGCTAGGGACTGGGCGTCTCTCCGCGGCGTTGAGTTCGACGAGGACAACATCTGGTGGATGCGAACTGTCTCGGCCACCAAGAGGGCAGCGGAGATGAGCGGGGGCAACTTCATCGTTGGGATTACCGACATAGGCGGGATCGCCGACATAATAGCCTCGCTCAGGGGGCCCAAGAACCTGCTGGTGGACTTTCACACCAGACCCGACGACGTGATGCGATTGAGCGAGAAGCTCGTGGACATCTGGCACGAGTGCTACGACACCCTGTTCAGTATGGTCGACAAGACGAACCCTGGTTCATCTGCTTGGATGGGGATATGGTCGCCCCTGAAGTGGTACCCACTGCAATGTGACTTCGCGGCGATGCTCTCCCCGAGAAAGTTTGACGCCTTGGTCCTGCCGTTCCTCAGGGAGCAGAGCCAGAGGCTGGACCACGCCGTCTATCACCTCGACGGTCCCGGGCAGATAGGCCATCTGGACTCGCTGTTGAGCGTCCGCGAGATCAAGGCCATCCAATGGGTTCCCGGTGCTGGCGAGGAACTCCAAGGCGATCACTGTGGCTCCGAGAAGTGGACCCCGATGTATGAGAAGATTCTCAAGGCTGGCAAGGGGTTGATCCTCAGCCTTCCGCCAGCTTATGTTGAGCCTGTGACCAAGAGGCTGCGAAACAGCAGGGTCGTGTTCCAGACCTTGGCGTCGAGCGAGCCCGAGGTCGAATCACTCTTGACGGGTGCCGAAGGAGGAATGAGATAGAACTCGAGGGAACGCCGCAAGAAACAGCTTCATATTCCCCGAGTCAGGCCAGGAGTCATGTCCGAGAGGGTGGACGAAGCGAGGCGTGCCTACGAGGCACGAGACTTGGACCTAGCCAAGAAGGCCCATGAGAAGGCGAGGATCGAGGAGGACACCTATCACAAGAAGACCACAGGTCAGTACATCGGCGATCTGGTGTACGGTGGGCTTGACGGCGTCATAACCACATTCGCTGTGGTCTCAGGCGCGGCTGGAGCTTCCCTTTCCGCCTCCGTTGTGCTGATCCTAGGCTTCGCCAACCTCCTCGGCGACGGGTTCTCGATGGCCGCTGGCAACTACCTGAGCTCGAAATCGGAGGCCGAGTACAGGCAGAAGGAGAGGGAGCGCGAACTCTGGGAGGTGGAAAACATCCCGGAAGGAGAGCTCGAGGAACTCAGGCAGATCTACTTGAAAAGGGGCGTGAGGGGCCAAGATGTTGAGGCGATGGTCAGGGCGATTTCCTCCGACAAGGAATCGTGGGTCGACACCATGATGGTGGAGGAACTGGGTCTCGTGACTGGGAGCAAGTCGGCAGTCAAAAGCGCCCTCGCGTCGTTCCTGTCGTTCCTCATCGTCGGGTTCGTCCCACTCTCTGCATACGTCCTGTCCCTGGTCGTACCTTCCTTGGGAGGGATTGCGTTCGGGCTCTCCGTTTCGGTGACAGCTCTAGCTGTATTTGTGGTCGGTTCTGCCAGGTCACTCGTCACAGGCAAGAGATGGTATGTGGCCGGGCTGGAGATGACGACCGTAGGAGGCTTGGCTGCGCTCGTCGCCTACCTGTGTGGCCTTCTGCTGTCCGGCTTGTCCGCCTAGATAGAGATGCTTCCGTTCTGCGGTGAGTAGCGTGTCACTCTAGAATATCTTGCCGGCTGCCTCCATCCTCAGCAGCCTCTCCCAGTTCTCGTTCGTGTTCTTCTGTATCAGCTCGATCAAGTGCTTGTTCTCAGGCTTGAACAGGTGTGCGAACCTCCTTTGCGTCTTCAGGTACTCCTCGACCGGCTTGGGGTTCGGGACCTTGAAGTTGATCTTTAACGTCCCGTTCTCGATCTCGAACACCGGGAATATCCTCGTGTCGACTATCAGCTTCGCCAGCTGAATCGTCTGCGAGGTGTCGAACCTCCAGCCAAAAGTGCAAGGGGCGAACACGTGTATGAATGACGGGCCGTCTTGGCTCAGCGCCTTGCGCACCTTGTTGATGAAATCCCTGTAGTAAGCGATGGAGGATGTGGCAGCGTACGGTATGTGGTGAGCTGCAACTATGCCGACCAGATCCTTCTTCCACTCCTGCTTTCCGGGTATCACCTTGCCGGCTGGCGATGTCGTCGTCGCCGCCCCGAATGGGGTGGCGCCGGACCTCTGCACTCCCGTGTTGGCGTACGCCTCGTTGTCGTAACAGATGTACAGGAACCTGTGCCCCCTCTCAAGGGCTCCAGACAGCGCCTGCAATCCTATGTCGAAGGTCCCGCCGTCCCCTCCGAACGCTATGACCGGCGCATCCTTCGCCCTGCCCTCCTTGCTCAGCTTGTCCAAGGCCTCCACTACCCCGCTGGCAACTGCTGCAGCGTTCTCGAACGTGACGTGCGCCCAAGGGACAGCCCATGACGTGTACGGATAGAACGTGGTTCCAACCTCCAGGCATCCGGTCGCGTTGATCACGATCGGCTTGTCAGGCACAGCTAACGTGGCGAGCCTTCCAATTATCGCTGGCCCGCAGCCCGCGCACATTCTGTGGCCTGACACGAGCCTGTTCTCCTCTGGCAGGTCCGCCAGCTTCGCCAGCGGCTTGTAGTCTCTCTTCGTCATCTACTCTCTCACCCCGAGGAACCTGACCTCGTTGGGCCTCTTGTGTTCAGCGTCGCTGAGGGCAGTCTTCGCGCACCTCGCTATCATCTGACTGTCTATGTCTCTGCCTCCCAGCCCGTACACGAAGTCGTACATCCTGACGTCCAGCTGCGGGTAGACCGCTGACGCGAGATCCATGTAGTGAGGCCCGGCCGGCGACCCGAGGCTTGCCATTCTCTCAAGGACCGCGACGGCCTTCACCTTGCTGAAAGTCTCGATCACCTCAGGCACCGGGAACGGCCTCAACATCGTCAATCCGCTGACCCCAGCCTTCACGCCCTCCTCTCTGAGCTTCCTCACGGCTTGCCTGGCTGTGCCAACTGTGCTCGCAGCTGCGAACACCAGCACGTCCGCGTCATCGGTCATGTAGTTCTTCAGCGGGCTGTACTTCCTGCCTGACATGCGCTCGTAGTCCACGAACACGTCTTTGGTGACGCGGTACGCGTTCATCATCGCGTCGTGCTGCTGTCTCCTGAACTCGAAGTAAGAGTCATAGAGTGCAAGAGGACCGAATGTCATCGGGTTGTCAGGATCGAGCCTGTGTATAGGTTTCCTGACCCCCAAGTAGCCTGAGACCGTCTCATCTGGAAGCGTGTACACGTTCTCCATGTTGTGGGTTATGATGAACGCGTCTATCGAGTACATCACTGGAAGTTGAACTGACGGATCCTCTCCTATCTTGAAGGCCATTATCGTCTGATCGTAGGCCTCCTGCGCGTTCTCCGCCATCATCATGACCCACCCCTGATCTCTGGTGGAGAGGAAGTCGGAGTGGTCACAGTGTATGTTGATCGGCGCCGACAGGGCCCTCATGGCCACCGCCATCACGACCGGCTGCCTCATCCCAGACGCCACCGCCAGCTCCTCAAACATGAGCATCAACCCCTGGCTGGACGTTGCCGTGAAACCCCTGGCGCCCGCGAGCGATGCTCCGATCACCACGGACATCGCCGAGTGCTCCGACTCCACGTTGATGTACTTCGCGTCGATTACTCCGTCCGCTAGGTACTCGCTGAGCTTCTCAACGATTATGGTTTGTGGCGTGATCGGGTAGGCCGCGATGAAGTCTATGCCGGCCTGCTTGGCCCCATAAGCTATCGCCTGGTCCCCAGTGAGCTCCATCATCTTCTGCCTCGCCTCCTGAACAGTAGCCATCCTCCTACACCTCCTCCCTCTTCATCGCTATCGCCTTGGCCGGGCACTCGACCGAGCATATCCCGCAGCCCTTGCAGTAGTCGTAGTTCACCTCGACCTTCGTGCCCTTCCTCACTATGGCCGAATCAGGGCACAGCGCCCAGCATATCAGGCACTCGACGCACTTCTTGTAGTCTATCACGGGCCTCTGGGTCCTCCAGTCTCCCGTCTTGAACTCAAGGCCAGTGCACGCCGGAATGACGGCCCCCATCTCCATCTCCTTGTACCTTTTGTTGAAGCTCATGCCAACTTCACTTCCTCATACCCTGACCTCAGGGCAACCGCGTTGAGTTCCCCGACCATCCCCGGGAACCTCTCTTGGAACACTTGCGCAACGTTGTCAAGCTTGGGAAGCCCGAGCACCTTCACCAGCCCGCCGATCATCGGCGTGTTGAATATCGTGGTCCCCTTGAACACTCTGTCAGAGATCGACCACGCATCCACGGCGTACAGCTTCCTGCCAGCTATCGCCCCGAATTTCTTGACCTGATCAACCTTATCCGGCTTCAGGTTGGCCACTACGAATCCCCCCTCCTTCAGTCCCCCGTATGACTTTTCGGACACGGAGAAGTAGGGGTCGATGATCACCAAGGCGTCTGGGCTGTACACCAGCGAATGAACATCGATGGGTTCATCCGATACTCTGGTGAATCCCAGCACTGGCCCGCCCGTCCTCTCGGGCCCGAACTGCGGAAAGGCTTGCACGTGCTTGCCCTCCCTCATAGAAGCGACGCCGAACACAGTGTTAGCCAGAACAACGCCCTGACCCCCCCTTCCATACCACTTCACTTCTACTAACATTGTGCTTGATGTCGGTCGAGGATTGGCATCTAATATAGTTATCTTGCCGACTTTGGGCGATTTCTCGATGATCCCTCTGGTCAACAGGAGGAAGACGCAGTTGTCCTTAGCTTTTCCCTCATCCGTTCTTCAACCGATTAGGAACAATCTCGTCGCGACGCTCAGGCTCGCTGAGATAGCGAGAGCCGCGGCCATCTTCAGGGTCGACGAGATTCTCGTGTACCTTGAGAGGGACAGGCCAGCGGACAGGCGCCTCCAGAGGTTCGTCGCGCTGATTCTGGACTACCTCGCGACCCCGCAGTACATCAGGAAGAGGGCATTCGGCATGTCCAGAGATCTCAGGTACGCCGGCGCGTTGCCGCCCCTCAGGACGCCCAACCAACTCGTGCCGGCCTCCGAGGGACAGGTGAAGCTTGGCGACATCAGGGAGGGGATCATGACGGGCATTGGCCCCAAGGCGACCGTCGACGTCGGCCTGGGGCCCGAATTCTCGCTCGATTCCCCCAGAAGTTCTCTGAAGCTCGGGACGAGGGGCCTGTTCAGGCTGGTCAACGTTGAGCAGAGGCGTGTTGAAGCGGCAGAATGGGATGACCTGAATGTCTACTGGCGATACAGGGTGTCCGCGCCTACGACCTCCATTAGGGGAGTGTTGGGGGCGCGCAACGGCTGGCTCAAGATAGGGACCTCAAGATACGGGGATCCTCTGAGTGGAAGCGAGGAGTCGCTGCGCAGGTTGGCCAATGAAAGGGGCAGGGCCCTTTTGGTGTTCGGCTCTCCCTCGCACGGACTGAGGGAAATCCTGGCGGAGGAAAAGATTAATGTAAGGGACGCCTTCGACCTCACGCTCAACACGGCGATCGGTCAGGGAGTCGCCACTGTGAGGACTGAGGAGGCTGTCCTGATCTCCCTCTCCGTGTTGAACGAAGTGTTGGACTAAGGTGGTGAAAGTTGGGACACAGGAAGCAGTCGGCTCCAAGGCATGGCTCGATGGCCTTCTTGCCCCGCAAGAGGGCAGAGTCAATGGCAGCCAGAATCAGGCACTGGCCCCAGCTCAAGTTGGACAAGCCGACCCCTCTCGCCTTCGCGGGATACAAGGTCGCCATGACTCAAGCCACCTTGGTCGACGATAGGGAAGGCTCTCCGACAAAGGGCAGGGAGATAGCGGTCCCCGTCACTATCATTGAGGCGCCGCCCCTCGTGGCTGTTGGCGCAAGGGTCTACCGCAATGGCTTCGGCGAGAAGCGAGTCACCAAGGAGATCTGGTCTCCCAAGCTCCCCGACGACCTGTTCAGGAGGCTCGTCACGATGAAGAACGCCCACGAGAGAGCCGAGGTGAAGATTGAGGCGCAAGACGTCCCCGATGGCGGGGAGGTTAGACTTATCGTTTGCACGCAACCGCGACTCAGCGGCTCCAAGAAGAAGATCCCAGAGGTCTTCGAGATCAAGGTGGACGGAGGCTCATCGGACGACGTTGTCAACTACGTGAACTCCTCGCTCGGCAAGGAGATCAAGGCCGCTGACGTGCTGAAACCTGGCTCCTTCGTCGATGTCTTCGGCATCACGAAGGGCAAGGGGTGGGCCGGGGTCGTGAAGCGATTCGGCGTCAAGATCATGGACAGGAAGAGCAACAAGACGAGGAGGGGCATAGCGACCATGGGCTCAAAGAGCCCGTCGAACGTGATGTTCTACGTCCCGAGGGGAGGGCAGATGGGCTACCACCAGCGGCCGATAAGGAACCTGCGCGTGCTGAACGTCGGCCAAGCCTCGGAGTCGCCCAAGATGAGTGGCGGCTTCCTGAAGTACGGGTTGGTCGGGTCGGACTATTTGCTGTTGGAGGGCTCTGTGCCTGGTCCGACGAAGAGGTTCCTCAAGCTCAGGTACTCAGCGAGGAGGCCGGAGGTCGCGGCTGAGCCGCCGAGCATAACGCGCGTCAGCCTAGTGAGTCAACAAGGTGTTTAGGCAAGATGCCAAAGGACTCCGTCCAGCTGATCAACTCCGCAGGCGAAAAGGGGAGTCCAGTCGATGTTCCTTGGTTCATGAAGGCCGAGGTCGATGTCGACATGGTCAAACGGGTCCACTCTCTGATGTTCTCGGGTTGGCACCAGCCCCAGGGCAGGGATCCAATGGCCGGCAAGAGGACGGTCGCGGAGTCCTGGGGTGTGGACCGCGGGATGTCAAGAACTCCGAGGACCCCTGGAGGTAGGGCGAGGTTTGCGCCCGGCACTGTCAAGGGAAGGCTCGCTCACCCTCCTAGGACTGCAAAGGTCATCACGAAGAGGACGAACAGCAAGGAGAGGCTGCTCGCTGTCCTCAGCGGTGCTTCCGCTTCTGCCAGTCCGGACGCGGTGAGGGCGAGGGGGCACAGCCTGCCCGATGGCCTAGACTTACCCATAGTCTTCGACGACTCTGTCTCGTCCATCTCAAGAACTTCTGAGGTGAAAGATCTGCTCGGGAAGCTCGGCCTGCAGGCTGAGCTGGCGCGCGCCTCCAAGTTCAGGAAGATGTCTGGCGTGGCCGCGTCGAGGGGCAGGTCCAAAAAGAGGAGGGTCGGCCCGCTCTTCGTGGTCGAGAATGGCAGGTCCCTCGCGAGGGCAGCGAAGAACATACCCGGGGTCGATGTGGTCTCGCCCAAGGAGCTCTCCGTCCGGGATCTGGCGCCGAACGGCACACCCGGGAGGCTCGTGCTCTGGTCCCAGACATCGTTGGACGTGATGGAAAGGAGGTTGAACAAGATTGGAGAAAAGGTCCGTGCTGCTATACCCTAAGGTCACAGAGAAGACCACCCACGCCATAGAGGCGGAGAACAGGCTGGTCTTCGTGATCAGGCCGGAGTCCACGAAGGAGCAGGTGAAGAGAGATTTCGAGCGCGTGTACGGCCAGAAGGTGTCCAAGGTGAACATCATGAGGACTATGAAGGGCGAGAAGCTCGCCCACGTGAAGCTCGCGGAGCCGGGCAAGGCCGCCGACCTGGCCATGAGGTTGAAGATACTGTAGGTGACGTGAAATGGGAAGACGTCCGATCGTGAGGAGGCGCGGCAGGTCCCCGATATTCGGGGCGCACACCTTCAGGAGGCCGGGCCCAGCCAAGTACGACCCCAGCTTCAAGGGCGACGGCTCACCAGCCGCTCTGACCCTCTCCAAATTCGTGCACGACCCGGGCAGGGGGACACCGCTCGCGCTCCTGAAGGCGGACGGCGTTGGCTTCTACACGCTCCCAGCTGAGGGCATGTACTTGGGCCAGCGGGTCGAGATGGGACAAGGCGCGAAGCCGACCATAGGTAACATCCTCCCCTTGGGTGAAGCGCCCGAGAGTACCATGATCTTCAACGTCGAGAGGAGCCCGGGAGATGGAGGTGCCCTGTTCAGGTCATCGGGAAACTACGCGGTCATAGTCGGCAAGAACCCGGACGCCACCGTGGTGCTGAAGGACGCGAAGGGCAGGTCGTTCAACTTGGACGGAAGGAACCTCGCGACCATAGGCATCTGCGCGGCGGGCGGCAGGACGGAGAAGCCATTCCTGAGGGCGGGCGACAGGATCAAGCTGCTTGCGAGCAGGGGCAGGGCTTTCCCGGCGGTCAGGGGAGTCGCGATGGCCTCGCCGTACCACCCGCACGGAGGAGGAAGGCACCAACACGAAGGCCACCCGACCTCGGTTTCGAGGAGGAAGCCCCCAGGAGCGAAGGTGGGACTGATCGCACCGAGAAGGACAGGGCGGGGCAGAGGCAGGAGCAGGACCGCGCGCGCGGCCGAGAAAAAGGCCTAGTCACGCCGTTGCCGGCACAACGTTAATTAGAGCCAGAATCTCAGGTCAGTGCGATGTCTCAGGTCAGGACCTACAGGGGCATGACCCTGGAGCAGCTGAACTCGAAGTCGATTGACGAGGTCATAGAGCTGCTTCCATCGAGGGCGAAGAGGTCCATGAAAAGGGGATTGCACCCGGAGACAAGGAAGCTCCTCGCGAGAGTGAGGCAGGCAAGGGCAGCGGTCGAGGCCGGGAAGGAGCAGCCTCCCATCAGGACGCACAGGAGGGACATGCCAGTCCTCCCCGAGATGGTCGGCCTCAAGATACTGGTCCACAACGGCGGCAAGGAGTACGCGACGGTTGACGTCACCATCGAGATGATTGGCCACTTCTTGGGCGAGTACTCCATGACCAACAAGAAGGTTAGTCACGGCAAGCCAGGGGTCGGAGCGAGCAGGAGCTCGATGTACGTCCCGCTCCGGTAGTCAGTTTCTGGGGGAATTAGGTCAAAAGGACTCCAATTCTCTGGATTCATCACTCGGTGTCCAATTTCTCGCGGCGTAGCTTATGCACAAGTTGGCGGAGGCTCCCAGTGCTCGTGTGAAGTTCCATGGCAATCTGTGAAGTTGGAATCTTGAGATAGTTGCTCATCAGATATTGCTTCTCTCGCTCTGTGAAGGGAGCCTCGCGATGACGCACATACTTACGATGTCGGCTCAAGCCTAGCCTATGTGCAATCACTTGTGCCTCCTTGAAGGTCACTCCAGCCTCGGCTGCTACGAGTCTTGCCGATTTCTTGCCATAACCCTCAACGAACAGTTTGACTACACGCGGGTCTAGACGATGAGAGATGTCCTGATCGATCTTGTATCGCATTGTTGGGTGAATATGGGGTCTTACGATCTCAATGAATCTATCAGTGGCTTTTCCTGAGAGGGCAAGTCTCGGATATCTCATCCTCTTCATCTTCACTCTCACTGGTGCTCCAAGAAGTGAACTGAGTCTAGCCGCCATCGTCTTGTTCTCTTCCACAGTGAAGTCACAGCTGCTGAGAATGACCTGATTGGAAAACACGTTGTATTCGCCATCATCCATGTGAAAGACCGCCATGGCCAACGCCGACCCGACGAGCAATTCAAGTGCCTTCTCTGTCACTATCTTTCTCCGTCTCTTGTCTCCGACGACATAGAACATCCTCTCAAAATCCACGAAGGCTCGATCTCTCACTTGGAAATATGCCACCAGCCTTCCCTTGTTGTATCCATGTGTCATCCTTCGGATCTTGACTCCATTCTGCACACCGAACGTCGATGCTTTCCACTTCAGATACTCGATCTGCTTCATGGCGTGATTCTCATAGAAGTTTGGCACGCGATCCTTGTCGCTCACTAGCAGTGAGGCATCGCCAAACAGGCTCCCGACGATCACCGCAGTCTTCTCCGGGCTAAACTTGGACTTGCCATAGAGTTCACGCGCTTCGTCCGACAGGAACAACAGCACTATCTCAATACTGCCGTCGCTTATGATGGCCACTAGTCTCAAGCAGAGCGTCGTGCCAATCTGGTGGGTGCTTCGCCGCTGCTCAGTCCCAGGCATATCAAGCTGCAACGCTTAAGAGGAGTCCGAGAAAGTCCAGCGCATGGCCGACAAGATACACTGCGCTCACATTCTGGTAAAGACGGAGCAAGAAGCAAAGGCACTACGGGACCAGTTAGACAAAGGAGCTAGCTTTTCGAAGCTTGCGATGGAGAAATCGTCATGTCCTTCGGGGAAGAAAGGCGGGGATCTGGGCACGTTCGGAAGAGGGCAAATGGTCCGAGAGTTTGAGTTGGCCGCGTTCAAGCTGAACAAGGGAGAGATATCGCAGCCAGTCAAGACGAAGTTCGGCTGGCACCTGATCAAGAGACTCGAATGATCGTTCTCACTCCATAATAGTCTCGTGGCTATCTGTGTTTTGAACAGGCGGCAGTTCTGATGCTGGTTGTTGCTCTGACTCAGAGAAGTAGGAAGGCAAACGCTAAATGGAAGTCGGTCGGTTCATTCTCGTTGATCGTCTGCGCCACCATAGTGAAGGATGGCAAGGTTCTGTTGGTGAGGCACTCCGATCCCAAGAAGCCGGACCATGGGGATTGGATTCTGCTGGCGGGAAAGCTCGAGCCCAAAGAGGGTCCGGAGAAGGGGCTCTGTCGAGAGGTCAGAGAGGAGACCGACCTAAGGGTCAAGGTAATCAGAAAGCTTGTGGAGCACACGGATCCTTACACCGGAGACAGACTGTCAAACTTCCTATGTGTCCCATTGACATCGGAGATCCGTCTGTCCCCTGAACTGACTGAGGCAAGATGGTACGACCTGCACGAGATCCAAGGGTTGGAGGAAATTCATCCCCAGCCTGAAACGATTCTTGGTGGACGGGTTGAGCGGGGATGTCTTCAGATGTGACTGATTGAGATTTCGCGTCGAAGCCTTGGCGTCACTCATAGAACCACTTCACTGGCATACTCCTGAACTTCAGAGCCCAGGTGTTGTTTCCAGCAACGCCTTCAGCGGGGACGCCAGCGACATAGTAGGTAAAGAGCACCCGATCCTTGATGAACGTGATGCTAGTATACGCGTAGCCGTCCGAGGGGGAAACTTCGCGGTGGGTGGGCTGAGTCTCAAGGTCCTTCACGTGGCTCCACGTTTCTCCGTCATCCGACGAGATAGCCACAGTCAGTGGCACACGGCGCGAGGTCGAGTTGTTCCACACGACCAAGAGGTCACGAGCGCTCGGGATCCTCTTCACGGAGGATGGCGAAGATGGCGCGGCGAGGTCCGTGGGCTCCGGTTCCGAGAACACCACGCCTCCGTCGTGAGAAACGGCCTTGTACACGCGGCCGAGATTAGTTCTTATGAGCATGAGCACGGATCCATCCTTGAGTTCGACGACCGCGGGCTCGTCAGCTCCTACGCCGCCAATATCCACATCCATGCCCTTCCTCCATCTGGTGCCGTTGTCGTCTGAGTAGTAGCAGCAAGATCGTAGGTGGTAATCCCGCTTTCCTATGTCCGGTGTGTATGCGGCCGGAATCAATATGCGATCGTCTCTCAGCCGTATCACTCGCGCATTGTTCACCGAGTGGTAAACACGAAGAGGAGTGCAGCAGACGGGCTCCGACCATGTCCTGCCTTCATGTATAGACTTCCTCAGGAAGCCACGGCAGTCGGACAGTGAGTTCTTCCTCAAGTAGACCATTCCGAGCTCGCCAGTCCGCAACCTGATCAGGCTGGCGCTCATCACGTTCATGCTCCCCGTGTTCTCAACGAGGGTGAATCTGTCACTCCAAGTCCTTCCGCCGTCGTGCGACATCTTGCCCACGATGCGAGCCGGAGCGTGGTCACTGATATCGCCCCCGTAGAACTCTGTGTATGCCAGAAGCAATCGGCCGTCGCGCAGCTCAATCACGTCGGCCTCCGAGTTGCGCGGGTTCTCCCTACTTGGCGGGCACACGATGATGTCGAACCCTGCGTCCGAATCTGTGCTCAACTGACTCGTGCCAGATGTCAATCCCTTCTGGGGAACCATTAACAGTTTCCCCTACTCACGGATCTAGCTCTGGCTGGACCGAAAAGGACACCCTAGAACCGCTGCGCTTTCAATCCCTTCCTTATGTCATCCAGATTCTTCTTCGCGTTCGGCGCATTCTCGCTCTTCAAGAGGTCATCGAGCTTCTGACAAGAGTAGTTTTCACAATAGGCACAGTTCTCTAGGCCCTTGTCGAGCACGCACTTCCTGACCTCGCACGTGTTGCAGAATCTGAACAGCCTCTCCGCAGTCCCAACGCATCCGTCGCAATTGATGTCCCCAAGTTTCAGCTTCTCGCCCCACTTCGACCAATCTTCAGCGACCTTGGCCCTCTTCTGGTCGTTGTCCTCCTGCGTTGCGATGTACGCGGGACACTCTGTGCAGATCAGACCACAAGCCGCTACAATCCTCTCCATCCGTCAGACTTCACCTCTCTTCTTGAGCTCAGCTAGGCCACCGTAATATTCCTTGTCGAATCGAGCGAACTGGTCGGGCACCTTAGACCAAGACTGGGCTGGCCTCCAGAAGCGGATGTGGTTCCTAAGTGCCTCTTGTACGTCCTCGTTGGGGGGCACGATGTCGTGATATCCGGGCAGTCCCATTGAGCCGTAGTAGCACCACATTCCCACCGAGTTGCTAGTCTGATATCCACTGACCGTGTAGCGGAGGAATTCCTCCCTACCCAGTCCGTCCCTGCCGGCTTCTCCGCTGAGGATGTAGTCAGCATAGGTGGAGACGAAGGGCAAGAAGACCCTGCAAGTTCCGTACGGCTCCGTGCTCGAGTGCAAATACAGAATCCGATCCCCTAGGATCGCTCTGGCCTTCCGAATCATGTGATATCCCGCGCGAAAGTCATCTTGGTGTCCCCACCAACCATCGAAGTACAGGCCGTCAACTCCATACTCTTCGGGAATGCGCTTCATCTCGGCGAACAGGTCGGGGGCGTTGGAGTAGTACGGGCTGAAGTAGACGGCGAACTTCATGCCAAGCCTGTGCGCCTCGTCGCGCACACGAGCGAACTCTTTCATGTCCCCTGGCACAGGATGGTCCGTCTCCCATGGCCTGGGATGATCGTATGTTGAACCCGGTGGGTTCTCCGCCCAATCAGGCTCCAAGGCTGCCCAGCACTCATGAACAGTGAAAACCTTGCAGTACTTGGCATCGCTGCGGATGATATCGTTGGACGGGTATGGATCCTTCCTAGTGCCCTCATGCGCGACCTGTTCGAAGTAACGTCTCACGTCACGCTCTCTGGGAGGGCAGATCGAGACCCACAGCTCGTCCCACCTCGCCAAGTGGGCCGTCAGGCTCCAGTCGCCTGAATCGAGGTTCTGAGCCTCGGTGGGCCTGGAAGGAATGCCGTAGAAGCCGCAACCCCCGATCTGATCCAAGATGAGCCTGTTCCCCCTGACCTCTTGGGAGTAGCTCGGTCGATAATGCCCTTCGAACGTGATCCTGACGTGCTGCATCGGCTCAAAGATCAGGATGGAATCGCCCTGCACGGTCAACCTGAGACCGTTCCCCTGTAGCACGAAACGGCGTCTGCAGCGCTGGACGCCACGGGGCAAGGTGAGGAGGGAGCTGGCAAGAAAGGAGTTCCCTCTCCGTCCCGATCCTCTGTCTGACGCGCAACAAGCAGTTCTTGTCTAGAGTCACAATCGAACCCGGGGTCTGTACTGAGAACTGACCATCCTTTTCATCTGCCTTCTCCACCCCCATGCCCATGAGAGCCACGTCTTCTACTTCGGGTCTCATCTTAGGAGGCCAGTTCGCTACATCGGCAATTAAGCCTTCGGGATCCTAGCGGCGCTCCTGAGCGCGCCCCCGTCGCGAACATCTATTTCAACCGCGAAAAAGATGTCGAGGTGATTCCGTCCGAAACTCAGAGGTAGGTCGCGGAGTCGCCACGATCACCACAGGAGCCTGCGTCAAGTTTTTAGGACAGGATTCGGACCATGTCAGCAAGTGATCAATATGACGACGGAAGACGAGATACTGGAAGAGCTGAAGAAGATCCGTCAACTGATGGAACCGAAACCCTCACCTCCACGCCCGGTCTCAAAGGGATTGTGGCGGGAGTTCATTGACTTCATAGAGAAGGCAGGCGTCCTCGGCCTAGCAGTGGCATTCGTGATGGGAGCCTACATCAACAAGGTAGTATCGGCGCTCGTCGGAGACATCATCATGCCGATTCCGGGCGCGCTCGTGGCGGGAGGCGATTGGCGCACAGCCGTCTTCACCCTGCCGATAGGCAACGGCATGAACTTCCTGATCGGAGACTTCGTCGGGGTCGTGATAGACTTCCTGATAGTTGCCGCGGTGATCTTCTTCATAGTTAGGTACGCCAAGAGGCTCGGACTGAAGTAGGCCCAATGGCATCAACGATGGTTGCCCCTGGTGCAACAACTATATCAAAGGCGTTGGACCAGTCGAGCGCTGCGAGGGGGAGAGTGAGATCAACGTGGGCAACATAATCTTGACGGAGGGTCTGACCAAGTTCTACGGGAAACAACGAGGGGTCCTTGACCTCGATGTCAACGTGGAGAAAGGGGAGGTGTTCGGCTACCTGGGGCCAAACGGCGCTGGCAAGACTACTACGATTCGACTGTTGTTGGATTTCATTCGCCCGACACAAGGGCAAGCCAAGATCTTCGGAAAGGACGTGAGCCAAAATAGTCTTGAGATCAGAAAGCGAATCGGCTACGTTCCCGGAGAACTGGCAATGTACGACAACATGACCGGGAGGGATTTCCTGACCTACTTCGCCCACCTGCGCGATGGCGCTGACTGGAAGTACGTCGAAGAGCTGGCGAAGAGGCTTGACTGTGACCTCTCGCAACCAATCCGTTCTCTCTCGCACGGCAACAAGCAGAAGATTGCCCTCATTCAGGCGTTCATGCACAAGCCTGACCTGCTCATCTTGGACGAACCCACCACAGGCTTGGATCCCCTCATGCAGAGGGAGTTCTACCGCATGATCGAGGAGGTAAGGTCAGAGGGTCGCACGGTGTTCCTTTCATCGCACATCCTCCCAGAGGTGGAGCGCACGTGCGACCGAGTCGGCATCCTCCGCGAGGGCAAACTCGTGGCAGTGGAGGGGGTGAAAGACCTGAAGTCTAGGGCGGTGAGGCACTTGGAGATCCACTTCGCCAAACCAGTCCCTAAGGAGGCATTCGTTGGCGTGAGTGGGGTCCGCGACGTGACCATGGAGGACGGCATAATGCACTGTACCGTAGTGGGCTCCTTGGACGCTGTCATCAAGGCGGCATCTTCCTTTCCCGTCGACAACTTGATCACGCATGAGCCCAACTTGGAGGAGGTCTTCATGTCTTTCTATGGCCAAGGTGGCGAGCAATGATGCTCAACAACGTGGCCCTGAAGACGCTGAGAGACAAGCGCCGCGCCCTGCTGGGATGGGCGATAGCGCTGACCGGGTTTGCGTTTCTCTTCACGCTGTACTGGCCATACATTCGTGACATGCCGTCCATCGTACAGTTGCTTCAAGCCTATCCTGAGGCCCTCATCAAAGTCTTCGTGGGAGGGGACTTGTCCAAGTTCAACCTAGTGCCAGAGTCGTTCCTCAATGCCGAACTATTCTTCTTATGGGTACCCTTGGTTCTCATGTTGTTCGCGGTCACCTTCGGAAGCGATGCGATAGCTGGGGAGGAGGAGCGTGGCACGTTGGATCTTCTCCTCACGAATCCTGTGCCCAGGAGCAGAGTCGTCATCGAGAAGTTCGTTGCCATGGTGACCTCTTCTTTGGTTCTTGCTGCTACGCTCTGGATTGCCCTGATGGCTGGTAGCATGATCAGCGAAATGGGAATAGACCCAGTTAGGCTGGCCGAGGTGATATTCAGTGCCGTCCTTCTTGGGCTGGTCTTTGGCTCGCTCTCACTGGCGTTGGGATGTGTCGGCCTCAAACCCGGGATGAGCACTGGAATAGGGGCCGCGCTCGGCGTCGCCTCCTACCTGGTCAATGCCTTGGCTCCGGTCTTCAAGGAGATTGAGTCGTATCAGAAGCTATCCCCCTTCTTCTACTACATAGAGGCTGATCCTTTGGTCAACGGGTTGAACCTCGGAGACGCGACGATACTTGTCACTCTGACGGCGATTATGCTGGCGGTTGCACTGGTCGCTTTTCAGCGCCGCGACATCGGCGTATGACATGGTTCGCATCTCGGTTGGATCTCATCATATGTTCGGTTGCCCGGAGAGATCAGCTCCACAGTGGTAGCATCTCTTCATCCTAGAGGCGAGGGACAGAGGCTTTCCACAGCTCGGGCATTTGTACTTCATCTCCCACTCAAGCAACCACTCCCCCGCCCCTACCTTCTTGATCCTCTCTAGGTTGGCCCTGATGTCTACCCCTTCGTCAGTCAAGTAGCCTCGCGCTAGTTCCTCGAACTTGTCACACGAGCGGCTCGCATACTCGGGACATGTGTAGCAGAAGTCCATCCCCTTCTTTCTCAAGCACTGGATAATCTTGCAGTCGAATCCCCAAGAGTCTTCTGTGAGTGCCATGCAGCTTTCGCACCTGACTTTCTCAGGCGGGCAGTTGAGCGAGGCTGCCACGCGCTTGAGATATTCCTCATTGTTATCTCTCTGAGCCCTATAGATGGAGCATGCCCCGCAATACAGGCCGCACCTACCAGCCAGTCTCCCATCGGTCAAGCCAAGGTCATCCCACAATCATATGCCCGTTCTGACCCTCGACATGAGAGCCATCGCGACGACAAAGGCGACCATTGCGAACGGGAAGATCGTCAGGTACGTGCCTGTTAGGTCCACCAGCAGCCCAGCCAAGGGAGGGGCGGTGATTGCAGCTCCCGCGGAGAAGAGGTAGTAGAGCCCCACGTATCCGCCGGTTCCGCCGGACGGGGCCAACTCCGCAACTATCGGAAGGGAGTTTATGTTGATGCAGGCCCAGAAGATCCCGAGAGCCGCGACTGCAGCCGATATCAGCAACAAGGAGTCGGTCACCAGAGGGACCGCGAGGAACACCACGCCACCGGCAAGTCCAGCCATGATCACTTTCTTCCGGTTGAACTTCACTGCCAGGTAGCCGCTCGGTATCGCGAACAACACGAACACCAAGGCAAGGTAGCCCAACGTGAACGACGCGGTTCCCTCGCTTATCCCAAGATACCACTTCCCATATGACGTGAAGAAGGTCTCGACCGCGCTGTAGCCCACGAACCAGAAGAATATCGCCAGCAATATCGAAGCTCCGCTCCTGTCCTTGCTTTCGAGGAACAGCCTCCTGACCTCTGACAGCATCGAACGGAACGATTCGACGAACCCTCCCTTGGGCCCCTCCTGGACCGCCTGTCTGGGCTCCTTGACTGCGAAGAAGAGAAGCGCGGTGGAACCCAACAGAATGCCAGCCGCTAGCCAGAACGGGCTCGCGGCTCCGAAGTGGTCGTACGCGTATCCTCCCCCGAAAAAAGCAAGGATCGAACCTACTCCTCCCATGAAGTTGATTATCCCGTTCGCAGGGCTAAGCAGCTTCTTGGGCGTAACGTCGGGCATCAGCGACACAACTGGCGTCCTGTAGATGGCCATGGCGATGTTGAATACGATCAGTAGGGCGAGGAGAGCGAGGAAGCCACTCGACACAAGACTCGGGGCAATGACGAAGAGCACGGCCCCTATGGGGGCCCCCACTAGGATGTACGGCATTCTCCTCCCGAACTTCGTCTTGGTCCTATCGCTGAGAAAACCCACGTATGGCTGAAGCGTTATCGCCATGATGTTGTCGATGGTCATGACCGCTCCGGCCGCCCATGTCGCCAAGCCCATCTCCTTCAAGAACACCGGGATGTAGGAGTTGTAGATGCTCCAGATGATGGAAACTCCAAAGAAGCCCAGACCGATGAGGAACGTCTTCGTGTAGTCGAGACGTTCTTGCACATTGGTTTCCATGCCGACAAGCCGACCTTGATCAGCTTATGAGTTTGCGATCCGGTGGCGCGGACTAGGGCTGGGCCCCTCAATGAGGGAAACTGGTCGGGGTGTCACTGCGTCCCCAGCTTGGACTTGGCAGATTCCGTCAGGTTCCGCGCTGCGACCATCTTGGCCTTTGTCTCTGAGGCCCTTCCCGCATCGAGCGCGGCAGTCGCCTCGTTGTACAGTTGCTCAGCCCTGTCGACCCTTGCCTTCGCGTCCTTTGCTGCGGCCCCTTCTGAGAGCGAGCACTCCTCTTTCAGTGTCAGGATCTCCCCGTATATCTCGTCGAGCTGATCCCTCAACTCGCGTGATGCCTCGGAACGTGCTGACGTCGCTTCCTGCTGACCATGCATTATGGCCTGAACCTGATCCTCAGCGCCCTTTATGGAATTGGCGAGCAATATCGCGAATTCCGTCGCCTTATCGGTGGCCGCGTGTTTGCCCTCCAGCGCACCGTGAACTCCCCCGCCCACCGCACCGCCCACCGCTCCCAAGGCGGCTTCCTTGTTGCCCTTGAGTATTCCCCCGGCTAGCCCTCCGAGAGCCCCGAACATCACCCCTTGCTCCGTCGCCTTCTCAGCTGCTTCCTCCAGAGTCCTCCTCTTCACAGTGTAGATCGTCTTGACGTTCGGATCCTGCTTGATGAACTGAAGTCGTCCTATCTCGTCCTTGTACCTGACATCCATTTCGAGAAGGGGCTCGCCGCCAGTCTTGTTAGTTATCTCAGTGCCTGCAAGCGCAAGTTCAGAGCAGACCCTCTCCGTGAAGTCAACGAAGAACTTGCTGACTCCTTGGCTGTAGTACTCGAACGGCATTCCGACTGGAACCTTGTCGAATCGCGATAAAAGCTTTGACGCCCCAGGGATTTCTGCGAGGAGGAAGGCAACCACATCTCGTGTGCCAGAGCCAAGTCATGACGGGCTTGCCGCCTTGCACGAGCGACGGATTCAAGGTTGTCCTTCGACCACATCTTATAACGGCGGGTGTCCCTCACAACTTGATACGATGGCAAACGATGGTCTCCAGCCCCACCAAGCTAGTGGGGGCCAAGGCACGGTGGAAGACCTTCTAGCCACTAAGGACATGGGCTTCTTCTGCAAGAGATGTGGTTCTTGTTGTGGTCTCGACGTGAGGATGACAGAATGGGATCTCATGAGAATCGAGGCCGAGTATCCGGACCAAATCCCCAAGGTGGCTCGGCTGCGCGAGTGCAGCCAGAGGGACGGGGTGGGGCCCCTCTCCTCATTGGTTTCCGGCGATCTGCGGGTCAGTTGCATCTTCTTGAACGGAAACGAGTGTTTGGTGCACAGGGCGAAGCCCCTTCAGTGCAGGTTGTACCCGTTCTTCCCCATACCATTAGATAGCGTGAAGGGACTCATCTCGGACGTCCGTGGCCTCGTGACCGTGCGCTCCCCCAAGGGCATCACCTATATCATGTCGGTGGATCAAGATTGCAGAGGGGTCACGAAGGCTGTTTCACAGGTCGACTGGCAGGGCATAGTGCGCATATGGGAGCAATATGAGGCCGAGTCAACGGACGAAGTCACCCAGCCATCTATTGCTGGCTCGCCCCTAGGGCTTCGTCCCAAACGCGGTCTGGGCGGCCGTGACCGCCCTACTGACGAGGGAGTCTAACATCGGCAACACCCCCCGGGGGTCGAGCAACGACTTCAGCTTGGACCCACTGATCCTCGAGGTAACAGCCTTCTTCTTTGACAGCACCGTGAAGAAGTCAGAGCTGGACCGTTTCGCCTCATCGAAAGCCCCGTCCAACAGACGGTGAGCCTCACTCCTCCCCATTCCCGACCTGATGAGTTCGTTCAGTATGAACTCCGAACATATGGCGCCCTGTGTGAGGTCAAGGTTCGTGCGGATCGCTTCGGCATCGAGCTCCAGATTGTCGATGACCTGCGCCAATGTGTTGAGCTGCTCGGAGACCAGTCCGAAGGCCTCCGGTATGATCGCTCTCTCGGCCGAGCTGTTCGTCAGATCCCTCTCGTCCCATAGCACGTTGTTCTCCAGCATCGGGAGGGCCAGTGACCTCACCACACGGGACAACCCTGACACCTTCTCACATCCAACCGGGTTCCGCTTGTGCGGCATGGCGGAGGAACCGATCTGCCCGGGAGTTCGTCCCTCTCTCACCTCTGCGATCTCCGTCCTGTGCAAGTTCCTGAGGGTCGTAGCCACGTTGTCCAACACGGACGAGAGGTTCGCCAACTGCAACACCACTGAAGCTAGGATGTCCCTAGGCACGACCTGAGTGGCCAAGGCGACCGGCTTCAGCCCAAGAGCCTCTAGGGATCTGCGTTCAACCTCAGGGCCAAGCTCGCCCATTGCGGCGTACGTCCCGACCGCGCCGCTGATCTTCCCGACTTTGGCCCGGGCGAGCGAATCCGAGAGCCCTCGGTAGCACCTAGTGATCTCAGTCAACCACACGGCGAAGCGCAGTCCGTATGTGTACGGCTCTGCGTGCATGCCATGGGTCCTTGCCACACAAAGGGTCTGGCGGTTCTCTTCTGCCCTCTTCTCAAGCCCCCTGCCCAACGTTCTCACCAACTCGAGCACTCGGTCGCCTGCCTCCGAGATCTGGATGAACATCGCCGTGTCGAGGACATCGTTGGATGTCAGCCCGAAGTGAACGAACCGTCCAGCCTCTCCGGCGGCTTCCTCAAGGCAGGCGACTACTGCTGCCGTCTCGTGCCCGGTCTCCTTCTCCTTCTCCCTTATCCTCTCAACGGGTATCCCCTTCCCTGCGGCCTCCGCTATCCCACGTCCGGCCCAGTCCGGTATCACTCCCAGTTCCGACTGGGTTTGTGCCACAGTCCCCTCAACGACCAGCATGAGCCTGAACTTCTCGGACTGCGAGAGGGCCTCTCTGACCTCGCTGTCGCCGTACCTGTAGTCCAGAGGGTGAATTGCCTCCGGGTTGTCTTTCATCGAGTTGCCTTGGGGGGGAGTGTTAAAAAGCCGACGCCACACGGTCGTGCCGATGAGTCTAGTGTTAGTAGTCTCAGGCTTCTGGGGCGACGAGGGAAAGCGGCACTGACCGCCCCAAGAAGGCAAGGTCGCTGCTTACCTTGCCCTTAAGGATCGCCCCAGCATAGCTGTCAGAACCGGGTCCGTGAACGCCGGTCACACTGTCATTCACAATGGGCACGTCTACAAGCTCAGGCTTACCCCCAGCGCCTTCGTCAACCCCGAAACACAACTGAGGATAGCTGCTGGAGCGAACGTGGACATGTCGGTCCTGAGGTCCGAGCTGAACACTCTTGGTTTGGCTGGCAGGCTGAAGGTCGACGCGATGACGTCAATCATCGAGGAACGACACGTGAAGGCCGACAGGGAGGACTCGTTCCTCAGCGGAGTTGTGGGCACGACGGGTTCAGGTGTCGGGCCGGCGATCGCGGACAGGGTACAGAGAAGGGCAAAACTCGCGAAGGACGTCCCTGAGCTGAAGGGATTGACTGCTGACGTGTCGGAGGAGGTCAACTCCAGCTTGGACGAGGGACACACGGTCCACATCGAGGGCAGTCAAGGCCTGTACCTCAGCTTGTATCACGGCACCTACCCATACGTAACTGGCAGGGACACATCCGCGGCGGCTGTGCTGAGCGAGGTGGGAGTGGGTCCCAAAAGGGTCAACGAAGTCGTGTTGGTCCTGAAATCCTACATGACTAGGGTCGGGAAAGGTCCCCTTCCTGGTGAGTTGACCCCGACTGACGCAGCAAGCAGGGGCTGGCTTGAGACTGGGACTGTGACGGGCAGGCAGAGGAGGGTAGCCCCATTCGATTTCGATCTTGCGAGAAAGGCGGCGAGGCTGAACAGCGCCACTTCGGTCGCGGTCACGAAGCTGGACATCCTGTTCCCGGAGTGCGCCTCGGTGAAAGAGAGAGAACATCTCTCCCCTCGATGCATGGAGTTCCTGCGAGCAATAGAAGACAAGGTCGGAGTCCCGGTCAGATACGTGGGGACTGGACCGACCACGGCTGACATGGTCGTCATGGGCTGACTGTCAGAACCGTCCTGACTGGACACACGTTCTCCGTGGTTGAGAGACTCAGCCGCAATTCTCGTTGATTCGGCTGCGAGACACAACTTTTATTTAGCGGGATGGTTGCGGGGGCGCGATTCCGAGCTGAGTAGGCATAGATGCCAAAATTCGGATATTCTTGGACAGGACAGGTTCCCGAAAGAGGGGTCGTCAGAGCTAGCCTTAGGGAAGTGAGGATTTCTAGGAAGCATGCTCGGGAGATCGCTGGCTGGATAAGGGGATCCAAGATATCCGAGGCCAGATCCATGCTCGAGCGGGTTGTTAGCGGGGAGGTCGCAGTTCCATTCAAGAGACACAACAAGAAGGTCCCTCACAGGAGAGGACTCTCCAAGGCTTCCGCCGGTCGTTTCCCCAAGAAGGCGGCTGGCCAATTCATAGGCCTGATAGACTCGCTCGAGGCCAACGCGATAAGCAAGGGGCTTGACGTTGACGCGTTGAGGATAGTCCATGCCTCAGCCCACTCTGGAAGGAAGGCCGTCAGATACACCCCTCGCGCCTTCGGCAGGACTTCGCCAAAGGTTGATGATCTCGTCCACGTTGAGCTGGTTGCGACCGAGGTGTCATGACATTGTCAGTCAAGGAGATAGTGACGGACGCGAAGCTCAGGACGGACGTTGAGGAATTCCTCAAGAAGGAACTGAGGTCGGCTGGGTTCTCCGACATGAGGATGGTCAAGACCCCCTTGGGGGTAAACCTCACCTTGGTCGTGGGACACCCTGGTCAAGTAATCGGGCCGGGTGGAAGGAACATAAGAGAACTCTCGGACAAGTTGGTCACAAAGTTCAACCTGAAGAACCCGCAGATATCGGTCACAGAACTTGAGAACCCGATGCTGGACCCGAACGTTGTGGCCACTAGGATCGGCGAGGCGTTGGAGAGAGGAATAAGGTACAGGAGGGTCTTGCGGCTTTTCATGAGAAGGCTCAAAGAGGCGGGTGCCATCGGGGCCCAGATACGCTTGGCAGGGAAGTTGACATCTGAGAGGTCTAGGTTCGAGAAGTACACCTTCGGCTACATTCCCTCAACGGGGGAGCCAAAAGAGAGGCAGTTGAGGGTAGCTACGATGAACCTGCTGATGCCGCAGGGTCTTCTCGGGATTAACGTGAAGATCCTGCCGCCTGACGCTAGGTTCCCGGACCAAGTTGAGATCCTGAAGCCACAGGAGCAACAACCGCAGGGGGAGAAGAAGGAGGTGGAGAAAGGTGACAAAGAAAAGACTTGAGGAGATCAGGAAGCTGAAGCCAGAAGATCGAAAGAAGAGGCTGGCCGAGCTTGAGGAAGAGCTCGCGCAGATCAAGTCTAAGGGGGGCAGGAGCGACGAGAACTTCAAGGCGATCGGCGATCTGAGGCGCGAGATAGCGAGAACGCTGACTGTGATGAAGGAGGAGGCTTGAGATGCCCACAAAGAGCGTCACCGAATTCCTGGGTTTGGACGTTGTGGTGAGGAGTTCGACCAATCGAAGCCTCACGGGCCTCTGTGGGAAGGTTGTGGCAGAGACCATGAAGACCTTCTCGGTCAGGACGAAGTCTGGCGTGAAGGTAGTCCCGAAGGGCAACACCGTCTTCGAGTTCAAGCTTGGCTCCGGTGATGCGATAACGGTCAATGGCAGTGACATCTCCAAGAGACCAGAGGAGAGGGCATGGAGGTACGAGGCGCAATGAGAGAAGCGGCGAGAGGACTAACCGTGGAGCAACCGGCCGAGACCTGTGACGATCCTAAGTGCCCCTATCACGGCAAGGTGACGATTAGAGGGAAGATGCTCAACGGCATTGTTGTGAAGGACAAGATTCCCAACAAACTCGTGGTCAGGATCGAATACCTGCACTACGATCCCAAGTACAAGCGATACCAGCGGAGGCGCGGCACGATTCCTGCGCACAAGCCCAAATGCGTCAGCGCCAAGGCAGGGGACAAGGTGACGATAGCCGAGACAAGGCCGCTCTCGAAGACCATTCACTTCGTGGTTCTTGGGAAGGTGAGCTGACGAGTTGTCTCTCGGAAAATCTAGGGCGGTCTCCGCCAAAGGAATCTTGGAGTACAAGCTGAGCGGCGCTCGGGGCCTGCCCATGGGATCAAAGCTCGTGTGCGCCGACAACAGCGGGGCAAAGGAATTGGTTGTCATTCAGGTTCACAGGTTCGGTGGACGCCTTCGAAGGAGGCCCACTGCGAATGTCGGCAGTATGATTACGGTCGCGGTCACGAAGGGACCGCCGGATCTCAAGAGACAGATGTTCCCTGCGATTGTGATAAGGCAGAGGTTCCCGTTCAGGAGACCTGAGGGCCACAGGGTTGCGTTCGAAGACAACGCAGCCGTCCTGATCACCAAGGAGGGGGACATGAAGGGGACTGAGACTAGGGGCCCTGTCGCTAGGGAGGCAGCTGACATGTGGCCGAAACTGGCCGGGATGGCAAGCGCGATAGTATGAGGTGAACGATTTGACCAGCCACAAGCCAAGCAAGCAAAGGAAGCTCCTCTTCAACATGCCGCTCCACAAGCGCGGGTCGATTCTTACAGCCCCTTTGACAGGGTCTCTGTCCGAGAGGACCAAACTCAAGAGAATTCCAGTCAGGACGAACGACGAGGTCACGATAATCAAGGGCGACTACAAGGGGGTCAAGGGAAACGTCACGAGAGTCGACAGGAAAGGCTGCAAGATCTTCGTCGAGGGCATTACGAGGGAGAAGGCGGACGGCACGGTGATCCCAATCCCGGTATCGCCATACAACGTGATCGTCTCCAAGTTGGACACGAGCGACAAGAGAAGGCCGGTGAAGGGAGGCGAGTGAGATTGGCTCGAATGGGAGGAAAAAAGCATCTCAAGACCTTGGCGGCCCCGCGCAGCTGGAAGATCAGGAGGAAGGAGACCGTCTTCGTGGCCAAGCCAAGGCCTGGTCCTCACCCGCTTCACCTGTCAATGCCCGCCTATGTCCTCGTCAGGGACGTCATGGAGGAGACCGCAACCGCAAAGGAGACCAAGTCCGTCTTCAAGCAGGGCAAGGTCATGGTTGACGGGAAGAAGGTGACGGAGGCGAAGAGACCGGTCGGCCTGATGGACGTCATTTCTCTCCCCATGGCCGGCAGGCACTACAGGATCACTGTCGACGAAGACGGCAGAATCATCGCAGTGAACATCCCCGCCAAGGAAGCCAAGATCAAGGTGGGCAGAGTGGTCGCCAAGTTCACCACGAAGGGAGGCGAACTGACGATAAGACTCCACGACGGCACAAATCTCAGGGTGCCCGGAGAAGTCCCGGTCGACAACGGCGACTCAGTCGTGATCTCACTGCCAGAGAGGAAGTTCTCGGGCGTGATCAGGATGAAAGAGGGCACCACATGCTTCATCTTTAGGGGGAGTTCCGCGGGAACGTTGGGAAAGCTTGAGTCGGAGTCACCCGGCGGGCTGAAGAGAAAGGCCTTGGTCAAGCTGAAGCTTGATGGTGAGGCAACGGTATCCACGCTGAAAGAGTACGTGATGGCTGTGGGGGCTGAGGAGCCCCAGGTGACAGTTAAGTGACAGCGCAACAGGTCCAAGCCAAGCCGGCCGAGAGCAAGGCTTCACCGTTCGGCATCAGGATCGAGAAGGTCGTGGTGAACATCGGCGTGGGCAAATCTGGCGAGCAGCTCGAGAAGGCGAAGGGGGTGCTGAAATCGATCACGGGAGTGAAGAAGATCTGGGAGAGGAAAGCCAAGCGCACCATAAGGGACTTCGGCGTCCGAAAGAACGACAGCATAGCAGCAGCGGTGACCCTGAGAAGACAGGCTGCAGAGGAGCTGTTGGGAAGGGCGTTCAAGGCCACGAACATGAAGCTGAAGGCCTCATCAGTGTCCGGTCGGACATTCTCCATAGGGCTAGTTGAGCACATACTCCTGCCTGGCGCCAGATATGACCCGAAGTTGGGCGTGTTCGGCATGGACATCGCGGTCACGCTTGAGAGGCCTGGCTACAGGGTCACAAGGAGGAAAAGGCGTCCGTCCAAGATAGGCAGGCGCGCGAGGATAAGCTCGCAGGACACGATCGACTTCATCTCGTCCAAGTACGGCGTGGAGGTCGCATGACGATGGCAAAGCAGAAGGCTCCCAAGGAGAGGAAGTTCGGCAAGACGGCGCACAGGTGCATCAGGTGCGGCTCGGCGGGGGCGGTGATCAGGCTCTATGGCCTTGATTACTGCAGGCTGTGCTTCAGGGAGGTGGCCAAGACCCTTGGGTTCAGGAAGTACATGTGAGGTGAGCTGCTGACAGGATGACGTTGATGAACCCCGTGGCGAACGCGATGGTCGCGCTTCAGAACAGCGAGTCGAGGAACCTCAAGAGCTGCACGATATGGCCGGCGTCGAACCTGATCGGAAAGATACTACAGGTTCTCCAGAGGCACGGGTACGTGGGAGAATTCGAGTTCATAGACGATGGCAAGGCCGGGATGTTCAGGGTGCAGTTGCTGGGCAGGATCAACAGGAGCAGGGCGGTCAGACCGAGGTGGAGCGCCAAGGCCAGCGAGTACACCAACTGGGAGAAGAAGCTCCTGCCTGCGTACAACGTCGGCATCATAGTAGTCACGACTCCTCAGGGCGTCATGTCGCACCAAGAGGCCAGAGAAAAGGGACTGGGAGGTAAGCTGTTGGCATATGTATACTGATTCTCTCAAGCAGGTGAAGAGCAAGGAGGAAGTGGCCATTCCCGAAGGCGTTCAGGTCGAAATCAGTGGCCCGATCATCAAGGTCACTGGACCCCTCGGGTCCATCACGAAGGACCTCTCGAAATCAAGGGTGAAGGTCGCGAAGCTGGAGGACAAGTTGGAGATTTCGACCGACATCAAGGGACGAAGGGGAAAGGCGATAGTGGGCGCGGTGGCGAAGAAGATATCCAACATGATGAGGGGGGTCAGAGTCCAATACCGGGTCAACATGAAGCTCGTGTTCTCTCACTTCCCCCCGGCAATAGAGGCGCAGGGCAGGGTCTTGAGCGTGAAGAACTTCATGGGAGAAAGGGTGCCGAGAAAGGTTTCAATCCCAGATGGCGTCAAGGTCGAGGTCAATGGGCAGGACATGGTCGTGACCGGCATGGACATTGAAAGCACAACGCAATTCGCTGGGTCGGTTGAGAACGCCACTGCCACAAAGGGCAAGGATCAGAGGATCTACCTCGACGGCATCTATGTTCGGAACAAGGGTTATGAGGATGAGCTAGGGCGGTGACGGCTCTTGAGCGCTGACCTGCGGAAAAGACGGTTCAAGCTGAGGAAGAAGGTCCCCAAGTTCAGGAGACAGGAGAGCTGGAAATACGCGAAGCTCTCCGAGTCTTGGAGAAGGCCAAAGGGCTTGGACAACAAGATGAGGAAGGACATAAAGGGGGTTCCCCCGAGGGTGAAGGTCGGCTATCGCACTCCCAGAGACATAAGGGGGCTTCACCCGTCCGGCCTGATGCAGCTGACTGTTTCCAACGTTGAACAGCTTGAGCGCCTGAAGGGCCAGGACCTGATCGTAGTGATCTCGTCGAGGGTCGGCAGGCGGACCAAGAGAGTGATGACGGACAAGGCTAGGTCACTGGGGCTCAGGATAGCGAACCCGTTCAGGGAAGAGGTCTTCGAGTAGAATGACCGTGAAGACTGTCAAGAGGATTGCGGCCGACCTCATGAAGGTCGGCAAGAGCAGGATCTGGTTGGACCCTAAGAGGATGGAGGACGTCGAGTCCGCCGTGACCAGACAGGACGTGAGGAAGTTGATAAAGGAACGAGCGATCGCCAAGCGCCCTTCGGCTCACCCATCAAGGGGCAGGAAGAGGCTGTTAACCTCCAGCAAGAGGGGTGGCAGAAGGAGGGGGCACGGCAGCAGGAAGGGAAAGAAGGGGGCGAGGAGAGGTTGGACTTCCGAGTGGCCCGTGCGGGTCAGGGCGATGAGACTGGCGCTCAAGAAGTTGAAGAGCGGCGGCAAAATCGACAATGAGCGCTACAGGAAGCTCTACCTCCAGATCAAGGGTGGCAGGTTCCAGTCGGTGAGGGAGTTGCTCGATCAGGTCACGCCTGCCAGGAGGCCGACGGGGAGGGCGAAGAGATGAGTCCGCTCAGGAGAAGGAGGGAGGGGTTGACCGACTACAGGAAGAGAAGGAGGTTCCTGCAGTCGAGGACGCCCAGAATAGTGTGCAGGATATCGAACAGGTACATCAGCTCGGCCGTTGTCCGCGTCGGCGACAGGGGCGACACGACTATCATTTCTGCGACTTCCAAGGAGCTGGTCAAGTTCGGATGGCGCTACGGCTTGGCGAGCGTGCCCGCGTCCTACCTGACGGGTTGCCTGCTCGCCAAGAAGGCCGCAAGCTTGAACTTGGACAAGGTCGTGCTCGACATAGGCCTATACACCCCCACGAGGGGTAACAGGCTGTTCGCCCTGGCGAAGGGTTGCTCGGATTCTGGGCTCAAGGTGTCGTTTGACGGGTCCGTGGCGCCATCCGAGGAACGGATACGCGGCGAGCATCTCGTGAAGCTGTCTGAGTTGCAGCGGGGCGGCAATGTCTTCTCGCGGATCAAGGCGGGCGGTGCCGACATGAAGTCGGTCCCTGATGATTTCAAGGCATTGGTCGACAAGATCAAGGGGAGCGAGGTGAGCAAGAGTGTCTGAAGATTCCACCAAGAGTCAAGGCCAAGCAACGTACGACGAGGGGCTTGAGGCAGTGAAGTCGAACAGAGTGACGACACTTGAGGAGTACTTCGAGTTGGGCTACAAGATTAGGGACCCACAGGTGGTGGATCTGCTGATGCCCAAACTTCGAGAGGAGCTGATCTCGCTCAGCCCAGTTCAGAAGCAGACCGACGCCGGCGAGCGGACGAAGATCAGGGCGATATTGGTGATAGGTGACGAGGACGGCCACGTAGGCGTAGGCGTGGGCAAGGCAGCACAGGTGAGCGAGGCCATCGGCAAGGCCTCTAGGAGGGCGAAGCTGAACTCTGTAGCCGTCAGAAGAGGTTGCGGGTCTTGGGAATGCAAGTGCGAGGAGCCTCATTCCATCCCGTTCAAGGTCTCGGCGAAGGCGGGTTCGGTCAGGGTTGACTTGATACCGGCGCCTAGGGGGCTGGGCTTGGTGGCAAGCGAGGCGTCAAGGACCGTGCTCAGGCTGGCCGGGATTCAGGACGCCTGGTCGAAGACATGGGGCAGCACTGCGACTCCCGTCTCCACGGTCGTTGCAACCTTCGGCGCGCTCAGGAAGACCTACATGACCACTACGAGGTCAGATTGGGGTGCTTGAGTTGAGCAAGCCCGAGAAGCCCGAGCAACTGTTGTTGATCGTGAGGATCAGGGGCACCGTCAACGTCAGACGCGACATGAAGGCCACCCTAGGCTCTCTCCGGCTGCGCAGGGTTCACGCGGCCACCCTGTTCAAGGGGGAACCAAACGTCCTCGGCGCCCTTCAGAGCGTCAAGGACTTGGTGGCTTGGGGGGAGGTGGACGAGGAAACCCTCGTGCGGTTGCTCGAGAAGAGATCCAGGCTGGTGGGTGACAGGCGCGTGGATCAGAAGTACCTCAAGGATCGCTTGGGCGCTCGCGACTTCGAGGAACTCGCAAAGTCACTCTTGTCCCTCAAGGCTGACTGGTCGAAACTCCCCGGAGTGAAGCCATTCTTCAGGCTCTCTCCGCCCAAGAGTGGGTACCACGTAAAGTTGGGGAGATCAAGGAGAGGGAAATCCTCGATCGCCGGATATCTGGGGAGAGAAATAAACGGATTCGTCCTCAGGATGATATAGGACAAGAGGACATAGGCCGTCTGCTTTGGGTCTTGATTCGCGCGGTTTCCATCCGCCAAATCACTGGAAGGTTTTTTAAGGCGCTCTGTCCGGCACGAACGGAACGACATGGTCCCTGAAGATGACGAATGGGATGACTGGTTCAAGAGGAGATCGGCCTACTTTGACAAGTTCTGGAAGGACATATTCAAGGACATAGACGAGATGGATCGCGCGTTGGAGGGGTTTTCCGGTCTTCCGCCCGATGAGTGGGACAAGATGGGCCGTCCGCAGTACTACGGCTTCTCGATAGACGTGGGGCCTGACGGAAAGCCCACGATTAGGGAATTCGGCAACGTCAAGAGGAAGGGCTTGGTGCCCAACATACGGGACGAGATTGAGCCGCTCATCGATGTTGTCGAGAAGGAGAAGGAGATTACAGTTGTGGCCGAGGTCCCGGGAGTCGACAAAAACGACATCGGCCTGACGTGCGATGGCAAGAAATTGAGGATAGAAGCGAAGTCAAGCGCCAGAAAATACATGAAGGAGCTTCCTCTCCCCGCGGAGGTTGATCCCAAGTCGGGGAGGGCAAACTACAGGAACGGCATCCTCGAAGTGAAGTTGACGAAGAGGACCCCCAGTGCGCCGACAGGAGAAGAGATCAAGATAGAGTGACCTGCAGCGATGCCACACGACCTCAGGAAGACGAGGAAAATGAGAGGCCGTCGCACCCACGGATGGGGCAGAGTGGCTCAGCACAGGAGAAGCAGCAGAAAGACTGGAAGGGGGAGGGCCGGAATTCGCGCTCAAATGTTCATGAACTCCTTGACTGAGGTGGAGCCGAAAAGGGGGTTCGTTCCGAAGCCCATCAGGAGGCCAGCCAAGGCGTTGAACTTGGCGGCGCTGGAACGGCTCATCCCGTCCTCAACGGAATCCGGAAAACAGACCTTCGACCTATCGTCAGTGGGAGTGAAAAAGCTGTTAGGGGGAGGAAGTGCGCCCAAGAATGCGGAGATAGTCGTGGGCTCTTGGTCAAAGATGGCTGAGGAGAAGGTCAGGGCGGCTGGAGGTTCGCTCAAGAAACCCTAGGTCAGGTGATGTGCGCTGGTCCGACTGCTTGAAGTGACAGCTTCCGTGGGCAGGATTATGCCCGAGATCTCGAAGCCAGAGAAGAAGCCCCGGTTGACCGAGCGGCTCATATGGACCGGTGGCGTCCTGATCCTGTACCTGATATTGGGCTACGTTGACCTGTACGGGATTCCCACACAGACCGCAGATCCTCTCAGGCAGATGAGAGTCATCATAGGCGGTGCGAGGGGGTCCCTGGCCGAGCTGGGCATTGGTCCAATAGTGACTGGTGGGCTGATCCTCCAGCTGTTGGCGGGCACGGGGTTCATCTCCTACGACCAAGGTTTGGCTGAGGACAGGGAGCTCTTCGCAGCGTCCAACAAGACTTTCGAGCTCCTGTTTACAATACTCATGGCCGGCCTGTACGCCTTCGGCGGAAGCTACGGCAGCCTGAGCCTAGCCGTCGAGGCGGTGATATTCGGGCAACTGCTGCTCGCGGGCATCCTGATAATGATGATGGACGAACTGCTGCAGAAGGGCTGGGGGATAGGCAGCGGCATCAGCCTGTTCATCCTCGCAGGGGTTGCTCGCGAGATGACGTGGTCGATGTTCTCGCCGATCCCAATGTCAGATGGCTTCGCCGATGGAGCCGTGATAGCGGCTCTTGAGGCCGCCTTCTCTGGGAAGATGACTTTGGACATGGTTTTCATCAGGCAACCGGATCCCAACCTGCCGACCCTGAGCGGCTTGGTCGTCACGCTCGTGCTGCTGGCCGCGGTCGTATACCTTGAGAACGTCAAGATACAGATCCCGGTTTCTTCCTCAAGGGCTAGAGGATTCAGCGGCAACTACCCGATAAAGCTGCTCTTCGTGTCAACGCTCCCGATAATCCTGGCAGCGGCTGTGTTCTCAAACCTGACGCTCCTCGCTTACTTCGTCCAGAACAATCAGCAGTTGGCGTCGATAGGGTTCATGAACGTGACGCTGGGGGACGTGATAGGGAAGGTCAACGCGACATCAGGAAGGCCTCTCAGCGGCCTCGTCCTCTACACCAGTTCCCCTAGGAACCTCCAGGAAACTCTTGCTTCTCCCGTCCGGTCAGTCGTATACATGCTCATCCTCGTCAGCTTCTGCGTCATATTCTCAGTGCTGTGGGTCTACACTGCTGGTATGGATGCGAGGTCCATCGCCCAGCAGTTGGTCGACGCCGGCGCAGTGGTCCCAGGTTTCAGGGCCTCACACAAGCCGCTGGAACTGATGATATCGGACTACTTGGGAACTGTCACAGTATTGGGAGGGGCGATCGTCGGATTGCTGGCGGGGACGGGGGACATGCTGGGAGCCTTCGGGTCCGGGACCGGCCTCCTGCTCTCTGTGGGGATAGTATACTCCATGTACGAGGACATAGCCAAGGAGCAGATCATGCAGCTCTACCCGACGCTCGGTCGCATACTGCCGGGAATAGCTTGAGCTTCAACTTTAAATCGAAAAGCTGAGCGCGACCCGCATGGGTCGCCTAGCGGTGGTCACAGGGATACCGGGGGTGGGAAAGACCACCGTCCTGGACAACTTCATGCGAATCTGTCAAGAGAAGCGGATCAAGGCAACCATGTTGAGCATCGGGACGCTCATGCTGGATGAGGCAGTTTCGAGGGGGTTGACAGGAGACAGGGATGGCCTCAGGGGACTGACGCTGACCCAGCAATGGGACTTGAGGGAGGCCTCGGTCCGCAGGATCTCGAGCGCCAAGAAGGAGTTCGACATCGCGCTGCTTGACACGCATTTCATGGTTCGCTCCAGGGGCGGGTACCTGATAGCGCTCCCGCGCAAGTTCCTGGAGAGCATCTCGCCGGACTTCTTCGCTGTCATCGAGGCAACAGTAGACGATATAGTGCACAGGAGACGGAAGGACACCACGAGAAGCAGAGATGCGATTGACCCCTCCGAGGTGAGGCTGGAACAGGACTTGACCAGACAGGCCATCTTCGTCTTGGCTTCCGTGTGCAACGCGAATGTGATCAGGGTCGTGAACAGAAGGAACCAAGCCGCGCTGGCCGCTCGGAAGCTTTATGAGTTCTTCCTCGAAGGGGCGTGACCACATGGATTTCGTCACGACTCTTCTCGTCGTCACGGCCTCGGCCTTCGTCAATGCTTTGGGTAACAGCCTGATCTCTGTGAAGATACAAGACCCCGGGAAGCTCAAGGAACTGCAGCGACAGGTCAAGGACTACCGCGAGCAGATTGAAGCGGCCAAGAAGGTCTCCGACACCAAGATCCTCAAGAGCCTCGAGAAGAAGAAAAGGTACATTGACAGCTTGTCAAGCGAGGTTTCGTCGATCACTCTGAAACAGACGTTGGCCTCCCTTGGGGTCACGATAGCGACCTTCTACCTGCTGTTGTGGTTGATACCCACAGAGCAGACCGTCGCCGTGATCTCGACGCATCTGCTCAACCCGGAGGACGGGCTGATCAAGCTGAACACAGTGTACTGGTTCATGGTATCCACCATCTTCTTCTCGACCGCGACGAGGAAGCTATTCGGCCTGGTCTGAGGGCAGACGGATGACTCTGACAAGACCCAACGGACCGGTGATAACGGTGGGGGGTCTGCACGGGGTTGGCAAGTCAACTCATGCCACCGCCTTAGCTGATAGCCTGAGGCTGAGGTACATCTCCACCGGTCTCCTCTTCAGGGATGTGGCTTCGGACAAGGGCTTGGACCTCATCGAGCTGACAAAGCTGTCCGCTGAGGACAGGTCGATAGACGAGGAGATAGACGAGAGGAGCAAGAGGCTCCTTTTGGGGGGAAACGTCGTTTTCGACAGCATGCTGGCGCCCTACCTGTCGGTCTCGATGGGCGTAGAGGCCTTCAGGATCGGTCTATTCGCCCCATTTGGGGTTCGGACCGGCAGGATAGCGAGAAGAGACGAGATAGGCGAGCGGCAAGCCCTCAAGGAGACGCAGATCAGGGAGAAGACAGAGTTCGAGAGGTTCAGGAAGTACTACAGCATAGACATCTCTGACACCTCAATCTACCACTTGATGCTGGACACTTCTCTCTTCTCCATCGAGGACAACGTTAAAATCCTGTGCAGCGCTGCGACCACCTACATACGGAGGGTTTGGCCGGATTGGCAGTGCTCTCAATAGGGAGGATATGTCTCAAGACCAAGGGGAGGGAGAGCGGGAGCAAGTGCGTGGTGGTCAATGTCATCGATGACAGCTTCGTCGAGGTAACCGGTCCCAAAGAGCTCACTGGTGTGAAAAGGAGAAAGGTGAACGTCAGCCACTTGGCTCCCCTGGACAAGGTGATCAAGATACGGAAGGGGGCCACGGACAAGATGGTGCTCACCGCGCTCAAGAGATCTAGGCTGATCCCCATCATGGGTGGCAAGGAGGTTGAAGGAGGAGAAGAGACCGACGAAAGCGAGGAAGCTGATAGTTCGTGAGGAGTCGGAGCCCTCCTGGGAGTACGGCTACAACCCGCGCTCAAGGCCGATCGACATGCTGATGAACTTGGCGGTCGTAGTCTTGGACAAACAGGGAGGGCCGACCAGTCACGACGTCGTCGCCAGCTTCAAGAGGCTCGTCAAGCTCGAAAGGGCAGGCCACACGGGGACCCTAGCGATCTGACCGGGGAAATCCCCAGGTGACCGGAGTGCTCGTCGTGCTGACGGGCAGCGCCACGAACGTGATGTCCTACATGCACAACTTCAAGAAGGAGTACATCGGGGTCGGGGAGCTTCACGCAGCTGTCAGCGAGTCGAGGCTCAGGAAGACCATGAAGGAACTGGTCGGCAGGATCTACCAGCGCCCCCCTGTGAGGTCTGCGGTGAGCAGAAGGCTCAGGACGAGAGAGGTCTTCTACTTCGACCTCCTCGAGATGATGGACAGGAGGTTCCTGTTTCGGGCGGGGACGGAATCCGGGACATACGCGAGGAAGCTCATCAACGATGTCGGCTTGCTCCTGGGCACCGGCGCGCACATGGTCGAACTCAGGAGGACGATTGATGGCCCGTTCAAGGAGGAGGATAGTCACCCGATGTGGGATGTGGCTGCCTCATTAGAGTTGTACAGGAGGAACGGCGATGACTCTCTGCTGAGGAAGGTCTTCCTCCCGGTTGAGATGGCGGTCTCGGCGTATGCCTCTGTGTACATCAAGGACAGTGCGGTGGCATCCGTTTGCCATGGGGCCAACTTGGCAGTGGGGGGCGTCTCATCCTTCGAGGAGCCAATAGCTGAGGGTGAAGACGTTGCGATCAAGACGCTGAAGGGAGAATTCATCGCCATGGGAAAGGCGGTGAAGGGAAGCTCGGCTCTAGCGAAGGACAAGACGGGTATCGCGGCGACCACCGCCAGGGTGGTCATGGATAGGCACCTCTATCCCAAAATGTGGAGATGATAAGATGGGAAATCTTATTATCGCGCGAGGCAAGGTCGGTCCGAGCGCCCGGGTACCCAAGCACGGCTACGGGGCAATGTAGCCTAAGCCTGGAGCCGACTCGGACAGCTTGTGGGCCTTCGGGCCCGCGTGAGTTCAAGGGAGGCAACTCTGAGAATCTCACCCCGGGCGCCTCATCAGTGCGCGCAGTCAACTGAGCGAGAGTCTCCCCTCCAAACGAGCGCGTGCGGACCTGAAAGCGGAAATAACTATTAATAGAGGACACCGAAGCTTGCAAGGTCTGATGCCGGAAGAGAAAGAACTGAGGGCGATTGTGAGAATAGCCGGAACTGATTGTGACGGCGAGCTGAAGCTCCCCTTCGGGCTCAGCAAGATAAGGGGAGTCGGCCTCAACTTCGCGAACGTCCTCGTCAAGGCCGCTGGCCTGTCACCAGAGATGAAGGTCGGCGAGCTGACGGATGATGATGTCATGAAAGTGGAGAAAGTGCTCAAGGACCCACAGGCATACAACGTGCCCCCATGGATGATGAATAGGAGGACTGATCCCACAACTGGTGCAGCGAGTCAACTTGTCGGATCCGAGATAGACATGTCCCTTAGGTCCGACTTGGAAAGGATGAAAAGGACGAGCTCTTGGAAGGGCATAAGGCACTCGTTAGGACTCAAGGTTCGCGGTCAGCACACGAAGACAACGGGGAGGACCGGAAAGACTGTGGGAGTGTCGAAGAAGGCCTTGATCGAGGCAAAGGAGGCCGCGATCGCTGAGAAGAAATAGAGGGATCTGAGATGGGTGACCCGAGGAGGATCAGGAGCGCGGTCGTCAGTCCCAAGCGACCTTGGGCAGCGGACAGGCTCACTGAGGAACTCCCCCTGATCGGACAATTCGGCCTCAGATCCAAGAGGGAACTCTACGCGACTGAGTCCTTCCTGAGGAAGATAAGGAGGGCCGCAAGATCATACTTGGCGCTTCCCCCGAGCGAACGCGCGACCCAAGAGAGGGAGCTCATATCCAGACTCTATCGCTTAGGCTTGGTCCAAGAGAAGTCAACCCTGGAGTCGGTTCTGTCCTTGGACCTCAGCGCTATCCTCTCCAGAAGGCTCCAGTCGATAGTCCAAGCCAAGGGCCTAGCGAAGTCAACCTACGAGAGCAGACAGATGATAACTCACGGCAAGATCACGATCGACGGAGCCGTGGTGAGGAGCCCGAGCAAGCTAGTCACGCGAGAAGAGGAAGAACACGTGGCAAAGCTGGACTGAGGGCCTACATCCTGCGACCCCTTCTTCCGCCCGGCCTTCTGGTCCCGTCGGTCGGGATGGGGGTCACGTCCTCTATCCTGCCGATCGAGAAACCTGATCTGGTCAAAGCCCTGATCGCAGACTGGGCGCCCTGTCCAGGCGTCTTCGACCCGTGGCCACCAACGCCTCTAACCACGATGTGCAAGTGTGTGACCTTCTGGTCCTTCAGTTGATGCGCTACCGAGAAAGCTGCGCTCATCGCCGCGTACTGGCTTGGCTTGAGCCTGTCCGCCTTCACGTGTCTGCCCCCGCTCGAGAGCGCTAGGGTATTAGCTCCGGACAGGTCAGTGGCGTGTACGATGGTGTTGTTGAAGCTGGAGTAGATGTGAACGACTGCCCATCTCTCAGCCTTCTCGCTCATCGGCCGAGCAGTTCGGCCGCAGTCGCTAATAAAGACATCGGCCCCGCGAATAGAGCTAACGTTTATAACAAGTTGAGCCCGACGGACCGTTTCGATGGGATTATCGGAGATATCAAAGTCAGATGATGTGATCAGGTTCAAGTGGAGCGACACGAGCCCGTCTCTCGCCAACTGTCTGAGGCGAGTCATTCTGACGGAGGTTCCATCTCTGGCCGTGGAGGATATCGTCTTCATAGAGAACGAGAGCCCGATGAGCGACGAACACATAGCTCATGTCTTGGCCATGATCCCGTTGGTCACCCCGAAAGGCAGGTACGTGTTCCCTCAGGACAGCGACAAGAAGCGGGACGACCAAAGGGCAAGGGCGACGCTGACGCTTGACGTCCAAGCCGGCGACCAAGTGCTCGAGGTCACGTCAGCCCAACTGCGCAGCGATGATCCGGATGTGAAGCCAGTGACGCCCAACGTTACCATCACCAAGCTACCGCCGAAAAAGAGGCTGAAGCTTGAGGCCTATGCCGTTCTGGGCGTTGGAAGGACTCACGCGAAGTTCCAGCCCGTCTCGACCGTCTACTACAAGTTCCAGCCCGTCGTCGAGATCGACCTCAAGGAATGTGATTCTTGCGCCAAGTGCGTCGAATCATGCTCAAGGGGCGTCATCAAGGTTGAGAAAGGAAAGGTGGCCGTGATAGATCCTGATCAGTGCACGCAGTGCGGCGAGTGTGTGAAGGCCTGCTCTTCGACGCCGCAGGCAATCAAGGTCTCCGAGCTGCTTGACGTCGCGCTCTTCACGGTTGAGTCCACAGGTGCGATCCCAGCTGAGAGGATAGTTGCCGAGGCTTTCGACATCATGAAAGAAAGGTTCAATAGCATCAAGTCCGAGGTCGTGGAGGTAAGCTGATAGTTGCCGAATGCTCGCGCGTCTCGCAAGAGAAGGAGTCTGAGCTTGGGCCTTGAGAAGGCCGGAAAGCAGGTCGAGATATGGGGATCTCTGTCGGCCCAGGTCATGCGCTCGAGAAGGCGCATGCCGGTCATCAACTTGGACAGGCTCAACAGGGTGACCGCGAAGGGCGAGACCGTCGCGATACCCGGCAAGGTTCTGGGCGGCGGGAGAATTGACCACCCCGTGACCGTCGCAGCCATGCACTTCTCGCTCGCCTCAGCAAAGGCAATAGAGGGAGCGGGGGGAAAGGTTCTGAGCCTGACAGAGCTCGCGAAGATGAGGCCTGATGGCAAAGGGGTGAGGCTGATTGTCTGAGTCAGCAAGCGTCATCGTGAACGCCGACAACCAGATAGTCGGCAGACTCTCGAGCGCGGTGGCCAAGATGTTGCTGGAGGGCAAGAGCGTCACAATAGTGAACGCGGAGAGGGCCATCATATCCGGCAACAAGGACTCGATCCTCGGCGAGTTCCAAGAGTTCAGGGGCGTGAAGAGCGTAGTGAACCCGAAGAACACCCCGAGGCACTTCATCAGACCAGACCGCCTGATGAGGGACATCATACGGGGCATGCTGCCCTACAGGAAGCCAAGGGGAAGGCAGGCGCTCAAGAGGCTCAGGGTCTACGTGGGCAGACCGGAGGGTGTCACCGGCGAACCGATTGACGTGAAGGACATGAGTGCCTCCAGATTGACCCACAAGTACGTGAGACTGCAAGAGGTCTCACAGAGGTT
>Ga0172362_10000100_pt1 | contig 57483 bp, 55 predicted proteins | sample LakKivs1_kivu2a2_FD_114534 | JGI IMG/M metagenome (GOLD analysis project Ga0172362, IMG submission 114534) | Sediment microbial communities from Lake Kivu, Rwanda - Sediment s1_kivu2a2 | ecosystem: Environmental > Aquatic > Freshwater > Lake > Sediment | place: Rwanda: Western Province, Lake... | reverse complement strand
CATGTGCATTTAGTCTTTGTAACTAAATACTGACGCAATGTGTTTACAAAACCCATACTAGAGGAACTACGCAGTATCTTTCGAAACGTGCGCAAAGACTTTGCCGAGGAGTTAGCGGAATTCAAAGGGGAAAAAGACCACGTACATTTACTCGTAAATTACCCGCCGGAAGTATCTGTCTCTAAGCTGGTCAATAGACAATACATCGAGCAACAGTACGCTCCCATTACTTAGAGGCGCGATTCATCTCAGCTCTGAAGGACTGAGTTTTCTCGCGTCCTTCGGATAAACCAAGAACGATCCATGTGCTTCGTCCTCCAGTAACGGCAGAGGCCTCCGTTGCTGCATCTGCTCTGCCTCCTACCAGCAAGTCTCACTATCCTTCTACTCACCAAAGAGCACCAGAGCCAGTCTCTTCTACTCCAACAAAAGGCGGGTATGACGTCACTGAAACCACTTATCAAACGACCGTCTACAATGGATTGTTAGAACCTCAAAGCACTGTAACACGTCGCACCGTTACTGTACAAAGAGCTGAAGGATCCTCCACACAAACATCTTTCTCTCCAACAGTTGTTACGTATCCAACTGTTTTTAATCCATTCAAGCCCTTTCAGGTTAAAGACTGCACAAATCCTCGACCATCTCAATAACCACAGGATCTTTTTTCCCACATCACATTTTTTAGCAGAAACGATGTGATACACAACTTTAACCCAACGCAAGGAAAAAAATCACAGCTGCTTTGCAAAATTTTCTTCACATTTATTTAACAAATCGACAAAAGTTTCTGCTCTTTGAAAACCATTTCCCTAGGAGCCAGACATGACTTTACCTATCCAATCTAATCGTTCATCTTCCGCTCCACCCACCTTCCCTAACAAGCCTTCTTGTAACTTTTCCTTGTTTTCACGATCACAGAACTTTCAACCAATTAGTTCACAACCATCGACCACTTCTCTATATCTACAAAAAAGGTTGATGTTCGACATCCAAAATCCCAGCAATCTTCTGCTGATAACCACCATAATAGTGAGTGTCACCCTTTCTCAGACGAAGCTCAAGAACAAAAGCTACTTCTACCCTCGCATTCTGAGGTGTTTGCTGTAGGATCTCAGGATTCTGGTCTCGCCTCCTGCGAAGAAAAAGAACTATTACAGTTTGTAGCCACCTCTACTGAAGATTCACCCTCACCAACAGATACATCCAAAAGTTCCTCTCCATCTGAAAAACCAGATCCACTCCAACATGATGACATGAGCGATAATCCTTTCGATCTTCCTACAGAGTTAACGGAAGACTGGATTAAGAACGCCATCAAATCGTTTCGTGACAGAAGTCCCTCTCCAATGTCTGATAGCTTACCCCCTTCACCTCAATCTTTGGCACAAGAAGACGACAATGAAAATCTATATCCTGTAGGATTTCCTTATGGATCCAGCTCTCCTTTTACACCTGATGAGTTAAAAAATCTAGAATGGTCATTCTAGTCTCTCTCCCTTGCACGCAGTAGTGTTACTTCAGATTCTCTGCAAAAAAATGCGCAACAAAAAGCCGTCTCATGCTATAAGTGACGGAGCGGTCCCTTTTTGAGATTGTATTAATACACTGTTTTGTTTTACAAAAAGTTTAAAGAACCAAAGAAATTATAATAAGTTTATCTATGAAGATGTTGTTACGATGGCTCATGTGCATTACCTGCATGATTTTACTAACCTCCTGTGATAAAATGACAAGTATTGTTACAGGTGTTGAAGAACGGGAAGCCAACTTGATCGTCGTCTTTCTAGAAAGCAAAGGAATCAAAGCAGAAAAAATGCGTGCCTCTTCTGGCTCTCCGATGGGAGGAGAACAAACAGCTCCCATGTTTGATATTGCTGTTTCCGCAAACCAAGCTATCGAAGCTATGGCTGTTCTCAATAGAAACGGTCTTCCTAGAAAACAAGGGACAAATCTCTTGGATTTATTTGCTAAACAAGGGTTTATGTCTTCTGATAAAGAAGAAACCATTCGCTATCAAGCAGGCCTTGCTCAACAAATCACCAATACCATTTTGATGATCGATGGTGTGATCGACGCCTCTTTACAACTCTCCTTTCCTCCTGAAGAAACAGGCCTTGGAGAAACCTCTAAATCTCCTATCACAGCTGCTGTCTATGTCAAACACCAAGGAGTCTATGACGATCCCAACGTACATTTGGAAAATAAAATCAAACGCATCGTCGCAGGTAGTGTCACAGGCCTTGACCTGAGCAACGTAACTGTCATTTCCGATAGATCTCGCTTTACCGATGTCTCTCCTGAACCAACACTACTAGATAAAGCTTCTCAGCTAGGATCTAAAGATCTGGTGAGCATCTGGAATATTGTACTCAACAAAGAATCAGCAGGACGTTTCAGAACTGTGTTTTTCTTCCTTTGTTTTTTTGGTATTTTGTTTGCTGTCCTCATGGGATGGCTCTTTTGGAAATTTTACCCTATTATTAAACAACAAGGTGGATTGAAAGGATTACTCAATCCCACACCTGTGACAAGTATAGAACCCAAAAACAAACAAAATATAGAAACATAAAACCATGAAAACTCCTGATTGGTACGTTTTCAAAGATTTTGTAGACTCTCTTCCTCAGAAAGAGAAAAAACAAGAGCTCCTCAAATTACTCTCCACCGATGAGCTAGAAGATGTTCAGCAAACCCCTTCTCTTTCTTTCCATCCTTCCCACGGGCTCTCTTCCTATCAAGAAAGACTTGCTGACATTCACTACTCTTGGTTTATCCCCTTTCTTGAGCGTTTACACGATCCTGATAAACCTTTGTTTATCGCTCCTTTAACAACGCAAAAAGCTTCCCTCTACACACATTTTGACGTGCTAAGATCTGTAGACTCTTTAACTTCCCAAGCAGAACATTTTATTTCTCAAACCTTATATACTTATCTTATCAAAGACTATGACATCATCTTGCCTAAAGAATGTCTACCTGATGACCCCCTAAACGCTCTTCTTGATTTGTCACGAGAACAACTGCTACAGATGGTAGACATGCTCAGCTTGCATGATCTCTCCTTAGAGATGAAAACACTCATCAGCTCCGCCCAACTGCTAAAAATCGAAGCTTCTCTCTCTTCCATGCAAAAAAATTATCTTTACGAACTTAAAAAGAAAATAGAACCTATTGCTTTTAAACCGATGGGACTACATCGGTGGAACGGTGATGAAATCCTTCTCAAAAAGATCTTACACCAAAGAGGCTTGAACCGTCTGTCTAAGGCTCTCTCTGCTTCTCATCATTCCCTACTATGGCATCTCTCTCATAAACTTGACATGGGACGTGCAAGTGTTGTAAAAGCCCTCTTTAAAACAGTAAAAAATAAAAAGGCTATTCACGTTTTAGTATCACAAGTATGTGATCTAGCGGCATCCTTATAAATCTTGGCAGAATTGGTAGTACTTGAGACTCTTATGACTTTGTTTTCCTTAATCTATCAAGGCGATGTGAGAAAAACATCGACCAAAAAAGTGCTTAAAGCAGAAGAATTTAGTAAGCTTCTCGACATAGAAGCTCTCTTGCAAGAAGCAAAAGAAGATATAGCGCAGCTTAAAGAAAATACTAAAGCCGAGTGCGAAAATCTTAAACAAGCAGCAGAAGAGCGAGGTTTTGAAGAAGGTCTTGTGAGATTTAATAAGCAACTCATCTATCTCGATCAAAAAGTGAAGGAGATGCAACATGAAATGCAAAAGATGGTACTGCCTCTAGCCCTCAAAGCCGCAAAAAAAATTGTGGGAGAACAACTCAGTCTCAGTCCTGAAACCATTGTTGACATCGTACTACAAGCGCTAAAACCGGTACGACAAAGCCATGAAGTGAAGATCTATGTGTGCAAAGAAGATCTCCATTGGCTAGAATCGAGCAAAAATGAACTAAAAGCACTTTTTGATCACCTACGCATCCTTACCCTCGAAGAGCGCGAAGGACTCACGCAAGGTAGTTGTATCATAGAAACAGAAAGTGGTATCATCAATGCAACCCTGGACAACCAATGGCGCGCTTTGGCAGCTGCCTTTGAAAATTTTTTAAAACGTTAAGGCTATGACCAAAAAAAATCGCTTTCTTTCTCTGCTTTTGCTGATGATCTGCCTCGTTGCCAGTTACGCTCCCGCTGAACTATTTGGCGCAGACCCTCCTGCAGCCTCACAAGTTATTGATACCTCCGACGATGATTCTGGTATGGGCGCAAGTGTACTTACCAAAATGGCAGTACTTGCTCTTTTGGCGCTAGCTCCCTACATTTTGATGCTACTCACCTCTTTTTTAAAGATGGTTGTTGTCCTCTCTCTTCTTCGAAATGCTCTCGGTGTCCAACAATCACCCCCTAACCCAGCCATCATAGGTATCGCTCTTCTTATGTCCATCTATGTGATGTTCCCCACAGGACTTGCTATGTATAATGCTGCTGGTGGCTACGCCCAACAAGCACCTAAAAATCTCTTCTCAGGGGAAGCTGCAACTTATGTTATTACCGTCATGGACAAAGCCAAAGAACCTCTGAAAGAGTTTTTGATGAAAAACTCTATACCCAAACACCAACGCTATTTCTATCAGCTAGCGCAACGAAGTTTTCCCCCTGAATTTCGTGAGGGTCTTAAGGGTGATGATATGATTGTCATTGTACCTGCCTATATTTCTTCACAATTGAAATCTGCTTTTGAGATAGGAGTTCTTATCTATTTACCCTTTTTCGTCATCGATCTTGTCACATCTAACATCTTGCTTGCTATGGGTATGATGATGCTCTCCCCTCTTACTATCGCCCTTCCTCTTAAACTACTGCTGATTGTGATGATTGATGGTTGGACCCTTGTTATACAAGGATTAGTACTATCCTATCGGTAACATTTATATGCTAGGAGTCTTATGTTTCAATCAGAAGTGTACCAACTATCTTACCAAGCTCTTCTGCTTATTTTGATCCTCTCCGCTCCACCTATCCTCATCAGTATGACACTTGGTCTTTTTGTAGCTATCTTTCAAGCGGCGACACAAATTCAAGAGCAAACACTTTCTTTCACCGTCAAACTCGTCGCTGTGATTGTTACCATCATGCTCATGGGAGGGTTTCTCAGTGGTCAAATCATGCAATTTGCAGATGCCATCTTTAGCAACTTTTATAAATGGCATTAACACCTCCTTATGAACTCCGATTACCTTCTCTACTTCTTCAACGTCCCGAACTTATCTCCTATGAAGCTCCTTGCCCTCTTTCTCCTTTGTCTTATGCGCCTTGGTCCTGTCATTGGGCTCGCTCCCTTTTTGGGAGGTAAAGTGACTCCAGGCCCCACCCGTATCGGTATGGCTATTGTCTTCTCTCTAGCCTTTTTACCTATGGTGATTAATTATGCAGGACAAGAAAATCTAGCTTTCGATTTTCGCTTTACCCTGCTTGCTCTTAAGGAACTTTTGCTAGGTCTTGCTATGGGTTTTTTGATCTCAGTTCCTTTCTTGATAGCGCAAAGCTCTGGTATCTTTGTTGACTATCTGCGTGGAGCTTCCATCATGCAAGCGCAAGATCCTACCATGCAAAATCAATCTTCTTCTATTGGTAACCTCTTCAATTACGTGTTAATTGTTCTTTTTTTTCAGCTCGATGGCCCTCTTATGTTTTTCGATTCTTTTCTCAAAAGCTATCAGCTGATTCCTCCTGATGCTTTTATTAGCCCTAAATTTTTCTCTCTGCAGCTACCTCTTTGGGAAACCTCCGTCATACTGATGCACCATATTGTAGCCCTCTCTGTACAACTTGCAGCACCAGCTCTTATCGCTGTCCTTATGACAGAAGTTTTCTTAGGCATCGCTAACCGACTCGCTCCTCAAGTCCAAATTTCTTTTTTGGGTATGTCACTAAAATCCCTGATCGGTCTTTTGGTGCTGTGGGTGGGTTGGATGTTCATTTTAAAACAAACATCGGTGGAAACTTTGAAATGGTTTACAACCTTTAACAAAATTATCGATAGCTTCGCTCCCTATAAGTTGATGTAACTCTGTTTGCAAAAAACCTCTTCTTAAAATTTTAGAAAATATGTTAGCGTAGCCTTTGCGATTTACATTGCAAATGCAAAAAGGGTTTTGCACCCAATAACCCGATTTAAGGAGATACAACCCCATGAACAAAAGATACAAGAGCTTGTTATCTATAGCCGCTGTTTGTACAGCGTGTTCTGGATCTTATGCTGCCGATATGCAAGGTCCTGATTCATCGTACCGCAGCTCACCAAGCGAACCGAAGTTTAGAGAAATTACACCCAATGCAGGCCCCCGCGTAAGCAATGGTGTCGATGTATTCTTTACCGCTGACTTTATTTACTGGACTGCACGTCAAGATGGTATGGCGTACGCTCGTAGCGGCGTAGATGATTACGACACTGCTGTTGCCTTAAACAACACCACGGAAGGTTCTACATTTTTTCCAAAAACAAAATTTAGCCCAGGCTTTAAAGCAGGTGTTGGCCTCAATCTGGGACACGATGGATGGGATGTCTATCTGAATTATACATGGTTTCATACCCATTTACAGGGAAGCAAAAGTTCCCAACATGCTAATAGCCAGGGAATCATTCCTCTGTGGGATATTGGAACCATTGGACATGTGACAGCTAAAGACCATTTCATTGTCTTGAACTCCTTTATCTCTGTCTCCAATGCACAATCGGATTGGTTCCTTCATTTCAACAACTTTGATTTGAGCTTAGGCCGCAACTTTTATGTGAGTCAATATCTCGCCCTGCGCCCTTTTGTTGGACTCAAAGGCACTTGGTATAACCAAAAATATGATGTGAGATATTCTGGATTCTTAGATCCCGATATTGCTGAAGATGTGTTATCCACGCACTTACATATGAAACAAAATTTCTGGGGTGTTGGCATCAGAACAGGGCTCGATGCCTCATGGTTCTTTGATAAAAATTGGAGCATATTCGGCAACACAGCTGTCAGCGCCTTATGGGGAAGATTCCAAAATCACCGCTATGACTATGTAACAAGAGCTCCTATTAATCCTCCTCATACGGTCACTGTCATAGATACGATCTTTAATTTTCACTCTGTAAAACCTGTGCTAGAGCTCCAGCTTGGTCTTCGCTATGACTACTGGTTTTCCAGTGATCAATACCATTTTGGCGTCTCCGCCGCTTGGGAAGAGCAGGTATGGTTTAGTCAAAATCAATTTTTTGATGTAGGCGTTGGCTATAGTCATCCCGGGGATTTGATTTTCCAAGGGCTTACCATAGATTTCCGTTTTGATTTTTAACTATTTTGTGTCCCTTATGCTTGCGTAAGGGACTTTTCTTTTTTATATATCACTAACTAAGGAACCATAATGAGAAAGAAGCTTTTATCTTGTATACTCTCTGCCGCTATCTCCATGGCTTTTGCAGAGCAAACCACGCAAGATTCTCAGATAAAAACTGACAAGACGATCACGCCCAATGCTATGCCAACTATCCAACATGGCTTTGATATATTTCTTACAGCAGACTTTATCTATTGGACTGCAAGGGTAGACAACTTAGAGTATGCCCATACAGGTTCAACACTCACCACCCAAAGAGGTTCTAACTTCGTTTCCATTACAGACCAAGGTGGTTACCAAGATGTTGATCACAAAATGTCTCCTGGGTTTAAAGCAGGTCTTGGTTTTGGACTTGGCCATGATGGTTGGGACACTTCTTTCCAATATACCTGGCTACATAGTAGCGCCACAGGAAGAGCGGTAAGCAACGCTCAGTCTCTTTGGGAGATGTCTCCAGGGTCTAATTTCAACAGCACCTCTTCCTCTGTGGGATCAGCTTCTTCTCGATGGCAGCTTCGCTTTAACAACGTTGATTGGGAACTAGGTAGAGAATATTTCATCAGTGGACACCTTCTTTTACGACCTTTTGTAGGTCTCAAAGGAGCCTGGAACAAACAAACCTATTCCATTCGTAATGATAATATCGAATTCCAAGCAAGCGATGGGTCGGGAAGCACTGTTTTGGGCTTTTATCATATCTATAATACACAACATTTCTGGGGCGTTGGGGTAAGAGTCGGTCTCGACAGCTCTTGGCAGTTCAACCGTAACTGGAGCATCTTTGGAGACTGGGCTTTGTCCACTCTATGGTCCTATTTTACAGTCACAAGAGTAGACACAGCGCAAGACCGCTCCGTCTCCCTCGGATCTTCTCTGACTCTCACCAACGAAGCTCGTAAGTTTCATTCGGTAAGACCTGTTCTTGAACTTGATATTGGAGTGCGATGGGATTACTGGTTTTTAGATGATGACTACCGCATACGCATCCAAGCCGGCTGGGAACAGCAAGTGTGGTTTGATCAAAACCAATTCATCAACCCAGTAGCACCTCGCTACGGATCTCTTACCCTTCAAGGGCTTACCTTAGCCTTCCGATTGGATTTCTAATCTTTTCTGATGAGCACCTTGGATTATTCCAAGGTGCTTTTTAGTACGAAAGCTCTGGTTTAAGCATAACCATAGCTTCTTGTAAAAGAGCAATAAAGCGATCGATCTCCTCTTTAGTATTATAGATACCTAAGGAAATTCTCAAAGCACTTGTATACCCAAAACGATCTAGAAGAGGTTCTGCGCACATTTTCCCTGTTCTTACAGAAACTCCCTTAAGGCTAAGGAGTGTTCCCACATCCAAGGGATGAAAATCAGCGACACTAAAAGTAATCAAAGGACCCTTATGGGAGCTATCTCCGATGATGCTCACATCTGCAAGTTCTTTGCATTTCTTTCTTGCGTATTGATAGAGCTCTTGTTCTATATGCTCGATGGTAGCTAGCCCTATACCAAGAATATAATCAATAGCAGCGCCCATCCCTATCACCTCAGCAATCATAGGTGTTCCCGCTTCAAACCTCAAAGGAGGTTTTTCATAGGTGGTTTTTGCAAAGGTCACCTTCTCTATCATATCTCCCCCTCCTTTATGAGGAGGCATCTTGGTAAGCAGCGCTTTTTTTCCATATAAAACGCCAACTCCAGTAGGACCATACATCTTATGCGCAGAAAAGGCTAAAAAATCTACATCGAGCTCTTGCACATCAATACGCATATGCCCCACTGCTTGCGCTGCATCTATCAGCACCTTCGCACCATATTTATGCGCAAGCGCAACGATCTCTTTTACAGGATAAATAGCACCTGTTGTATTTGTCATATAAGCCATAGAGACAAGTCTTGTCTTTTCTGTAAGCAAATCATCTAACATCTCAAGATCCAAAGACCCATCAGCTAAAACACTCACAACTTTAAGAGTTATTTTTTTTTCTAAAGCAAGCATCTGCCAAGGGACAATATTTGCATGATGCTCCGCTGCAGAGATAATCACTTCATCACCTTCTTGAAAGAAAGCGCCACCAAAACTTCTTGCCACAAGATTAATGCTATCTGTTGTCCCACTTGTAAAAATAATCTCTTCTGCGTACCGGGCATGCAAAAACTGACGAAGTTTTTCTCTTACATTGCTATATTCTTCTGTAGCTCTTGCAGCAAGGTTGTATACAGCGCGATGTACGGTGCCATAACGATAGAGGTAAAAATCAGACATCTTATCTATGACACTCTTAGGCTTAAGCGATGTCGCAGCAGAATCTAAATAAATAAAAGTGCTGCTGCGATGTTCCGGAAGAGAAAAAATGGGAAAATCTTTTTTAAAATTATAAAGATCCAAACCATCTTTTCGAAAAGACTCTTCCTTAGCTGTCATATCCTCTCCATCTCTGTAACATCTGCTCTTGCACCTTAGGATCCATCTTACAAAGCAGCTCCCTACAAAACCCTTTAACAAGAAGACGTTTGGCTTGCACCACGTCTAATCCTCTTGCTTGTAAATAAAACATCTCTTCCGGCCTTAGCTGCACAACCGTTGCGCCATGAGACGCCTTCACATCATCTGCAAAAATCTCCAAATTAGGCTTACTATACGCGCGCGCTGAAGGGTTCATAAGCAGATGGTTACACAGTTGATACGCCTCTGTTTGCTGCGCTACAGAGGCAACTTTAATTTTACCTTCGAAACTGAGCGTAGAGCGATCCAGTAACACTCCCTTAAAATGCTGGGAAGAAACACATCTTGGCGCCAGATGATGCACTCTCACATGATGATGAGACTGGGCGCTGTCTTGTACAATAGAAAGACCTTGGATAGTGATTGCAGAACCTTCTTCAAGAAGCTGCACGGTAAAATCTTGCCTACATAGTTTAGACCCCGTGTCGCAGCTAAGGTACTTGCCCACAGCTCCAGCTTTGAGATCTATGTGCACCTGATTAAAATAAAATACATCCTCTATATCTAGCAAAGGATCTTCGACAACACAAAAACTTCCTTTATCTAAAGAGATTTCTAAAGAGCGATTGATAAGATGAGAGGAAAAGGCTTTTGTCTGCATCCGAAAGGAAGCTCGAGAATTTTTCCCTAGATAAATAGAGACTCTTGGGAAATACATCGTCGGCTCGGTAGAGGTATACATCTCAACAATTTCTACTTCTTTATCAAGTGAGATATTTGGAGGAATATACAAGAAAAATCCTTCTTGAGAGAGGGCATAGTTGAGTACAAGTAAAGAACTTGTCGTCTTTTCTTCAAATACCTTGGCAGCTCGCGCCTTAAGTAGCGGTCCATAAGTGTGCATCGCCTCTTGCAGAGGCATAAACACAACTCCTTCGGGAAGATGTTGTAAAGAGCTCTTCGAAAGAGAAAACTTTCCGTCTATAAACACAAATCGATATTGCTGCGTTGCAGACAGAGAAACTTCTTTACCGGCTACACTCTCTTGAGAAAACCTCTGCTCATGCAGCTGTCTAAACCCAAGATATTGAAAAGCCTCTTCGGTTTTTGCAGGGAACCCTTTCTCTACAAATAATTGCCACGCCTTCTGCTGCAAGCTATCAAGCACTCTTGCAGAAGCTATCTTGCACAATTGCTCTAAAAGCTTTTCATCAGGCCGCACACTCATCAACTACACACCTATCTTGTGGCTAGAGAGCCAATCATAACCTTGTTTTTCAAGAGTAAGGGCAAGAGATGCATCCCCTGTCTTGACAATAGCGCCCTCTATGACAACATGGACATAATCTGGTTTTACGTAATCAAGTAGCCTTTGATAGTGCGTAATAAGGATAACAGCTTTCTCTGGAGTCTTCTGCTGATTAATTCCTTCAGCAACAACTTTCATAGCATCTATATCAAGGCCTGAATCGGTTTCATCAAGGATAGCAACAGTAGGCTCTAGTACTGCCATCTGCAGGATTTCATTCCGTTTTTTTTCTCCACCTGAAAAACCTACGTTGACATCTCTTTCTAAAAACTCTTCCTTCATATGCATAAGGCGGAGTTTTTCTTTAAGCAATAGAGAAAACTCCTCTTGCGATAGAGGAGGTAGTTTCTGCGCTTTGCGCTTTGCACTATGCATAGAAAACAAAAACTCCCGATTGCTACAGCCGTTGATTTCAATAGGATATTGAAAACCCATGAAAAGCCCTATATGCACCCTCTCTTCTGGCTCAAGCTCAGTGAGCTCTACGCCATGCAACGTCATCGTGCCCTCTGTGATCTCATAGCTAGGATGTCCAGCTAGCACTTTTGCAAGTGTCGATTTACCAGCGCCATTAGGGCCCATGATCGCATGAATCTCCCCAGGCTTTACCATGATAGTAAATCCTTTTAGCACCTCTTCCCCTTCCACGCTCACGTGAAGATTACGTATCTCAAGCATAAATCATCCTACGGAATTTTCTAACTTTAATGTTAATAGCTTTTGAGCTTCTACCGCAAACTCTAACGGCAGCTCTTTAATCACCTCTTTACAAAAACCATTAACAATAAGGTTAATAGCCTCTTCCTTTGCAATCCCCCTTGATTGCAGATAAAAAATTTGCTCTTCATTCATCTTTGAAGTAGAGGCTTCATGCTCCACCTCTGCTGTGTCATTATGCACCTCGATATAGGGGAAGGTGTTTGCTGAGCATTTGTCTCCAACAAGCATGGAATCGCACTGCGTGTAGTTTCTCGCTCTTTCTGCTTTAGGAGCGATTTTTACAAGACCACGATAGGTGTTGTGAGAGGTGTCTGCAGAAATACCTTTAGATATAATCGTCGAAGAAGTGTTTTTCCCCAGATGAATCATCTTGGTACCCGTATCTGCTTGCATGTGATGATTGGTAAGTGCTACCGAATAAAATTCTCCCACAGATTCATCACCTTGCAGAAGACAGCTAGGATATTTCCAAGTGATGGCAGCGCCAACCTCTACCTGTGTCCAAGAGATCTTCGATCGATACCCTTGGCATCTCCCTCTTTTGGTGACAAAATTATAAATACCCCCTTTGCCTGTCACAGGATCTCCTGCATACCAGTTCTGTACAGTAGAGTATTTGATCTCAGCGCGATCTTTAGCAACAAGCTCAACAACAGCTGCATGGAGTTGATTTTCATCATAAGCAGGTGCTGTACATCCTTCTAGATAGCTCACATAAGAGTCTTCTTCCGCGATGATGAGTGTTCTTTCAAACTGCCCTGTCTCTCTTTCATTAATACGGAAATATGTAGACAGCTCTATAGGACATCTGACCCCTTTGGGTACATACACAAAAGATCCATCGGAAAACACAGCAGAATTGAGCGCTGCATAAAAGTTATCTCCTATCGGTACCACGCTCGCTAAATATTTTTCGATAAGGTCAGGATATTTCAAAACCGCTTCTGACATAGAACATAAGACAACCCCCGCCTCTTGAAGAGTTTTATGAAAGGTGGTTCCTAAAGAGACCGAATCAAAAACAACATCGACAGCAACATTAGCAAGTCGCTTTTGTTCGTCTAGAGGAATCCCCAGCTTTTCAAAAGTTCGTAAAATTTCAGGGTCTACCTCGTCTAAACTACTGAGCTCTTGCTTTTTTTTAGGCTCAGAAAAATAACGAATATTTTGAAAATCGATCTCGGGGATCGATAGGTTAGGCCATGTAGGTGGTCTCATCTGTAGCCAAGCTCTATAAGCCTTCAACCGAAAAGCAAGCAGAAACGGTGGCTCTTTTTTTTTGGCAGAAATAGCGCGAATGGTCTCCTCACTGAGTCCCTTGGCAAAGCTTTCTGACTCAATAGGAGTTGTAAACCCATATTTATAAGAAGATCTGCTCTGAAGAGCCTCTTCCCCTGTAAGTATATTTCCTGAAGCCATGTCCTTTTCTATAGTAGTGTCAACACCTCTTCCAAAGAGGGTACCTACCTCTGCTTTGCTTGTCAATTCCTCTCCTCTCCTCCCTATAAAAGAGAGATTAGGCATAGAGATTTTTAAGAGAAAAAACGAAAAATAAAAAATTTGTTATAACAATTAAAGACTAGGGAGAGATATCTCTTCTTTGTTTTCAAAAGAAAGTTGAAAAATTCTTAAATTGAAAGCAGCTATCATGGCAATGATATGCTCAAAAATTTCAGACTGAATTTCTTCGTAGACACTCCATGTGGTATCTTTAGTAAAGACGTAAATTTCAAGAGGAAGACCATTTTCTGTAGGCTCCAAGTGCCTTACCAAAAAAGTCATCCCTTCCTTATGGATCCTATCGTGATGTTGTAAATATGTCTCTATATAGACCCTGAAAAGACCCAAATTGGTCGTTTGCTCAAAAGATCTACTGGCTAGATAGTTTTGCAAAAAAGGATGTTTTCTAAAACGCTCGTACATCTTCTCATCACAAAAACGAATCGTCTGCTGATCGATCAAGATAGCTCTTTTGATGCGCCGACCCCCCGAGTCAAACATCCCTCTCCAGTTTTTAAAAGACTCTGTTGTTAGAGCGTAGGTAGGAACACTTGTAATAGTTTTATCAAAATTACGAACCTTCACAGAGGTCAAAGAAATGTCAATGACATCTCCATTAGCATCATGTTTTGGCATCTCAATCCAATCCCCCACCCTTACCATCTGATTCGCTGCAAGCTGAAATCCTCCCACAAATCCCAGCAGAGGATCTTTAAAAATAAGCATCACAACAGCTGTTAAAGCTCCCAAACTTCCCAGCAGTAAGCTCGGAGATTGTCCCATGATTTTTGCAATCACTATAATAGATCCGAGACCAAAAAGAATGAGTTTAAAAATCTGTAAAAGACCCTTGATCGGTTTTTCTTTGGCCACTTCAAAGGTTTGATAGATAAGATAGATCGTATCAAGAAGCTCGTAGATGATCAGGATCGTCACAATGATAAGATAGATCTCTACCACTCTCATCATATACATCGTAACTGGCAGCTGCTTAAAAAAAAGAGAGAAAAGAATGTAGATAGCGAGGCCCGGGCACAAAAGCCCCACTCGAGGAAGAAGATGCCCTCTCAGCAAAATAGAGCTCCACTTACGAGAAAGCCTACCTACTGCGTAGCTGAACAGCTTAACAGCATACCTTTGGGTAACAACATGTACAAGAGTGGTAAGAGTTAAAATAGCCATAGCTACAAGCAGATAGTATCCAAAACTCTTGGCAACAGGAGTCCATACATCTATGTGTAAAATATCGTTCCATGTATCCATCACGTCTTATTATACACATCATCAAAAGAGAGGGCAACCTTGTAGTAAAATTTTGTTAGACATGAAGCCTATGGCAACACTACACTGCGCGAGTAGTATCTATGGCAGAGCTTGCGATGTATAGAAAATGTTGTTTCCTCTTAGGACTACTTCCCCTCTTACTCTTCTCTAGAGATATCTCTACATTTTCTGGAAAAGCATATAACGATAAAAAAGAGCTACTCTTTACAGAAGAATACTCTGTAGAAAAAGAGGGAACCGCTATCCTCAATGTTACAACAAAATTCATCTCCCCTGATGGTTCTTTACTTGCAGAACTGTCTTCAAAATTTTCTGAAGGAAACTATCTTCCTGCGGTTCTTTTTACCAAAGAAAATAGTAAACACTCGTATGGCACTCAGTTTCTTAATGAAACCATCGAGCTTTTTAAAACCACCACCTCTTTACAAGCCAAAAAGCAAAGAACCCTCTCTATTGAAAAGAACATGGTCGCAGGGCATGGATTTTATTTTTATATCTTGAGTAAACTCGACTCTCTACTCTCTGGCAACTCTCATCAGCTGGTCTTTTTGCAACCCAACCGCTTAAGCTTTTATACATTCACTATGAAAGCTTCTTTTGTGACTGGCAGCCCTTCTTTGGTAAAAGTCTCACTATCTATAGAAGGTCGTTTATTAAAAGCATTTGTATCTGATATCCATCTTGTTTTGCATAAAGAGAGTGGCGCTCTTGTCTCTTATGAAGGGCTTAGCGGCTTCTTTCCTTTTGAGGATGGATCTCTAAAAAAAATCTGCGTTACTTATACAGAGCCAACTACAATCTCTTCACATCGTGAGAAGATCTGATTGTACTAAAGTCTCTGCAAGATCTAAGTGCTCTTGCAAATCAATCCCTAGAGTTTTACAAGAGGTTGTGTGAGCGATCACCTGCATACCATGATATAAAAATCGGAGCTGCTCTAAAGACTCTATCCGCTCTAGCTCACAAGAAGGTAGCGTAGCAATCGTCTCTAAAGCTTTTGTTGTGAAAGCGTAAATCCCTATGTGCTTGTACCAAGTGCATGGTGCATTGTCTCGAGAATAGGGGATGGGAAACCGAGAAAAATATAAAGCTCTATCGCCAAGTCCTGTGACAACCTTGACAACATTAGGATCTTCAAGCTCCGCTCGTTCATGAATCACAGATCTTAATGTCCATATATCTGAGCACATATCATGGATAGATTGGAGTAAATCCAGAATTAACGACTTAGTGATAAAGGGCTCATCCGCTTGCCAGTTCACCCAGACATCTCCTTGTATGCCGTAGAGATCTTTGGCTTCAATCATTCTCATGGTGCCATTAGGACACGTTTGCGATGTCATAAGAGCTCTAGCTCCAAAACTCTCTACAAGAGTCTTCGTTTGCTCTGCATCGACAGCAAAGACGATCTCATCGAAAAGTGCACATTTTGATGCTGCTTCAAAGACTCTTTGCAAAAGAGGTTTCCCTCCTAATGTCTTAAGCACTTTATAAGGCAAGCGAGAAGAGTGCAGTCTTGCAGGCACCACACATATGATTTTTTTACCCTTATGCACGGACATTTCCTTTTTCTATCATGTGATCAAAGGCGCTATACTGTCTTTTTACCCACTGTTGATGCTCACCTCGCTGTAATTTGGCAAGCCACTCTTGATGATCCCTATACCAGGCTACTGTGTTTTCTAACCCTTCTTGTAAAGGCCATAGAGCCTGCCAGCCTAGCTCATGGACTAACCTGCCTTCTGCCATAGCGTAGCGAAAATCATGGCCTAATCTATCAGGCATAAAAACAATGAGTTTGTCAAGAAGAGAGGAATCTTGCCCATTTTGTTTCGCATAAATATCGATAAGTCTTTTGACAAGATCTAGATTTTTCATCTCGCAGCCCCCAGAGATGTTATAGATCTCTCCTGGCTTACCTTTGCGCAAAATTGTTTCAATAGCTCGCGAATGATCTTCTACATAGAGCCACTCTCTCACATTATCTCCCTTGCCATAGATAGGAAGTGGAGCCTTGTTAAAAAGACGTGTCAAAATAAAAGGAATGAGTTTTTCAGGAAACTGATAAGGTCCATAGTTATTTCCTGCATGAGAAATGGTTGTAAAAATGCCGTAGGTTGCATGATACGCGTGGACAAAATGATCTGCTGCAGCTTTTGATGCTGAGTAGGGAGAATTTGGTTTGTAGGGAGAGGATTCTGAAAATTTTCCCTCTTGTCCTAAAGAACCGTACACCTCATCGGTAGACACATGATGAAACCGCATACCTGGAAACTTTCTTGCTGCTTCTAACAAACAGCTAGTACCGAGTACATTTGTATAAATAAAAGCAGATCCAGCTTCAATACTTCTATCTACATGTGTTTCTGCTGCAAAATGGACAATGATAGAAATCTCTTCTTCAGCAATCACCTCTTCAACAAGTTTTTGATTTAAGATATTCCCATGCACAAAGCGATATCTTTCATCGGCATAGACTTGCTCAACATTTTCTAGATTTCCGCAGTATGTTAAAGCGTCGTAATTGACAACTTTTCCTGTAAATGAAGGCAAAGACAAAAGATGTCTTATAAAGGAAGATCCCATAAATCCGGCTCCTCCTGTAACAAGAATATTTTGCTGATCTATATCAAGAAGCATCTCTTTTTTCCTTGTGTATACAAGCAGCGATACATTCTTTGAGGCTAGCCACATGACTACGGATAGGCTTTCCAAGGAGCTTTTCTATTTTTGCTGTATCCAAAGCAGAATAAGCAGGTCTTGTCGCTCCAGCATAAACATGCTGCGTAGGAACGACTTCTTTACATTTTATAGAAACTCCTTGGCTGATAAGCTCTGCCAAAATTTCTTTTGCATAGTCATAGCGGCTCACTGCATCTTGATTTGCAAAATGATACAACCCTTCAGCATCACGTATCTGCTCAACTGCCCAAACTACATCATCTGCATAGGTAGGCTTGCTTTGTTGTGTTGTGATCACTTCCACTTTTTCCTTATCCAAAAAAGCTTTCCATAGGGCTTTCATAAAAGAAGGTCCTTCCTCAGAAAAAAGCCAAGAGATTCTCACCACAAGAGAAGAGGGAAACTCTTGTAACAAGATTTCTTCTCCTTCCAGTTTTGTGAGTCCATAAACGTTGAGAGGATCTGTCTCATCCGACTCCAAATAAGGTGTTTTTTTCCTGCCATCAAACACATAATCGGTAGAGAAGTGAATCAGCTTGGCTTGCATCTCCTCTGCAACCATCGCAAGATGTCTCACTCCCTGGGCATTGATCGCATAAGCTTCTTGTGGCTGTTTTTCCGCTAGATCGACAGCTGTATAGCCACTGCAGTTAATGATATAGCGGCAAGATTTGCCTTTAGCAAAATTTTTTATCCCTTGGACATTTGTTACATCACACTCTTCTTTTGAAGAGACAACAAAGGAGAGATTTTTTCTACGAAACACCCTCTGAAAAGCTTGGGATAAGACCCCTGATCTCCCTACAATCCAAAACATGTTAACACCGAGCCTCTGCCATCGCTTCAGAAAAATAGGGAGCTGCAGCATCTCGCGCAGAAACAATAGGCTTAGCGATAGGCCAAACAATACCTATCTGAGGATCATCAAAACGAAACCCTTTTTCTGTCACTGGATTATATTCGGCGCTCACCTTATAGGAGACGAAAGCCTCTTCACTTATGCAACAAAACCCATGAGCAAAGCCAACAGGTAAAAAAAGAGTTTGCTTTTTCACATCATCTATACAGCAAGAGCCCCACTGCCCATAGGTTGATGAAGAAGATCTCATGTCCACGAACACATCAAAAATCTTGCCCTTAGGCACACTGATAAGCTTCGCTTGCCCTGGCGCTGTTTGAAAATGCATGCCTCGAAGAGTCCCATATTTGGAATAAGAAAGGTTGTCTTGTACAAAAGAGCATCCGATGCCTGCTTTTTCAAAAAGAGTTTTACGAAAAGTTTCCATAAAAAACCCTCTCTCATCGCGAAAGACGGCAGGGGTACATAGTAACACCCCTTGAAAAGACAGCTCTTCTATGTGCATAGGCTTCCTATAGAAAGCTCCTAATGTAGCTGAGCCTCTAGCTTTTTGACAACATCTCTATCTGTTAGGCAAAAGACCAATCACACTCATATTTCTTTTGAGCGTTTTATCACGTCTATAAGAAAAAAAATAGTTATTATCTTCATAAGTACAAAGGCGAGCGATTTCAATATGAGAATCTAAGATTCCAGCAGATCTTAATTGCTGATAGCTGATTTCCCACAAATCAAAATAGCCTGGAGCGACTTGATAGCCATGAAAATCTTCTGGAAACTCTTCACGATAATGCACAAATTGGGCACTTCTTGGACCAAGACTTGGTGAGATCCCCACAAGCAAATCTTTAGGATTACACCCAAACCTTTTTTGTAAAGAGAAGACAGCTTTTCCTAAGATATTACATACATTACCACGCCAACCGCAGTGAATATTTGCAATCACCTTCTTTGTGGGATCATAAAAAAATACCGCCTGACAATCTGCGTGATACACAGTAAGCCCTATGCCTCTAAGAGAGCTACAAAGGCCATCTGCACTAGGATCTGGAAGCATGTCTACATAGTCATCTACAAGTGCGATATGATCTTCATGACACTGGCGCGAGGTGACAAGATAATCAAGTCCTATTGCCTCTCGCGCTTTGTGACGATTTTTTTTGATCCCTTCGTCATGCTGCATCTCTTTACCGCCAAACCCCTCCTCACAGGCTGCAGTTTTTACAAATACGCCGTGAGCAATCTCTGGATATTGCTGAAAGAGCTCAAACTCGAGCCAAGACACTTCTTCTTTTTCTTGAAGAATCCTCATAAATTTCCTATAGTAGGCTCCACTTGACTTGAAGATCCAAGTATAAAGCAAATTGATTTAAATCACGCGTGATTTTGTATGGTCGGAGTACACCCTTTTTCTCTGCTTGAATTCATCACAAGCCCTTTAAAAACTTTTACCTTCGTCTGTCTTATCATCACGATGCTCAGTTTTTGGGCGTATCGTCGTCTGTGGATCTGGGGTCCTCTACTGGGCTTTGCGTGTGTGTGCGCACATTTTGCTCACATCATGGAAATAGGATTAACCATTCCTATCGTACTTCTCTTTGCCACTCATTGGATTTTGCATACGCATTTACCAAGTGTTGCTAGACTTCTTGTGATTTGTATTATTATTTTACTTTCTTGTGGATTTGCATTTCATCTTTTTCCCGATGTCACTAATTGGCTTCTTGTCGATGGTCTTTCCATAAGTCCAGGAGCTCCTGCATTTAATTACTATTGGAATTTTGATAAACCGTTTATCGGCCTTTTTGTCTTAGGCTTTCATCTGAAACTGCTCTCTAATAAAGAAGAAATCAAAGCGATCTTACCAAAAACTCTGACTCTCACCTGCGTTTCTTTACTGATCTTACTTTTTTCTGCTTTTTTCCTTCGTGTGATAGCGCTAGATGTCAAGCTACCTTTACTCACCCCCGCATGGCTGATTGGAAATTTATTTCTTACCGTAATTCCTGAAGAGGCCTTTTTCCGAGGCTTTTTACAAGAGCAGCTCACACGTGCGATCTCCAGTAAGATGGCCCCTTGGATTGCCAATGCCATCGTATCCGCAGCTTTTGCTTTAGCTCATATGTTCTTTGTAGCCAACCCCGCCTACCTTCTCATAGCTTTTCTTGCTAGTTTCTGCTACGGAATGCTCTACTCTGTCACAAAGGCTATAGAAGCCTCCATCTTCGTGCACTATCTCTTTAATGTACTGCACTTTATATTCTTCACTTACCCGGCATTAACTAAATAATCGCCATAAAAAATCACCCACAACATCCTTATTCTTATAGTGTTATGTAAATTTTATCAGAATGCTTTTTATCTATTTTGCACATAACACACTTATTATAAATAAGTTATGAAAAAGATATATTTAAATATATTCTTAAACTTTAATATTCTTATAAAGAGAGATTAAGCGTATGTCAGTTACAGAAAGTCCGTTATCAACAGCAATATATGATGCTCTTGGAGAACCAACAGAAGACTTAAATAGCAACTTGCAAGGATGCAGTAATGAATTCTGCAATGGTTGCACTGTAGGTGTCTACTTAACAACAAATGAGGACGATACAGAAACTACTTGGCGGAAACTCTCTTCATTACCTCGCTCAGCTCATCGTTGCCACATCGGTTTTTCAGGGCTACATAATTTTGACATTATGGCTGCGAGATCCTCCGAATATGGACTTATTTGTGACTTTAACCCAAATAACAAAAAATTTATGGACGCTGTTATCTCAGCCGTACAATTGGAAAACTCTAGAGAAAGATTCATCGAAAAATTAGAAAAAGTCATTAAATGCATACACGAAATAAACCCTCATTTTTTCTCAGTCAACGTCTCTGAAGAAGATTCAAATGACGATGCTATTTTGGAATGGGGAAATCCTGCTATCGATTTTAAAAAGCAAACGACTAAACCAACAAGCTGGTTGTATAATGACGAGCGTTTCAAACATATCCAAGATATGGCAAAAGCAGGACGAATTACTGCCATTACGGAAGACATTCGACACACAGGCACTTTTGCCCATATTGCGGAGTTGTACAAAAAAAATGGTGTAATCATTGATTCTCTATATGTAAGCAATATCAATCGATATATGAAGTCCAAGGAAGATCAAGATGCCTATACCAATACTATTTTCACTTTATTACAATCTGATAATCCCATTCTCATCGACTGTCCCATTGTCAAAAACGCTTCAGGACAAAATGTAAAATTTTTATCGCAAAGAGTAACCCCTTTAGCTCTCGATGTTTTTTCTCATAATAAGAACCAGCTGTTTATCACAAAAAATTCATCTCAAAATGCTTTATGCACAATTTTATAAAAAAAGGCCTCAACGTGAGAGGCCTTTACGCTCTTAAGACGACCAGTAACTTTTCTTCTTAGATCCACTATTTTGTGTTTGCTTAGCTGGGGCATTCGTGGAAGGCTGCGTTGTAGACTGCCCATTTGGCATTGTAGACATATCTCTATGATGACTAATCACCTGCTCCACTGCCATATCCGCTGTCATCATCGTTTCTTCACCAGTATCACTTCCTATTGTCATCATATCCATAGCTTCCTTACGTAAATCAGGCGTAAAAACCATCACAAAAATTTGCCTATGCAAAGGACTCAGCTGATTAGCAAAATCCGTCTCAGCAGGCGTTAACATCATCTTATTATCTTGAGCTGGTGCTGCCGCCACCCTTTGCGATGAACGTCTAGATGGGTTTTTACCAGCAACTAGGTCTGCATGAGATAGCATAGGGACAAGCCCAAGAGCTGCTACCATCAATACTTTAAGTACATTACGACTACTAACCATAACTCCTCTTAATTTTGAAACTACCATATAATCTCAAGATCGAATTTATGGTTATTTTTATAAAAAATCAACATAATTATTATAACTTTATAATTATTGATTTTAAATTTTATTTCCGAAAGAATCATAATTTAGGAATTATCACAACTACAGTAGGTTAATTGTGTCTGACAGACCTTTAGAATGCTCCCAATGCAAAAAACCTATCTGTATCATCTACAAAGAGATAGCTAATGGATCTCTCGACACGTCTCAGATGTGCGCCGATTGCCCTATTCTGAAGAAAAAGCTCCATGGAGAGCAAGGTGAAACACAAGGAGTGAAGTGGGCAAAAGGAAAACAAGGTTTAAGTTGTATGCATTGTGGGACTTCTTTAGATGTTTTTGGTATCAGTTCTCATTTGGGATGCAGTGAATGTTATACGATCTTTGAGCCAATTATTACAGAAGCTCTTCAAAGCGAAGATCTTATTCCCAAAAAGATGAAAGCGATCCTCAAAAAAAACAAACACTGCCCGCTCCATGTAGGTAAAACACCTCATGCAGAGGCAACTCCTTTACTATCAACACAAATCACCGATTTACATGAAGCTCTAACAGATGCTCTCAACAAAGAGAACTATGAACGAGCTGCAGCGCTCCGCGATCAAATTAAAGAGCTTAGGGAAAAGGTTGATGAAGGAGCTTAATTTCCCCTACCACTTTTTAAACCACACCCCATGGAACACGCAAGGGTCTGCTCTGTGGCCAGCTTCTACCTTTTCTCTTCACCGTAATATAGCTCGCTACCCTTTTCCTCATAAACAAACGAAAGCGCAAGCGCAGCACGTGATGGAGCTCTTAAAAGAGGCTCTTTTACATCACCCTCTCATACAAAATCCGATGTTTTTGGATTTTGCTATATTGACACTCTCCCAAAAAGAGTTTCTCCTTGAACATTTTTTTGTTCCAGATGGGGTCTTTGAAGACCGACCTCACCAAGGGCTTATCACTGACTCTTCTGGAACCTTTTTAGCAGGTATCAACCTCTGTGATCATCTACTTCTTCAAAGGGTAGATTTTACAGGCAGCTGGCATGATACATGGAATACCCTGCTCTCCATAGAAAGTCATCTGAGCAAAAAAATTGAATATGCTTTTTCAACACAATTTGGGTATTTAACCTCAGACATTCATCATTGTGGCACAGGGCTTAGCATTCGAGCCTATTTACATCTTCCCGCCATCTTATATGAAGAGGAGCTATCTGCTTTATCGTCTGTACAAGAAGATTGCATGATTTCTCCTATTGGAAAAAAAAGTGACACAGCCACCTTTCAAGGGGATGTCGTTGTTGTACAAAACAAATATAGCTTGGGGCTTTCCGAAGAGCATCTGCTCAAGCAGCTCTACTCTGCCGCCAATAACCTCATCAACTCTGAAAAAGCGCAAAGGCTTTCTTTGCAATCTGCCTCTTCTTCTGCGATGAAAGATTTAGTCAGTCGCTCCTTTGGAGTGCTCCTTCATTCGTACCAGCTTCCCACCCAAGAAGCTCTAGAAGCTCTTAGTCTTTTGAAGCTTGGCGTAGATTTAGGCTGGGTGAAAGGGTTATCCGATGCACAAATCAACAATCTTTTTTTTAAATGTCGTAAAGGACATCTTCTTGCTGAACTCAAAGAAGATATTTCTCAAGAAGCTCTTTTGCACAAAAGAGCAGAATTTATCCATGCAGCTTTAAAAGAGGCAAAACTTGTGATTTAATCCTCTGTAGTGACATCATCTTGAAAGTATGAGTCATTATATTACAGCGATCTTACTTGCTAGTGGAGAAGGTTCCCGCTTTAAAGAGGATATTCCCAAACAATTTCATCTTCTTTCTGGTAAAAAAATTTACCTCTATGCGCTAGAGACCTTTTTGCAGATCGAAGAGATCAAAGAGATTCTACTTGTAGCTCATAAACAATGGTTTTCTTTAATTAAAGAAGATCTTAGGAGTTTTCCCTTACATACCATCCGTCTTGTGGAAGGAGGACAAACACGTCAAGCTTCTTCTTACAAAGGGCTCCTTGCTTGCTCCACACAAACATCCCATGTAATTATCCACGACGCTGTAAGACCTTTTGTCACAAAAGCTATCTTGAAAGAAAATATTTTTTTAGCCACCAAGTATCAAGCTTGTGACACCTGCACCAGCTCCTATGACACCATCGTACATAGCAAAGAAGGTCTTCTTGTTGATCATATCCCTCCTCGTTCCCAATATCTACGAGGGCAAACACCGCAAAGCTTTGCCTACGATCTCATTAAAAAGGCTCATGAAACCGCTCTTTTTCAAGGGATCACAGATGCAACCGATGACTGTCAGCTTGTTTTGCAGTTGTCTCATCCTGTGCGCATCGCCAAAGGGTCTGACGAAAATATTAAAATCACCACTTTTTTTGACCTTCTACTAGCAGAGCAGCTGCTCCGTTTACAGCTCACCTCTCTTACGCCCTGTTGCAATACAGATTTGCAAGGAAAAACCTTTGTGATTACAGGAGCCACGGGAGGCATTGGAAAACAGCTGCGCCTGCAGCTAGAAAAAGCAGGAGCTTGTGTCATTCCTCTCTCTCGCACCACACCAGATCCTGTAGATCTTACCTGTGAACAAGAAGTAAAAAATATTTTTGCTAAAATTTTTGCAACCTATGGAGCTATCGATGGTCTCATCAATGCCATAGGTTATCTTAAAATAGAACCTTTACAGAGCTTGTCCTCTCAAGATATTCAAGAGCTCATTCATACAAATTTTACGAGTGTTGTCTATACCTGCAAATACTGCCGAGTCAAAAATGGAGGACATATTTTAAATCTAGCTTCTTCCTCCTATACAAAGGGAAGGCCTTTGTACTCTATCTATTCTGCTATGAAAGCTGCTCTTGTCAATTTTACGCAGGGGCTTGCTGAAGAATACTCCTCTTTATGTGTAAATAGCATCGTCCCCTCTCGGACAGATACACCGATGCGAAAAAAAAATTTCCCTACAGAAGATCCAGCCCTACTGCTTTCTCCTTCTGAAGTAGCCTCTTCTATTGTACAAGCTCTTCAAACACACCATCTGACAGGAATAACTATTGAGATAAAGAAATGAGGCTTGATGGGCTCGAACCATCGACACCCTCCTTAAAAGGGAGGTGCTCTACCAGCTGAGCTAAAGCCTCATTTACTGAGTATTGACCCCAAGGGGATTCGAACCCCTGTTGCCAGAATGAAAATCTGATGTCCTAGACCAGGCTAGACGATGGGGCCTTGTGGCAACTCGAAAGTGCACCTATTCTATGATGACTCTCGGTTTTTCATCAAGACCATTTTTTTTCTCACACCTGCATAATCTCTTTTTCTTTCTGGGCAAAAGCAGTGTCTACTTCCTTACAAAATTTGTCCGTCAGCTCTTGGATCTGCTTTTCTAATTTCTTTTGGACATCTTCGGTGATTTCACTATCTGTCTTTTGTTTTTTTACAAGATCGTTGGCCTTTCTTCGCATATCTCTTAGCTGGATCTTTGCATCTTCCGCCTTCTTTTTACCAAGCTTGACTGTATCGCGGCGTATCTCTTCTGTCAAAGGTGGAATAGGAATACGAATCACATGGCCATCTACAATCGGCATCAGATTAAGATTTGCCCTCTCTATCCCCTTGGCAATCGCTCCAGCTGTCTGGGGATCATAAGGAGCAACAAGTAGCTGCCTTGCATCGGACACATTGACTTGAGCAACATCTTTGAGCCGCATCTCGCTACCATAGAGATCTACAACAACACCATCCAAGACAGCGGGGTTAGCTCGACCTGTGCGCAAATTGCGCAGCTCTGTTTTAAAATGTTCTAATCCATTTTTCATCTTGCTTTCGAGATCTTTCAAAATATTCATACTCCTCTTCTCTATTTCACTTTGGTCTCATTTTCCTATGAAGAGACTTTGCTGCCGCCTTGTAGCTTGCAAACCGCCTGCAAGAAAGACTCTTTTTTAAAGAGGTCAAACACAAAAATAGGTACATTTGCCTCTTTGCAAAGAGCTATCGCAGCTGCATCCATCACTTGCAATTCTTCTGACAGAGCCTGCTTATAGCTTAAGGTCTCATACTTTTTCGCATCAGGGTATTTTATGGGGTCTTTATTGTAAATACCGGGAACTTTTGTCGCTTTAAAGAGCATTTCTGCTTTGAGCTCGCAAGCTCTCAGGGCCGCCGCTGTATCTGTTGTAAAATAAGGATTACCAGTTCCTCCCACACAGATGACGATGCAGCCTTCTTCTAACTTTTTTATACCCTCTTGCGCTGAAAATCTCTCTATACTGGCGCCATATTCTTCCGCGCCCATCACACAAGCTGGCACGTTTGCATTTCTTAGCGCTTCTGACAAAAAAATGCCGTTCATCACGGTGGCAAGCATGCCGATCTGATCTGCTAACGTGCGATCGAGCCCAAATTGCGCAGCAAGAGAGCCTCTAAAAAAATTGCCCCCTCCTACCACAACGCCTATCTGCACGCCAAGTTCGTGAATACTTCGAAGAGAATCTACGATATGTGCGCACGCTTTTTTATCCATGCCTGAAGAAGATTCTCCGGAGAAAGCCTCTCCGGAGATTTTTACAAAGATACGTCGATAGGGAGACTTCATGCTCACCTGCCTAGTGTATTATAGATTTAGGCTCCGCCTACTTCCCATCGTAAAAAGCGAGCAATCACAAGAGTTGCGCCAATTTTTTTACCTTCAGCAGCAACATGAGCTTCTACGGTAAGGCTTGGGTTTTTCACATATTTTTGTCCAACCAAGCAGACCTGATCTCCATAAGCTTTTAGCTTACCAGCTAGAATTTTGTCTACCATCGCCGCAGGCTTACCCTGTAATTGGCTCATGGCAATATCTTTTTCTCTGGCTAGTGCTGCCTCTGGAATTTCTTCTGGTTTAAGATACTCTGGAGCCTCTGCAGCTACATGCATAGCGACATCTCTTGCTAGCACACCCACAGATGCACTGCCTGTGATTTCTACAAGCGTGACAATCTTTCCTCCTAGGTGGATATAAAGACCATATGAGGCATTAGGCTGTTTTTTCCATACCTTCAGTCGCTTGATTTGGATGTTTTCTCCGATAGATTGCACAAGCTCGATACGCGTTTCTTCATGAGATCTACCGCTGCTGCTCTTCTGCTGTAAAAATTTTTCCAATGAAGCTGGCTCTGCTTTCAAAGCATCTTGGACAAGATGCTGTACAAAGTCTTGAAATTTTTCATTTTTCACAACAAAGTCTGTCTCAGCATTCACTTCTACTAAAGCTACAGCTTTGCTATTTTCCTGAGCCCCTACAATCCCTTCATTAGTTTCACGAGTACTTTTCTTGACGGCAGAAGCTGCACCTTCTTTGCGCAAAATATCGATAGCTTTTTCCATATCTCCATGCGCTGCATCCAAAGCTTGCTTACATTTGGCCATGCCGACCCCTGTACGCTCTCTCAGCTTTTTAATCATATCTGACGTGACTTCTGTGGGCATAGTGATTATTCCTCCCCTTCTGCAGCTTTTGCTTCAGCAGCTTTTTTCCGTCTTTTTGCACCTTCTTCTGCTTGCTCTTCTTTAGAAACAGCCACGTTGATCTCTTTTTTCTTATCTACAATCGTATACATAAGACTTTGCAAAATGAGTTTGATGCTTTTTAAAGCGTCATCGTTACATGCAATAACATAATCAATAGGATCAGGATTACAGTTTGTATCTACAAGACCCATGACAGGGATGCCCAGCTTATTGGCTTCTGCAACAGCTATATGCTCTTTACTAGGATCAACAACAATCACAAGACCGGGAACCTTACGCATCGATCTGATACCAGAAAGGTTACGATGTAATTTCTCTTGCTCTTTGGTAAGAAGCCCCATCTCTTTCTTGGTAAGCCCCTCTCCTCCAGTAGCGATTTTTTTCTCAATACGCTCGAGAGTTTTGACAGACTGTCGGATCGTTGTCAAATTGGTGAGCATACCTCCCAGCCATCTTTCAGCGACATAAAACTCTCCACACTCTTCTGCGCACTCTTTAATCACGCTTTTTGCCTGCTTCTTCGTACCAACAAATAAAATGCTCTTGCGTGATGCTACCATCTCAGCCACCACCTGCTGCGCATTGCGCACTTGCTGCATAGTCTTTGCTAGGTCGATAATATAAATGCCATTGCGCTCTTCAAAGATGAATCTCTTCATCTTTGGATTCCAACGATGTTTTTGATGCCCGAAATGAGCTCCTGATTCTAAAAGCTCCTTAATAGTGAGCTGCTTTCTTGGTGTTGTCATATTCCTCTATATTGATGCGTGCCAGTACCCTTAAATATGTCTTTAAGGATTTTTTTAACATTATCTACTCTCTTGGCTCATCACTCGCTGCGATCTCTGACACTAAACCTGGCAACCTAGGTGAGTACACAAAAGAAAAACCGGATCAAGATCTTCTTCTTGATATGGGGCGAGAATACCATCCACTCCCATAAAACTCAAGAAACCCTTACCAAAACCTATGACAAGAAATTTTTATAGATGAAAAAGCGCCTGATCAGAATCGAACTGACACTAGTAGCTTGGAAGGCTACGGTTCTACCATTGAACTACAGGCGCGCTCTATGATAAAGGGAGAATTTTACCATACCATGTATTAATTTCAAGAAGAAAAATAACCCTGCACCTCCTCCTTGACAAGCAAAAACGGGGACAGACCTTTCAGCCTGCCCCCGTCTATCACAGGAGAAAATACAATGTCCGTGGCAATCAGACATCAAACTTCTATCTCCGATGAAACAGTAAAGTTTATTTTCTATGCAACCAAAAATCTATGTTGCACAAGAACAAAAAAAAACGCACAGCGCTTTCACACTGTGCGTTTTTGCACTTCATCTTCTTTTTCAGAAGATTTTAGAAATCGAACCTTACATTGATTGTGAGGCCTTGGAGAGATAAATCTCCTTGCTCATAATTGCTTGCATAGGTCACGAAATGGTTCTGATTAAGCCACACTTGGTTTTCCCAGCTTGCTCCTAATCTAAAACGATACTCATCATCACAGAACCAGTAGTCATATCTTAGACCAAGTTCGAACTCGAACACTGGGCTAAGCTGATGAGCTCTAGATCTTGCATTGACTGTATTATAGTTAGTTAGAAGCGCTACAAGAGCTTCAGAAGTTAAATTGCTCATATCAGATCTTGTATTTTTGAACTGACCCCATAAAGCAGCAAGCGCCCAGTTACCAAAGAAGCTAAAGTTCTTAGAAACCATCCAAGAAGTGTTTAAACCAGCTCTTGGACCAATTCCCCAATAGTTTTGCTTATGATAAGAACGATAGTTCTCTGTATCTGTCGCAGCAAGTGTTAACCCTGTAAGAGCAACTGTAGATCCTGTCTGTGTATAACGAACAGTATATCTTTGTGTTTGCCATGTGCCTTTTAAACCAACGTGAGGTCTCATTACAAGCTTTGGACTAATGAAATAACTTCTGCCAAGCTCAAGATCTAACACGTTAAAATGCAATCTCCACTCACCGCTTCCTCCTGTAGGTGTGGTTACATCAGCCACAAGTGGAAGTGTACGATTTGATGGCAACACTAGAGGGGATGTGTACATTAGAGCAACGTTTTGCGCACCTGTTCCTGCCGCTCCAAAAGAACTATTAGCATGGGAATGCATCCATGTATACACAAGTCCCATATCCCATCCATCATAATGGAAATCAAGACCAAGTCCTGCTTTAAAACCAGAACTCATCTTGAAATTAGGTGTTATAATACGACCTTGAGTAAGCGTATTGTTGGATGTTGGTGTTGCTCCTATTGCCACATCTCCACCATGTAAAGCGTAAGCAAGTCCGCCTTCGCTTACATGCCAGAAAATATAATCGGCCATAACATAGACATCTACACCACCTGTCACAACAACGCCAGCTTCTGGTGTGATCTCTTTGCCTTTAACTCTTTCATACGTTGAAACGAAATGGCCCTTATCACTAGAAGAGCTCATCCCGCTAGAATCACTCATATCATCTGCACTCAATAGAGAGCATCCGAATACGCAAGGCATCGCAAGATACCTTAAAATTTGCAATGTTCGTTCCTTCATTTTTCTACTCCTAAAAAAGAAAACTTCATTAACTCCACATGAAACAGTAAATATGTTTTTAAATTCAACAAAAAAAATGTTGCTCTCTCAAATTCTCAGGAAAATCACTTCCAAGAGAACAAGAGATACCTGTATCATGCACACTTCTATCTTTTATTTGGAGATTTTTATGCAATATATATTCATGATTTTTCTGCACATCACCTGCGCTTATGGAAGTTGTGTGAGTGATTGGATTACTGATTACCAAGCTAAACAAACCATCAACGAAAGTCCAACAGGTGAAAAGATGGCTAAAGACTTGTTTGTTTCTTTTAAAGCTCATGAATTCGCACCTTTTTTTGAGACAGTAACCTCTCAAGCAAATAAGGAACTTGCATCCACGCCCGATCTTTCTACTTCTTTACCTCAACAAGCGTTAGAGAAATCGTTTTTCAAATTGCGAGGTTCTATCGTGCAATTTTGCAAAAGATATCCTAGAAGCGCCATCGCTACAAAGCTCAAATCTTGGAACGATTTTCATTTTTCTAAGGAAGATAAAGAAACTGTCTCTTTTTTTGCGGAGTTAGAGAAAAAAAACAAAAACCTCTCTCTTTCTCCTTTAGAAGAAAATTTGTGGGAAACCTTACAACATGCGGAAAAAATGAAAGCCTTTTGGAAAAACAATCCTCATCTATTCTCTCCTTTTTATCAAAAACATGGGGAATATCTAATAGATCTCTATACCCACAAAAAAATGTCACAAGCGTTTGCTCATAAATTCCAACCTGCATTATTTCATCATGTGGAAAATTTTTTAGCGATTGCGCAAAAAAAGGCAGCTTTTCTTTATGAAGATGATTTGCTACAGCAGTTTTTTGCAGGTCATCTAAAACTCACCTCTTCTATAGAACTTAAGGCTAAAAAATCTCTCGGTCCTTTGTTCCATACAATGATGCTTTATGCTAGCTCAAATGTAGCTACCTCTAAAGAAACAATAAAAAATTTCAGTTTTTGTCCTATTTTACTTAATATCAGCGATGGTAAGAATGACGAACCTACATAACATACTGCTATGCTCTCTGAAAATATTCCGGCTAAAGCGAATAGAGTTTTGCATTTTATTATACTCGGCTTTCTTCTTATCGCTGTTAGAATATGGTTCTTATGTGTTATCGAGCATGATCACTATGTAGAGCTTTCGAAAAAGCCGCAGAGGAAAACGATTATAGAAAAACCTCTTAGAGGGACAATTCGAGATCGTTTCAATATCCCTCTAGCAGTGAATAAGCTGCGCTATGATGCTGCAATCTGCTATGAGCAGATCAGGCATATCCCTTCTGTTGCAAGAGTTTCATCAGGCAAGAAAAACTCCGTAAAAATCTACCCTCGTAAAGAGTATATCACACGGCTTTCTCAACTACTTGGCTATAAACTGGGATTAGATCCCCTCGATATTGAAGACATGATTTATAGCAAAGCCGCTTTATTCCCTAACACTCCTTTTACACTCAAAGAAGATCTTCCTGAAAAACTCTATTATGAACTTAAAGGACTCGAAAGAGACTACGCCGGCCTCTGTATGCTCAAAAGCTCTAAGCGCGAATATCCGTTGGGGAAAGTAGGATCTGATCTACTAGGTTATATTGGCTCTGTCAACGAAGAAGAATATTTTTCCATTTCTCATGAGATCCGTTTTTTACAAGAACATCTAGATCGTTACCAAAAAGACTGTCTAACATTCCTTCCTAAGGGATTTAATAGTCTGCAAGAAATCAAAGATCGTCTAAGTTTTTTGCGAAAAAAAGCGTATAACCTTAATGAGCAGATCGGTAAAGCAGGTATCGAAGTCAAATGTAATGATCTATTAAAAGGGCGTTATGGAAAAACACTCTATGAAGTAAACACGAAAGGATCGATTGTCAGAAAGCTTCCAGGAAGTAAAGAAGCTGTGTCTGGTAATAGAATTCTTTTAAATATCTCTTCTGAGTTGCAAGAGTTTGCAGAAGCTTTACTTGCAGAAAATGAATTGATTCGCGAGGCAAGATTCCCCAGCGCTGCCAAAAATCATCATCTACTCTCTCCCCCCTGGATGAAAGGAGGCGCTATTGTAGCTATGATCCCTCAAACAGGAGAAATTGTAGCGCTTGCTTCCTATCCTCGTAGTAATAGTAATGACTTTGTTACAGCCTCCGCCTCTTCTGTCTCGCGCATCCCTCAATGGCTAGAACAAAAAAGCTATATTGGAGATATATGGGATGGAAAACGTCCTTTAGAAAGAGAGTTGTACTCTCATAAACAACATGACTTCTATCAGGAAACAAAAAATCTTTCTCTAGATAGATATCTTGAAAGAATCTTGTCATTACACAGCCCTGTGAAAAGAGCTCTACAAAAAATCACATCGCTTGGCCTTGCCATAGAGTTACAAAACGCTCTTGCTTTTTTACTCGATGTATCAGAGCAACCTTATGTATATGCTTTGGTAGATACTCTCTATTCTGAAAAGCACAAACCTACTGTTTTTGCTACTAACCCTGCGCAGATTGCAACTATTCTTGCTGCTTTGCAGCATCATGAATTCCTAGTCAAAGAAAAGAAAATCTTCCTTGATAAGATCTTATTTGACATTCCAGACAATAATGACAAACTTCTTCTTCTTGATATCATAAAAATGCTCGTCTGCGGGAAAACCTTTAGCCCTGAGCTACTCAAGCATGTCGAAAAAGATTCTTTATCTATTTATAGAAAACTGTGCCAGTCCTTAGCAGTCACAACAGATCTAGTACGTAAACTCGCAAAAGAGCATTTTCATACTCATGATTTTAGGCAGTGGCGTACAGACCATTTTAAATCTTATCTTGCGCAAAAGCGCCTTGAAGAAAAAGAACAAAAAAAACATCAAAAGCCTTATATAGACTATCTAAAAGCTTTAGAAACCGAGCAGTTTGAAGCTTTTTGGCTTAAGTACAAATGGGATCTCATCGCTCTTTTTCTCCACATTCCTTACACAGATACACCCTCTGCTCTTTTATCTTACCAAGAACATTTTACTCATTCTTACAATTCCCTGAGCGACCATCCTACTACACAATCTATCAATTTTCTTATCAGTCGATTACATCATTTAGATACATCGATGCATATTCCTTATCTACAAACCATGCGAAGCTATCATGAGCTCAAAGAGAAGCTATATGGCTACTATTCCCAGATCAAAAAGAAAAAAGGATCTCAGTTAGAGCAAGATCTTGCAGGAGCTTTTTATCCACCAGGAGGTTATGGATATGGTAGATCTTATGGATTTCGGCAAGCTACCCCTTTAGGCTCCATTTTCAAAATCATCACAGCCTATGAAGCTCTTAAACAAAACTATGAACGAGGCGTTTATCATCATACAAAAGACTTAAACCCTTTGACGATCATCGATGAGATTCAACCTTCTTCTAAAAAAGAGGGTTTGATCCTTGGACTCCATGAAGATGGACGGAAGATTCCAAGACGTTATAAAGGAGGCACTCTTCCTCGTACGCATACAAACCTCGGAAAAGTTGATTACATCAAAGCCTTTGAACGCTCCAGCAACGTCTATTTTTCTTTGCTAGCTAGCGATGTCATTCAAGAGCCCAATGATTTAGTGTTAGCTAGCCTAAAATTTGGATTTGGAAATAAGACGGGTATTGACCTCCCTGGAGAAATTCCTGGCGCTTTGCCGAAAGATTTGTACCAAAATCGCTCAGGTCTATACGCTTTTGCTATCGGTCAGCATTCGTTGATCGTGACTCCTCTCCAAACTGCTGTTATGCTCTCTTCTTTGGTCAATCATGGCAAAGTATTAAAACCACAAATCCTACAACTAACCGCTGGAAAAACCGAAGATTTCTCCTCGCCTTCTTTGGAAGAAACTTATGATTATCAGGAATATCTCCATCGCATAGGGATTTTTTTTCCTTTTTTCCTACATGTGCACTCTCCCAAGACAAAGTACAATATCAAGCTTTTTGAACCCACTCTCTATCGACAGCTCTTTTTGCCTGCTAATATCAAAGAGTATCTTCTTGAAGGGATGCATAGCGTGATCTCCTCTCCGAGAGGAGCTGCTCGAGCTGAGATGATTCGTTATCTCTATCAAAACACAAAGGCTATGAGAAACTATCTTAAGTTAAAATATCAGCTGGCAGGGAAAACCTCTTCTGCAGAAATTGCTTATCATCCAACACTTGATAGACATTGCCCTCCTATCTTATGCCAAGATATTTGGTTTGGAGGCGTTTCTTTTAAAAACACAACAACTTCGTCTTCCTTGCCTAAAAAGCACGAAGAGATTCCTGAGCTTGTTGTTGTCGTCTATTTAAAATTTGGTGATTTTGGTAAAGAAGCAGCTCCCCTTGCCGGAGAAATTATTACCAAATGGAGAGAAATTTGCCAAAAGCACGGATGCAGCTCTTATCTAGAATCTATACGTAAATAGTGACTTCTCTTACTCTATTTTCTCTGCATCAAGAAGAGCTTGTAGTATCTCTTCATCTCCTATCTTTTCAGCTAGAGTTAAGGCTGTTTTTCCCTCATGATCTTGCTGATCCTTATTGATCCCAGCCCTCAGCAGCATCTGCACAATCTCTTTATGTCCTTTCTGCACAGCTAACATTAAAAGAGTCTTTCCTCTATTGCGTTGATTTATATCAATTCCTTCTGCTTTTAGAAGAGCTGCCACAACGCCCACATGTCCTCGATAAACAGCTAGAGAGAGCGCATTATGTTCTTGTGCGTTGTTTTCATTAAGATCTACGCCTTTAGTATCAATAAGCCAGGAAACAACATCCTCTTCTCCCAAAGAAGCTGCATCTCGTAATCTTTGACTACAGATCTGATTTGCATTGCGTAGAATACTTTTCCATTCCTCAGAATGTAAAATGCGATCTACTCCTTCTCTTATTGCAGTGGCTTCATCAACGCTCGCTAACACTTCTATTGTTACTCTACAAAGATGACTAGACTTTTTCTCCATCATTTTTTGTGATGTTTTAACCATCTTTCGCAACATCACAACATCTGTAGCTGTATGAATAGGTAAGTAATTAGCATCTACAAAATACCATCTTTTGTCTTTTTGATCATAATATGCATTGACTGCGTGATCTGCTATTCCCATATGCAGACACAAAGGCTTATCTACGGCAATTTTTTCAAATTGGGTGAAAAATTTTTCTAACTCTTCATTCTCATAAACACCAGAAAATGCTTGTACAACAACAACATCTTCTTCTTCAGCAGATTTCAATAACCTGTATAATTCCAAGGAATATTCTTGCATGCGAGATGGTGTAGAAGATAGTGCAGCATATCGGTGAGGAAGATGAAGCAAGCGGATCCCATCAAAAAATGCCAAACACTCTCGATAAAATAAGGGATCTTTTTCAAGATTTTTAAGTATTTTTTGCGCATTGTAACCGCTCTCATGCGCTTCTTTAGCCAATCGTTCTAGACGGCTGTTAAATGCATCTACTTGACCTAAAAACACAGCTCTCATTGCCATTCTTACAATTCCGTAACAATAGCCTTCCGATGCCCCATACCTCAATTCTTGCATCATATTCCTTAAGACCTTGTGCATGCTCTGCACAAGCAGCGGCTGATTAGGCTCAATACATTTTTTCTTCAGAAGAAATTTTCTAATGTCTTCCATCCATGACTTGTTTATGGGAGATTTTCCAGGATCTAAAAACCAGCGTGTTAACGGATACAACAGCAAAGGAGTAATATTTTTCTGATGACTAAAAAAATGATCTTTCTTCAAAAGAGACTTCTTTTCCTCAGGAGAAATAGATTCCGTGAATACATGTAACAAAACATCGTTGATGTTCACATCAGAAGATGTATTGTCTTCTATAGATGCACCACAAGTATCTCCAGAAGCTGTCGTTGCTATTATTGACATAGGTTATTCATTGTTTTGCGTTACAAACACCTAAAAAGGGACATTTGTTTCCAGGATGTCTTTACACCTTGTAATCTCCCGTGCAACATCCTTATATCCCAGTTTTTGAGCGAGTTGCAAAGCTGTCTGCTTTTTTTTGTTTTTGAGCTCTGCATTTGCCTCACCTACAATCATGAGCATACGAATTTTTTCGATATCTTTACTTTCTACAGCTCTCATCAAAGCTGTCATCCCTTTTTCATCTTGCTCATTACTATTTTTTTTCCATGCATCTGCTATCATTGTGCGTATACTCCCGCCTTGCGCAAAATCATAGGCTGTTTTTTTATCGTTATTTGTAAGAGTTACATCTGCACCGTACTCAAGGAGCGCCTGGATCACGTCTTGCTTTTGAGATTGTGTAGCTATCATCAAAGCTGTCATCCCTTCTTGATCTTGCTGATTAATCATACCCATCGGTCCAAGATCCACCCATTCTGCTTCTACATCTTCTTGCATCCTAACTAGAGCTCTAACCACATCCACAAACCCATTTTTTGCTGCCAACATTAAAGCTGTCTGCCCCATGTCATTTTGTAGATTCGTTTTTGCCCCTTTATCAAGGAGTAACTGCACTACATCTATAGATCCTTGTACAGAAGCGAACATCAAGGGACTCCAACCCCACGTGTTTTGATTATTCACATCTATCTTTTCAATACTAAGCAACTCTTGAATCATCGCTATATTTTTTGTTTTGACCGCTAGACTTAAAGCTGGATCACTAAAATTATTCTGATTTACTTTATTATTTTTTGTAGAAAGTATAGCCTTGATTATATCTAGATTCCCTGCATTAACAGCCATCATTAGGGCTGTCTTTCCATGATTATTTGTCCTTGTTACATCTGCTCCATGCTTAAGTAATAGCTCCACCATAGCACTATTTCCATTAGCAACAGCCATCATTAATGAAACTGCTAGATATAAATGAATACTATCATTCTCGGCTGTAGAAAGAATCTCTTGAACCTTCTCTGACTCTCCTGTGTTCACAGCATGCATTAGGTCTGTCTCTCTCCCACTCTTTACTCCTGCGACCTCTGCCCTATTTGCAAGCAACAGCTGCACCATAGCAATATTTCCCTCAGTAACAGCCTTCATTAAGGCTGTCTCTCCACTATGATCTGCCCTTGCCACATCTGCCCCATGTGTCAACAATAACTCCACCGCAGCAATATTTCCCCTAATAAACGCCATGATTAATGGAGTGTCCCCTCGATTGTTTTGCAAATTTATATCTGTTGTCTTTGCGGAAAGTAATGTTGTAACAATTTCTTGTTTAAACAAATCGACAGCTAGTATCAATGGTGTATTCCCAACATTGTCTTGCTTATTGACAAGCTGCTCGTTCTTTGTAAGAATCCATTCAATGTAATTATTTTCTCCTGAAAGGATTGCCAATTTTATTCTTTCTAAGCAAAGTTGATTCTGATTATGTAAAACATCTTTCCATTTTTGCGTATTCAGTAGCTCTGTGATTTTTCCTTCCCTATCATTTTTCTGACTTTTCTTTGATAACACTTCTATTTTTAATCCAAGAAGATTCTTGTTTTCTCTTCCTAAAAGTCTATTAGATGTTTTAATCATGTTAACAAGTGCAGAAGCATCTTTTACAACATGAATAGGCAAGTAATTAGCATCCACAAATTGCCAAAGTTTAGTATTGGGGTCATAAGATGCAAACACATCATGCCCTTCTAAGCTTAATTGCAAACACAAAGGCTTGTCGGAATCGGAAGCTATACTTTGTAAGTCTGTAAAAAGAGACTCTAATTCCTTATCTGTGTACATACCAGAAAATGATTTTACTACTGCCATTTCTTGATGTTGAAAAGGAGGCTGCACTAATTGATAGAACTCAGGAGAATATTTTTGTATGTCAGAAGGAGTTTTTGAAAGATGATTATAATTATGTGGGGCCTGTTGTAAAACTACTCCATCAAAAAAAGCTCGAAGTTCTCTATAGAAGTTTTTATCATTTTTCTGTATATCTCCTAACACTTTTTCTATAGAAAACCCATGATGCTCTTGCACTTTCCTAGCAAGTTTTTCTAAGCGTTGATTAAACTCATCTACTTTGTCTAACACGATAGCACGCATCGCCATTCTAGCAATCCCGACACAGTATCCCCCTCCTGAACCATATCCCATTGCTTCTATCATCTTAACAATCGCTTTATGCATATCCAAATTTTGATCCAGACCTTTTCTATCTTTTAAAAAAGATTGCACTCTAGATAGCCAAGAATCTGTCATACACTTATTATGCTGGGAACGCACTACCATCAATTGTAAAGGACCCATAGCAAGTGGAGAAATGGATCTACTCTGTGCCTTAAAGTTTTTTATAAGCCAGTTTTTCTCTTTATCAGAAATCGTATCTGTAAAGAGACGAAATATCAGATCATTGATAGTAGGCGTGGATGACTCTGCCTTTATCCCTGTAAAAACATCAGGTAATGAACTTATTGGAGACGTCATACAATATTACTTAGGTTTTTTAATTATACTATTATTATAACAAATTTTTTAAAATTATTAAATTTGTTTTTTAATAATAGTTAACATATTGATTACAAGTTAGTTGTGCTTTGGAAAAGTCTGTGGTGAGAGAGCTTAATTAATTAAGAATAAGCAAGTTATAACTAGCTTACCATCAAAGGGTTACGGAATTAAACCCTTCCGAGAAACTTTTTTTGAAATACTCTGTTGTTGCCTCCAGACCCACCTCTAGGGGGATCTTTGGCTCCCATAGAAGAGCTTTTTTGGCGAGAGTAATATCGGGCTGTCTGAGCTTAGGGTCATCTTCCGGCATGGGCCTATATATAATAGGAGAGCTAGACCCTGTCATAGTCAGGATCTTCTGAGCAAGCTCTACGATGGTGATTTCTTGAGGATTTCCAAGATTCACAGGCTGGGCATCTAGGGAAGAGTTCATGAGAAGAATAAGCCCCTCAATGAGATCCTCTACATAACAAAACGAGCGAGTTTGCAATCCGTCTCCATAGAGAGTCAGTGGTTTTTCCGTTAATGCTTGCATAAGCAGATTGGAGACCACCCTACCATCACAAGGATGCATGTATGGTCCATAGGTGTTAAAAATGCGCGCTATACGCACCTCAACTTTATGACATCGAAAATATTCCATGCATAACGTTTCTGCAATACGTTTCCCTTCATCATAGCAAGCTCTTTTACCAATAGGATTCACATGACCATAATACGATTCTTGCTGTGGATGCTTTTCTGGATCTCCATAGATTTCACTTGTTGACGCTTGTAAGAATCGACAGCGATTTTTACGAGCTAACTCAAGAAGATGCAATGTACCTATTGCATTTGTCTTGATAGTGTGGATAGGATCTTTTTGATAATGTTTAGGAGAAGCAGGACAGGCTAAATTGAAAATTTGGTCCACGTCTTCTTCTAGGGGAAGAGTAATATCCTGTGAGCGCCAGAAAAAATTTCTATAATCTCGTAAAGCTTCTACATTGCTTGTAGATCCTGTAGAAAAATTATCTACACAAACAACAAGATGTCCTTGCGCTAAAAGCTTTTGACACAGATGCCTTCCTAAAAAACCTGCTCCTCCAGCAACAAGAATTTTTTTTTGGTGTGTCATGTCAACGCCACATATAAAGCAAAAGGATGTTTCTTCTCTCTCTCTTGTTTGAGATAGGGGTATAAAGCATCAAGATTTTCTTCATCAAGTGTAATCACCATTTGCTGAGAAGAGGAAATAAGATGGTAAGCTTTTTCCACGGTAGTTGTTGTCACTAATAGTATCGTGTCATACTGTGTCTGCAACATCTGTAGCATCTCTTTCCAGCCAGATCCGTGAAGAATTTCTAATTCATAAGATTGGGTATATCCCAAATACAGTGTGTCTATGCCATCTATTGTATGTAGCATAAGCTCCTTAGCTTTCCCTGTAAGATGCTGTATAACGCCTTCTTTCTTAGAAAAGTCACAATCTATCACCAAAATCTTTCTATTTGATAAAGAGAGTAATTTAGCAAGCAAATAGCAATAGTTGTATTTTTTGTTGATAACAAGTCCAACAACACTTTTTTCTTCTCGTACAAGAAAACGACTGATGATGCGCAGCGCTTCTAGCTGCTCTTCAGAGATCTTTTCTAAAGATGCACCACGTATACTAGGATAAGGTCCTATCGCATACATCCCTCGATATTTAAGGCCTGCTACAGAAAGTGGGAACCCTTTGATCACACGCAGCCCTATCTCTAGACCTATAAAAAGCACAAGCCCCAAAAAGGCTCCAACAAGATATCCTGCTATCAAAGAGAGTTTTTGCGGTTGTAAAGGCTCATAAGCTTCATCAATAGGTTTAGACTCCACTTGCACCAGATGATGCTCAATATTTTTAGATTCTACAAGCTGCGCCATCCCCTCCATCATCCCAATATTCAAATCGGATTGGAGCTGCAATCTATTCTCCATGAACCATTTTTGAGGGATCCCTATAAGCTCTTTGTGCGCCTCTTTTACCTTGTTTAGATTATGCTCTCTCTCCTCTTCTAAGGCAGCTTGTTTTTGCGCAAGCATGGTAGAGATCTGCTTTTCTACAAGCTCTATTTGTTGATCGAGCAGCAAGATCATTCTTTGTTGCAGACCCTGCAAATTATCCATCGTAATCTGTATCTTTAGCTCTGTTAGTCTTAATATCTGCGCAAAATGGTCTACAAGAAACTTTTGGTTTTTTGTGAGATGCTCCTGAATTCTCCTACGATCTTTTTCACTAAAGTATTTTTCATGCTGCAGATTTTTTTTATAGCGAGCCGTCTCTTGAACCACCTCTTTAGCTATGCCCTCTCCAGCTAAATGAAAAAGAGAGCTCACTGCAAAATCATCATAGAGTTTATGATCTATAGCAAGATGCAGCTCCTCTTTTTTTAGTAAAAGCTCATCGAGTTGCTTTCTATAGTCTAGATGCATCGCTTTGGCCATAGAAAGATCGATACCTGCAAAATCTCTTGCAATGATTTTTTCTTCTTGCCCGTGCAAAACTCTTTCTTGCTGCAAGGCAAATCTTTTCTCATCGAATAAAGGCACCTGTGTAGATGCACGCTGCTCTTCTTCTATGATGGCGCCCTGCTCGCGCCAAAGAGGAACTAGCTCTGAAAAAGGTTTCTGACGCAAATGCGTGTGGTGGATTTGTTTTGCTTGATTTCTTTTTGCAACAAAAGAGCCCCGTTTCATGTGCGTAACATCTAAACTCTCTTTTTGTTGCTGCAGCCCTAGTAGCTCCTCTTGCAATTTTTTCCCTTCACTTCCCAACCCATCTAAAGTAAAAAACTTTTGCGCTTGCATCTGACGAATTTTACTTAAATCAAAGTCTATCTCCAAAATCCTCTGTTCATGCTTTTTTTTACGCCCTTCAAGCATTTCAAGCTCCTGATGGAGCCCCATCAAACCCTCCTGCCCGAGATTATTTTGTAGATAGTCTACATGCTGATGCAAAATAGCATCTAATTTTGCAGAAATCTCTTCCTGACGTTTTTGTAAATATTGCATTTGTGCCGTTGCAATTCTTTCATTGTCTTGAAGAAGGTACAGTTTATACTGCTGCATCACAGCATTGATCACAGAAACTCCCCTACTTGCATCCACATCGGTATACGCAAGATCAAGCACGCTTGGATCTTCCCGACGTGGCTTCACCTTAAGACGGCCCATCATCCGATCAAGCACCCCTTGCATCGGGTAAATACGTAAAAGAGCTGTTTCTTGAGTATTTCTAAACTCTGGATCTATATACAAAGAAAACTCCACCCCATCTTCTGTATACACTCCATTCCCTTGGCGCCGTAGAACCCTTTCGGTTTGTAAAGAGACAACTTCTATTTTCCCATATCCATAGCTATGTATATAAAAACGCTTTGTCTCTTTCCCGCTATAGAGTATTTTTTTACATCTACATAATGAAGCTTTACTCTGCATAGGAAGTGCATATCTACGCGCCACTTTAGCGTAGATACGTTGTACAAGCGTTCCTGGGACAACCTCTGCTTGTAGATGGAGATCTTCTACAACTTTTTGCACCAGCTGCCTAGATTTCATCACACTTAACGCTTGAGACCCCGAATCAGTCGTGCTTGGGGTTTTGAGTAAAGTCTTTAGCATAGCTGTTGAAGAAGAATCGCTACGTATAAGAGCCTCTTTGAAAGAAGCTTGTAGCAAGTATTTAGGCTCTACAACACTTAGTAAAGCCATAGAACTCATCCCACAAAGCACGCTGATCGAAAAGTATTTCTTCACTCTTTTTCGAACAAACTGCAGAAAATCTCCAATATGAATCGCTTCTTCGCTATTCATAAAAGAGCTCCTATTCCCTTGCTAAACCAATCTACTGCTGTAAAGCTAGGAAATAGCTGACTGATAAAACGGTTCCACTCCGTAATAGGAGTCGCTGCAACATAGACAATATCTCCTGGCATTAAGAGCATACTATCTGTAGGAAGCTCTATAATATGTTTCCAATGGAGTGTATAGATTTTGGGTTGTAAAAAACTGCCTCTAATCACTTGTATGTAGGCTTTATCTCCTGTAAAAGGAATGCCACCTGCTTTAGCAAGAGCTTCTCGCAGCGAAATATAGCCATTAGGAAGATGGACAAGACCTCTTTGAGAAACTTCTCCTAACATCATCACAGTAGCTGACGCAGGATCTGCAAGGTAAATCTTATCTCCTCCTTGCATCACAATATTTTGCGACATGTCTCCTTCTTTGATCAGCTTATACATGTCTACAGGAAGAAGATGTCCTTCTCTTACCACATAGCTTTTAAACAAATTTGCCTCAGGATGTATCTTCGCTTGCGCTAGCACATCAAAAAGTCTCATCCGATGGTCGATAACAACGCTAGAGTGTCCTACGCTCCCTAGGAGCTCTACACGCTTTTCTTTACGATCTTTCCATGCGAGAAACACTTCTACATCAGCAATATGGGCAAGATACGCATTTTGAATGGCGCCCCTTGCTTCTTCTAAAGTAAGACCTCCTATACGTATCGCCCCTAGATCGGGAAGTACAATATGGTTATCTAGGATGTGATACCCTAACTGAGAGCTAATAGATTGCACAGCTTGCACGATATCTGTTCGCATGGGATGATACAAAGCAATACTTAGCACATCTCCGTCACACAGTATATCACGCCCTTCTTGCAGCATCTCCTGAGGCAGAGTTTCTGTTTTTTGCCCTTCCATCTCTAAAATCGCAAACTTACCTTGTTTGATCTTGTATGAGTCGATGACAAATTCACTCACCCCGGTTTGCTCTCTGCTTGGATAGGAGGGATTAGAGCAGCTTGTCATAGCGCTCAAAAACAGTGTCCAACCACAAGTAGCAAGCAAAAATTTTTTCATAATTTAGAAAAACAAAAAATGATTAGAAAAGTGTACCACTGGGAATATTTTTCTTTGTATGGTAATCTCTTCAAAATAATTAGGTAGAGTCTATGTCAAAGAAGGTATTTATTACGGGAATTGCTGGCTTTATTGGCTATCATCTCGCTATGTATTTACATAAACGCGGCGATCTTGTGATAGGTTGTGATCATTTCAGCGATTATTATTCTGTAGAGCTCAAAAGAAAGCGCGCCTTTCTTCTTAACAACTCTGGAATCAGAGTGCTAGAGCATGATGTCTTAGATCTAAAGAGTTTAGACGCTCTTTTTAAAGAGAAAAATTTTACCCATCTTGTACATCTTGCAGCGCAACCAGGTGTTCGTTTTTCTCTTACAAACCCCCATTGCTATATACAGAGCAACATCAACGCTTTCTTAGAGGTTTTAGAAACCTGTAGAAGATTTCAGCCTCTTGCTTTGGTCTATGCCTCCTCTTCTTCTGTCTATGGCTTAAATACCAAAATTCCTTTCTCTGAAAGCAATAGGGTCGATGCTCCTGCAAGTCTCTATGCAGCGACAAAAAAATCTAACGAACTGATGGCACATAGCTATCACCATCTTTTTCAGATCCCCACCACAGGGCTTCGTTTTTTTACAGTATATGGACCTTGGGGAAGACCTGATATGGCCTATTTTTCCTTCACAAAAGCCATCAGTGAAGGACAACCTATTTCTGTCTTTAACCATGGTCAAATGCGAAGAGATTTCACCTATATTGATGACATTGTCCAAGGCTGCGCCTCTGCCATAGATTATCAGGCTGGTTATGAAATTTTCAATTTAGGGAATCATCAGCCTGAGCCTTTGATGAAACTGATTTCCTCTATCGAACACCATCTAGGCAAAAAGGCCATCTTGGAGTTTAAGCCAATGCAACCAGGTGATGTTGTAGAAACCTACGCAGATATCACAAAAAGTGAGCAATTGCTGAATTTCTATCCAAAAACTTCTTTACAAGAGGGCATAGGGAAATTTGTAGATTGGTACGAGAAAAGCTATCTATCACAGATTCTGCTCAATGACTATTGATCTAGACATCATCAAAAGCACCTTGTTTTAGTCTGTACTGAACCTGTTATTCTTTTTATCCTATAAAAACAAGGGGTTGTTTTTGCTATCAACCTTCAAAAACAAAGGGTTGTTTTTTTATCAAAAAATCATAATTTGTTGAAGTGTAATGCTTTATTTGATAATCGTGATCTCACAGTTTTTTGTTAACTCCCAACCAGAAGGGTCTTGCACGACGTTACCAGACATCGAGAGCTTTTTTAAGATATTTAGATATCTAAAAACGTTTTGACGAAATTCTCTTAACGGATTACCGCTAAAATCCAACTCTCTCAATAAAGGTGTAGCTCTAAACACTCTGCAACAAGTGGTAATTTGATTATTAGCCACATTCAGCACCTCCAACCCACACAAACCCGTGAGGCAACTCCCCTCTAGTTTTGTGAGTCGATTACTATCAAGACGCAGTATTGTTAGTGTCTGAAGTCATCCAAGTACGCTCAGTTCTGTAATACAATTGTTGGAGAGAATTAACTCTTGTAAATGCTTTAAAGCATTGAGCTCCTGCGGAATCTCTGTCAATTCCTTTCCGGATATGTCTACTTTTCTTATCCAAAAAAATGGATTTGTACCACTGAGACATTCCCCAACATGTAAAGAGCTTTGCTGAGTTTTCTCTTTTTGCCATCTTTCTATCGTTGCAAGAGTAGCAGATGCCATCTCAACCACATCTTCGATAGAGGGCTTTGCTCTTTCCTTTGGTTGTATCACTATAGCTTTTAAGCGCTCTGCTAAGTCATCTATTGATAAGCTATCTACTGCCACTGGCAGACTTGTGGATGCTTTCTGTACAATGCGAATTGCTTCCTTTCTTAGCTTTTGCTCATGCATATCAAGTTCTGTAATGGGCTGATGGTGCCTTTGCAAAAATTGTAGTACAGCTTGCGTCATACAGTTATTCTTGCATCCGCCGAAAAACCCCCGGCAGACACTCTATAAGATCAGAAGCTATCATGGAGTAAGACGTTTTTTCTAAAGCAGCCATCTCTCCTGCAAGAGCATGTAGATAGACACCCAGAGCGGCTGCTTCTCTAGCAGCAAGGCCCTGAGCCAGCAAAGCTGCTATCACTCCTGCAAGAACATCGCCAGCTCCAGCTGTTGCCATCCCAGGATCTCCATGAGCTACAACCAAAGGAAGCGTTTTGGGATGAAAAATCCACGTAGGAGCCCCTTTCAAAACAATGGTTACTTGTTTTTGATCAGCAAATTTCTGACACTCCATTAAAAGCTCTTCCTCACTGCTATGCGTCACTTGCAAACACCGCATCATTTCCTTTCTGTGAGGCGTCAAAATAGTTGCGCTAGGATAGCTTTTTGCATGCAGAGCAAAAGGAAGAAGTGCATCGGCATCCAATACACAAGGCTTATCTATATGCTGTAAAATTTTCACAATCTCTTGCTCTACCTCTGTAGATACCCCAAGCCCTGGACCTAAGAGCAAACTGTTAGCTCTTTTAGCTTCCTCAAAAATTTTGCTATCCTCCTTGATAGACCAAGGCGTTTTAATCAGCTCTTCAAAACTGTGACTAAATATCTCCTCTAACCCTTCCGGATGAAATAGCCTTACAATACCAGCTCCAGAACGTAACGTAGCAAGAGAAGAAAGAAGAGCAGCTCCTGGCATATGCTTAGAACCAGCCACCACTAAGACATACCCTCTTTCATACTTATGCCTTGTTCTTTTCACAGCAGGTAGAAAAGAAGCTACATGTTTTTCTTCTAAAAGATAAGCAACAGCTTGCATACGCTCTACATGCTGCAATCCAAAATCCACACGGCGAAGAATTCCCACTTTTTCATACCCTTCATGCAGGAAAAAACCCACCTTAGGATTTCCTAAATAATAGGTCTCTTTTGCGCAGATGACAGATCCTTTTGCCATACCTGTATTACCATCAAGCCCTGAAGGGATATCTATAGATAAAATCGGAAGCTTCGTAGCATTAGTAGCCTCTATCAACTCTTGTAAAAGCCCTGTCGTCTCTCCTGAAAATCCTGTTCCTAATAGACCATCTATAATAGGGGCTTTTTCATAAGGAATAAATTGAGAAATCTCTTTAAGAAGTAGTAACTCCCCACCCGCTTGCACAAATTGACCCTGATATTTTTGATTGAGTTCACTGCACTCTTTAGTGTCAAAAAGGTAAAACGCTTTTACGCTAAAACGGCGCTTTAAAAGGTGAAGACCCACAACATAAGCATCTCCTCCATTATTACCTTTCCCAACGATGAGAGTAATCTTACGATCATACCCGTGATTATCTACATAAAAGAGCACCTGAGCAGCGATACCCTCACCCGCTGTAAGCATATAAGACTCTGCTTGAGAAGGGCTCAACTTTTCTATGCGAGCCATCTCTTTGCTTGTCACAATCGGTAAGCCTTCTAGAGAGTGCTTCATGAGACCTATAAATGCTCTTCTTTGATTTCTCTTGTTAGCAAAGCTTTTACAGCTTCTTTGGGAGAAAGCCCTTTATACACGATATTATAAATAGCTTCTGTAATAGGCACAGGAATACCTGCTTTTTGTCCCAGCTCCAAAGCAGATACGCAGGTATTTACACCTTCAACAACCATCCCTATATGCTCTTGCGCTTTTTCTGGAGAAAGCCCTTCTGCAATGAGAACACCAAAGCGATAGTTGCGACTGTCATGAGAGAGGCAAGTTGTGCACAGATCCCCAAGACCTGAAAGACCATTGAGGGTTTTGGGATTGCACCCTTTTGTCACAGACAGCTTACGAATCTCATGAAGCCCTCTTGTCATAAGAGCCGCTTTTGTGTTTGTCCCAAATCCAAGACCATCAGAAATGCCACAAGCAATTGCAATGATGTTTTTCATTGCGCCACCAAATTCTACTCCCATTACATCGCTATTAGGATAGACCCGAAAATAAGGGTTTACAAATAGCTGTTTGATAAGCTCCATCAAAGAAGGATCATATGCTGTGCACACACAAGAGGTGGGCAGCTGATGCATCACTTCTTTAGCAATGCTAGGTCCACTCAAAGAACCTATGTGAGGTTTGTACTTTTCTCCCATCACATCTACAACAATCTCATCCACCAAAAAACCTGTGCCTTGCTCAATACCCTTTGATGTGAGGATAAGAGGTTGAGAAAAGTTAGGTTGTATTTTGAGAATCGTGGATAAAACCTCACGAACTCCCTTGGATGTTACCGACTCTAAAAACACATCTCCATGTTGAAGAGCTGCTTGCAAATCCGTTGTCACTTCCAGCTGAGGTTCTTTTTTGTGACCTAAAAACTTGGGATGTTGCTGCGTTGTCTGCAGAGTTTTCACAAGTTTCGCATCTCTGGACCAACTCACAACATGATGTCCATTACTTGCTAGTAAATTGGCAAGGGTAAAACCCCAAGCTCCAAGCCCTAGACAAGTCACTTTGTGTTTACGCATTGTATTTGCTCAAAAAAATACTCAACTCATTCCCTAACAATATAGTGCTTTTACCACTTGCTCAACAGAAATATTTTTGGCTGCTTCGCCGAAGCCTATGAGAGGAAGGTGTATAAGACTCTTATTAGGGGATGCTACTTTCTGCCGTAAGATCCCCTGCCTTGGATCTGACCATAAGGAGACGACGCGCAGAGGAAACTGCTCATCAATATAATACACTACAGACAACACCCCTGAATCTGGAGCAAGTAGATGTGAGCAGTGATTTTTGATGATCGCAAGCATAGCATATAAAGAAGTTTTTCCTCGTAAGTCTATGATATGATCTCCCTCAAACCTCGGCTCAGCGTTAAATCCAAAGAGCAGTACTTTTTGTTTGCCTTTGATAGTACAAAATAGTTTTTGAAAAGACTCTTGCGACCAGTTTTTTTCATACCCATAAAACTGCGATGTTTCTGAAGAGACATGAACACCTAAATACTCTTTATCCAAAGCAAAAGAGGCTATATCCTTCTCCCAAGAAAGGTTCCACTGTAATCTAGGAGTTATCTTCCCTATCTGCCAGCGAAGCCACTTTGTAGCGTCTATCTTTTCTAAGATAAGATCAAAAGCCCCTGCTCCTAGTCTCGTCAAAGAGGCTTGTATAGAAAAAGGTTTACCTCTTTCCATATCGGGATCTACCAACACCTCTACCTGCTCTAGCATGGTAAATGCTTCCGCAAGATCTCTACGTGTCAAAAAAGATATTGTTGCAGAAGGGAGTATTTTGCGTATGTGCACACAGAGCGCATACAGCCCAAGAGGAATGTCTCCAAGACCTCGATTCCAATAGATAAGAAGGCGAGGTTTTTCTAGAGGCTTACATGAATGTAACAGTCGATCTAAGGGATAGGCTGCAAGGGAATTTCTGACTCTGCTAAACATGAGCATCTACACCAAGAAGCTCCACAAGCCTATCATAGACTTGCTTCACCTCAATTCCCTTCATACAACGAAAATCAATAGGGCATACCCGTTTATAACAAGGGGAGCATTCCACCTCTTTACGCAAGATATTTTTTTGTAGATAAGGTCCTGTTGTTATGGGATTTGTTGAGCCGAAAAGAGCAAGTAGTGGAGTCCCCAAAGCATCCGCAATGTGCATAGGTCCGCTATCGTTTGTCAAAAACACATGACAGATTTTGCAAAGAGCCATCAGCTCCCGCAAATTTGTCTGACCAGCTAAATTGATGACACGTGTAGGAAATTTTTTCGCTATAACTCCTACCACCTCCGCTGTCGCTTGATCTCCAAACAAAACCACAACAACATGAGGATAGCCCTCGAGCAAAGAGTGAATCACTTCCTGAAATCTCTCTGGGAGCCAACATTTTGCTGACCCGTAAGCAGCTCCTGGATTGACTCCAATGACCATCTGATCTTCTTCAATGCCATACCTTCCTAAGATCTCATACGCACTTCTGATCTCTTCTCCAAGAAGCTGTAAAGAGGGCTTAGTGTCTGAGATGGCAATCCCTAGCGGCTCAAGCAGTCTTTTATAGATAACTACCTGATGTTCTTCCTGCTCACAAAAAGAGACGGGATGCGTAAGTAGTGAAGTTCTTCCATCACCACGATACCCTATACGAAACTGCACATTCCCCTGCCATAAACACCATGCAGATGAAAGAGAGTTCGTGAGAAGAACACCTAGATCAAAAGCCCCTGTGTGAAGTTTACGCACCACATTACGCTGACTATCTCTTCTAGAAAAAATGCCTCGTCCTCTTTCAAACGCGTATATCTCATCAACATAAGGGTTGTATTTTAACAGCTCTGACAAAGGAGTTCTGCACATAGCTGTTATCTGCGCAGAAGGGTAGGTTTTTCTAAGATCCTCTAAAACAGGTGTCGCCATCACCAGATCTCCTATCCAATTAGGCATCCTGACAAGAATCTTTTTAGGTATATATCCGTGTAGATCTTTCATAATGGTTTACATCATAAAAAAAGCAAAACCTCACCATAGCACATCGCGCTTTTTCTGAGAGGCTACATTTTCACCTCTCATAAAAATCCTGCTCTACAAACGAAGATACATTAAACCACTTTGGAAGGCTTTTGGTACTCTTTGGCTACCAAGTGCAAACTTTTGCACTCTTCTTGGTAGATGTTCATTTGCCGCAAAAATATTTCCTTCAAGTTCTGAGCAGAAGCCGATGCAAGAGTAGTAAATATTTTTTGCGCAACGGTGTTGATTTTTTCTTCTCTGACTCCTATCTCAAAGTACCAGTCAATAATTTTAGCTGCTGAGTATACAAGTAAAAACACAGAAGCTGCGCTAGCTACGGCATTCATAGACGCTCTGCTTGCCATCACTGCATTCTCTTCCGCAGATAAACTCCCAGTTTCTTCTCTTGACAAAGGCGATATAATCATTAAAGCTCGAAAATTTGCCAGACCCCAAATCAATTTTGTAGCGCAGCTTGTTGCCGTGATTACCGTCTCTTCCTGGAATCTCATTGTTGCAAAATCGGCGAGCTTTGTGGTGTCTTCTGTAGCACTCTTCTGCTCTTCTGAAAGTAGCTTCTCTAGATACAAAGCATGTTGCAGATATTGTGTAGCTCCTACTTTAGCCATGTCATTCTCCATTATCAAAACATATTGTTTGCCATCTCATCTGCAATAGCACCCTGAATCTCTCGACACTGCACAGATTGTATCTTTTGATCTTTGAGGATATTTCGTAGTGCTTTCACAGCTTCTCTGGGGTTTTTAACAGTCGTAACTATAGTAAGTATCTGTTCGGCTAGCTTCGCTGTTTTTCTTGCGGCACTTTCTCCAAGACACCTATCAACAGCTGCTGCTGCTCCATACATTACAGCTGCTTTTGCGCAAAATATAAGATTCCATCCCGCAACAACACCTGCGGCAAAAGGCACTTGTTCTGGATTTTCTTCTTGGGTTTTCCAAAAGATTTGCATATTGGTAAATGTTGTCCAAAGACCCTCAATAACGAGTATTCCACCTACAATCTCAGAAAATCCAAACCTAACAGCTGTATTGGGTAAGGAGACAGCTGCTAAAGCAGTTATCTCTCGCTGCAGTTCGTCGTTACGCATCGATGTATTCACAATATAGGCAGCGTGCCTCACATAGTCCAAGTGTGTCACAGAAAGACTTACCATGTACTTCCTCATCAAAAGTTGATAAAGCTCGCCAAGCTTATGGACCGGAAGATTTTCTAGCACGAAGATTCTGAAAAGATCTATCAAAAGATATTTTCTCTTGCTACACTCAGAGTTTTCAAAGAGATAGTGTCTATGAGTGAAGAGCTGATTGTTTTAGGCATCGACCCCGGCACCTGTATCACAGGATATGGTATCATCTCCTTTGCCTTTCACACCATGCATCCCATCGACTACGGCTGTATTAAACCTCCTGCTAAATACTCTCTGCATGAGCGCTACCTCATTATCTACGAAGCTCTAGAAGAACTGATCAGCTTACATAAGCCTCATGTCATTGCCATCGAAAATCAGTTTGTATACAAAAATGCACAAAGCGCTCTCAAACTAGGCATTGCTAAAGGTATTGCCATCCTTGCAGCAGGAAAGAGCCGACTGCCTATCTACGAATACGCCCCCAAACAAGCAAAACTTGCCGTTGTAGGAAAAGGAAACGCTAGCAAAGAGCAAGTGCAAAAGATGATACAACTTCTTTTACAATTGCAAAGCCCTCCCACTCCCGAAGATGCTGCAGACGCTCTCTCCCTTGCTATCTGCCATGCACATCACATAAAATTCTTAGAAAAAATCCGAAGGTAGCTATGTACGATTATATAAAAGGCACTCTTGTAGAACTCTCTCCTACCAAAGCAACCCTTGAAACACAGGGTGTTGGCTACGTTCTTTGGATTCCTCTCAGCTGCTTTGGAAAACTTTGCTCCATGCAAAGAAAAGAGGTCTGCTTATTCACCTCCTTTGTGGTAAGGGAAGACTCTCATAGACTGTTTGGTTTTGCAGATAAGTTAGAAAGAGACGCTTTTAACACTCTTAGTGATGTCTCTGGTATCGGACCAAAAACTGCACTATCTATCATCGGACATCTTTCGTTAAAGGAGCTAGAGCTAGCGATCCATGAGCAAGATGCTGTAACACTTTGTAAAGTGCCTGGGATCGGAAAAAAGACAGCAGAAAGACTCCTGCTTGATTTGAAAGATAAGCTCAAACATTTGCACTCTTCTAGCGCAATAGATCAGGCTGTCTCTCCTGAACATGCTCATCTCGTGCAGGATGCTCTTTCAGCCCTTATGAACCTCGGCTATAACCAAGCTGTTGCGAGGCCTGCTATCAAAAAAACTTTGGAACAATCTAAAAAAACTTTGGAACTTTCTCAGCTCATCACTCTCGCTCTTAAAACAATTCACGCAAAAGAATAACCATTGCTTAGCAATGGCTCTCTTTTCTATACTGCTGCGGCTCATGTGAGAGATTGACTATGCTTATTCATCTTCCTTTATTTATCGCAGCGCTTCTTGCCTCCCAGCTGCTATGCCTATGGATAGGTAGAAAATCTTCACACACCTCCTCTTCGCAAGAGGACTATTTTCTTGCCAAAAGAACCGTTCGTTTTTTTCCTCTTATGATGACCTTTGTAGCAACGCAGATCGGAGGAGGGCTTGTTCTGGGTGCTGCCGACGAGGCCTATATATATGGGTGGTCGGTCCTATGCTATCCCTTAGGTATGGCCCTTGGTTTTATCTTGCTTGGCCTTGGCGTCGGGAAAAAACTGTATGCTTTGCACCTTGGCACCATTGCGCAGATCTTTGAAGTCAAATACCACTCCACTACGCTGCGCAAGATCGCATCTACATTATCCATGTTTTCTCTATTTATGATTTTTGTCGCGCAGATTGTAGCCTCAAAAAAATTTATGCTCGCCATAGGTTTTCATAACCCTCTGTTTTTCTATGTGTTCTGGGGCATTGTCATTCTCTATACCTCTTTAGGGGGCCTCAAAGCAGTGATTTCTACAGACATCGTCCAAGCTCTTGCCTTTATCGCCATCTTTCTTGTCTGTCTTGGCTTTGCTGTGTGTAACCTGTCTATTCCCTTGCCAGCTATTTTTGATCATGGGGTGCAGTTAACACTTACCCATATGGCTAGTTTGCAATCTCAAAAACTCTTTGGATGGATATGCATGCCCTTACTTTTCATGCTCATTGAGCAAGACATGGGCCAGCGCTGCTTTGCAGCCGATTCTTACAAAACTGTTGTCAAAAGCACTCTTACAAGCGCTGTCATTATCCTCCTCTTTGCTTGTATTCCCATCTTTTTTGGCATTTCGGCCAGCGCAACCCATGTCACTTCTCTTGGATCTGAAAGTATTCTTATGAAGGTGGTGCAGCTCACTTCCAACCCTTATTGCTCTGCGTTATTTGCTTGCGGGATTTTACTCATTATTATTTCTACAGCAGATGCACTGCTCAACGCTATCGCCTCGAACCTAAGTCTTGATTTCCCTTTTTTCCACAAGCAGCCTCTAAAAATTTCTAAAATGATCACAATAGGTATTGCCTGCCTTGGTATCTGGTTTTCTTGTTACTTTCAAAATATTGTTGATGTGCTTATCCAAAGCTATGAACTCTCTATCAGCTGCCTACTCATTCCCATCATGATGGCACTGTTTCAGAAAAAACCCTCTCCTTCTTCCGCTATAGGCTCCATGGTAGGTGGACTTGTAGGATTTGTCTTGTTTCGATGCGTTCCCCATACGTTACCAAAAGAATTTTTGAGCCTTCTTCTCTCTGCGCTCGGTTTTGCCTTTGGGTCTTTAACCTCCCGTTATGCTATACTCAGCCAAAAATCTCTGAGATAACACTTTTTTTGTAATTTATGGAATTTGTGCATAGAGCCTATGAAAAAGGGCGCACCATAGCAGCTGTCGCCACACCTCCCGGTGAAGGAGGTATTGCCATCATACGTATTTCTGGAAAAGAAGCTTTAGCCGTCTCAGACAGTATTTTTTCCGGAGATGTACTCTCTTACACAAGTCATACAGCGCACTATGGAAAAATTCTGTCAACTCATGGGGCTGTGATCGATGAAGTCTTGCTGATTGTGATGAAATCTCCCAAATCCTTTACGGGCGAAGATGTGGTGGAAATCCACTGCCACGGCGGAGGACTGATTACAAGAAAGGTGTTGCAGCGAGTGTTGCAAGCAGGAGCTATGGCAGCGCTTCCAGGAGAGTTCTCTTTTAAAGCTTTTATGAATGGTAAGCTAGATCTTGCGCAAGCAGAAGCTATTCAAGAGCTCATCTGCGCAAAAAACGAAAAAGCTTTGCACACAGCGCAAGATCAACTCCAAGGTCTTCTTACTCGCATCATCTCTTCTCTACAAGAAAAACTGACCCACATTGCAGCGATCTTTGAAGCGTGGGTAGATTATCCCGAAGAAGGGTTAGAATTCGCTAGTGATGAAGAAATTTTACTCGCTCTCAGTCAGATTGCCCAAGAACTCTCTTCCCTTTGCCGAACCTATCATGAAGGAAAACTGCTACGTGAAGGAGTCTCCCTTTGCTTAGTTGGAGCTCCCAATGTGGGAAAATCCTCTCTTATGAACGCTCTGAGTGGCAAAGATCGCGCTATTGTCACAGACATAGCAGGAACGACAAGAGACACCCTGGAAGAACAACTCTCTTGGAATCATTTGCACCTGACACTCACAGATACAGCAGGGTTGCGAGATACTGCAGAAATCATCGAGCAAGAAGGGATCAGGCGCTCTTTACAAGCGGCTAAAAGAGCCGATCTAGTCCTTGCTGTTCTTGATGCAAGTGAAGGATGGAGCCCTCATGCACAACATCTTATTGCAACTCTCGATGCTAAAAAAACTCTTGTTGTATGGAACAAAATCGACAAGTCTACAAATCTTCCTACAAGCTCCCATCCTCATGAAGTGTTTGTTTCTGCCAAAACACTCCATGGAATGGATCATCTCAAAGAAAAAATACAAGAGCTTGTTCTTAATAACCACATCAGCGCCAATGATCAAATTCTCATCACTTCACAAAGACATTTTCAAGCTCTACGACAGGCAAAAGATTTTATAGAGGCCGCTATAGAAGGGCTGCAAAATACCATCTCTCCTGAACTCCTCTCTTTAGAGATCAAGTCCTCTCTTAAAGAGCTGGGAACAATTCTTGGTACAAATATCACCGAAGATGTTCTAAGCGCTATTTTTTCCAAATTCTGCGTAGGTAAATAAGTGCAGCGAAAAAAACAAGCGGCTCTTATTGTACAAAAACACGTAGGTCGTCTGTTTCCCCATCCAGACATTCCCCTTCAGCATTCAAGCCCTTACACTTTACTGATTGCTGTTTTGCTATCCGCACGCTGTACGGATAAAAAAGTGAATGAAATTACTCCTCTACTCTTTGCCAAAGCTTCAACACCTGAAGCTATGATCCTGCTTACCGCAGAAGAAATACGCGCTATCATTAAACCCTGCGGTCTCTCTCCTCGCAAAGCAAAAGCGATTCGGAATCTTTCTATGCAGCTGCTCACCCATTTTGAGGCTAAGGTGCCGCAAACCCTTGAAGAATTAGAAACCCTAGAAGGTGTAGGTCATAAGACAGCTTCTGTTGTCATGACACAAGCTTTTGACAAACCCGCATTTCCTGTAGACACTCATATTTACAGATGCAGCAAACGGTGGGGACTTAGCCAAGGAAAAACCGTAACCGCTGTAGAAAAGGACCTAAAAAAACTATTCCCCTCTCACCGATGGGCAAAACTACATTTGCAAATCATCCACTACGCAAGAGCCTACTGCCCTGCAAAAAAACATCGTATCGAAACATGTCCTATCTGTCTTGAGTTACAAAGCTCTGCCCAATGATTCACCCATATTGGCTTTCACTTCTAAACGCTGCTGCGAGGCTTCCAGAAGATCTTTGTCAAAAAGAATGGTATTTTTTTCCAAAAGCATCAGCACAGTAGACCCACCAAATTCAAAAAAGCCTTTCTCCTCACCTTTTTTGTAGAATTTGCCAGGCGTATATGTTTGCTGAATAGAACCAACAGCTGTAGCTCCCACTTCTATATACAAAATGTTTCCAAAAGAGGTCGTAGCAAGCTCTGTTATAACACGCTTGTTTTGCGATAAAATTTTGATGTTTTGACGCAAGGCAATAGGATTGACGGAATATAAATAGCCATTCACAACCTCGGCTCGTGAGGGGACACAATCACAAGGAAAATGAAACCGATGGTAATCGCTAGGGCATAGCCTACCAAAAACTAAAGATCCTCTCTCATATCTTTTTCTCACTGCTTCGTCCGGAATAAGCTCTTGTAAAGAAAGCTTTTGCCCTTTCACAAAAAAAGCATCTGCTGCAGAAATATCTGAAAACACCAGATAACGCCCATCTGCTGGAAGGATAAGAGTTGTTTCTTCTAAAGCTATAGGCCTTGCCTCTGGCTTTACTTTACGAATGAAAAAATCATTAAAAGAAGCAAACCCTTGCGCAGGAGTTGCAAAATCTTCCATATTTACCCCGTAAGCCTGCACAAAAGATGTAATTTTCTTAGAGCTTTTTGGCCTCTTTTGTAAAGCTCCATAGAGGCGAGAAGCTAAAGAATTTTTTACTAAAAACGGCAAGAGAATTTTTGAAAAAAAAGAGTAAAAATTTCTTTGAGAATAGAGAAGAGAAAGACCTGTTTTCCCATAAATTTTCTCTTCTTCTACTTTTTTCGTCTTTCTATTCAGATAGAATACACGGCTCATGAGCTTCTTCCCTAGAGGTTCTAGAAGGATTTTAGGGTTACCATTTTAATCAAAAATGATTTAAAATAAGAAACGAAAAACAACCCTTTCTGCAATAAGGACCTGTGACTTCCCTACTATCAATAAAGGATTTTACTCACAATGCTTGGTTTTTTTAAAAAAATTTTTGGCACAGCGCAAAGTCGCATTCTCAGCAAATATTGGAAACTCGTTCCTAAAGTCAACGCTTGGGAAAAGACTTTTTCTTCTTTGAGTGATGAAGAGCTTATTGAAAAAACCCAAGCTTTTAAGGAAAGGTATCGAAATGGAGAGTCTTTAGACGCTTTGCTACCTGAAGCGTACGGCCTTGTCAAAGTCGCTTGTCAAAAACTCTGTGGTACCGACATCCATGTCTCTGGATATACGCAAAAGTGGGACATGGTACCTTACGATGTGCAGATCTTAGGAGCCATCGCTATGCACCATGGCTCGATTGCTGAAATGCAAACGGGAGAGGGAAAAACTCTTACAGCGGCGCTACCTCTTTACCTAAACGCTCTTTCTGAAAAACCAGTCCATCTTGTCACAGTGAATGACTATCTTGCCAAAAGAGATTGTGAATGGATTGGCTGTATTTTTCGTAAGCTAGGCCTTACTGTAGAAGCGTTAACAAGTCAAACGCCTCCTCAGGAGAGAAAGAAGACGTATGCAGCAGACATCGTATATTGCACCTCTTCAGAGTTTGGGT
>Ga0172362_10000099_pt1 | contig 58422 bp, 54 predicted proteins | sample LakKivs1_kivu2a2_FD_114534 | JGI IMG/M metagenome (GOLD analysis project Ga0172362, IMG submission 114534) | Sediment microbial communities from Lake Kivu, Rwanda - Sediment s1_kivu2a2 | ecosystem: Environmental > Aquatic > Freshwater > Lake > Sediment | place: Rwanda: Western Province, Lake... | reverse complement strand
GGCATGAAGGCCCGCCTCCGCCGTGAGGTTGGCGTCAAGAGGAAACAGCGTCGCGTCTGACGGTCGCCCCTCCGTTGTGTCGCCCACTCATCTGGTCGATTGGAGTCGAGCCATGGCGAAGACCCTTCCCATCTCCGAGGTGAAGACGCACCTCCCCGAGCTCGTCAGCGGTGTCGAGGAGCGCAGGGGGAAAGTCGTCGTCACCCGCAGGGGGAAGCCCGCGGCCGTCCTGGTCAACTTCGCCGAGTACGAGCGGCTCGAGGCCACGCTCGACGTCCTGAGCGCCCCGGATCTCATGGCACAGATCGTCCGTAGTCGACGCTTCTACGCCGCAGGAAAGCGCGGTCTCACGTTCGAGGAGGTCTTTGCCGAGCCGCTCCGGCCCGCCGCCAGAATGCGCCGCCGGTGAGTGGATCGCTGCGCATCTTCGCATCGACGTGCCGCCGCACGTCGCCGAAGCGATTCGCACGCAGCCTCCAGAGGTCAAGAGCGACCCGGCGCGAGACGCGCTCACCGCCCGCGCCAACGCGGCGCCCGCCGCTCGAAGAACGCCGTGATCCCCTCGCGGACGTCCTCCGACGCGATCAGCCGCGCGTGCGCCGCGTGCGAGCGCTCCCAGATCGGCTCCTCGTCGCCCGCGACCTCGTGATTGACCAGCGCGAGCGCCTCGCGCACGGCGAGCGGCGCGTTGGCGCAGATGCGCTCGGCCATGGCCAGCGCGCCTGCGAGGGCGCCGCCGGGCTCCGTCAGCAAGTTCACGAAGCCGAGCCGCTCGGCACGCTCCGCGCCCAGGTCGTCGCCGGTCAGCAGCAGCTCGCGGGCGACGTTCGGCGGCAGCATGCGGGCCACGCGGAACGCGCCGCCGAAGTCCGGCATGAGGCCGCGCTTGGGCTCTGGCAGGCCGAAGCGCGCCGCCGTCGAGGCGACCACGACGTCGCAGCACAGCACCAGCTCCATGCCGCCGCCGAGCGCGAAGCCCTCGACCGCTGCGATCAGCGGCTTGGTGCGCGTGCGGTTGATGATGCCGACGATCCCGCCGCGCGGCGTCGGCTCGCCCGGTCCGGCCGCAAGGTCGGCGCCGGCGGAGAAGAACTTCGTGCCGCCGGTGAGGATGCCGCACCACAGCTCGGGGTCGTCCTCGAGCTCGTTCAGCGCGCCGTCGAGACCCTGCGTGATCGAGACGTCGAGCGCGTTGCGCTTCGCCTCGCGGCTCAGGGTGACGATCTGGGTGCGCCCGCGGCGCTCGGTGATGACGGACATGGCTTCCTCCGCAGGCTGGGAAGGCCGGCGTTACCGGTGTGCGGCGTTGCTGGTGATGGAAGTCGGCCGCCAACGCGGCTGCGTCGCGGCAGGGGTGCCCGCTGTCCGCGAGCGACGTCTCCGATCGGCTTCACGCGCCCCGTGCTCTCAGAGCGCGTGCACCCGCACCGGCAGCTTCGCGTACCCCTTCACGAAGTTCGAGCGGATGCGCTCCGGCGCCCCGACCACCTCGACGTGGCGGAAGCGCCGCAGCACCTCCTCCCACAGCACGCGGAGCTGCATCTCGGCGATGCGGCTGCCCATGCAGAAGTGCACCCCGCGCCCGAACGCGAGGTGCTCGCGGGCGTTCTCGCGGTCGATGAGGAAGTCGTTCGGACGCTCGAAGACGTCCTCGTCGCGGTTCGCCGACACGTACCACATCGCGACCTTGTCGCCCTTGCGGATGCGCTTGCCCGCGAGCTCGGTGTCCTGCGTCGCGGTGCGGCGCATGTAGGCGAGCGGCGTCTGCCAGCGAATGATCTCGCTCGACATGTTGGTGATCAGCTCGGGCTGCGCGCGCAGCTTGGCCTACTGCTCGGGGTTCTCGTTGAGCGCGACCACGCCGCCCGAGATCGAGTTGCGCGTGGTGTCGTTGCCGCCGACGATGAGCAGCACGAGCGTGCCGAGGTACTCCATCGGCTCCATGTCGCGCGTGGCCTCGGAGTTGGCGAGGGCGGTCACGAAGTCGATGCGGCCGTCGGTGCGCGCGTGCTGGCGCTCCTTCCAGAGCGCGCTGAACACGTCGAGGCACTCGAGCAGCGCCGCGCGGCGCTCGTCCTCGCTCACGGTGCCGACCGCGCCCACGCCGTCGGGGCTCGCGGTCGCCATGTCCGACCAGTACGGCAGCTTGCGCCGCTGCTCCCACGGGAAGTCGAACAGCGTCGCGAGCATGCAGGTCGTGACCTCGATCGACACCCGGTCGACCCAGTCGAAGGTCTCGCCCTCTGGCAGCTCGTCGAGGATCTCGGTGATGCGCCCGCGGATCAGCGGCTCGAGGAACCCGATGTTGCGCGGTGCCGCGACCGGTTGCACGACCTTGCGGTGCGCGTCGTGCTTGACGCCGTCCATCGTGATGAAGCCCGCCTCGAGCGGGAAGTCGGGCGGCGGGTCGCCGAGCACGATGCTGCGCGCCGACGAGAAGATCTCCGGCTGCTTCTCGACGGTGAGGATGTCCTCGTACTTCGTAACCGACCAGAACGGGCCGAAGTCGCTCTGCGCACAGTGGTGGACCGGGTCTTCCCTGCGCAGGCGCTCGAAGTAGCCCCACTGCGTGTCGGTCTCGAACAGCTCCGAGTCGGACACGTCGATGCGCTCGAGCGGAACCGAGTAGGGATCGGCGCCAGCCTGGCCCTTGGACGGAACGGCAGTCGGGTCGCTCATGGCTTCATCCTCCGCGGCGAGTCAAACACGAACCGGTCGAGCAGACCACCGGCGCAGCCGTTCGCACCAGCGGCTTCGCGACGCCACTTCCCCGTGCGCTACTGCAGCGGGAACGGGATGCGCACGTAGTCGCGGCCCTGCGCGTGGCATCCCGTGCACAGGGGGCTGCCGATCCCCTCGATGGGTCGTGAGCCGTCCGTGGTGCTGAACACCTCGTACCAGTACCAGCCCTGGCCGCCGGCGCTGTCCTCCTGCACCTTCACCTCGACCGCCCAGCCCGTGAGGGTCGTGCGGTCCGCCGCGTACAGCTCCTTGACGGCGGCAGCGCCGGTGGGATGCGCGGCCGCGCCGGCGGCGAGCGATGCCTCGAGGACGTCGTTCAGGAAGGTCCGGACGCCGCCGCCGTGCGGGCCGGCCGAGGCGTGCACGCCCGACTCCGCGGCGAAGCCGCGGTACCGTCCCGCCTGCAGCCATGCGAACAGATCCACGCCCGAGGTGGGCACGCGGTTCGGGTCTTCCCCCTGCGGCAGCGCGAAGAACGACCTCGGCAGCGTCACGTCGGCGATGAAGGCGAACGGCGGGCACGCGGTCTCGGAGCACGCGTCGGCGCTCGAGCAGCGCAGCTCGACCTCCGCGGGCGTCGCATCGGTCTGCTGACAGGAGAGGAACAGCGGCGCGCCACCATCGGTGGCGAACACGTTGCCGGTGACGGCACCGCTCGCCTCGTCGCGGGCGATGCTCCAGCGCTGGCTCGCGACGTCCTTGCTGACCAGCACGCGCTTCGCGTCGGGCGTGACCTGGATGCCCGACTGTCGGGTTGCTGCCCCTCCGGACGGTACGTGGCCACCCGCTCCGTCGCGGGCGGTGGCGACGGCGGCCTCGACCGCGGACGCGATCGCCTGGGCGCTGGCCGGCGGCAGGAAGAACGACTCCGGGAGCGTCACGTTCGCGATGAACGAGAACGCGGGACATTCGCTGTCCGAGCACGCATCGGCGCCCGAGCAGGCCAGCACGAGGCTCTCGCCCTGCGCGTCCTGCTGCTCGCAGAACACGAACAGCGGCGCGCCCTCGGTGGAGAACACGTTGCCCGTCACGGTGAGGTCGTCGAGGTTGCGCGTGATCGTCCAGCGCTGCGTGCCGACGTCCTTGTTGACGAGCACGCCCTGCTCGTCGGGCGTCACCTGCACCCCGGACGCACGAACGACCGCGCAGCGGGTCGACGCGTCCACGTCGATCGTCGCGCCGGCATTGTTGGTGGGGGTCGCGACCGCCGCGCACGTGAAGTCGCGCGCGTTGTCCTCGGTCTCGGACTGCCGGACGAGGCTGTGGCCCTCGGCGACCAGCGTGGTGGGCGTGCCGGTCTTGTCGTTCTGCGGTCCGTCGTACGTGCCGTAGGCGAGGCAGTCGACGTAGTTCTCGGGATTGGTGTGATCCCACGTCGACGGGTCCGGGGCCGCGATGCCCGGGGCACCGAAGCACACCATGCCGCCGCCGAGCGGGATCCGGGCCGGCATGGTGAAGTCGGCGGTGAAGCCGCGCGCGCTCTGAAAGGCGCTGGTGGCCGCGATCCAGCGCGCACCGTTCGCACCGGTCGGGACGTTGTCCGGAATCACGAGGATGTCCGCGATGTAGTTGCCGTCGGCGTCGAACGCCGCGATGACCGCGTTCTTGGTCTGGTTCTGCGCCGCGAACAGCATGCGCACCTCGAGGAACTGCTGCTCGGGATCGCCGTCGATGCTCGCCAGCATCTCGTCGATGACCGCTATGTGGAAGAGCGCGTGGCTGGGCGCCGGCAGCGCGAGCAGTGCGAGCACGCAGGTTCCGACGCCGATCCGCTTCCGAGCGATCTGCAACATGCTGTCCCCCCTGGCCCGGGTCGCGGCCGGGCGTCAGCTGCGCGAGCGTCGCTCGCTGCGCAAGGTGCGACTGAAGCGCGCGGGACCAGATGCGTCAACAGGTCGCGACCTCGACCTCACCCGCCACGGCGGCCACCGAGCGCCACCAGCATCGAGCCGGCGACCACGATGACGGCGCCGCCGATCGTCCACGCCGACACCGGCTCGCCGTGCACGACCGACGGGGCGATGCGCTCGCCGATCTCTGCGAAGCCGAGCGTCGCGAGCGGTGTCAGGGACAGCACCGCCGACACGCGCGACGCCTCCCAGTGGTGCAGGGCGTTCGAGAAGGCGCCGTAGCCGACGATCGTGTTCACCGCGCAGAACAGCAGCACGACCATCTCGAGGCGCGGGATCTCCGGTACGCGCGACGGCGCCGCGAGCGGCGAGAAGGCGAGAAACGAGCCGACGTAGATGCACAGCATGATGCCTTCGGCCGACAGCGAGCGCAGGAGCTGCTTCTGCGCGAGGCCGTATGCGGCCCAGGTCGCGGCGGCGAGGACGATCATCGCCGAGCCGAGGAGGTAGCGGTCGAGCTGCGTCACCAGGAGCCCGAGCTGGTTCGAGAAGAACACGCCGAGCCCGGTCGCGAGCACGCCGAGTCCGATCCACTGCAGCCGACGGTAGCGCTCGCCGAACACGACCAGCCCGCCGAGCGCGAGCAGCACGGGGCCGAGCTGCGACAGCACCTGCGCGTTGCCGGGGCTGGTGAGGTCCAGGCCGACCATGAAGGCCCAGAAGTTCGCGGCGATGCCGCCGACCGCGACGGCAAGCAGGGCCCAGCCACGGCCGTCGAGCACGCGCAGTCGCGGCAGGCGGCGCCGCCACGCGAGCAGGCCGCCGACCAGCAGCGCCGAGACGCCCATGCGGAACCAGATGATGGTCGTCGCGTCGAGCACCTCCAGCACGATCTTGAGCGCGAGCGGCAGGACGCCCCAGACGAGCGTGGTCGTACAGGCGAGCGCGGCGCCGAGATGCCAGCGGCCGGTGGTGGTGTGCAGGGGCATGGCTCGTGCACGGCCCCGCCGCGGCGCACGCGTGCCGGCCGGAACCGAGCTTGCAGAAGAGGAGCACCCGTCTGCAAGGGCGCGTTGATCGGCCGCGGCGACACGGTGTGGAGAATGGGTGCGGAGAAAGGGCGCGGAGACGGGGTGGCGGGACGGCCGCGGTGGCCGCCGTGGCCGGCGGTCCGGGGACGCCAGGCAAGCGCCTTTGCCCGGAGCCGTCGGCCGGCGTGGCTCGCGCCACGCGCCGCCGGCCACGCCGGGCCCTTGGCAGGTGGCGCGCGGCCGGGCACCATCCGGGGAGCCGTGCGTTTCGTGATCGCCTTCCTCGGCGCTGCCCTGCTGTCCGGGGCCGGCGCCGCCGCCGCGGCGGACTCCGTCGCGGCGCCGCACGTGACGGTCTCGCTCGTCGCGGACGTCGACGCCGTGCGGCCGGGCGAGCCGTTCGACGCCGGCATCCGCTTCGTCCTCGAGCAGGACTGGCACGTCTACTGGGCGAATCCCGGTGACTCGGGACTCGCCCCGACGGTGCGCTGGACGCTCCCTGCAGGAACGACGGCCGGGCCGATCGTGTGGCCGCACCCGTACCGGATCCTCGTCGGGCCGCTGGCGAACTTCGGCTACGCGGGCGAGGTCGTGCTACCGATCCGCATCGCGCCGTCGCGCGCGCTCGAGCCGGGCGAGCCTCTGAGCCTCGCGGCGCGCGTCGACTGGCTGGTCTGCAAGGAGGACTGCATCCCGGGCGAGGCGCAGCTGTCGCTCGTGCTGCCGGTCGCCGGCGGCGCGGCGACGCCCTCGCGCTGGGCGTCCGCGTTCGCCGCCGCGCACACGCGCGTGCCGCGCTCGCTCGACGGCATCGCCGTCGCGGCGCTGCGGCACGACGACCGCCTCGAGTTGCGCTTGACGGCGCGCGACGGTGGAGCGGTGCTCGCGCACGGTACCGCGAACGATGGCGGCGGGCTCGCCTTCTTCCCGGCGGAGCCGGGATTCGTCGAGAACGCGGCCGAGCAGCCGCAGTCGGTCGCCGCCGACGTCGTGACGGTGTCGCTCGAGAGGTCGCGCCAGCGCCGTGCGCCGGTCGAGCACCTGCGCGGCACGCTGGTTGCCGGCGGCGGCTTCGCGCCCGACGGGGCGCCGGCGCTCGCGATCGACGTGCCGGTGCGCGACGCGCTGCCTCCGCCCGCTGCCGGCGACACGGCCGAGGAGGCGTCGCGTGTCGCGGGTGCGGGCGCCGCCGCCGCCGGCTCGGTCTGGCTCGCGATGGGCCTCGCTCTCCTCGGCGGTCTCCTGCTCAACGTGATGCCGTGCGTGTTTCCGGTGCTGTCGATCAAGGTGCTCGACTTCGTGCGCCAGGCGGGGGGCGACCGCGCGCGGCTCGGCCGGCACGGGTGGGCCTACGCGGCGGGCGTGATGCTGTCGTTCTGGGCTCTGGCGGGGGCGCTGCTCGCGCTGCGCGCGGGCGGCGAGGGGCTGGGCTGGGGCTTCCAGCTGCAGTCTCCGGCCTTCGTCGTGGTGATGATCTTCGTTCTGGCGGCGCTCGCGCTGAGCCTGCTCGGCCTCTTCGACATCGGCCTCGGCGTGACGGCTGTCGCCGGACGCGTGCCGCAGGGGGACGGGCTCGCGGGGTCGTTCGCGACCGGCGTGCTCGCGACGTTCGTCGCGACGCCGTGCACCGCGCCGTTCATGGGACCGGCGCTCGGCTGGGCGCTCACGCAGCCGGCCGCGCGCGCGCTGGCCGTGTTCACGGCACTCGGCGCGGGCATGGCGCTGCCCTACGTCGTGCTCTGCGTCGTGCCGGGCTGGCTGCGCCTGCTGCCGCGGCCGGGCGCGTGGCTCGAGACCTTCCGCCGCCTGATGGCCTTCCCGCTGCTCGCCACCGTGGTCTGGCTGCTGTGGGTGCTCGGCCTGCAGGCCGGCAGCGACGCGATCGCCGGCACGCTCGCCGGGGTGCTGCTGCTCGCGGCGGGACTCTGGGTGCGCGGACGGTTCGCCGGGCTCGAGCGTCCGCAGGCGACGCGTCGGGTCGCGAGCGCATCTGCGCTGCTGCTCGCGGTCGCGGGACTCGCGACCGCGCTCGCCTGGTGCGGCGCCGCACCCGCGGCCAGCCGCGTCGCGGCGAGCGGGCCAGCCGGCGCGACGGACGCTTACGGCATCGCGTGGCGACCGTACTCGCGCGCCGCGCTGGCCGAGCTGCGCGCCGCCCGCACACCGGTGTTCGTCGACTTCACCGCGGCCTGGTGCCTCACCTGCAAGGTCAACGAGCACGTCGTGTTCAGCTCGCGCGAGGTGCGCGACGCGTTCGCCGCGCGCGACGTCGCGATGTTGCGCGCAGACTGGACGTCGCGCGACGACGAGATCACGCACGCGCTCGCGTCCTTCGGCCGCAGCGGCGTGCCGCTCTACGTGCTCTACGGGTCCGGGGCCGAGCCGGTGGTGCTGCCGTCGGTGCTGACCCGGGGCATGATCCTCGATGCGCTGCAGAAGATCGGCTGAGAAGAGGAAAGGAGACTTCGACGAAATGAGCTTCCACATCCATCCCGACGCCCGCCGCAGGACCCTGGCGCTGGCGTTTCTCGTCTCCGCCGCGGTGCTGCTCGCCGGCCCGCGCGATGCTGCGGCCGACGCGGTCGTCGGCCAGCCGGCGCCCGCGTTCACCCTGACCGGCACCGACGGCCGTCCGCACTCGCTCGCCGAGTACGCGGGCAAGTATGTCGTGCTCGAGTGGCTGAACCACGACTGCCCGTTCGTTCGCAAGCACTACGTCGGCGGCAACATGCAGAGGCTGCAGAAGAAGTGGACGGGACGGGACGTCGTCTGGCTGTCCATCAACTCGTCGGCGCCCGGCAAGCAGGGCAACTATCCGCCGGAGGAGGCGAACGAGCTGACCAGCAGCAAGGGGGCGGCGCCGACCGCGGTGCTGCTCGACCCGGACGGGACCGTCGGACGCGCGTACGGCGCGAAGACCACGCCGCACATGTTCGTCGTCGACCCGAAGGGCGTCCTGATCTACGCCGGCGGCATCGACGACAAGCCGTCGACCGATCCGGCCGACGTGGGCGCTGCGCGAAACCACGTCGACCACGCGCTGACCGAGGCGCTCGACGGCAAGCCCGTCACCGTCGCCACCAGCACGCCCTACGGCTGCTCGGTCAAGTACTAGGCGCGGGTCCGATGGCGGACGGCACGACGGGACACGAGGCTCCACCCGCGGCCGGTGCAGCGCGCACCCTGCTGGTGATCGCGGGCATGCACCGCAGTGGCACGTCGGCGCTGGCGCGCTCCTGCAACCTGCTCGGCGTGGACCTCGGCGCCGACTTCATCCCGACGCAGCCCGACAACCGGTCGGGATTCTGGGAGGACGCGGGCGTCAAGGGCGCCGACGACGCAGCACTCGCGTCGCACGGCATGCTGTGGGACGACGTCGGCCCGCTGCCGCGCCCCTGGCGCGACGGCTTCGGCGGCTCCGAGGTGCGGCAGCGCCTGCGCTCGATCCTGGCGACGCTCGCCGCGCGCGGGTCGCTGTGCGGCGTCAAGGATCCGCGAATCAGTCGCCTGCTGCCGCTCTGGCTGCCGCTGCTGGACGAGCTCGAAGTGGTGCCGGTGTTCCTCGTCGCGCTGCGCGAGCCGCGTGCGGTCGCACGCTCGCTCGAGCACCGCGAAGGTCTCGGCGAGCCGCGCGCGCTGCTGCTGTGGCTGCGCTACACGCTGGAGGCCGAACGCGACACGCGTGGCCGGCGGCGGGCGTTCGTGTGCTTCGAAGACCTGCTCGGCGACTGGCGCGTCGCGCTGGCGCGTGCGGCGCGCGACGCCGGCATCGCGTGGCCGGTCGGGTTCGACGACGCGGCCGCCGGGATCGATCGCTTCCTCGATCCGAGCCTCCGGCATCACGCGGCGCCGGAGCCGCCCGTCGACGGACTCGCCCGCCTCGCGTACGACGCGTTCGTCGCGGTGCGCGCGCTGCGCGACGGCGAGGACGCGGCGCGGCACGCCGAGCTGGACCGGATCCGCGCCGTGCTCGACGCAGCGGATCTCGCGTTCGCGCCGCTGCTGCGCGAGCTCGAGCAGCGCGCGGCGCGCTGCGGCGATGACGTGGCGTCGCCGGTGGCGAGTGCCCATGTCGACGGGAGCGGCGACGGCGCGGCGCGCTCGCCGCAGGCACGCGAGCTCGACCGCGCGCGGCGCGAGGCCATGCTCGCGCACGAGCTGGTGGGGCAGCGCGACCGCGAGCTGGCCGCGGCTATCGAGCGCTTCGCGCGCGAGCGCGATGCCCTGGCCGAGCGCATCGCCGCCGGCGAGGCGGCGATCGCGGCGTCGTACGAGCGGATCGCCTCGCTCGAGAACGACGTGGCCGTGCTCCGCCGCGAGACCGAGGCGCTGCGCGAGAGCCGCGACGCGGCCCTCGCGGTGATCGCCGACGTCGAGCGCTCCGTCTCGTGGCGCATCACGTCGCCGCTGCGCGCCATCACGGCGGCCGCGCGCGGCCGCAATGGATCCTGAGGTGCGCTGCCGTCAGCGCAGCTCGCGCCGGTAGCAGAGGTAGCTCGCGCACACGGTCGCGCCGAGCTTCTCGGCCGTGCGCCGCGACGGTCCGTTGTCGTCGAGCACCAGCGTGTAGCTGAGGAAGCGGGCGCCGCGGCGGACGAGCTCGAGATAGCCGCGCGCCGCCATCGCGAGGTTCAGTCCCTGCCGTCGGGCCGGCTCGCGGACCGCGATGGCGAGCGTGTTGAGGCGCTCGTCGGCGGCGAGGCGGTGTCCGGGGGCGAGCACCGCGTGCGCCGACGTCTCCGGTACGAGCCACAGCGCGCCGAGCGGCTCGCCGTCCCGGTAGGCGAGCACCGAGCAGTCGAGCATGCCGGCCGGCGCGAGGCTCGCGACGACCAGCGCCAGCTCGTCCTCCGAGAACGGCGTGTAGCCCCAGTGCGCGCGGAACGCGTCGTCCCAGACGAGGTGCAGGTCGGCGGTGCGGCGCTCGAACGGCACCTCGCGCAGCCACGGCAGCTCGAAGCCCGCGCGGCGTCCGGCCTCGACCATCGCCTCCCAGCGCGTGACCAGCGCCGGCGTGACGGCGAGCTTGTAGTCGACGAAGCCGTGCTCGGCGGCGAAGCCCGCTTCGCGGAGGAGGACGTGGTAGCCGGGCGGGTTGTGGCGCAACACGCTCGGCGGCAGCGGGTCGTAGGCGTCGGTGACGAACGGGAAGTCGAAGACCCCGAAGCCGGTGCGCGCGGCGGTGACGCCCTCGCGCGCGAGCCAGGCGCAGGACGCGTCGAGGAGCGCGTGCGTGGCGTCGTGCGCATCCGGGAAGGCCTCGAAGAGCACGATGTGGCCGATGTTCTCGTTCCAGTGACGATGGTAGCGCTCGTCGACCACCGCTACCGCGCGTGCCACGAGGCGTCCGTCCTCGCGCGCAACGAAAGGCCGGATCCGCCGGCCCGCGGCGAACGGGCTCTCGCCCGTGAGCAGCGGCAGCTCCGTGCTCTGCTCCGGTCCCCAGCGCGCCCGGCGGGCGGCGTGGACCGCGTCGTGGAGGCGGATCAGCGCGACGAGGTCGGCGCGGCGCTCCGGAACCTCGACGACGACGGCCACGCGGTCCTCAGGCCTGGTCGGGGTGCGCGAGCGCCTCGGACGCCGCCCAGCGGTAGTCGGCCTTGCCGCTCGGGCTGCGCACGATGTGATCGAGGAAGATCACCGCCTTCGGCAGCTTGTACCGCGCCACGTGGCGCGCGCACTCCTCGAGCAGCGATGCGCGACTCACCTCGCTGTCCGGTCGCAGCTGCACCAGCGCCACGACCTCCTGCCCCCAGCGCTCGCTCGGACGCCCGACGACGACCGTGTCGTACACGGCCGCGTGGCACTTGAGCGCGTGCTCGACCTCCTCGGCGAAGATCTTCTCGCCGCCCGAGTTGATCGTCACCGAGTCGCGGCCGAGCAGCTCGATCGCGCCGTCGGCGGCGACGCGCGCCCGGTCGCCGGGCAGCGAGTAGCGCAGCCCGTCGATCTCCGGGAACGTGCGCTGCGTCTTGGCGGCGTCGCCGAGGTAGCCCAGCGGCACGCGGCCGGCCTTGGCGAGCCAGCCGACGTCCGCGTCGCCGGCCTGCAGGATCCTGCCGCGGTCGTCGCTCAGCACGCAGTTGTCTGCGACCGGCTTGAAGGTCCCGGTCGCGACCTCGCTGGCGTTGGCGCTGAAGCTCTGACCCTGGCGGCCGGTCTCCGACGAGCCGACCGCGTCGAGCAGCGTCACCTGCGGCAGCAGCTCGTGCAGCGCGCGCTTGAGCGTCGTGTTGAGCGGCGCGCCGCCCGACACGATGAGGCGCAGCGAGCCGGCATCGTAGCCGCCCTGGCGGAGCTGGTCGATCAGCGGGCGCGCGAACGCGTCGCCGACGATGAGCATCGAGGTCACCTGCTCGCGCTCGATCGTGCGCCAGACGTCGTCCGCGTCGAGGTGCTCGACGTGCCGCTGGATGACGACGGTGCCGCCGGCGTGAAAGGTCGTGAACGCGTTCCAGCTTGCCGCGCCGTGCATGAACGGTGGTGCGGGCAGCGAGCGCAACTTGCCGCGCCGCGCGTGGTCGACGATCTCGTCGAGCGATTGGAACTCCGGTCCGTCGCCGCGGCGCCCGCCGAGCGCGGTGACGAAGATGTCGGCCTGGCGCCAGAGCACGCCCTTCGGCATGCCGGTCGTGCCGCCGGTGTAGATCACGTAGAGGTCGTCGGGGGAGCGGGGTCCGGTTGGACGCTCGCCCGACGAGGACGCCAGCGCCTGCTCGTAGTCGAGCGCGCCCGGCAGGAGCGCGTGGCCCGAGTCGTCGGCAACCTGCAGCAGGACGTCGATGCCCTCGAGCTGCGGCAGGATCTGCGCGAGCAGCGGCGCGAACGCGGCGTGGTAGAGGATGCCGCGCGGACGCGCGTCGCGCATCAGGTAGAGCAGCTCCTCCTCGACGTAGCGATAGTTGACGTTGAACGGCGCCACGCGGGCCTTGAACGCGCCCAGCATGCCCTCGAGGTACTCGGGGCCGTTCAAGAGGTAGAGTGCCAGGTGATCCTGGCCAGACTCCCATCCTGACAGCCCGGCGCGCTCGCGGACGTTTCCCAGGCCGCTCGAGCGCAGCAGGTTGGCGAGCCTGCGGCTGCGGTCGTCGACCTGCGCCCAGGTGAGACGGCGCGTGTCGTGGACGATGCACTCGCGGTCGGGCACCGCGGCGGCGATCGCCTCGTGGATGTCGGCGAGATTGAAGTCCATCGGGTTGTCCTCGTCGCGTGGCTTTAGCTAGAAGTCCGCGGTCCCGCATTCCAGCCGTGGGACCGGGAGAGGGTGCACGATGCGGAGCAGGAGTCGGATTGCAGCCTGGATCGTGGGCCTCACGGTCACGACGGTCGCGGCCACCCTCGGCTGCGGCGGCGGCGGCGGCGGCGAGGACAGCGGGATCCAGCTCAACGCCGTCGCATTCGGCGACGGCGTGTTCGTCGCGGTCGGCGACTCGGACCGGGCGTTCGCCAATCCGGGACCCGGCTGGACGCCGTTCGTGACCGGGGTGACGGGGCTCGACGGCGTCGCGTGGTCGCGTCGGCTCGGCACGTTCGTCGCCGTGGGCGACGGCGGCGCGATCCTCACGACCGTCGACGGCGTGAGCTGGACGCAGCAGGGCTCGCCGACGACGGTCAACCTGTTCGGCGTCGCCGCGGGCGAAGCGGCGGTGATCGCCGTGGGCGACGGTGGGACGATCCTGGCCTCGCTCGACGGCGAGACCTGGGTGCCGCGGAGCAGCGGCACCGACGCGTCGCTCTACGCGGTCGCATTCGGCGGCGTCGGCGAGGTCGTCGCGGTGGGCGCGGGCGGGACGGTCGTGGTCTCGCGCGACGGCGGGCTCACCTGGGCGGCGACGTTCTCCGGCCTCACCAACGACCTGCGGAGTGTCGCCTACGGATCCAACGGCTGGGTCGCGGTCGGCCAGAACGGCATCATCCTGCAGGGCCCGGAGCCGACCGACTGGCAGCTCGTCGGCGACGGCATCCTGCCGAACCTCAACGGCGTCGCGTTCCTGCAGGGGCTGTACACCGTGGTCGGCGACAGCGGGCGGATCCTCACCTCGCCCGATGGCGTCGTCTACGGCGAGAGCGTGTCGAACACCGGCCAGTTTCTCTTCGGCACCGCGTTCGGCAACGGCACGTTCTTCGTCGTCGGGTCGGGTGGCCGCGCGCTGAGCTCGGTCGACGGGGTGATCTACCAGGACAGCAAGGTCTAGCGCTCCCGGGGAGGCGCGTCCCCTGCAGACACGTCTGCCCGGGGCTACCCCGCCTTGCCCCAGAGCTGCTCGAGACGCTGGTCGCGGCCGCAGCCGTAGCGGTAGTAGCGGTACCGCACCGGGTTCTTCTCGTAGTAGTCCTGGTGGTACTCCTCGGCGGGCCAGAACTCGGCCGCGGCGACGACCTGCGTGACGATCGGCTGCGCGAAGCGTCCCGACTCCTCGAGGTCCTTCTTCGACTTCTCGGCGAGCCGCTGCTGCTCCTCGTCGTGGAAGAAGATGGCGCTCCGGTACTGGCTGCCGCGGTCACAGAACTGCGCGTTCGGGGTGAGCGGGTCGATGTTGCGCCAGAACACGTCGAGCAGCTTCTCGTACGACACGCGGCTCGGGTCGTAGACCACCTCGACCGCCTCGGTGTGGCCCGTACCGCCCGCCGAGACCTCCTCGTAGGTCGGGTTCTTCTTCGTGCCGCCGGTGTATCCCGACGTCGTCGAGAGGACGCCGTCGAGCTTGTCGAACGGCGGCTCGACGCACCAGAAGCAGCCACCGGCGAAGGTTGCCTTGCCGGTCTTCGCGGCAGCCGGCGACGGTGCGGGGCTCTGCGCCGCCGCGCGCGTGGCGGCCCACGCCGTGCTCGCGATCGCAATCGCGAGCACGAACGTCCCGGTTCGGTGTCGAGGGGTCGGCATGAGTCCTCCGTGCGCCCGCCCGGTCGGCGGCCTTGTCCCCTTAGACTACCACGCGGCGGATTTCGTTTCGGAACCCGGTGCCGCGGTTGCCCGCGACGCCGTCGCCGCGTTCCGCAGGCAGCAGGTCCGACGATCCGCGCGCGCAGCGCGCGGCCGTCCGACGGGGGCACGCGAGCGGGCACGCGACCGGCCGCTCGCGTGCCCGCTCGTCAGGACAGCGCCTTCACCGCGGTCTCCTTCGCCCAGCGGTAGTCGGGCTTGCCGCTCGGAGCACGCACCAGCTCGTCCACGAACACGAACGCCTTCGGCAGCTTGTAGCGCGCGATCTGCGTCGCCGCGGCCTCGCGCAGCTCGTCGTCGGTCGCGATGGCGTCGGGACGCAGCTTGACGAGCGCGGTCACCTGCTCGCCCCAGCGCGCGTTCGGTGTGCCGGTGACGATCACGTCGTAGACCGCGGGGTGGTGCTTGAGCGCCTGCTCGACCTCCTCGGCGAAGATCTTCTCGCCGCCCGAGTTGATGCACACGGAGTCGCGGCCGAAGACGCGGATCTGGCCGTCCGCGGAGAGCTGTGCGCGATCGCCGGGCACGGCGTAGCGCGTGCCCCCGACGGTCGGGTAGGTCTTTCTCGTCTTGGCCTCGTCACCGAGGTAGCCGAGCGGCACGCGGCCGGCGCGTGCGAGCCAGCCCATCGACTCGTCGCCCGGCTCGAGGCGCCGTGTGAGCTCCGCGTCGAGGACGCAGGTGTGATCGTCCATCTTGAACGATCCCTGCTCGCCCTCCATGCCCTTCATCGACACGGTCGAGCCCTGCGCTCCGGTCTCCGACGAGCCGAAGCCGTCGAAGATGATCAGGCCGGGGATCGCCTCGAGGAAGGCCTGCTTGAGGGGCGCCGACAGGATCGCCCCGCCGGAGCCGAGCACCTTGAAGGTCGAGACGTCGTACGTGCCCTTGGCGAGCTGATCGAGCAGCGGACGCGCGAACGCGTCGCCGACGATCGACATCTGCATGATGCGCTCGCGCTCGACCGTGCGCCACACGTCGTGCGGGTCGAGCGTGCGCGTGTTCTCTTGCAGGCAGATCGTCCCGCCCGAGTGCCACATGATGAACCCGGCCCAGTGCGCGGCGCCGTGCATGAACGGCGGTGCCGGCAGCGAGCGGAGCTCGCCGGCGGAACGGCAGCGCTCCACCAGCTCGTCGATGCTGCCGACCTCGGGGCCGCCGAGCATCCTGCCGCCGAGCGCCGCGAAGAAGATGTCCTCCTGCCGCCACAGCACGCCCTTGGGCATGCCGGTCGTGCCGCCGGTGTAGAGGATGTAGAGGTCGTCGCCGGTCGGCGTGACGTCGGGTGAGGCGTCGCTCGCGGCGTCGATCGCCTGCTCGTAGTCCTGCGCGCCCGGCAGCAGCGGCTCGCCGCTGCCGTCGTCGACCTGCAGCAGGAGCTTCACCGGCGGCAGCTTCGGCAGCACCTCGCGCAGCAGCGGTGCGAAGCTCGCGTGAAACACGAGCGCCTTGGTGCTCGCGTCGCGGAGCACGTAGAGCAGCTCCTCGGCGACGTAGCGGTAGTTGACGTTGAACGGCGCGACGCGCGCCTTGTACGCGCCGAGCATGCCCTCCATGTACTCGTGCCCGTTGTAGAGGTAGAGCGCGAGGTGGTCCTGCCCGGACTCCCAGGGCTGCAGGTCGGCGCGCTCGCGATGACAGCCGAGGCCGGCCGCGCGCAGCAGGTTGGCGAGCTTGCGGCTGCGCCGTGCGACGTCGCTCCACGTGAAGCGGTGCCGCGACGTCACCATGGCCTCGCGATCGGGGATGGCGGCGGCGATGGCCTCGTTGATCAGGCCGAGATTGAACGACATCGGGAAGGCTCCTCGTGACGGTGCTGGCTCGATGGACGGCGGGCCGTGCGTCCGGGAGGGGATGCGCCCGGCGCTTCGGCCATGACGCTCTCTACGTCGGGCCAGCGGCGGCTGTCCAGCCGCACCCGTCACGGCCGTCGTGCCGAGCGCACCGTCGGCGCAGTTGCGCGGCGGGGTACCCGGGGGTCCGGGAGGCCGATCGTTCGCGAGTTCTTCCTCGCGCTGAAACCTCGCTGCCACATCCAGGGAGTACGAAGAGCAGCGAAAACCAGAGGACCAGAAGAGAACCCGGCGGGGACGTGTGGGGCGTGGAGTGGCCGGGAGAAGGAGACGGATGATGAGAAGCTACGAGGTGAGACCGCTCTGCCGCGACGACTTCGCGGCGCTGATGGAGCTCGAGGACGAGATCTTCGGACGTGACGGCGAGCGCGTCCTCGGACCCTACTACGTGCGGCTCTGCTGCGAGTTCTACGCCGACACCTGCTTCGTCGTGCTCGATGGTGGCAGGCCCGTCGGCTACGTGCTGAGCTTCGTGCGCGACCGCGAGGCGTACTGCACGACGCTCGCGGTGCTGCCGCGCTACCAGCGCTCACGGGTGCTGCTCCTGCTGCTCGGCGCGCTGGCGCGGTCGCTGGCGCCGCGGGTGGACGCCTGCTGGTTCACCGTCAAGCCCGACAACCACGTCGCGCGCGCCCTGCACGCGGGGCTGGGCGCGACCGAGCTGGGCGAGCGGCACGACTTCTACGGCCCCGGCGATACGCGCATCGTGTCGCGCATCGAGCGCGCCGCACTGCTGCGCATGCGCCGGCGCTACGCCCGCTTCGGCGTGCCCGAGACGCCGCAGACCGTGCTCGGGAGCGCCGCTTGATGCTCGCCGGGAACACGGGAACCGCAGTCGGCGCTCCGCGCGGGCTCGCGTGGCCGCAGCTCCCCGCCGGACCGGGCGGTGCGTGGCGCGCCTGGTCGCGGCTGGTGGCGCTGCGCCGCAACGTCAACGATGCGTGCCGGGCTCTCGGACGGAGCGGAACGCCGCTCGACGAGGCCGCCTGGCTGCGCTCGCGCGCCTTCGCGCTGTCGCGCCTGTCGGGTGCGATCTGTGCGGCCAACGGGCTGCGCGTCGCGATCAGCGGGCCGATCCCGGCCGGGCCGGTGGTGCTGGTCGCCAACCACGTCGGCTATCTGGACCCGCTCGTGCTCGCGAGCATCGTGCCGTGCGTCCCGGTGGCGAAGCGCGAGCTCGCGACCTGGCCGCTGATCGGACGCGCCGCACGCCAGCACGGCGTCCTGTTCGTCGACCGCGGCGCGGTCGCGAGCGGAGCGGCGGCGCTGCGCGGCGCACGGCGTGCGCTGCGCGCATCCCTCTCGGTGCTGAACTTCCCGGAAGGGACGACGACGCGCGGCGATCGGGTGCTGCCGTTCCGGCGCGGCATCTTCGGCCTCGCGCGGCTCGCGGACGTCCCGGTCGTTCCCGCGGCGCTGGTGCTCGAGGACGAGGCGCTGAGCTGGGTCGGCGACGATCTGCTGCTGCCCCACCTGGCGCGCACGCTGGCGCGGCGCGAGCACGCGGTCCGGGTCCGCTTCGGCCGCGCGCTGATCCCGCGCCGCTACGGATCGGCCGACGATCTCGCGCGCGAGGCGCACGACGTGGTCGAGCACCTGCTCGGGGAAGCGTGAGCCCATGAGCGACAACACATCCGTCGCCCTTCGCCTGCCGGCGCCTCGTCCCGCGCAGCAGTCGGCCGCTGCGTACCTGCGTCACGGCCAGACGCCGTTCTTCCGCCTGCCGATGGCCGACTTCGACCGCCCCGGTGCGGCACCGTACGCCGGGGCCGACGCGGTGCTGCTCGGCGTTCCCTACGACGGCGGCGTGACGTACCAGCCCGGCGCGCGGCTGGCGCCGTATCACGTGCGCCGCACCAGCGCGTTCGTGCAGCCGTTCCACACCTTCCACGAGATCGACGTGTTCGGCACGCTGGCCGCGATCGACGGCGGCAACGTCGCGATCCCGCCCTTCGACCCCGAGATCGTGCGCCACCTCGTGCAGACGGAGGTGGCGCGGGTGCTGGCCGCGGGCGCGACGCCGTTCCTCGTCGGTGGCGACCACTCGATCCTGCTGCCCGCACTGCGGGCGATCGCGGCGCGCCACGGGCCGGTGGCCGTGGTGCACGTCGACGCGCACCTCGACACCAGCGACGGCGAGGTCTGGGGGAACGACTTCCATCACGGGACGCCGCTGCGGCACGCGCTGGAGGAAGGGCTCGTCGAGCGCGGACAGCTGCACCAGATCGCGATCCGCGCGAGCCTGGGCTCACCGGACGAGGCTGCGTTCGGCCTGCGCTTCGGCGCGCGCGTCCACTCGATGGACGAGGTCGCGGCGCACGGCGTCGAGTGGATCGCGGCGGAGGTGCGGCGCGCAGTGGGGCTACGCAACGTCTACGTGACCTTCGACGTCGACGCGATCGACCCGGCGTTCGCTCCGGGGACGGGCACGCCGGTTCCGGGTGGCCTCACGTCGCGCGAGGCGATCGCGCTCCTGCGCGGGCTCGCCGGGATCAACCTCATCGGCATGGACCTGGTCGAGGTGGCACCGTCGCTCGACCACGCGGACGTGACCTGCCACCTCGCGGCGCACCTGCTCTACGAGGGCCTCGCGCTCGCGGCGCTGCGCATGGCCTGAGCCCGGAGATCACCGCGCGGAGCACCCCCGCGGCCCCATTGCCGGGCGGTGGGCTTCCCGAGGCCGATTCCGGGCGGCGCGACGGCCGCTGCCCGACCGCGCGCAGCTTCGGGAGCCGCGCCGTGCCCGCGCCGGAGCCTGCGGTTCGTCACCCCTCTGCGCCGGAGCCTGTGGTCCGTCACCCGCGCGCGTGGTCGGTACGGGCTTGCGGCTCGCGGCTCGCGGCGCCGCGATGCGACGAGCTTGCGGCTCGCGTCGCCGCGATGCAACGGGCTTGCGGTGCGCGTCGCGGCGATGGATGAAAACCATCGCCGTCGCGGTTCGCGTTGGCCACGGCACGGAGGTCCGGATGAAGGCGCTGCAGTTTCACATGAACATCCCCAGGATCGCCCTGACGCGGACGCTCGGCATGTTCTCCAAGCAGGCGTACACGGCGAGCTTCGCGCCGGTCGCGCTCGAGGAGATCCCCGACGCGCGCGTGCGCGGCGACAGCTGGGTGGTCTTCGCGCCGACGCTCACCGGGATCTGCGGCAGCGACCAGAAGCAGGTTCTGCTGAAGGGCCACTTCGACAACCCGATCTCGGGGATCATCTCGTTCCCGCACGTGCTCGGCCACGAGACCGTTGGGACCATCGCCGAGGTCGGCGGCGGCGTGACGCGCGTGAAGCCCGGCGACCGGGTGGTCGTGAACCCCTGGCTGTCCTGCGAGCCGCGCGGCATCTCACCGGCGTGCCCGTCGTGCGCCGACGGGCACCTGTCGCTGTGTCACAACTTCGACTCCGGCGGGCTCGGCGCAGGGCTCCACCTGGGCAACTGCACGGACGCGCCGGGCGCCTACGCGCCGCGCGTCGCCTTGCACGAGAGCCAGGTGTTCAAGCTGCCCGACGCGGTGAGCGACGAGCAGGCGGTGCTCGCGGACCCGTTCGCGGTGTCGTTCCACGCCGTGCTGAAGGACCCGCCCGACGGCGACGAGCCGACGGTGCTGGTGTACGGCGCGGGCACGATCGGCCTCGCCGCGGTCGCCGCGGTCAAGGCGGTGAAGCCGCGCGCGCGCATCGTCGTCATCGCGCGCTACCCGCAGCAGGTCGCCGCGGCGCGCCGCCTCGGCGCGGCCGAGGTCTTCACGTTCAGGAAGGGCCGGCAGATCGTCGACGCGATCGCGAAGCTCACCAACGCGCGCCCGTGGGGCTCGCGCTGGCACGGCCTGCCGATGCTCGCCGGCGGGGTCGACGCGGTCTACGACTCGATCTGCTCGCCGCAGACCATCGAGATCGGCCTTCGCATCGTGCGGCCGCGCGGCATCGTGTCGATCATCGGCGTGGAGGCACCGAAGCGCTTCGAGTGGACGCCGATCTACTTCAAGGAGCTGCGCGTGGTCGGCGCCAACGCGTTCGGCGTCGAGGAGTTCCGCGGGGTGCGCAAGCACGCGATCGAGCACTACGTCGACCTCTGCGCGTCGGGCGAGGTGGATCTGTCGTCGCTGGTCACGCACCGCTACCGGCTCGACGACTGGCGCGAGGCGATGCACAAGGCCCTCGACAAGCGGACGGGTTGCGTCAAGGTCGCGTTCGCGTTCCCATGACGGGATCGATCGCGGGACGCCTCGGCGCTTCGCGTGACGGAGCACCATGCAGCCGATCATCCGCGTCTCGAACCTGTCGAAGACCTACGCGTCCGGGCTTCACGCCCTGAAGGACGTCTCGCTCGACATCCGCGCGGGCGAGATCTTCGCCCTGCTGGGGCCGAACGGCGCCGGCAAGACCACGCTGATCGGCATCACCTGCGGGCTCGTGCGGCCGACGTCGGGACATGTTCTCGCCGGCGGGCACGACGTCGTGCGCGACTACCGCGCCGCGCGCCGGCTGATCGGTCTCGTGCCGCAGGAGCTGACCACGGACGCGTTCGAGACCGTGACCGCAACGGTGACGTTCAGCCGTGGCCTGTTCGGCAAGCCGCGCGACCCGGCGCGGATCGAGCGCGTGCTGCGCCAGCTGTCGCTCTGGGACAAGCGCAACGAAAGGATCATGACGCTGTCGGGCGGCATGAAGCGGCGCGTGATGATCGCCAAGGCGCTGGCCCACGAGCCGCAGATCCTGTTCCTCGACGAGCCCAGCGCGGGCGTCGACGTCGAGCTGCGGCGCGACATGTGGGACATGGTGCGCGAGCTGCGCGACGGCGGCGTGACGATCATCCTCACCACGCACTACATCGAGGAGGCCGAGGAGATGGCCGACCGGATCGGCGTCATCAACCACGGCGAGCTTGTGCTCGTGGAGGAGAAGCAGGCGCTGATGCGGAAGCTCGGCCGCAAGCAGCTGACCCTCGAGCTGCCGGAGCGCATCGACGAGCTGCCGCACGAGCTCGCGGACGGCGGGGTGGAGCTGGCCGGCGGTGGCGCGGAGCTCGTCTACACCTTCGCTGCGGGCGACGAGCGCGAGCAGATCACCGCGCTGCTGCGCCGTCTGGACGCCGCGGGCATCGTGTTTCGCAACCTGCACACGCAGCAGTCGTCGCTCGAGGACATCTTCGTCGACCTCGTGCGTGGCGCGCGGCGGAGCGACGGGGCGGGCGCGCGATGAACCGGCACGCGGTCGCGGCGATCTACCGCTTCGAGATGGCGCGCACCTTCCGCACGCTGGTGCAGAGCATCGTCGCGCCGGTGATCTCGACCTCGCTCTACTTCGTCGTGTTCGGCTCGGCGATCGGCTCGCGCATGACGGAGATCGACGGCGTGAGCTACGGCGCGTTCATCGTTCCCGGGCTCGTGATGCTGTCGATCCTCACCGAGAGCATCTCGAACGCGTCGTTCGGCATCTACATGCCGAAATGGTCCGGGACGATCTACGAGGTGCTGTCGGCGCCGGTGTCGCCGCTCGAGATCGTGCTCGGCTACGTCGGCGCCGCGGCGACCAAGTCGGTGCTGATCGGCGCGATCATCCTCGCGACGGCAGGGCTGTTCGTGCCGCTGCAGGTGGCGCATCCGCTGGTGATGGTGGCGTTCCTCGTGCTGACGTCGGTGACGTTCAGCCTGTTCGGCTTCATTCTCGGCGTGTGGGCGAACGGCTTCGAGCAGCTGCAGATCGTGCCGCCGCTCGCGGTGACGCCGCTCGCCTTCCTCGGCGGCAGCTTCTACTCGATCCACATGCTGCCCGAGCCGTGGCGCACGATCACGCTGTTCAACCCGGTCGTGTACCTGATCAGCGGCTTCCGCTGGAGCTTCTACGGCGTGTCGGACGTCGGCGTCGCGACCAGCCTGCTGATGACGCTCGCCGTCCTCGTCGCGTGCGCGGGCGTGGTCGGGTAGATCTTCCGCACCGGGTACCGGCTGAAGCCGTGAGTCTGGGCGCCAGGTCGCCGGACCGGTAGACTGCCGCCAGATCCCGCACCAAAAAGGAGCTCCGATGGCCAAGAACAAGTCGAATGGCGCGCCGCCGATCTCGATCGGCATCAACGACAAGGACCGCGCCGCGATCGCGAAGGGGCTGAGCGCGCTGCTCGCCGACACCTACACGCTCTATCTCACGACGCACAACTTCCACTGGAACGTCACCGGACCGATGTTCAACACGCTGCACGTGATGTTCATGCAGCAGTACACCGAGCTGTGGAACGCCGTGGATCCGATCGCCGAGCGCATCCGCGCCCTCGGTCACGCCGCGCCCGGCTCGTACGGGCAGTTCGGCAAGCTCAGCTCGATCGCCGACGCGCCGGCGACGCCGCCGAAGGCGACCGAGATGATCCGCATCCTGGTCGACGGCCACGAGGCCGTCGCGCGCACCGCGCGCAAGATCTTCCCGGTCGCCGAGAAGGCGGACGACCAGCCGACCGCGGATCTGCTGACGCAGCGGCTCGACATCCACGAGAAGACGGCGTGGATGCTGCGGGCGCTGCTGGAGGAGTAGGCGTCCGAAGGCAGCGTGGAGCGGACGTGGCTCAGCGCGGCGTTCGCTCCACGCACGCGGCTCGCGGTCCGGCCGCAAGGGCGCCACTGATCGGGTCGTGCCGCGTCGAGTACCAGCGGTCGAACGATCCGACGCTGCTCGCGAAGCCGGTCACGACGAGATCCCCACAGATGCTCACGGCGGAGAAGGCCTCGCGGACGCGCCGCGCGCCGTCGAGCACGCCGCCGTTCCCGAACTGCTCGACGAGGGACCCATCGACCAGGCGGCGTTTCTCGATGCGCCGCCGCGAGTTGTGCACGCCGACGGCGAAGAATGCGTCGCCGGGGAAGGCGACCGCGCCGGCGACGCCGAACGCCGTCCTGAGTCTGCCGCCGGCGGTCGATCGCTTCTCGATGCGGAGCTCGCCGTCCGCGTTTCCGACGAGAAACAGGCTCCGGCCGTCGGCGAGGATCGCGTGGATGCCGTCCCAGCCGGCGGTCGGATCCACCGCGAGCACGCCACCCTCGCCGAACGAAGGGACCAGCTCTCCGTCGTCGAGGCGCCGCTTCTCGACCCGCCAGCTTCCGGTGCCCGACGTGTGGTCGAGACCGGCGACGTACAGCCCGTCGTGCCCGACCGCCGTCGCCACGACGCCGGACTGCAGCGAATCGGAGTTCTCGATGACTCCGTCGTCGAGAAAGCCGTCGGCTGCTGCTGGCAGAGGGTCTGCCAACGAGAGAACGAGCAGGACTCCCATCAGGGCAGAAGGACGTCGCACGGTACCTCCGGTGCCGATTGCTCTGCGGTGCAGGGAGCGTCCATATTCCCGACGAGGCCCCGGATCAATCAAGATTTCGCGTGTCGAAGGTCGGTCGTCCACGCTCGTGTCGTTTGCACGGGTCGAGACCGTTCGCGAGACAGGAGGGATGTCCCTCCGGCACCGCGTCCTGAAAACGATCGGCGAGAGCCCGATGTGGAAGATCACGAGCCGCGTGCACACGTGGCTCTACCGGGCGACCGGCGGCCGAATCGGCCACTCGGCGGGCGGGATCACCAACCTGATCCTGACGACGAAGGGCCGGAAGTCCGGCGAGCCGCGCACCGTCGCGCTCGCGTACCTGGCCGACGGGCCGGACTTCGTCGTCGTCGCGTCGAATGGCGGCTCCGACCGGAACCCCGCGTGGTGGCTGAACCTCAGGAGCGACCCGCAAGCGGTGGTGGAGGTCGGGGCGCGCAAGCTCGACGTGACCGCGCGCGAGGCGACGTCCGACGAGCACGCGCGGTTGTGGCCGGCGCTGAAGGCGGTGAACCCGTTCTACGCGAACTACGAGGTGATCACGGATCGCCGCATCCCCGTCGTGATCCTCGAGTCGGCGGCGTAGCCCCCGGGGCGCGCACGGCGCGAATCATGCATCGGCTGCAGTTGTGTCGTTGATGGCGGCCGTCTATGTAGAACGTCGATGGCGTCTACGTATTCCGTCACCCAAGCCCAGAGCCGGTTGCCGAGCCTCATCCGCGAGGCGGAAGAGGGCACGCCGGTGCGCATCCGGCGCCGCGACGAGACGGTCGCGTACGTCGTTTCCCGCGAGCGCATGGAGGCGATCGTCGAGACCATGGAGCTGCTGGCCAATCCGGAGGCGATGAAGGCGATCGCGGCCCATCGCAAGGGCCGGGCAAAGCTGCTGCCGCTCTCGGCTCTCGAAGAGTGAGCGAGCGCCGGGTTCGGCTGACCGCGCAGGTCGTCGAGTTCGTCCGCACCCAGGCCCCCGAGCCGCGCCGGCGCCTTCGCGCGGCGCTCGCCGAGCTCGCGTCGGGTCGCGGCGACGTCAGGCAGCTCGAGGGACCCCTCCAGGCGTACTGCCGCCTTCGGGTCGGACCCTTCCGGATCATCCTGAGCTACGAGAGCGCGAAGTTCGTCGATTGCGTCTTCGCCGAGCGCCGCGGGATCGTCTACGAGGTCTTCGCCGAGACCATGATCGAGAGGCTGCGGGCGAAGGAGCGTCCTCGCTGACGGCCAGGGCGCGGCCGCTCACTCCTCGACGAACGTGCTCTCCGCGTCGCCCGTCAGCACGTGCTTGAGGACCTTGCCGGTCGCGTTGCGCGGCAGCTCGCCGCGCACCTCCCAGTGCGACGGCACCTTGTAGTACGCTAGCTTCTCGGCGACGAAGGCCGCCATCGCCTGCTCGTCGAGCGTCGCGCCGGGCCGCAGGACGAGCACGGCCTTCACCTCCTGCCCGAGGTCCTCGCTCGGCACGCCGATCACCGCGGCTTCCAGCACGTCGGGGTGCTCGGCGAGGCGGTTCTCGATCTCGACCGGGTAAACGTTCTCCGAGCCGCGCAGGATCATGTCGCGCTTGCGCGACGCGAGATAGAGGCGGCCGTCGACGATGCGGCCGACGTCGCCGGTCTTCACCCAGCGTCCGGGCGCGATCGTCTCGGCGGTCTCCTTCGGACGGTTCCAGTAGCCGAGCATGACGAGCGGGCTGCGCACGAAGATCTCGCCCTCGCGTCCCTCGGGCAGCGCGCGGCCGTCCGCGTCCCTGATCTGGAGCTCGGTGGTCGGCAGCGGACGTCCGACGGAGTCCGGGAACTGCTTCCACTCCTCGCCGCCGATCAGCGTCGCGAGCGCCGTGGTCTCGGTGCTGCCGTAGCCGTGTCCGAGGTGGCCGCCGCGCTTGATCGACGGGAAGCCCTCGCGCATGCGGCGCTGCAGCTCCGGTGACGTCGGGGCGCCGCCGCCGCCGATCGCGCGCAGCGACGAGAGATCGTAGCGGCCGAAGTCGGGGTGGTTCAGCATGCGCTGCACCACGGTATTCATGCCGCTCCAGTTGGTGACCTGCTCGCGCTCGATGAGCTGCATCGCGACGGCGGGGTCGTAGCGGCCGACGTTCCACACCGAGCGGGTGCCCGTCGCGAGGCAGGTGATCGCCCCCGCGTGCAGGCCCGAGACGTGGAACAGCGGGTTGGTGAGGAAGATGCACGTCGGCGGCATCTTCGGTGCGTCCGCGGGCGGCGGCGGTGCGAGCATGAGGCCCTTGATTCCCGTGTAGAGCGTCGTCTGCAGGAAGGCGACCACGTTGCGGTGGCTCTGCACGGCACCCTTGGGGCGTCCCGTGGTGCCGCTCGTGTAGAGGATGATCACCGGATCGTCCTCGGCGATCGGCACATCGGGCAGCGGCGCCGTGAGAGCGTGGCTCCACAACGCGTCGAAGCCGGATTCGATCTCGACCACGGGCACGCCGGGCGACGCGCCCGCGAGGCGTGCGAGGCGCTTGCGGTCCGCGAGCAGCAGCTTCGGCGCGCAGTCGCCGACGCCGTACAGGATCTCGTCACCCGTCCACCAGCCGTTGAGACCGACCGCGATCGCACCCAGGCTCACGGTCGCCCAGAAGGCGACGATCCACTCGGGGCAGTTGGCGGCGAGGATCGCGACCCGGTCGCCCTTCGTGACGCCGTACTTCTCGCGCAGCGCGCTCGCGACGGATGCGACCGCGCGCTCGTGCTGCGCGAACGTGAAGCGGCGGTCGCCGAAGATCATGTACTCGGCGTCGCCGAACCCGGCCGAGCGCTCGACGAGCGCGCGCAGCGAAGGCACGCGCTGCTTGAAGACCTGCATGCGCTCGCCGAGGACGTCCTCCTCGGCCATCTCGAACATCCCGCCCGGCCCGAGCAGCTGCGCGTCGACTTCCTCTGGCGTTGGCATGCCGCTCGTATGCCGACCGGGCTCCCGCGGCGCAACGCCGCACCGCACGGCCCCCCGCGCGCCCTGCACGCACGCCTGGCGCTTGAGCAGCGGCGCGTGCTGGGGCACACCGGCGCATGGCGAACGACGAGCGCGTGCCGGCCGCGTGGCAGCCGATCCTCGATGACCTCGACAGGCGTCACGCGAGCGCACGCGCCATGGGCGGTGCCGAGCGCATCGCGCGCCAGCACGCGGCGGGGCGACTCGACGTCCGGCAGCGCATCGCGGCGCTGCTCGACCGCGACAGCTTCGTCGAGCTCGGCGCGCTCGTCGGCGGGGAGGCGCAGCTGCCCGCCGACGGATTCGTCGCCGGCGCGGGCACGATCGACGGCCGCGAGGTCTTCGTCGGTGGCGAGGACTTCACGGTGCTCGGCGGCTCGATCGGGATTCGCGCGCACGCAAAGCGGTACCGCATCGCCGAGCTCGCGCTGCAGGAGCGCCGGCCGCTCGTGCTGATTCTCGACGGCGCAGGGGAGCGCGCGCAGAACGCGTTCGAGCGCTACCCGCGGTCGCCGAACGACCTCCAGATGCTGGCGCGGCTCTCGGGGTTCGTGCCGACCATGGTCGCGATCCTCGGACCGTCGGCAGGGCACTCCGCGCTCGCAGCACCGCTCGCGGACTTCGTCGTGATGTCGGCGGGGGCGTGCGCGTTCACGGCCGGGCCACCGCTCGTGCAGAGCGCGACGGGAGAGGTCGCAAGCAAGGAGGAGCTCGGCGGCAGCGCCGTGCACGCGGCGAGCGGGCTCGCGCATGCGGTGGCACCGGACGACGCGGCGGCGCTCGCGCTCGCGCGGCGATACCTCGCCTTCTTCCCGTCGAGCGCCTGGCAGCACGCGCCAAGCCGCGCGGCGAGCGCGCGCTTCGCCGACGCGGCCGAGCGCCGTCTCGACACGATCCTCGACGTGATTCCCGCAGACCAGAGGAAGGCCTACGACATGCACGGCGTGCTGCGGCTGCTGTGCGACGCCGGCGAGGTCCTCGAGCTGCAGCCCGGCTTCGGGCGCGCGATCCTCACCGCACTTGCGCACCTCGGCGGCGAGCCGGTCGCGATCGTCGCGAGCCAGCCGATGGTGCGCGCGGGCGCGATCGACGCGGACGCCGCCGAGAAGGCCGCACGCTTCCTCGCGATCGCCGACGCGTTCCACCTGCCGGCGATCTTCCTCGCCGACACGCCCGGCGTGCAGGTGGGCAAGGCCGCGGAGCGACAGGGCATCCTGCGGCGCGCGATGCGCATGTTCGCGGCACAGTCGGGGTACAGGGGCGTCAAGATCCACGTGACGCTGCGCAAGGTCTACGGCGTCGCGTCGTGCCTCATGGCGATGAACCCGTTCGACCGCCAGACGTCGACGCTCGCGTTTCCGACCGGACGCATCGCCGCGATGCCGGCGACCGGCGCGTCCGACGCGGTCGGTGCGGACGACGGGCTGCGCCGCCAGCTCGCGGAGAGCGAGATGGTCGGCGTGTACCGTCCCGCCGACGGCGGCAGCTACGACGACGTCATCGACCCGCGCGAGCTTCGCAACCGCATCCTGCACGCGCTGCGCGTCGCCGCCACGCGGCGCGACGAGGCGCCGGCGCCGGTCGCGCGGTACGGTGTCGCGCCCTGACGGCAGCCGTCGTCGGCCGATCGGGTAGCGATGGGCGGGTGAGGTCGGCGTGGCAGGGTGAACGCGCGGCTGCGCTACGGAAGCTCGCGGATCCTGCGCGCCAGGAGCTGCGCCGCGAGCGCGTGGCCGCCCGCGTTCCAGTGGTTGTCCTGCACGTAGTACAGCCGCTCGCCGTTCGCGCCGCGCTCCTGTGCCACGCGCACGTAGTCGGCGGTCGGCTCGATGCAGTCGAGGTCACGGCTCGCGCAGATGCGGTCGAACTGCTGCTTGACGGCACTCGGGTCGAGCTGGTCCTGCGGGATGCCGAGCTTCGCGAGGATCGGCTCCCAGTCGGCGGGGTAGACCACGCCCTTGAACGGGATGTGGAACGCGATGAAGTCCGCGCCCGCCTGCTGCGCGACCGCGTCCATCTCGTCGAGGATCGCCTCGGTCATCGCCCAGCCGCGCTGCGTGTCGGCCGGCATGCTCTTCTGGAACACGCTCAGCTCGTCGGCGACGCGCGGGCCTCCGTCGTCCTCGTCCTCCTCCCGCGGTGCCACCAGTCCGAGCGCCGTCGCCGCGCCGCGCAGCCCCGGCGAGTTCTCGAGCGACAGCGAGATCAGCGCGTAGATCTTCGAGCTGGCGCGGATCCAGTGTCTGAGGCCGCGACCGGACTCCTTCTTCTTCTCCTTCTTGCCGGCGCGCGGGTCCGGTACGGGGACGTTGGTCAGCGTGAGCTCGCCGTTCTGCAGGACGAACGCCGGCTTCTCGCCGCGCCAGTACTTCGACTGCCCGTTGAACCAGACGTCGTTCATGTAGAACATCGTGACGACGACGTCGGGTTGGTACCGGATGCCCTCCGCCTCGAGCCAGATCAGCTCCTGGTCGGTCGAGTAGCCTGCGGTGCCGAGCGCGATCACCTCGTACTTGCGGCTCCGGTCCTGCTCGGTGAGGAGCTTCTCGAGCTGCTCCGCGACCCGGTCCTCGCGATTCACCGAGTAGCCCTCGATGAACGAATCGCCGAGGATGACGACGCGGAACGTTCCGGCCGGCTTCTCGTAGGGGACCTCCGGCCCGCGGATGCCGCGTGCGTTGTACTGGAGATGGACGTCGTACTCGTCGGTCGAGAACCAGCCGTCGGCGTTCGGGACGTTGCGCCAGCCGCGCTGCGCATCGTGCTCGACGTAGAAGCGCTGGTGGCTGGTCTTGGTGCGCGGATAGCCGACGACGTGCAGGGCGACCTCGAGCAGCACGAGCGAGAACAGGACGGAGATGAGGGCGGCGCCGACGAGCGCCAGCACGGGGGGACGTCGATTCATCGTTGGTTCTTCGGCTCCTGCTGCGCGTTCCAGAAGGCCTGAGCGGACGACAATGCCCGGTGGGGCCGGGCCGGGTCAACGCGCGCCGCGCGTGGGGCGTGGGCCTGGTCGACGCGCGCCCGTGGGGCGTCGCCGAGCGGGCGGGACGCGCAGAGGCTCGCGCTCGTTCGCGATCGAGCGGATGGCGGGCGGCGTCCCTTCGCGGGTGCCCTATCGTGTCCTGCACAGCCGAGCGGATTCGCAGCGTGGACGTGGGCTTTCGCCGCCGCCGCGCGCGCAACCGGCTTGTCCGGCCCGTGCGTGTCCGGTACATTCACTAGTCTCGCTCGCGCCCGCCCCGCGACCCGATCACGACCCGTACACAAGGAACGCAGATGTACATCCTTGGCCTCTCATTCTACTACCACGACAGCGCCGCAGCCCTGATCCACGACGGGGTGGTGGTGGCGGCCGGCGAGGAGGAGCGCTTCTCGCGGGTGAAGCACGACAACCGCTTCCCGTCGCTGGCGGTGGACTTCTGCCTGAAGAAGGCAGGGATCTCGATCCACGACGTCGACTACGTCGTCTTCTACGAGAAGCCGTTCCTCAAGTTCGAGCGCCTGCTCACCACGGCGTTCGCGACGTTCCCGCGCTCGCACAAGGTCTTCACCGAGTCGATGCGCCGCTGGGTGACCGACAAGCTGTGGATCAAGCCGCTGATCCGCGAGAAGCTCGGCCTCGACCCGAAGAAGATCCTGTTCTGCGAGCACCACATGTCGCACGCGGCGGCGTCGTTCTTCTGCTCGCCGTTCGACCACGCGGCGATCATCACCGTCGACGGTGCCGGTGAGTGGTCGACCGGGACGGTCGGCGTCGGGCACGAAACGAAGATCCACATCGAGCAGGAGTCGCGCTTCCCGCACTCGCTCGGGCTCCTCTACTCGGCGTTCACCGCCTACTGCGGCTTCGAGGTGAACGAGGGCGAGTACAAGCTCATGGGCATGGCGCCCTACGGGCAGCCGAAGTACACCGATCGCGTCAAGAAGATGATCAAGATCGGGTCGGACGGATCGTACTGGCTCGACCTCGACTACTTCGCGTTCCACTACTCGCCGGACAACACGCTGTCGCCGAAGTTCGCCGAGGCGATGGGGCAGCCGCCGCGCGATCCCGCACTCGGCGACAAGTCGCTCGACCCGTTCTACTGCGACGTCGCGTCGTCCATCCAGGCCGTCACCGAGGAGATCATGATCTCGCTCGCGAAGGCCGTGCGGAAGCGGACCGGGCTCACGAACCTCTGCCTGTCGGGCGGCGTCGCGCTGAACTCGGTCGCGAACGCGAAGATCCTGCGCGACGCGGGCTTCGAGCAGATCTACATTCCCCCCGCGCCGGGTGACGACGGCGGTGCCATCGGTGCAGCGCTGTGGGCCTACCACCACCTGCTCGGCAAGCCGCGCGTCCCGGCGCTGGGCCACGCGTATCTCGGCAGCGAGTACACCGAGAGCGAGGTCGGGGACTTCCTGAAGGAGTACGGCCTCGACTACACCCACATCGACGACGACGACCGCTTCTACTCGCGCGTCGTGGACGATCTGCAGGCGGGCAAGGTCTGCGGCTGGTACCGCGGCCGCTTCGAGTGGGGCCCGCGCGCTCTCGGCGCCCGGTCGATCATCGCCGACCCGCGCCGCGCCGAGATGAAGGACATCGTGAACGCCAAGATCAAGTTCCGCGAGGCGTTCCGTCCGTTCGCGCCGAGCGTGCTCGGCGAGCGCTGCGAGGAGTACTTCGAGCTGCCGAACGCGATGTCGCACTATCCCGCGCGCTTCATGCTCTACGTGGTCCCCGTGAAGGAGGACAAGCGCGAGGTGATCCCCGCGATCACGCACGTCGACAACTCGGGCCGTCTCCAGACCGTGATGAAGGAGACCAACCCCGGCTACCACCGCATGATCGAGCTCTTCGGCGAGGCGACGGGCGTCCCCGTCGTCCTCAACACGAGCTTCAACCTGAAGGGCGAGCCGATCGTCGAGACGCCGCTGAACGCGTTCAACACCTTCACGCGCTCCGAGATGGACGTGCTCTACCTGGGCAACTTCGTGGTCGAGCGTGCGGCCAAGCGGAAGATCGTCGAGGACTCGCGCTTCGTGCTGCGGCACGAGGGCGACTCCGTCGTCGCGATGGTGAGCTGAAGGCGGCCGCCGGTGCGACCGGACCTCGCGACGGCCTTGCCGGCGGGGTAGGGTCCGGGCACCGATGGTGGTGTACGCACGTGTTCCGTCCGCGCCGCTCGCGGGCCGGATCGGCTGCCTGTGGGAGCAGGCTGGGCTGCGCCCGGGGCACCCGGTCGAGTGCGTCGTGTCGAGCGCGTCCTGCGAGATCGTCATCGCGCTGCACGACGAACCGCTGCGCGTGCTCGACCGCGACGGCGTCGTGCTCGACCTCGGCAGCGCGATCTTCTCCGGCCCGCAGACGAAGCCGCGACTGATCGACACCGGCGGACCCGGCGCGCTCATCGGGGTGCACTTTGTCCCCGGTGGCGCGTACCCGTCTTTCGGTATCCCGGCCGCGACCTTGCGAGATCTCTGCGTTCCGCTCGACGCGCTCTGGGGCGCGGACGCCGCGCAGCTCCGCGACCGGCTTCTCGAGGCGCGCGGTCCCGAGGCGCGCTTCGCGCTGCTCGAGCGCGCGTTGCTCGGGCGTCGACCCACGGCAGCGGCGCCTCACCCGGCGGTTCGATTCGGTCTCGGCGCGCTGTCGTCGGCGCGGGTCTCGGCCGTGACGGCCGAGACCGGGCTGAGCGCACGACGCTTCGGTGAGCTCTTCCAGCGCGAAGTCGGGCCGTCGCCCAAGCTGTACGCGCGGCTGTGTCGCTTCCAGCGGGTGCTGCGCCACCTCGACGGCGACCGCGCCGTATCGTGGGCGGGCGTCGCGGCCTCGCACGGCTATGCCGACCAGGCGCACCTGATCCGCGACTTCCGCGAGTTCGTCGGGATCACGCCGACCGACTTCCTCGGCCGGCGAACGGGCCAGCAGAATCACGTCGTGGCCGTGGGGTCGAATTCGTTCAAGACCCGGCACGGCGCCACGTCGTAGGCTCCCCGCGAGCCGTCGCGCACGGGGCGTGAGGCGGCCGAAGGAGGCGGGACATGGAGCGACAGGACGTGATCGCGGCGGCGCGCGGGCTCGCGGAGCTGCGGGTTTCGCGCGTCACCACCGAGGCGGAGGCGATGGCGGCAATGCGTCCGCTCGGGATGCTGAACCAGGGCCTGCTGGGCGTCACGTGCTTCTGCGGGCGGACCCCCTGGGAGCGGCACCCCGACGGCGACGAGCTGCTCTACGTGCTCGAGGGGCGGGTCGAGGTCACGGTGCTGGCCGACGAGGGACCGCACGTGGAGACCGTTCCGGCCGGCTCGCTGTTCGTCGTGCCGCGCGGTCTGTGGCACCGGCAGCACGCCGAGCAGACGGTGCGGCTGCTGTTCGCGACCGCTGCCGACACGACGGGACACTCCTGGGCGGACGATCCCCGGGAGGAGTGACGTCCCGTCGGCTACTCGTCGGTCGCGGGGATCTCGGGGTCGAGTGCCGGTACGCGGGCGCCCGGCGTGGCCGCGGGCTCCGTCACGCGGCGCAGCGCGTAGCGCGCGGAGCCGGCTGCGAAGCTGACCCCGTTGTAGAAGTGGTACAGCAGGTGGAACGGGATCGCCGCCAGCGCGAACGGCCGCCCCCGCTTCGCCGCGAGGAACAGGTAGAACTGGTTGTTCAACGCGATGATCGTGGCGACCACCGCGAAGCAGGCGAACACCACCGGGTCCTTCGGGAAGTGCGCCATGGTGAGCAGCAGCACGAGGACGAAGAAGCCCGCGAAGAAGAGGCTGGTGCGGGCGCGACCCGGCTCGTGCGGCCGGTACGCGTATCGGTGGCGCAGGAACAGCGCGACGTACGCGAGCACCAGCGGCAGCGCGAGCGCCCACATGCCGTTCATCACTGCCAGCGTCGCGATGCCGGCCATCGTGAGGCCCACGGAGATCGCGCCGGCCTGCGAGTCTCGCGGTGACGCGGACTCGAGCCAGTAGCGCGACAGCTGCAGGAAGAGCAGGGCGAAGAGCGGTACGAGAAACGCACCGCCCCAGCGCACGGCGGCGAAGGTCGAGAGCCCGAGCAGCACGAATACCAGCGCGACGCTGACGCGCTGGCTCAGCTGGATGTTCAGGTCGTCCGGCATGACGCGGTCGCGCAGGATCAGCTCGGTCCAGGGGATGCCGCGGTCGAAGATGTCGGACTTGACGAGCCCCCAGAAGGTCCACTTCTTGAGATGCTTGACGCTGAGGGCGGGGTCGAGGACGATCTTCCGGCCCGCGGCGGCGAGACGGTAGCCGAGCTCGATGTCCTCGATCGCCGGCCGGTCGTACGACTCGTCGAAGCCGCTGTGCGCGAGAAAGACGTCGCGCTGGATGGCGCCGCAGCCGCTCCAGAAGGTCTTCGCCTCGCGGCGTCCGTTCTGGTGCACGAAGGAGTGCATCAGGTTCTTGTACTGCGAGAGGAAGTCCGTGGAGTCGGGCGCGTCGTCGTAGGCGCCGATCAGCGCGTCGAGCGCCGGATCGGCCTCGAAGGCCGCTGCCACCGCGTGCAGCGTGCCGGGATGGACACACACGTCGGCGTCGAGGAAGAACAGCACCTCGCCGCGCGCGTGCCGCGCGCCGAGGTTGCGCGCGTGCGCGGGGCCGCGGCGGGTGTCGGTCGAAACGACGGTGGCGCCGTAGCGGCGGGCGACCTCGGCGGTGTCGTCGGTCGAGCCGTCGTCCACGACGATGCACTCGAGCGGCGCCACCGTGGACCCTTCGAGATCCGCGAGGCACGCATCGAGAAACCGCGACGCGTCGTGCGCCGGGATGACCACCGAGACCGACTTCCGCACGCCCCCTCCTCTTGCTGGCGGGCCGCACCCGCTAAAGCCTTGTCCACCCCAAATTGCAAGTCTCCGTCGGTGCCACGGACTCGCGGCGAGGGGGTGCGCATTGCACGTGGTCGCGGCACCCAGTAGCCGAGGCGGGGTGGTGCGACGGCTTCCAGCGATCGGTCTGCTGCTCGTCGTCGCGGCCGCGATCGCCACGCGCCGACCCGACGTCTTCACGGAGCCGCAGTTCTGGGCCGAGGACGGCATGGAGTGGTACGCGCGCGCGTACAATGAGCCCGGCCTCCTGCACCTCGTCGCGCCCTACGGCGGCTACATGCAGCTCTTCCCGCGGCTCGCGGGGCTCCTGGCGCAGGCGGTTCCCTTCGCCGTGGCGCCGCTGCTCATGGCGGTGCTGTCGATCGGCGTGCAGTCGATCGCGCCGGTCTTCCTGCTGAGCGACCGCTTCACCTGGGCGGTGCCGCGCCGTGCCGTGCGTGTCGTGCTCGCGCTGCTCGTCGTCGCGGCACCGAACCTGATGGAGGTGCACGCCAACGCGACCAACGGCCAGGTGCATCTGGCCTTTCTGGCCTTCCTGATCCTGCTCGCCGAGCCGCGCGAGGGGCGCGGCTGGCGGACGTTCGACGCGGGATTTCTGCTGCTGTCGGGCTTCAGCGGGCCGTTCTGCCTGCTCCTGCTGCCGGTCGCGGTGCTCGCGTGGTGGCACTGGCGTGACCGCTGGAGCCTCGTGCGGCTGGGCTGCGTCCTCGTGCCGACGCTGGTGCAGGGAGTGCTGCTGTCTCCGCTCGGGTCGCCACTGTCCGTGCCGGTGTCGCACGGCCTCGTGGCTCGGACGCCGCGGTCGCCGTTCGGGGCTACCCCGGGAAACCTGCTGCGCATCTACGGCGGGCAGATCGTGGTCGGCACGCTCGGCGGATGGCATGTCTACGTCGGGCAGCACGCCGGAGCGTTCGCGACGCACCCCTGGCTGCCGGCGATCCTCGGCCTCGCCGGCATCGCGTTCGTCGCGCGTGCGGCGTGGACCACCGACAGCACGGCTCTTCGCCTGTTGCTGCTCTACGCGACGCTGCACATGGCGGCCGGCCTCGCGAGCCCGATCATCTTCGGCCCCCGGCTGCTCTGGGAGATGCTGGCCGAACCCGGCGCGGGTCAGCGCTACTGGTACACGATGATCGTCGCGTTCCTCGCGACGCTGGTGTGGACCGCCGCCGCCGACCCGCGGCGTGGCATGCGCGTCCTCGGGGCGGCTCTGCTCGCCGTCAGCGTCGCATCCGCCATCCGCGGCGACTGGCGGCTGCCGCCGCGCGAGGATTTCGGCTTCGTCGCGCAGGCCGAGCGTCTCGCGTCGTCGCCGCCCGGGAGGATCGTGCGCATCGCGATCCCGCCGGCGCCGAACGAGATGCGGCTGATCCGTGGCTGCGAGGAGCCGCGCGTGCAGGTCGTCAGTCCGAAACGAGCGCGTCGGCTTCGATCTCGACGAGCATGTCCGGATCGATGAGCCGGCGCACCTCGACCATCGACGTGGCCGGGCGGATCGCGCCGAAGAACTCGCCGTGCGCCCGCCCGATCTCCTCCCAGCGAGAGATGTCGGTCACGTACATCCGCGTCCGCACCACGTCGGCGAGCGTCGCGCCGGCGCGGACGAGCGCAGCCTCGATGTTGCGCAGCACCTGCCTCGTCTGGGCGTGAGCGTCGCCCCGTCCGACCAGCGCGCCATCCGGGCCGGTCGCGGTCGTGCCCGACACGACGACGTGAGGCCCGATGCGGACGGCGCGCGAGTAGCCGACGATCGGCTCCCACGCGGTGTCGGTCGCGAAGTTGGTTCGGGTCATGCAGGGGTCTCCTTCCGGCGCAGCAGGTCGCTGTACGAGACGGCGAGCAGATCCGCGTCGCGGATGCCGATGGCGGCCATCAGCTCCTCGCACTGCGCACGCAGCGCCTCTAGCGGACGCGTGCCGTCGTCGTCGATGGCCTCGATCTCCACGAACGTCCCGAGGCCGGCGACCTCGTCGAGGTGGACCTTCACGTTGCCGAGGAAGTGGATCTCGCGGCGCTTGTCCACCACGACGTCGATGCCCAGGGCTGTCGCGAGGATGCCCTTCAGCGTCGAGCCGGGCGTGTTCTCGAACAGGCCGACCTTCGAGTGCTTCGGCCCGGCCGTGTCCTCGCGCTCGTAGTGGATGAGCGCGTTCTCGATGTCACCCTCGCGCAGCTTGAGGCGCCCGGATGCGGCACGGAAGTAGGTGTCGACCTGGTGGTCGAGGCCGACGAAGCGGGCACCGCGGGCGGTGAGCACGGCCCGCGCGGGCACGTGACTCGCGGCGCGCGCCTTGATCTCGACGTTCCGGTGCGTCACGGCCGCCGCCCCGGGTGCCTCGCCCGTCCGGGGGCAGTCGGATCGCTGCTGCGGCGCCCCTCGCTCCGCAGCGGGCGGACTGCGGTCGAGGCCGTGCGGCGTGCGATCCCGCAGCTTCCGCGGGCCCGGCCGGACTGGCACGCCGGTTGCCGTGCAGCGTGCCAGGCACCGCGACGGGAAGCGGGGCCGGTCACCGGCACGGGCTTGACCCGGCCGGGCCCGGCTGCGCAAAGCATCGATCGGTGCCGTGAGACTCGAGAGATGATGGCAATCGTCGGTTTCATCGTCGCCGTGGTGCTCTTCAGCCATTTCGGCCGACGACTCAAGGAGTCGCGCGCGCTCGGGCGGCGCGGCGAGGAGCCTGCGGGGATGCTGCGCGGAGCGAGCTGGCACGAGGAGTGGGAGCGCCACTGGGCGCAGAAGTTCCGCCGGCAAGCGGAGTGGCGGCAATCGTGCGTCGAGGAGCACTCGCGCCGCGAGTCGCGCCGGCACCGCCGCCGTCGCGAGCGTGCCGAGCGTGCGGCCGCGGCGGAGCGGGCGGCCGAGGCCGCGATCCGCGCGGCCATGGACACGCGGGGCGGTTCGTCGCCCGCGGCCGCGGCAGGTGCTTCGGCGCACGCAGCTCCTGCTGCGGAAGCGAAGCCGTCGTCCACCGCGCGCGACCCGCAGGAGGCCGCCATCCTCAAGCGCGCGCGCCGGCGCGCGCGTGCCGAGGTCGGCTTCTACGCGCACCTGATGAGCTACCTCGGCGTGATCGGCTTCCTCGCCCTGCTGAACGTCCTGACGGCGCGCTACCCGTGGTTCCTCTGGCCGGCGCTCGGCTGGGGACTCGGTCTGTTCTCCCACTACATGGCAGTGTTCGGCTCGCGCACCTTGAAGGAACGCTACTTCTACCCCGCGGTCGAGCGCGAGGTGCGGCGCGAGACGATGAGCGTGCGGACCGAGAAGCAGGCGAGCATCGACGAGCTGTCGGCGACGATCGCGCACGAGATCCGCAACCCCATCGCCGCGGCGAAGAGCCTCGTGCAGCAGATGGGCGAGGACCCGCGGTCGGTGGAGAACGTCGAGTACGCGAACGTCGCCCTCGAGGAGCTCGACCGCGTCGAGAAGAGCATCTCGCACCTGCTGCGCTACGCGAAGGAGGAGGACCTGACGTTCGCACCCGCGAGCCTCGCCGGCGTGGTCGACGCGGCCCTCACCGAGATGCGCGCGAAGCTCGACGCGGGGAAGGTCGCGGTGGCGCGCAACTACATCGGCGGCCCGACCATCGTCGGCGATGCGGAGAAGCTCAGACAGGTGTTCGCCAACGTCATCGACAACGCGATCGACGCGCTCGAGCCGGTCGAGCACGAGCGCAAGCTCGAGCTGTTCATCGAGAACGGGTTGCCGAACCGTGCCCGCGTGCGCGTCCGCGACAACGGCGTCGGCATCGCCCCCGGGAAGATCGACCGCATCTTCAACCCGTTCTTCACGACGAAGGCCCGCGGCACGGGCCTCGGCATGGCGATCTCGAAGAAGATCGTCGAGGCGCACGAGGGCTCGATCGACGTGCTGAGCGAGCCTGGACGCGGCACCGAGTTCGTCGTGACGCTGCCGCTGCCGCACTGACGCACACGCGGGATCTGACGGACCGGAACGAAGCGATGCAGGGACGACTGCTCATCGTCGACGACGAGAAGGCGCTGGTGCTGGCGATCAAGGGCCTGCTCTCGAAGGAGGGCTACCAGATCGAGACGGCCTACAACGGCGAGGAGGCCGTCCGGCTCGTCGAGAGCGGCAGCTTCCACGTCGTCCTCACGGATCTGAGCCTCGGCGGGGTCACCGGCATGCAGGTGCTCGAGCGCGCGCGTGCGGTCGACCCGGACGTCGCGGTGATCATGATCACGGCGTACGGCTCGGAGAAGGTCGCGGTCGAGGCGATGAAGATGGGTGCCGCGGACTACCTGCCGAAGCCGTTCGACAACGACGAGCTGCGCGTCGTCGTGCGCCGGGTGATGGAGACCGCGCTGCTGCGCCGCGACCACCGGCGGCTCCTCGAGCAGGTGCAGGGCAGCTACGGCTTCGAGAGCATCGTCGGGACGAGCCCGGTCATGCAGCGCGTCTTCGCGACCATCGACAAGATCGCCGATACCGACGTCACGGTGCTGATCCGCGGCGACTCCGGCACGGGCAAGGAGCTGGTGGCGAACGCGCTGCACTACCGGAGCCCGCGGCGCACCAAGCCGTTCATCAAGATGAACTGCGCCGCGCTGAACCGCGAGCTGGTCGAGAGCGAGCTCTTCGGGCACGAGAGGGGCGCCTTCACCGGTGCGGTCACGCGGCGCGAGGGCAAGTTCGAGGCGGCGCACGGCGGTACGCTGTTCCTCGACGAGGTCGGCGACATGCCGCTCGAGACGCAGGCGAAGCTGCTGCGCGCGATCCAGGAAAAGGAGTTCGAGCGCGTCGGCGGCAACCACCCGATCAAGGTGGACGTGCGGCTGCTCGCCGCGACCAACCACGACCTGGAGCAGCTGGTCCACGAGGGACGCTTCCGCGAGGACCTCTACTACCGCCTGCGCGTGGTCGAGGTCGGCATCCCGGCGCTCGCCGAGCGCCGCGACGACATCCCGCTGCTGGTCGACCACTTTCTCAAGCAGGCAGCGAAGCGCTTCGGTCGTGAGCCCAAGCCGCTCGACGGTGCGGCGCTGCGCGCCTGCCTGACGCACGCCTGGCGCGGCAACGTCCGCGAGCTGCGCTCGGCCGTGGAGCAGGCGTTGCTGCTCGCGTCCGGACCGGAGATCACCGCGCCGGACCTGCTGCCCGGCGGTGTGGTCGCGCGCGACGCCGCGGCGGAGCGTCCGCATGCCTCCGGCTTTCCGCCGGAAGCGGTGCGCAACGGCGGTGGCATCGCCGCCGCGCCGGGCGGCGGCGCGGACGCGGCCGCCGGCGGCAAGGGCCTCTCGTTCCGCGAGGCGAAGGAGCAGCTGGTCGGCGACTTCGAGCGCCGCTTCCTGCTCGACGCGCTCCGGCGCAACGGCGGCAACATCACGCGCGCGGCGGAAGAGGTCGGCATGTACCGACAGAGCTTCCAGCAGAAGATGCGCGAGCTCGGCATCACGCCCGACGACGCGGCCTGAGCGGCCGCGTCCGCTGCACACCACGCCGGTGCCGCCCAGAGCGGTGTCCGGCGCACGACCCTCGGGAAAGGGAAAGGGGAAGGAAATGGCATTCGTGTCTCGACTCTACAGCCTCGTCCGCGGCGGCCTCTCGAACTGGCTCGGCGGGCGCGAGCGGAAGAACCCGGCCGCGGTCTACGAGGCCGCCATCAACGAGCGCCTGGAGCAGTACGTCAAGCTGCGGCAGGCCGCGGCCGGCGTGCTCTACATGCGCAGCAAGCTCGCGCGCGAGGTCGAGATGAAGACCGCAGCGCTGAGAGGACTGACGCGAGAGCTGGAGTACGCGGTCGATCACGATCACGACGACGTGGCGCTCGCGCTGATCGGCCGTCGCGACGTGCTGTCGGCGGAGGTCGCGCGCGTCACCGAGGAGCTCGCCGAGCTGAACCGCGAAGCCGAAGCCGCGAAGAAGAACCTGGTCGCCTTCCAGGGCGAGGTCGCGCGGCTTCGCGAGGAGAAGGTGCGCATGCTCGCGAAGCTCGCGAACGCGAGGGCGCGGCTGCGGCTCCAGGAGACCATCAAGGGCATCTCGCCCGACGCCGACATCCGAGCGCTGGAAGAGGTCCGGGCGCACGTCGAGCGCCTGGTCGCCGAAGCGCAGGTGAGCCGTGAGGTGAACGACGCCGAGCTCGAGAAGAAGCTCGAGGGCATCCGCGAGGCGGAAGCGAGCAACGCGGCGCGCGCGCAGCTCGACGAGCTGAAGCGGGTACGGCGGCGGTCGCTGGTGCCGCTGGACCTCGGTGACAAGGCGCGGGTCGAGCACGCGTCCGCTGCGATGTGAGCCTGCGAACGCGGCCTCCGGCGTGCGACCGCGCCGTCTTTGGCGCTCGCTTCCGCGGGCGGATAGAGTGGCGGTGCGGTGGCACGTTCACCACCGCGTGCAGGAGGAGTCTCATGCTCGCTCGTGACATCATGTCGGCGCCGGCGATCACCGTTTCCGAGGGAACCCCCGCTCCGGAGGTGGCGCGGCTCATGGAGGACCGGAACATCGGCGCCGTGATCGTCGTGGACCGGGAAGGGCAGCTGGCAGGCCTCATCACCGAGAGCGACTTCACGGGCATCGGCCGCGTGGTGCCGTTCAGCCTGCGGCTCGCGCCGGTCATCTTCGGCGCGCGGCCGGCCTCCCTGGCGGAGCTGCAGGAGATCTACCAGCGTGCGAGCAAGCTCGACGCCGCCGCGGTGATGACCGGCGACGTGCGTTCCGTCGGCGAGGATGCACCCGTGGGCGAGGTCATCCACACGATGCTCCAGAGCGACCTGAAGCATGTGCCGGTCGTGCGGGCTGCGGGAGGGGGGCGCCGCGGCACGCCGGTCGGGATGATCGCCCGTCACGACGTGCTGAAGCTCGCGGCGGGCAAGCTCGCGCGCGGCTGAGAGTCAGAGCAGAGCTCAGGACGCCAGCAGGGCCGTGCCGAGGAGCGCGAGCGTCTCGTCGAGCGCGCGGCGCCCGAGTTCCGGATCGCGCGCTGCGGGCCAGACCCGTGACGACGGCCGGCACGCGAAGTCGAACACCTCGCCGCTGCGCGCGACGACGCCAGGGTCGGTGAGCAGCCACGAGGCGGCAGCGGCCGAACGCTCGGGAGTGCTCGTGTCGGGCAGCAGCGGCGAGATCCAGCGCAGCAGCGTCGACCACAGCACCCGCACCGGTGCGGGTGCCGTCCGCGCGAGGCCGGTGCCGGCCATGAGGCCCGGATCGAGGGTGAAGAACGCGGTCCGCTCCGCGGGAATCCGGCGCGCCAGCTCCATCGCCGTGACCATGTTCAGGAGCTTGCTCGTCGCGTAGCGGTCGAAGCCGCGCTGACGCTCGGACGTCGCGTCGCACTCGCCGCGCGCGAGCGCGTCGATCGACGTGAAGCGGGCGCCGCGAAACCCGAACACGGTCGCCGTCCGGTTCTCCGGGTTGTGCGTGCCGCTGCCGATGAAGATCACCCGTCCGCCTCCCAGGTGAGGCAGCAGGCCGACGGCGAGCTCCGTCGCGGCGAGGTGGTTCACCGCGAGGGTTTCCTCCCACCCGTCCGCGGATCGCTGCGTGCCGGCGACCTGCTGCAGGCCCGCGTTGTTGACGAGCCCGGTGAGCGGCTCGTTCCACTCTGCGACGAAGCGGCGGACGTCGGCGAGCGACGCGCAGTCGAGCCGGCGCACCTCGGCGTCGCCGCCGAGGCTGCGAGCGACCGACTCCCCGCGGGCCGCGTCGCGCACGGCGAGCACCACGCGGTGTCCGGGCTGTGCCGCCAGCGCCTGCGCGATCGCCAGCCCGAGGCCCTGCGTCGATCCGGTCACGATGGTCGTCGGCATGGTGCTCGCATCCTGCCGGTCGCCGGGTCGTGCGGCCACCTGTCCCGCAGCGTGCCCCTTCCGTCGAGTCGTGCAAGTGGCCGCGCACTCGAGCCGGATCGCGGCGGCTCGGCGTGAACGTCACCTGCGTGCGGCGGCTCGGCGTGAAGCTCACCTGCGTGCGGCGGCTCGGCGTGAAGCTCACCTGCGCGTCGCGGATGGCGCGCGCGCGACGAGCAGCACGACCGACGCGAGCGTCGCAGCACCCTCGACTGCGAGCAGCCCGAGCGGAAACGCTCCCGGCGCGCCGTCGACGACGAGGCTGACGAGCCGTCCCGCGACGAGTCCGCCCATGATGCACAGATTGGCCCACAGCCCGACGCCGTTCCGCATGGGCTGCAGCGCCGTTCCAAGCAGGAAGAGCCCGATGCCGACGTGCATGCCGCCGTACGCGGCGCGCATCTCGTTGTGTGCCGCCGGCCCGACGAGCGGGATCCCGAGCGGATCCATGAGCTGCGCGGGCGCGGTGAGCCCCGTCCAGCCGACGTAGAGCATGGCGAGGCCGCAGATCGCGAGAACCACGGCCGCCGCCCGATGCCTGTTCATGCGGTTCGCTCCTCCGCCTCCGACGGCTCGACCAGCAACGCGGCGCCGATCACCCCGGCCGAGTCGCCGAGCTGGTGCCGGAGGATCGGCGTCGTCAGCTCGTCGTTGAAGATGCAGCGCGCGACGGCGTCGCGGCCACGGTGGTAGAGCAGCTCGAGGTTCGACAGTCCGCCGCCGAGCACGACGACCGACGGGTCGAGGATCGCGACCAGATTCGCGATCGCACGGCCGAAGTGGCCGAGCCAGGCGTCGAGGACGCGCGTAGCGACGGCGTCCCCCGCGGCAGCGCGGTCGGCGATCGCGCTCGCGGCTGCAGGCGCTGCCCCCCCGGCGTCGCGGTAGGCGTTCTCGAGCGCGGGTCCGGAAAGCAGAGTCTCGACGCAGCCGCGCTGGCCGCAGTAGCACTGCGGTCCCGCGGGATCGATCGCGTGGTGGCCCCACTCGCCGGCGATGTGCTGCGGCCCGGACCAGAGCTCGCCACGGAACACGATGCCGCCGCCGACGCCCGTGCCCAGGATGACGCCGAAGACCATCTCGTGGCCGCGCCCGGCACCGGCGACCGCTTCGGCGAGCGCGAAGCAGTTGGCGTCGTTCTCCATGCGGATCGGCAGACCGATACGAGCCTCGAGGTCGGCGTGCACGGGGCGTCCGTTGAGGCAGGTGGTGTTCGAGTTCTTCATCAACCCGCCGCGCGACGTGGCCCCCGGCGTTCCGATGCCGACCGCGCGGCAGCCGGGAGCCAGCGGCAGAAGCTCGCGCACCAGCCGCGCGACCCCGTCGAGGACGTGGTCGTAGCCGCGCTCGCGCCCGGTCGGCGAGCGCCGCCGTTCGACGATGCGTCCGTCGTCCGCCAGGACGACGCCTTCGATCTTCGTGCCGCCGAGGTCGATTCCCAGTCGCATGGCGTGGCGGCGCTCGATCGCGCTCAGAAGCCCCGGTGCACGGAGGCGGGGGCGGCACCGAGCGACGCGAGGAAGCCGTGCGTCAGGTGCCACATCGAATCGAGCACCTCGGTCAGCTCGTGGCCCGCGTCGAGCACGACCGTCTCGCGGCCGGCGCGCGCCCGGGCGAACGCCGCGACGACCTCGAGCGGCACCGACTCGTCGCGCCGGCCCGCGAACGCGAGCGTCGGGCAGCGCGGGTCGGGCTGCGGCGCGTGCCTCTCCGCATCGTCGAGCAGCTTGACGGAGAGCTTCTCCTCGCGGCCCTTGCCGTAGTGGAATACCGGCAGCGTGCCCTCGCGCCGCCAGCGCGCCACCGCGGCCGCACCGAGGCGCTGCTGCCAGCGCCCGGCGAAGCCGAACGCCGGTGCGAAGAGCACGAGTCCGGCGACGTTCCCGGGGTGGCGCTCGGCGAGAATGGCCGCCAGGTATCCGCCCAGGCTCGAGCCGAGTAGCACGGTGGGGCCGCGCTCGACCAGCGGCTCCGCGACCGCCAGCTGGCTCGTGATGGTCGCGCGGCGGAAGTCGGGGGCGAGGTCGGGCACCTGCAGTTCGAGCCCGAGCTCGCGCAGCCGGCTGCGAAAGAAGCTCGCCTTGGTGCTCGCGGGCGACGAAGCGAACCCGTGCAGGTAGACGATGCGCAGGCTCACGCGCGCCGCCGAAACTTGACGAGCGTCACGTCGTCCGAGACCGCGACGAACGTCGCCTGAACGGGCATGCCGGCGCGGATCTCCTCCGGCTCGCAGTCGAGCACCTCGCTCACGAAGTGCACGCCCTCGTCCATGAGGACGTCGACGACGTTGTACGGCAGCCTGTCCTGAAACGCGGGCAGCGTCGGGCCGCGCACGATGGTCCACGTGTAGACCGTGCCGCGTCCCGTCGAGAGCTCCCAGGTGAAGTCGCGCGACGAGCAGCTCGGGCACGCCGGCCGCGGGTAGTGACGGAAGCGTCCGCACGACGTGCAGCGCTGGAAGCGCAGCTCGCCGCGCGCGGCGGCGGCGTAGAACTCGGCGTTGTCCCGCGACGGCTGCGGCAGTGGCAGGCTGCGCTGCAGGTGGGCTTCGCGATGCGAGGAGGACGCCATCACAGCCTCCGCAGGATCACGGCACCGGTCGGGTCCGTGTTGCCGCCCGCGACCAGCACCAGGTCGCAGCCCTCCACCTGCGCGGTCGACGTGCCGCGGATCTGTCGCACGGCCTCGCTGGTGTTGTTGAAGCCGTGGATGAAGGCCTCCGAGAGCTGGCCGCCGCTGGTGTTGCAGGGCAGGCGCCCGCCCTGCCACGAGAGCCCACCGTTCGCCGCGAACGGGCCGCCCTCGCCGCGCGGGGCGAAGCCGTACTGCTCGAGCCCGATGATCACCAGCGAGGTGAAGAAGTCGTAGAAGAACGCGGCGCCGATCTCGCGCGGCTTGACGCCGGCCATCTCGTAGAGCTGCTTCGCGACGCGGACCGGCGACTCTTCCTCCCACGGGCGCTCGAACATCGTCGACAGCCGGATGTGGTGCGAGCCCGCGGCCATGGCTCCGGCGAGGATCACCGCCGGCGGCTGGCGCAGGTCGCGTGCGCGCTCGACCGACGTCACGAGGAAGGCGACCGCGCCGTCGGTCTCGATGTTGCAGTCGTAGAGCCGCAGCGGATCCGCGATCATGCGCGATGCGTGGTGGTCCGCGCGCGTCATCGGTGCGCGCATGACGGCGTTCGGGTTGCGCATCGCGTGCTCGCGGAAGGCGATCGCGACGTCGGCGTAGTGGTCGTCCGTCGTGCCGTGGTCGATGCGGTGGCGCATCGAGATCATCGCCATCTCCTGGAACGCGGAGACGAGCCCCTGCGGCACGTGCCACTGGTTCAGGCCGGGCAGCGACGTCGACAGCTTCTCCCAGTAGCGGCCGCCCTGCGTCGGGTCCTTGCCGTAGCTCGACTGCTTGCCGCGGGCGCGCGAGCGGAACACGAGAACGGTCTCGGCCATGCCGGACGCGATCGCGCTCGCGGCGACGACCAGCACCGACGCCGACCCGCCGCCGCCCCAGGCCGTGCCGGCAAAGAAGCGCAGCAGCGGGTTGCCGAGCACCGACAGGAGCTGCTCCTCGTCGGTCTGCTCCATGTCGTAGCGCACGAGGCCGTCGATCTCGCGCGGCGAGATCCCCGCGTCGTCGCAGGCGGCGAAGATCGCCTCGACCGCCATCTCGTACTCGGACATGCCGAGGCTCTTCGCGAACCTCGTCTGCCCGATCCCGGCGATCGCGGCCTGGTCGCGGATCGTGCTGCGATCGCTGCGCATGTCGGGCCAGGATCGGCGATCGCCGCGCCGCGATCAAGCACCTGCGTTCAGCGACGCCGTCGAGCGCGCGTTCCGCGCGGCACGAGTGACGCAAGTGCCAGCGCCTTGGTCAGCAGCGACGACCGGCCGATGCGCGCTCGCGCGGCGCGGCTGAACACGCGCCGCTCGATGCCGCTGGCGTCCGCGTGGTCGGCGGCCGTCGCCGCGCGCCGTTCGAGTACGGCGGTGGGGACCCGCTCGACGAGCACCTCGACCTCGAGCTGGCGGTGCAGGATGGCGTGGCGAAACGTGCCCGCGCTCCGGCCGTGGGGTCGGACGCCGTCGCCCAGCCGCGTGGGCGGCAGCCAGAGATGGGGCAGGTACGGGAACGCGCCGCGCTCGAGGAGGAGGCGACCGTCGTCGTCGTGCACCAGCGCGAGCGCGAGGCGGACGCGCTGGGTGGCACGGCGCGCCTTGGCGGGCGGGTGCTCGTGCGTGACGCCGTGCGCGTGCGCCTCGCAGGCGCCGGCGATCGGACACGCGTCGCAGCGCGGGATTCGCGGCAGGCAGACGGTCTCGCCGAGCTCCATGAGCGCCTGGTTCCAGTCGCCGGGGCGCGCGCGGTCGAGCAAGGCCTCCGCCAGCTCCTGGTGCGGCGCGCCGCGCGCGTCGGGGCGCGGCAGGCGCGCGAGGCGGGAGAGGACGCGCACCACGTTCGCGTCGAGCGCCGCGTACGGCATGTCGTACGCGATCGAGAGCACGGCGCCGAGCGTGTAGCGGCCGACCCCCGGAAGCCGTGTTGCGATCGCCGCATCGCGCGGGAACGTCGCGAGCCCGCGCGCGCGCAGGGCACGCGCGGCGCGGTGCAGGTTGCGCGCGCGCGTGTAGTAGCCGAGCCCGGACCACGCGGCGAGCACGCTCTCCTCGCTCGCGCGCGCGAGCGTCGCGACGTCGGGGAAGCGGCGCAGGAAGCGCTCGAAGTGCGGCAGCACCGCCTCGACACGCGTCTGCTGCAGCATGACCTCCGCGACCCACACCCGGTACGGGTCGCGGTCGCGGCGCCACGGTAGCGGTCGGACGTTCGCATCGTACCAGGAGAGCAGCGCGCGCCGGACGCGCGTTGCACGACGCGCGGCGGCTGGCGCCGCGTCGGACGGCGCTGCGGCCGGTGTCGCGCTCACCAGGCGGTCCAGCCTCCGTCGACGAAGACCGTGGTGCCGGTGACGAAGCTCGACGACGGTGCCGCGAGGAACAGCAGTGCGCTCTGCAGCTCGCGCGGGTCGCCGAGGCGCCCCATCGGCGTGAGCGTCTCGGTCTTGGCGCGGAACTTCTCCTTCGCGAAGCCGCCCTCGGTCATCTCGGTCGGGAACCAGCCCGGCGCGAGCGCGTTCACCGTGATGCCGTGCTGCGCCCACTCGATCGCGAGCTGGCGCGTGACGTTCAGGAGCCCGGCCTTGGCGGCGCTGTAGCCGGTGCCGTGGTAGATCGGGTTCGCCGCCGCCGAGATGACCGACGTCACGTTGACGATGCGCCCGCCCTTGCCGCGCGCGATCATGCGCTTGCCGACCTCCTGGCACAGCAGCCACGCCGCGGTGAGGTTCAGACGGATGGTCTGGTCCCACTTCTCGCGCGAGTAGCGCTCCGACGGTCCGACCAGGGCGATGCCGGCGTTGTTCACCAGCACGTCGATCGCGCCGAGGCGCTGCTCGGTCTGCGTGACCGCGTCCTCGATGTCGGCGTCGACGCCGAGGTCGGCGGCGATCGCCTCCGCGCGCACGCCGGCGGCGCGCAGCTCCGCGGCGAGGCTCTCGAGGCGCTCGCGGCGGCGGGCGACCAGGGCCACGTCCGCGCCGGCGACCGCGAGCGCGCGCGCCAGCTCCACGCCGAGCCCGGCCGATGCGCCGGTGATGAGCGCGACCTTGCCGCGCAGGGAGAAGAGGTCGTCGAGCGTCTGCATGCGCGACGGCTAGCACGCCGACTGCACGCGGTCAGCGGCGGCGGCACGTTCAGCGGACGGTCGCGACGAGCTTTGCGTCGACGATGCGTCGGTCGCGGGTGAGCAGCGTTGCGTCGTGCACGCGTGCGGTGGCCACGATGATCCTGTCCGCGGGATCCCGATGGTCACGACGCGGCGGATCAACCGGCGGGGAGGGCGATCCAGCTGAGCTGCCGCCCCGCGGCGGCGCCCTCGCGGCGGAACGACGCGAACGGTCCGCCGCCGCAGTACGTGCACGGGCCGACGCGCGCGATCGAGGACGCCGGGACGCCCGCGTCCTCGAGCACCAGCGCGTTGACGCGGCGCAGGTCGAGGTGGCCCTTGCCGGGGCGCTCGCCTTCGCGCCACGCCGACCAGATGCGGCTGCCGAGGTCGTTCGCGAAGCGCTCCGCGATCGCGCGCTCGATCTCGTAGCAGCAGCCGTCGATCGACGGTCCGAGGGCGGCGCGGACGCCCTCCGGGTGGGCGCCGCGCTCGATCAGCGCGCGCACGCCGACCGCAGCGATCGCGGCGACCGTGCCGCGCCAGCCGGCGTGGACCGCCGCCACGGCACCTGCAGCCGGGGCGGCGAGCAGGACCGGTACGCAGTCGGCCGTCGCGACGGCCACGGCGACGCCGGGCCGGGTGGTCACCAGGGCGTCGGCATCGCCCGCCGGCGACACCGTGGCCTCGTCGGCGGCGAGGCACAACGCGCCGTGCACCTGGCGGATGCGGACCAAGTGGTAGCCCGGCGCGACCGCGCGGCCGTGGCCGGCGAAGCCGTGCGGGAGGCCGCTCTCGTCCCAGGACGGGACCCGCAGCTCGTCGCCCATCGCCAGAGCGGCGTATCAGGCGGCGTGCGGGTTGTCGCGCGGCGGCGGGGCTGCCGGCGGTCGGGCGCTCCGCGGCGCAACCACCCCCGGGGGCGCCGCAGCCCACGCCCGGGCCAGGGTGCCGGGCCGGCGAAGGGAAGTGCCCGGTTCGCCCGCATGGTGGGACGGCGACAAAGATCTTGCGTTGACGAGCATGGGGTCCTCCGGCAGTCTACCGGCCGGTTCACCACGCCCGCTGACCCCGTAAGCCAGAAAAACAGGAGGAACCGATGCACCGATCCCTGCTCCCGATGGCAGCGCTCGCCCTTTCCCTCATGGCCGTGCCGGTCGCGCAGGCGACGCCCGTCACGCCGCCGGCGACCAGGTTCCAGTCGAGCCTGACAGCCCCCACTCCTCCTACCGGCACCGACTGGGAGATCACGAAAGCTTCCCAGGTGCAGGTTTCGGTGTCGAGTGGCAACGTTACCATCAAGCTCAAGTTGAACGGTGTCGTTGATTCGGCTACGCAGCTGCCAGTCAACCAGGCCGGGAACACGTTGGCGGTCGACCTCCGGCGAGCTGGTCTGCCGATCACGCTGCCGTTCCTATTCGACTTGGTAAACGGCAAGACCGTGAACGCGCAGACCAAGTTCACGGTGGCTAACACAAGCATGCCACTGAACGTGGCGCCTGATGACTCGATCGAGGTGCGTTCGGTTCGGTGCCTTCAAGGCGGAGGGGGCCCAGGCGCGACGAACTCGTTCTGCTCAGTGGGCCTGACCGTGAAGTAGACGGTCCGCACCATGCTTTGGTGAACTGACTGTCGGGCAGGCGGTATACCGTCTGCCCGACAGTCAGCCTCTCTTGGCTGGAGCGATGCGTCTCAGCCCGGGCTGCAGTAGGCTGCGTAGCTCGGAATCGCAGAGCAGCCGGCGACCGGGAGGGCCGCACTGAAGTCGCCACCGTCCGGTTGGGTTACGCAGATCTCGCCTCCGCTTGTTGCGGGTAGAGAGCGTACTTTGTGATGTATTCCGTAGTCGGTTCGGGGCCTAAACTCTGAGTCTCTTGCGCGCACGCGGATCCGTCCTGGCGCGGCCCCTGCCGAACTGTCGATTCCCGAAGTCGCGTTCGCGCTGACGCGCCGCGCGGAACCCGACCCTGCGAGGCGAACAAGCGGTGCTTCGAGGGTGATGATGCCGCCGACGCCTTGCGCGCCGGTGCCGTGGGCGAGGAGATCGCCCGCGATGTAGATGTTCTGGGTGCAATCTCCGTTGAACGGTATCCCGCAATAGCAAGGGTCGCCGGGTATCTCGCAGTCCCAACATCCGGCGACGCCGTTGTTCGCACTGGTGCGGATGGAGATTACCCCACCGCCTCCGGCAGCCCCGTAGTTAGCGGCAACCTTGACATCCTTTTCGATGATCGCGATCCCGCCGACGAGAATTGCAACGGTACCTCCCACCTCACCTCGCGCGCTAATGGGTCCTCTGATCCAGATCGGGAACGTGTAGTCGATGCCGGAAGCGGCAAGGGTGATCTCGCCGCCTTCCGTTCCGGAGGCAGCATTGGCGTTGGCCGAGAGGCTGCCGGCACTCGATATGTCGATGGAATTGGCGTCGATCGAGATCGTCCCGGCTTGACCAAGCCGAGCACCAACGTCGAGAAGGTCCGTTATCTTCACGTTCGGCTTTGGGTCGATCCCGTTCGCCGATGCGATCGTGATGGATCCGCCGGCTGACGCCGATCCTGTCGTCGGTACCGACGCAAGTAGCGGACCATCGATCCGGACAGAAGTTAGGGAGGTTCCTGCATAGTTGACGGCGTCTGTGGTGAGCAGGTAAACTTGTCCTCCCGCGCCTCCTCCTCCTGATCGCACGTCGACCTTGTCATACACCCAGATCCCCGTGCAGTTGAACGTCACGGTTCCCCCAGGCGCACTCGTTGTCGACTGCGCGTCGACCGTGCCAATGTAGCACGATCCGTTTGTGTGATTCGGCGCATTGAGCGAGATCGTTCCGCCGGGGCTTTTCGCGAGATTTCTCCCGAGGTCGATGCTGTGCGTTGTGGCAGTCAGGGTGATGGTTCCGCCGCCAGCATCGAAGCGAAGGATGTTCTGCTCGTTCGCATGGAAGTTCTTGATCGTGCCAGCAGAAACAGTGATGTTGGCAGGGCCGCCGCCTGGGTTGCCCCATTCGAAGCGGGCTGCGCTTCCCTTGAGGGAGACAGTCTTCGAGCCGAAGTCGTATGTGCACGAGTTGCTGCATGTACTTGTGCAGCGAATCGTCTCGGTGATGATGCAGGGATTGGCAGTTGAGGGACACTGCGACGAGAGGCTGTAGACGTCTGCCGCGTTGCATGCGACAATTGCTAGAGCGGGCGAATGCAAGAGCACGCTCCCTATCAAGGCGCTTGATGCGAGACACGCTGATCGGAGCATTCGACCTATGGTGAGGCGGGTGCTTGCGAGCATTCTGTTCGTCTCCTTTGTCGTGCGACCACGACAAGTGTCCGTTCCGAGAAGAGCGAATCTCTTGTGAATGACACCTCCCTTCTGGCGGCTGGTCCGGATCGGGTGAGGGCGCGAAGCCGTATGGCACGGAGTTTGGGGGGGGGGGCAAGAGAGCCACGACACGCGTTGCGCCTTGGGGCGGCTTTGCTCCGGCCGCGTGACGCCGCGGCACGAGACGGGTATCTCTCAATGACGGCATGAGAGGCCTGCTCGACTCCCTGCTCGAGATCCGCCTGGCGGACGCCATCGACATCCTGCTCGTCACGTCGCTGGTCTATGCGGGCATCATATGGATCCGACGGACGCAGGCGGGCCTCGTCGCCGGCGGCATCGTCATCCTCGGCGGGCTCTACGTCGCCGCGCAGTCGATCGGCCTGCAGCTCACGGCGTGGCTGCTGCAGGGCTTCTTCGCGATCTTCCTGATCATCGTCGTCGTGATCTTCCAGGAGGAGCTGCGCCAGCTCTTCGAGCGCCTCGCGCTGTTCAGCCTGCGCCGCAACCGTCGGGTGAAGCCGCCCGCCGGGATCAACGACATCCTCGTCGAGGCGATGGCCGACCTCGCGCGGGACCGCATCGGCGCCCTGGTCGTGCTGCAGGGCGAGCAGCCGCTCCGGCGCCACGTGCGCGGCGGCGTCGAGATGGGCGCGAAGCTCAGCGTGCCGCTGCTGAAGAGCATCTTCGACCCGCACTCGCCCGGACACGACGGGGCGGTGATCGTCGAGAACGGCCGCATCGCGCTCTTCGCGGCCCACCTGCCGCTGTCGACCAACTTCCAGCAGCTCGCCGGCGTCGGCACGCGGCACAGCGCGGCGCTCGGGCTCGCCGAGCTGACCGACGCGCTCTGCCTCGTGGTCTCGGAGGAGCGCGGGCGCATCTCGGTCGCCAAGGACGGCTCGCTGGCCACGCTGCGCGACGCCAACGAGCTCGCGCGGGTGCTCGCCGCGGAGCTCGCCGCGCGACAGCCGGAGCGGAGCTTCCGGCGCACGCTGCGCCAGCTGCTGTTCGCGAACTGGTTCACCCGCCTCGCGTCGCTCGCGGTGGTGCTCGGCATGTGGGTGCTGTTCGTGCCCGGCTCGCGGCCGTCCGAGCAGATCCTGCGGATGCCGGTGGAGGTCGTCAACCTGCCCGACGGTGCACAGGTCGAGTCGATCGAGCCACGCGAGGTGCAGGCGACGTTCTCCGGACCGCAGCGCACGTTCGCGCTGCTCACCTCGCGCGACCTCGCCGTCACCATCGACGCCCGTCGCGCGCGGCCCGGCCAGAAGACGTTCGCGATCGCCGAGGAGAATTTGCGCCACCCGCCGAGCCTGTCGGTGCAGAACCTGCAGCCGCGTCGGATCAAGGTGACGCTGGTCGAGGTGCCGACGGTCCCGGTTCCCGCGCCGACGCTCCCGGGCGCCAAGGCGTCCGTGGGCGACTGAGCGACGCCGGAGATCCGAGAAGGAGGCCACGATGGAGACCAGGACCCTCGAGTGGGACACCCCGATGTACCGCCTCGCGGTGGCGCAGCTCGACCAGACCGCGCAGCTCATGGGGCTCCAGGAGAACCTCTGGCACCGGCTGCGCACGCCGCAGCGCGCCCACGTGGTGTCCTTTCCGTTCCGGCGCGACTCGTACGACGTCGTGGAGACGGTGTTCGGCTACCGCGTGCAGCACCTCACCACCATGGGCCCGACCAAGGGCGGCATCCGCTACGACCTGGGCGTCGATCTGGGCGAGGTGACGGCGCTGGCGATGTGGATGTCCTGGAAGTGCGCCATCATGAGCCTCCCGTTCGGCGGCGCGAAGGGCGGGCTGCGCATCGACCCGCGGCAGTTCTCGCCCGCCGAGCTGCAGCGCATCACGCGCCGCTACACCTCGGAGATCATCGACGTGATCGGCCCCGATCGCGACATTCCCGCGCCGGACCTCGGCACCGACGAGCAGACCATGGCGTGGATCATGGACACCTACTCGCAGACCAAGGGCCACTCGGTTCCGGGCGTCGTCACCGGGAAACCGCTCGAGATCGGCGGCTCGCTCGGCCGCAAGGAGGCGACCGGTCGCGGCGTCGTGACGTGCATGATCGAGGCGTGCCGCCACCTCGGCATTCCGGTCGAGGGGGCACGGGTGGTCGTGCAGGGGTTCGGCAACGTGGGCTCGGTCTCGGCGCGACTCGCGCACGCGGCGGGGGCGCGCGTCGTCGCGGTGTCCGACGTGGCGAGCGGCATCCACGATCCGGCCGGCCTCGATCTCGCCGCCGTCGAGCGCTGGGTCGCCGAGCACCGCACGGTGCAGGGCTTCCCCGGCGCGGATGGCTTGAGCAACGCGGACCTGCTCATGCTGCCGTGCGACGTGCTGATCCCGGCCGCGATCCAGGGGCAGCTCACCGGCGACAACGCGGCGAAGCTCCGCTGCAAGGTGGTCATCGAGGGTGCCAACGGTCCGACAGACCTCGACGCCGACCGGATCCTCGCCGACCGCCGGATCATGGTCGTGCCCGACATCCTCGCCAACGCGGGTGGCGTCACCGTGTCGTACTTCGAGTGGGTGCAGAGCCTGCAGCACTTCTTCTGGAGCGAGGACGAGGTCAACGCGCGCCTCGTGCAGCTCATGACCGGGGCGTTCGCCGACGTGCTGGCCACCGCACGGCAGCGCGGCGTGGACCTGCGTACGGCGGCGATGATCCGCGGCGTCTCGCGCATCGCCGAGGCGAAGCGCCGGCGCGGCATCTTTCCCTGAGCCGCCGCCGACGACGAGCGAGAAGCGCACTGGTCGAGGCCCGTCGCGCGCGGCATGGTGGAAGCAGGAGCGAAGGGACGTGGCCGGAACGAACGAGAGCGCAGCCGGTGGGACGGGTCGAATCGCGGCGGTGCGTCACGACGCGTCGCTGTTCGGCGAGCAGGATCTCTACCTGTTCAACGAAGGCAGCCACCTGCGGCTGCACGAGCGGCTCGGCGCGCACCCCGGCGTCGTGGACGGCGTCGCCGGCGTGCACTTCGCCGTGTGGGCGCCCAACGCGGCGTCGGTCGCGGTGATGGGCGACTGGAACGGCTGGAGCAAGAGTGCGCAGCAGCTGCGCGTGCGCGGCGAGTCGGGCGTGTGGGAGGGCTTCATCCCGGGCGTCGTGCGTGGTGCCGCGTACAAGTATCACGTCGTGTCGCGCCACGGCGGCTACGCGGCCGACAAGGCCGATCCGTTCGCGGTCCACGCGGAGGTCCCGCCGCGCACCGGATCGCGCGTATGGACGCTCGACTACGAGTGGGGTGACGCGGAGTGGCTCGAGCGGCGCGCGCGCCGCAACGCGGCGGGTGCGCCGATGTCGGTCTACGAGCTGCACGTCGGCTCGTGGCGGCGCGATCCGCACGATCCGTCGCGCATGCTCACGTACCGCGAGATCGCGCCGCTGCTGGTCGAGCACGTCGCGCGTCTCGGCTTCACCCACGTCGAGCTGCTGCCGGTGATGGAGCACCCGTACTACCCGTCGTGGGGCTACCAGACGACCGGCTACTTCGCGGCGTCGAGCCGGTGGGGCACGCCGCAGGATCTGATGTTCCTGATCGACTCGCTGCACCGGGCGGGCATCGGCGTGATCTTCGACTGGGTGCCGTCGCATTTCCCGACCGACGAGCACGGCCTCGGCTACTTCGACGGCACGCACCTCTACGAGCACGGCGACCCGCGCCAGGGCTTTCACCCCGACTGGCAGAGCTTCATCTTCAACTACGGTCGCAACGAGGTGCGAAGCTTCCTGCTGTCGAGCGCGCGCTTCTGGATCGAGCAGTACCACGCCGACGGCCTGCGCGTGGACGCGGTCGCCTCGATGCTCTACCTCGACTACTCGCGCAAGGCCGGCGAGTGGATTCCGAACCGCCACGGCGGGCGCGAGAACCTCGACGCGATCGACTTCCTGCGGCGCATGAACGTCGAGCTCTACGGCGCGTTCCCCGACGTCCAGACCACGGCCGAGGAGTCGACGTCATGGCCGATGGTGTCGCGGCCGACGTACGTCGGCGGGCTCGGCTTCGGCTTCAAGTGGGACATGGGCTGGATGCACGACACGCTGCAGTACATGTCGCTCGACCCGATCCACCGGAAGTTCCACCACGGGCAGCTGACGTTCCGCGGCATGTACGCGTTCTCCGAGCACTTCGTGCTGCCGCTGTCGCACGACGAGGTGGTGCACGGGAAGGGCTCGCTGCTGCGCAAGATGCCCGGCGGGACGGCGCCGGGCGACGACTGGCAGCGCTTTGCGAACCTGCGCCTGCTGCTCGGCTGGATGTTCGGCCAGCCGGGCAAGAAGCTGCTCTTCATGGGCGCGGAGCTCGCGACCTGGAACGAGTGGTACCAGGAGGTGCAGCTCGACTGGGATCTGCTCGAGCTGCCGGCGCACGCCGGGATCGAGCGCTGGGTCGCCGACCTGAACGCGACGTACGCGCGCGAGCCGGCGCTGCACGAGCTCGACTGCGACCCCGCCGGCTTCGCGTGGATCGACTGCAACGACAGCGAGAACAGCACGCTGAGCTTCCTGCGCCGCGCCCGCGACGCGGACGACGTGATCGTGCTGGCGTGCAACTTCACGCCGGTGCCGCGCAGCGGCTACCGGGTCGGCGTGCCGCACGCGGGGCGCTGGCGCGAAGTGCTGAACTCGGACGCGTCCGACTACGGCGGCAGCGGCACCGGCAACCTGGGCGGCGTCGCGAGCGACGCGACCGCCTGGCATGGCCACCCGCAGTCGATCGCGATCACCCTGCCGCCGCTCGGCATCGTCGTCTTTAAGCCCGAGCGCGACACCGCCGCGACGCGTCCCTGACTTTCCGATTGCGCGGACCTGCCGCGGTGGTGTTGGCTGCGCCGATGCCACGCAACGACACCGCGCTCCGCCGCGCGCTCCCGACGCTCGCCTTCGTCGCCCTCGCGGGCGCGCTCGTCCTCGGCCCGGTGAGCACCGCCGGCGCCGCCGAGGAGCGCAGCGACGCCGTCCTCGCGGCCGTCAAGCCGCAGCGGCTGAGCATCCCGCGCGGCAGGGCGAGCGCGACCCGGACCTTCGCCGTGCAGGTGCGCAACGCGAACCAGCGTCCGTCCGGCGTCGGCTCGGGGCCGATCACCGTGAACGTCCTGGCGAGCGCCCTCGACTGCCCCGGCGGGACGATCGTGACCGGAGCGGACTTCGACGCGCGGGCGGCCGGCGATCAGCCGGCGGTGACCGTCGCGCAGGGCGGCTCGGCGCGCGGCAAGGTGTCCGTCGAGGTGCCGGCGTCGGCGGTGGCGACGCCGTCGTCGCGTGCGCCCGTCCGCTGCCGCGTCCGCGTGCAGGCGGGCGTGACTTCGCCGGCCGGCAACGTCGATCCGCGCGACAGCAACGACGTCCTCGAGGTCGAGGTGGACGTGGTGGACCGCAACGACCTGGCTGCGCCACCCGCGTCCGAGGCGGTCGCGAGCCCCGTCAAGCCGCTCCGCGTGACGCTGCCGGCGGCCGGCGTGTCGAAGGCGGTGCCCGTCAGGATCAAGCTGCACAACGCGGCCGCGACGCCGGCCGCGCTCACGCTGAGCGGCGACGACGGCGACTGCCCGACGGGCACGATCGCGTCGCTCGACGCCGACGCGAAGTCGCCGGGCGTCCAGCCGGGTGTCACGCTCGGGGGGCGCAAGAGCACGACCGTCACCGCGAACCTGCTCGTCCGCCCGCCGCTGTGGTCCACCGCGGACGGCGCGTCGCCGGCGCGCTGCACGGTCCGCGTGTCCGCGAGCGGCGCGATCGCCGACGCCGATCCCGGCAACGACAGCGTGGCGATCACGATCGACACCCTGGTCCCGGACGACGTGTCCGGCGCGGGCTGCCCGTCGTACGCGACGCCGGCGACGTCGGCCGGCAGCCCGCCCGCGGTGCTGCCCGAGCTGTCCGGGCTCGCCGCGAGCCGCAGCCTTCCCGGCGTGTACTGGGCGCACAACGACTCCGGCAACGCGTTCGAGCTGCACGCGCTCGCGGCGGACGGCACCCTGCTGCAGAGCTACGCGCTGAGCGGTGCTGCGGCGGTGGATATCGAGGACGTCGCGGTCGCGCGCTGCGGCGCCACCTCGAGCGCGTGGTGCATCTACCTCGCCGACGTCGGCGACAACAACGCCGTGCGGAGCTCGGTCGCGATCTACCGGCTGCCCGAGCCCGACCTGACGCCGGGCCAGACGCTGCCCGTCACGGTGCTGCCGTTCACCTACCCGGGCGGGCCGCGCGACGCGGAGTCGCTGGTCGCGGAGACGGCGAGCGGACGGCTGTTCGTGGTCAGCAAGGTTCTCACCGGCTTCGGCGACGTCTTCCGGCTCGACGGTCTCGGGCAGCCGGGCGGCGGCACCGCGACGCCGGTCGCGACCCTCGGGCCGTCGTCGCCGAGCGACGGCTTCCTGACGGCGGCCGACGCGCACCCGGGCGGCGAGAGCGTGCTGCTGCGGAGCTACTCGCGCGTGTGGGAGCTGCGCCTGCCGGGCGCGCTGCTGCTCGAGGAGGTGTTCGGCGCGTCTCTGGTGCAGGTCGTGGCGGCGGCGCAGCCGCAGGCCGAGGCGATCGCGTTCACGACCGACGGGCTCGGCTACCTGCTCGGCAGCGAGCAGCTCGCGCCGCTCCGGCGCGTCGGGTGCGCAGGCCCAGATCTCGTGACGTCGGGGGCGGCCACCTCCGGGATCTCGCGCGATCGGCGTCCGCTCCTCCACGGGTCCGAGCCGGCAGGTACGGGAAGGCGAGACCGTCGATCCGGTAGCCACTCCGGTCCGTCGCTTCAGCGCCTGTCAGGCGGCACGGTGGCTCGCGGCAAGGATCCGAGCCCGAAGCGCGTCGGGGCATAGCTCGTATCCGTTTGGCCACGCCAGCGCACCTGCTTCGACGAAGCAGCGGTCGAAGAGCTGGCCTCGGCGGATCTCGAGCGGCAACGGCCGGCGACCCGGACGACGAAACAATTCGCTCAAATCGACGGTCCCTCGAGATCCATCGATGAATTCGAGGGTCACGCGGAAGTTCTCTACGTCGCAGGAGACGATCCGCTTCAACCGATGTCCAAACTTCATGAGCTACCCCACCCTTCATTCGAGCGGTTTGACCCGACGGGGCGCCT